>Ga0065720_1019836_pt1 | contig 19573 bp, 12 predicted proteins | sample Thericmetagenome_FD_59107 | JGI IMG/M metagenome (GOLD analysis project Ga0065720, IMG submission 59107) | Thermophilic microbial communities from the Joint Bioenergy Institute, California, USA of rice/straw/compost enrichment - eDNA_2 v2... | ecosystem: Engineered > Solid waste > Grass >...
CGCCGGGAAGAAGAGCCGCATATTTTTTTTTTTTTTTGCTGATTTTCCTATATATAAGACATGGCGGGGGTTAAGGATGAAGAATGAGGGGATGAGAGTGATGCTCTCTGGTTTCCAATTGATACAGGGCGAACAAAGCGTTGAAAATGGGCCCCTGCCAAGATATTCGGGAAGGACGGGATTCCTTGTAAGGGATGTGATTGGCTCATTTAGACAGTTAAGAGATTATGTGAGCACTGTGAAGGACTGTGGCAACAAACAGGCTCAAGGTGAGTTTACTTTGACCTGCGCTCATGATACCCATTTCATTCTCATCCGACATTCGCAAACTCAATCCTGGGCATTTGTTTTTCATTGCAAGTCTCAAATTTGAGGCTGAAATGAATTATTACCAGATACAGAGGTTTTTCTTGATTAACAACTTACCCTTTTGGTGCAGTTAAGCTGACGCTGCAAATTTTCACCGGAACTCTGTCATTCCAACCCTCCAATAAACCCAAATTTTTCATCGCATTGTGAAAGATGGATGTTGATGAAAGCAGTCATGGCAACCAGAGCTCAGCCCGAACGACAAGAAGCTCAAGGTCAATCCCCATAAGACTGTATTCAACTCAACCGCTGCTACAAAGGGCTCCATCCGACGAAGTCCCCGAAAGTGATCCCGAGCAAGGAGATGTCGAGGATGAGGGGGAGGAGGGTAAGGGATCAGACAACGAAGAATACGAGAACCAACAACATGAACTTAACCAAAGCAAAAATGACAACCACCAATATCCTCTAGCACACCAAAATCTTAACCTCACCACCTCTTCCCAGCCCCGCCGAGCTTCTTATTTGTCGACCTCCTCCCTCAACAGCCTCTACAGCCCCTCTATCTCCTCTATCTCCTCTAGCTCCTCGCATGCCCACCAACCCCAACAAACCCACAAAGCATTCCCCGCCTTCGCCTCAACCCCCCACCGTCATCCTCCACACAGCATCATCCCCCCAACTCCGTCACAACCCCTTCCCCTTCCCAGCTCGCCACTCAAACGCCCCCGGGCTCGTGGAGGGAGTTCAGCATCCTCCTCTCCAGGAGGCGCCTCCGATTACGACAGCCACGGTCCTGAGATGGTAGGTGTAGAGGAAGAGAAAGAGGAGGGGTCAGAACAACCCCCCCCAAAACGCCTCCGCCACCCCCCCACAAGTTACAACCCGTCCTACCTCGCCCTGCTCAACGATGAGATCCTCTCTGCCGCAGAGCGTTTCACTCCGCAGCACGACTGGGACACTCCTTTACAGCCCTCCCAGATTGGGCTAATCTACTGGACGGATACCGAGAAAACACTCTTCTTCGAGGCACTTGCCAGATTAGGACCACAAAACGCGAAGGGGATCGCAGAGCGGGTACGCACGAAGGGGGAACTAGAAGTGATGGAGTACATCCGCCTGCTGCAAGAAGAACGTGATAAGTGGAAGAGGGATGACGTGGTTGTTTTGCCGGAAGAAGTCCCCGCCGCGGTGGAACTAACCCAAGCGTGTTGTGCCGCGCTGGAGGAGGCCGCTGATGCTGTGGCCGCGAGGCAAGAGACTTATGAGGAGGGTGTCGAAAAGAAGAAGTGGGGAAGCGGGGTGTGGCTCGTGACGGAGGGGAACTTAGACTTGGTGGAAAGGGATGAGCGGCTTAGAGAGGCGGCGGAGGTGTTTAGGTTGAGAAATTGGTTGCGGCTCAGCGAGAGGATATTTATGAACTCTACCGTGGAGGACTATAATTGGGTGTTTGTTCCCACTGAGGACGGCGAGCCGAGGAAGCCTGCGATCCGGGCGACCGCGGTGCAGGATTTTCACGCGATTGTTGTGTCACTTGTCAGGAGAGTTGTTGCGGCGGCATTGTATGTGGCCGAATCGAGGATACGGATTAAGAAGAGGATACATCCGAGGACGAGGGCGTGGGTGAAGCCGAAGGACGTGGAGGCTGCTGTCTTGTCGTTGGGGTTGAGGACAAGGGCGGATAAGTGGAGGAGGTTTTGGGCGACGTGCGCGAGGAGGTTGAGGATTGATGTGGTCGATCAAGGGGAAGGGGATGAAGAAAAGGTGATGGATTTTGCTGAAGTCGAGAGGGCGTTGGGTGTTGAGCCAGAAGTGATACCCCGTTATGAAGACGAAGACATGTCCTCCTCTGAAGATGAAGGATCGGAAGAAGAGGACCTCCCTTACCTAAAAGACGAACCCTCCTCCCCAGCATCCAACACCTCCATCGATCTCGCCGAGGCCCCCTCCCGCCCTCCCTCTGCAACCCCTGCCAAAGAAGAAACACCCTCAGATCCTGAAGATGAAAATGAAAAAGCCACCATTGACCGTGAGCTACTCGAACTCCTGCACCACTCCGCCCTGGAACTGCCTAGTTCCCGCCGGGCGCGTGATGCCCTGCGCAAGCGCCTGCGGGCTGAACTCCGACACGAGGCGCATGCCGATAAGCTCGACATGATTGCGTCACAGAGAGAAGAAAGGATGTTGTGGGCGTTGTTGGGCAAGGAACCACCTGTTCCGTTAGGCGAGGATTGGGAGGAGGGAGTGGAGGTGGATAAGGTGAAGGGGCTGGGAAGACGGACTGTGGAAGAGGTTGTTCGAGCGTACAAGAGGGGAGGCGGTTCACGTAGAGGGATATCGGAGGCGCCAAGTCGGTGGGAGATGGAGTGGAAGTTGGAAGAGCAGAGACGCGAAGAAGTGGGCGAGAAGCACTGAAACGGAGTGTACGAGACAAAACGAATGCAGAAGCTAAAGGGATAAAGTAGTCATCAGTGTAATGTTATGGATAAATCCAGATACCCAAATGCCAGAACAACCATCATGATACCAAAATCAAATATCTCATCCCAAAACTCCCTACTTTGCTCCAAAAATTTCATCAATCCTCTCCCTCCTATCCCACACCTTCTTCCCATCGCTGCTCCTTCTGAAGTACACAATCCGATGCTGAGGAATAAATTCCTCATCCGTCTGCTCATTCGTCCATGCCACCAAAGGCTTCTCAATAATCCCAATAAACCTATCCTCATAACCAACCACATAATCTGCTGCATCTATCGACGGATCCCACCTGATTCGCGAAAGCACGTCCGACGCAGGCCGGAGCTTACCCGTCTTCGCCGTCGGACTCTCCTGCCTCTTCTGCTGCGCCTGCTTCTTCCCCCTCTTCTTGCTCACCCTCTCCTCTACACCCTCCTCCTCTTCGCTCCCCTCCAGCCCAAGCTCCTTCATCTCCTGCGCAATCTCCTCATCCTCCTCCATCTCATCCTCATCCTCCTCCCCCTCCGTCCAAATTCCCCACTCCCTCATGTCAACCACTAAATCCTTCGGCAGCTCCCCCTTATTCACCAATCCGGCCCCTAACCAACAGCTCCTCGCATCAAAGTACTTCTCGTCCTTCCTCATCGCGCTCTCAAACCTCTCCAGCGCGGTCCGCAACTGTCCCAGCGTAGAGCGCAGCTCATCCCTCGAAACGCCCTCTGACGACCGGTCCAGGCCAATCAGGTACATCCCGCGGAAGTCGCGGCGCTCGGCCTCCTGGCCCTCCTCGGCTGCACCGGCCTCCTCGCGCTCGACGAACCGCGCCGGCCATATCCTGGCGTGCAAGACTCCATTCGTGCGTCGGGAGATGTCGACTAGCAGAGAGACGAGGCGTGATTCCAACCAGCCAAGGAACTGACTGCCGCGGGACCGGGACAGGCCCCAGTAGGAGGCGTCCAGGCGGATGTAGGTTTTGTAGGCTGAGAGGAATTCCTGCACGCCGGTTGTGCCGTTCGAGCCAGTGCCCGAGAGGAAGAAGGCCCAGTCCGTGACGTTGCCAGAAACCAAAGCCTCACCTGCGCGGCGGAACTCATCAGCCAGAGTGCGCGCGGACGACGGGGATGCTGCCGCAGCTGTGTTTAGCGCCGGGGGGAAGTACCCCAGGATGGCGATTGGCTCACGGAAAGGGACACGGTTATATGGCAACCGGTTACGGTGGAAGAAGGGGTCGAAGGCGAGATGCGTAGACCAAGGGAAGGAAGCGTAGTGCGTGAAGAAGGTAACCAGAAAGTCCTCAACCGTAATCGGGGTCTTCACGTCGGGATTGTTGGCGAGCAACTTCGCCACACGTGCGACCAGAATAGCGATCTGAATGCCGCTGAGGAAGCCAAAGCGCGACGTGTATACGCCGCGGGCTTTCGCCCATGCCCGGATGGCGCGATTCGCGGCGCGGAAGACCCTGATGTTGGGCACAGTCCGCCGCAGATAGTCCATATCCCGAACGGCCTTGAGCTTGAGCAGCGACTGCGGGGACAGATCCCAGACGGGATCATTCGGCGCCGTGCGCAGGACGTCCCCCCAGCGCTCAGCGATCGTTGTGGCCGGGCAGTACTGCAAGTCAGTCTTAATACCGTGGATCTCGAGTTCAAGCATGGTGCCCGTGTTGGCGCGCACGCGGCGGATGATCTTGATATCCTGTGGCGGGACCTTGCGCAGCGCGCGTGTGACCAGCGCGAAGAAGGTTTGTGTGCTGAACGGTCCGATGCAGAGTATGTCCAGGTCGGACGAGGAAGTCCACACGCCGAGGCCGTACGAGCCGACAGGAACGATGACGATAGGAGCCTGGAACCGGGAAAGACCTGATGGTACGGTGCTGGCGATCACGTCGGTGATGGTGTTCCGGAGCAGGTCGACTGCCTGCTTACGTGTAGCCTCCTCCTCCTGGCTGGGGATGACTCCTAGCTGGATAAGCGCCTTCTCCACACTGCCCGGTTGAGAGAGAGGCTGGGGGGCTTGAGCTGGCTCAACAGGCACGACAAGCTTGCTGATCTCCTCGGAGAGCTCAACACGCCTTGTGCTGCGTTCATTAACCTCCAGTACAGCACGAACGCCCCAGTGATCGCTTGCGAACTGCTCGTCACCGTTCTCGGCCGGCTCGGTAATGAAGCCAAACTTGTTGAACTTTTCCACCTTGAGCAAGCCTTCGCCGCGGACAAAGATCCTGTCGAACCGCTGTGGGCAGAGGTTGCCATTGGCTGCGCCGTTGACAGCTGCCGCCTTGTTGGTGTTTGGGTTCCAGGTAGCGCCATCTTCGTCACCAGACGAGCCAATTCGTTCGTGGTATGTCTCCCATGCATCGTTCAACCCGTGCTCGGCGAAGATATCGGCGAGCTCGGCCAAGGTGGCGGCAGTTGTATCAGTGATGTTCTTGCTCTTGAGCGCCTCATTGATCGCGTCCGCAGACGTCCAAATGTTGGTGTCACCGGCCAGGATAGTGGGGTGTCCCGGGTAGGCGCTGGCCACGTAGCGCAGGAGCTGATGGATATCTTCCTTCCTCGAGGCCACAGCAGCGTCGGTGAGGCCGCGGCTGAGGTGGAGAGCAGCAAGCACGATGGGAAGAATTTTGTCCTCGGACACTCGCCGCCCGACGTGCCGGAATGTCGCGACAAGGGCACTCTTGTGCTTGGATGACAACGAAACGTATTCCCAAGAGAAGGGCACCTTGCTTAACACAACAATGTTGAGGTGACTGGGCAGCGGGTCCACATCATCCTGTCTGGGAGGACCATGGGAGCAGTAGGGATAGGCGTCGCGGAGATCTTGTGAGGCAAGAAGGTACGACAAAAAAGCATCAGTAACCTCCTGAAGCACCAAGACGTCTGCCTCGGCCTCGGGATGCAGGATATTCTTGACCAAAAGCGGGTAGCGTGACTCTGATGGTGGCCACTCGAACTCAGCCATCACGTTATAGCTGGAAACCGTGAGCCTCGACCGGGAGACTTCGGATGGGCCGTCTGGTGAAACCAGGTCGGGTCGGAAGGAGAGCCAGACATTGAAATCGTCATTGAAGAAGTACGGCAGCGAAGTAAGAAGCTCATTCTTCGCGGCCGAGTTCTTGGATGGCTCTTCGCTCTCGTCGTAAAATTCCTGGGGCACTTGCTCCTTCTGGACTGTCCCATCCAAGCCAATCGTTCCCCATAGCCTCATCCTAGTCGTGTTGCCATCACCACCCTCGAGTCTTTCTCTGACCAGGACACAAAGCTCGGGTGCCCTCCACTCAACCGCCGGCACAAGCCCGACCTTTTCGAATAGAAACTTGTGTTGCGCACTCCGGACGTCTCCTTCACTTTGAGCAATGGTCATGTGCGGGGTGTAGCGGTCGTCGTTCTTGCCCAGAACCGACAATATCTCTCGTCGTAAGTGCGAAAGCCCATCAATATGCTTTTGGTTGTCGTCACACAAGTAGATTGTGTTGTTACCACGGCCCTTATGTCTAAACACCCCGACCTTGTTGAGGTGAAACCAGAGACTCGGGGGTGTATCGTCATCGCTATCATCCTCATCCCCGACTCTCAAAGGGACATAACAGGAGAGAGCCTTTGAGATTTGCACAACGGCTTCATCTAAGCTCTCAGGGCGCACAAAGGGATAGATAACATTTATGTGGGGTGGCCACTTGAGGTAAGCAGCGTCGTAGACTGAACGCAGGCGATCAATCCGATTCCAGAGGTGCCGTGGCGGGATCACAGCAAGGGCAGTCTGATAAGAGTTAAGGGAGAAGGACTTTTGTGCTGAGTTTTGAGAAGATATATCCGCCATGATTCCTCTGCACTTGTTTCTAGATCGAGTCTTGGGTTGTTCCGTGGTGAAGGTAAGGTAGAGACGGGAAGAGAGATATGGGAATTTGGGTTTTTGGTGCTTGTAGGTTGCGAAAACTTGAAAATTCTTAGCGCAACAGCCTCGAACCCTGACAAAAGAACCGGCTGAATTATACCTCTCTTGATGAACGTCGACATCAGCTGTGTTGTAAGACATTCCCCCTTAGCTCCCTGCGTTCAGTTGCTGCGTCGGCCTGGACCGCGCCAAGAATGAGCTGAAGGGGCAGAGTTCGTTGAGGTGCCGGTTGAGGTTAGCGCCAACGCTCCGGTGACTCACTGCCGCGCTGCGTTTGAATAAATTGACAGACAACCAAGATCTCTTTTGGTCAGCGCTCAGCGACGGTGAGGAGTAACATCTTCCAGAAAGCGGTCGGCAAGCAGCTCCTCCCTTGTCGTTTTGGGCAGATAACTGGGAAGAGGATCTCGGGGCAGATTGTGATGGGTAGTTTGAAGTTGTACTCATCATGATAGCCAATTGGTAGCCGAATTCCGGGATGTTGGATGCAAATCCATACTTGTCACGGTATAAAAGGCTAGGGTTAAATTTCACAGCTCATGTCGTCAATGAAGTGTGGAATCTTCAAGAGCTCATCAATCTTTAAAACTTGCTTCCTTTCAACCATGAGATTTAGCCTTGGATCTGGTCGTTATTAGCACTGATGAACAGCTGCAAACAACAGACCAAGTATGGGACAAGCTCAACCAACCCGCTGGTGCATGAAAGCGCCCGAGAGCATCACCAAAGTGGAGAGTTGGGGGCCGCCTTTCGTGGGGTCAGCCCTACGGAAGGTTGAGGCGGAGCACCCCTGTCATCAGTCCATTTATCGGCCAGAAGGGTGTTGGCGTTGTTAGGGGTTTTCTCGGGCAAATTCTGGAATTGGGCACCGTTGGTTTTTGATGGAGAAGAGTTGGACGAGCAAAGTTGGAGTTGAGCCATGGGTTCTTGACGGTTTCGTGGACTAATCAATCAAACCTGGGATGCAACTTCCCAAGTACAAGCTTCTGCCAGGCAGCAGTTCTGTTTTCAGGGTCAGGGCGTGCACGGATCACATAAGATCAAGCCCTAACAGTTTTTCCCTGATATCATCTTCCTGCCTTAGAGTTTTGACCAGATTAAATCCTGAGAAGCTGATGTTAAAAAGACAGAATTGGTTCAATTCGAATGAACCCCCAAGTCTTCGCTGGGATTACCAACAGCCTCGGTTACCGATTGCATGACCATCGCAACAACCCAAGACACCGCCACATCATCCCTATCGTCTGGCCAAGCAGTGGCTTTGACCATATCACGCTGTAATCACCCATCGATAATACGGCCGACATGACCAAGAAGTAAAATGTCCGTCACGACCCAGTTACCGCGCCACTTGAAAGATCATTAGGGAGTGATCTTGGCATTTTCCCAGAGATCGCATGAAGCCGTGTCATTGGCCTTGCCGACATTTAAATTGCTTATCCCCTCCCCGTTGGAAGGCAGTCTTGACTTTCGTGCCTGTGGACCAGCAGGAGCTAAAGAGGTTAGGTTTACAACTAATCCGGCTGTCAAAGCTACTGTCAATATGGCTTCGTCAAAAGAGAACAATTTCGTGGGAAACCTAGTCATAGCCTCCGTTTTCACCCTTCTTGGCGCCCCTGCCACTATCTGGGGAGCACAAAGGGGTTTTGAGAACAACACGATTCCGCTGATTTTCTCTATAATCGGAGTGCGTACTCACCTCAGTGCATTGGCCTTTTCTGAGTCAAGACTAACAATTAACACAGACATTTGAGCGCGTTGTTGTTCTCCTTTGTTTCTGCTATGCTGCAAAAGATAAAGTTCGCCTAAGGAAGTCAAAGACCCGCTCAGCGCTTTGCTTGTCCACGTTTCCCGGCTTCCTAATCTGGAGCGTGCTGATCTTCCTTTTCATGAAGGAAGCCATCAGTTATTCTAGATACTATGCTCGCATAAGGGGCCATCCCATTCCGGCTGAGAAGTGGGCAGCGGCAGTTGGAAGCGCCTGTAGCTGGGTTATCTTGTATGTGATGTACCAAGGATCTTGGAGTGGTTGACCAGAACTAACAGCGTCTGATGCCTACAGTGCTTTTTAACATCTCATTGGCAGTTTCGTGCTGCACGAGAGAATTCAAGAACCAGGACCCAGAACAAACTGAGCCGGATGTTGTAGAGTTGCCAGTATGTCTCCCAATCGCCAGGCACCTTATGGAGACACATCCAGGTCTAGCCCAAACGTCCTGTTTAGCTCCAAAACCAGATCCACCAGCCCTGCTGCTGCAATGCCTTACCCCACCAACACCTCCACCTTTCGGTTCCCCTACCACAGCCAAGCTACGACCCAGTCCCAAAGACAACTACGGATCCTCCTCCTTCTTACCAGGAGGCAATTGCTACAACATCACAGACACAGCCGGCCGCAGTTAACCAATTTCATGCATTTCCTCTGGATCATACTACCACGCAATCACCGGAAATCACCTATGTCGGGACTTCGTCCTTTGGGGCAGGCACTTCCAGTGGCACGACATGGAGCAGCAACAATCCTTATAACACCTTGACTCGCCCCACACCTTAGGTTGGGAAAGTATGTTGGTCTTGGTAATCTGCAACCTCTTCTCTTCCCAGGACCTTTTTCTTTTCGTTTTCATATCAGTCATCTGTCTGTTTGGCATCAAATTTGTACATACCCTACGCTTTGGGTTTGGATGATACCTCTCGTTTTTGGTTGTCTTTCGATGGATATGGCGTTGGTTGGATATATCAGGGAACAACCACAGGTTTGGACACATCAAGTTTCCGAGAGGCATTGTAACGGACTGGGCATTTAGAGTAATGTTTGGAATGTCTCCTATGATAGATACTCTGAGTCTCGACTTTGGAATAGACGGGCTGGGCGGTTGAAGGTCGAACTGGAAAACAAAGGTGTCGGTCGAGCCACTACTTTCAGCGAGTTTGTCAAACACGGCCACGAAGAAGCAGAAATCTAGATCGAGTTATATATGTTGAGGGACATGAAGTACTTCCGTGGTTTTGTCCCTATCGTCCAAAGATGGTGTCGCAAGATATCGCTGTGAAGCAACGCGGGGGGGGGGGATTGCTCGACAGTTTTTCTAGGCAAATGGTGGAAGAAATTGATTGGTTCTTAATACATCGAGAGAGCACACAGAAGCTCGTTCTGATACCCCTAATACCATGACCGTCCCAGGGATCTCGCACGTGACCTTTTCATTCATTTTGAGGCGCCCAGATGTGTTGTTACCATTCGCGGGGTTAGCTCCCAGTATGGAGTTGAGAGTACCACTGTCATTTTGGCCATCGTCGGGGTTAGTTCTCGCGCATTGTCATCTTCCCAATGCTTGTTTTCTTCCTCGTCACTCTTGTTTCTGGTTAACGCACTGGAAACAGATGCCCTTGCATGTGGCTCAAGGGTTCTTCTGGTGCATAGTCACCAAAAGATTTTACGTCAGGCGGCGTGGGTCAGTTTTCTTTGCATTGCTTGCTTGCCCTATGACCTGGCTTATCATCATAATTCTCTTAAGAGAGCAGATATCGAGACACCCCCATAGAAACGTATTAGTTTGCGATCTCTAATAGTTCGCACCTTTGTCCACTGGCAAAGTGTGAGATCTTCACGATCATCTTGGGACAAGGAACACCCAATAAGAGCCAACTTTTTGCGTTTATATTGAATCCTATCTCCCACTTTCTTCCTCCGCAAATATTTTCTGTAGAAACAAAACAGTTATCGATCATGGCTGGACTGATTGCCAACCAGATCATCCAGTCACAAATGGAGCAAAGAGGACCGCCCCGAGGGTCGACTGATATCGACTTCAAAATTACTCAAGCATCACTGGGCCGAAGTGTCCATATTGCACGCCCGGTGCAGTACTATTGCCATCTACGGGAGTATCACCTGCCGCGGCGTTGACAGAGCGACGGCGATTCTGTTCGTCACATGGTCGAACATGCATAGTCTTCTTCCCAATGTCTTATCGCTCCCAGCTTGAAAGTGAGATGCTAACACTTTTCTAGCAGACCCTGTTGCTTGTATTGGAGTTTTATTCTTGTGTACCGTTACAAATCAACTTTTTAGGTCGGGATGGGATAATTTCTCTTGTACCCCTTCCCTGTTTCATCATCTGGTTGGTTATTGCGATTCTCTTTGTCAGTGGGGCTATTGCGATGCACCCTAATACCCTAAAATGGACGGTTTTTGGCCCTATCTTCTCATTGTTAAATATGTTTGCCAACAACCCTTTCCTTTTCAAAGGAAATGTGTGCTGGAAGGGTGATTTATTTGATAGTAGGGTTATTTCTAGCTTCGAGTCGACCCTGCCTTGTTGACTGGATGATTTCTAGAAGTACCTATATGCTTGCATGTATATACCTGCTGAGACCGGAACTCCTAGAGACAAGTATGGTAAATATAGAGAAGAATTAATGTATTATTCATAATCGTTTAGCAGGTGTTGTAGATGGAGATGGAAAATTTGACGTTAGACTCAAGATTTGGTATCTTTTTAGCATTTCTAACCTTAACTACGAAGATATCTATACTCCCTTTGTTGCTTTCGACTATAATACTAAATCTAAGGCCGGTGATGAGGGTAAGGTGTAGATGATTTGAAGAGCATGCGAAGGGCTGGCCCGAAAGCTGAAAGCTAGATACCTACAGTAAAGCTCAATGATTAAAACGTAACTATTCTTTGCAGTTTCTATCTCATACGTTTCTATTCTGATCGAAAAGACCAGAGCTTGAGCCGTGTCCGGACACCCTTGGTCAATCCTCATACTCCAGCTTTTTTGTTCATATTCCACTTGCCGGGTCCCTTATGATTGTCAGGGTATGATGGCGACTGAGTCTACCTAGCACCTGTGGCTGCAGTCTAGCACTTATAAACCCACGTGTGCTTTCAATCTGAGTTTGTTAAAGCTTGTGCTGAACCACATACGGGGAATGTGGAACAGAAAACTTTTGCACATCGGCCACATGGATAAACTTCAGGACTCAGTATATAAGATAGTCATAACCCTATAGCACTGGGAATTGGTCTGGGTGCTAGAAGAGTCTGTTCGGCGGAGATTCGTCAAATGTATATCGTTCTCAATTCTTTCGTTGGATTCTAGAAGCCCATGGGCCATTTACGTGGCGTATAAACGGTCAGTAAGCTTCGGTGGTTGGTCACTTTCAATTGCTTGGGTAATGGTATCAAATGTCTTCTTGATGACTTCTGACCTGTTTTTCTGACAGATCGGCGTAATTCTCTTCGTGACAGTTCTTCACCACTACCTCGCCGGATTTGAGGACCATGCTAATACCCGAAGAGCTTTATCATCATCATATTCTTGCTATCCTCTGGGTTCCGGCGACTGCCTTGCTTATTAGAGGTAGTATCGATTATCGTAATGGTAACAACAGTAACCTAGGCCCAGGAGATGAAGAGTTATCACGTGGTACGGGAGCTGGTTGGCTGTCTAAACCATTATTAGCAAATTGATCATGTATGCTTTCCATACCACTGCTGTTCAGCAAGTAATGAGATGGGAAGCTAACAAAACCTTTCACCATGGTATTGCCTGCTTAGTGCGGCACTTTTCGCGGTTAAACTTCAACTCCTACCTGCTGAATGATGAATAAATAACATCGATAATTTCAATATGAGAATGTCAAACAGGGAGTACGAAGGTGTTAGACAGCTAAGTCGTTGATATGCGATTCCGCAGATTGTTTGTTCGTTATATGTGATTTGTGAATGGTAACTGAGTGATCACAAACTTGCGTGAGATTGTCCGGTTTCGTCTCCTGCTGCATTTCCTGAGTGACTTTCAGCCCTTAAAAAACTAGTTTCCGCTATCAAATAAGTCGAGGAAACAGACGATCTATCGTGTTTTACGCAAAGAACAACTTCGGAGAAAGATCTCAGGCCTACCAAACCGCCAGCCCCAGAGTTCCCCTAGTCAGCGACAGAGTGGAGTCGATGTCTCCAACCTCACAGTAACCCAATCGAGGCTGGGGGTTACAACACCTCTGCACCTAAAAGCCTTAAGATTCACTGTCAGCTTTTGTGGTTCCTGCCGAGTCACACTACAGGATCAATGATGTCGTTCGACGAGTGAGTCTGCGGACATTGTGACCTTATGCAACTACTCTAACCTCGTCATTCAGCGTGCTACTTCGGCCAGACAAATCAGGTTCACCAGAACGGAGATAAGTCGTGAGAGATGCTGAAGTCAGAGATGATTTAAGTTTGGGCTTTTGCGCTGTCCATTGGTATGTACTTCGTATGAGTATGGGTCGTTGCTGTGGCGAGGAGTTGTGGAGTTACCCCTGAACCTTTGTTTACATTCAGAGTCCAAATGCTAAGACTTGAAGAAACCAGGCCGAGAGAATTGTTTTGTCCTGATATACCGGTATTACGGTTCTGCACATGTCAGCTACCTGCGTGTATCTATGTAGATGCCCACCCAGAAGTCGTGTACGTTAAGCTTGATCGTTAGGAGCAGAATGTTGCCAGGCTCACCATCAACCATCTGATGTAGGCTTGTCGTTTTGCAGCCATTGTAATCATTCAATATCACTTATGCAATGAGCATTGCCCACGAGGTCATACCATCCGGGAAAGCTTTCTTTGCAAAAACGCCACGCTCCATATGGTGCATATTTCCTATATGACCGGCGGAAATATGGAAGCTTTGTTTGTGGACGGCAACCTAAACGTCCAACCAAATTCAGATCCCTCGTAATCCTCGCAGCCAATAATTTTCAAGTGTGATAACGTCCATAATGCTGACAAAGAGCTAAGAGTTGATATAGCAACCATATCATCCTCTCGCATGGCGAACTTGTCTGTCAGACATGATCTTGATCGGAACTAGGACGATTTGCTAAAAGGGAAAACAGGAGCATGAAGATGTAATGGTTCGAAGGTGGCATCTGCTGGTAAAGACGGATGTAAAGTTTGAACGACAAATACCGAGAGCTCCCGAAAACCACGATTTGGACACCAAATGTGTACCAAGTTATACACATTGAATGTTCTACAGTCCAGTAATTGACAATCTCTCCCCATTTGCGTCGCGCTGATAGATAACGGCCAAGTCTTTTCTCAGGGACGATGGTAGTAGTAGTATGGGCTTAGGAAACGAATAAGTACCCGTGAGTGAGGAAACCAACCCTCGTCAGAAATCATGAAAATTGCTGATGCCGGACCTGCCATTAAGGCGATGGCAGTATTGAGGAAAATCATGAGAGAGTAAAATTAAAAGTCATCTGGAAAGAACCATTTCGTTTCTAGTAGCTAGTGCGCCTGAAGCATCTGTCTGATGAACTCTTCGATAGACCGCCGAAAACTGGATGCCGAAGATGTACGAAAAATCTCCAACACGGTACCCAGCAGGCAGCAAGCCAAGTAGCAGGCGGGACTTGACAAATTGATGTCTAAAAGGTTCAATGTGATGGTGCTGAGCGAGGCAACGACGCAGATCTCGTAAACCTTGGCCGCGATCTGGAAGAAGGATTTGATGTCGAATGACACCTTTGTTTGCCGCAGAAATTATGGAAGGCAACACGTAGTTTATAGCGGCCTTTGTGTTTGATAATCCAGACATCACTTCCAACTTCCCAGCATGAAATCTTTTTCTCGCCAGAAAAGTTTTTCGAACTGAGCTCAATATCTGGCTTGACATATTTCCAAAAGAATGTCCTCTGCACATTGATAGTAATCAGAAGTTCTGGGATAGCGATAGAAGGGTTGTGAATCCACGAGGTCAATGACCAGAGGCGTGGAAATGCTGTCCGGATCACAGGAACTCCATCGCAGGCGATTGGTTCATTAACCTCTCTGTTGCTTTTGCTATCATCTTGACTGTTTCGCATGGCTAGATGCTCATTGATGGGTTCAGGCGTCAGAGTGCGATCATTCTAACCAGGGGGAAGAATAGAAGTCATTTATTTGCCTTTGTTCTGATGTCAATTCACTTGAGAGGCTAAGGGTTCACAACTCGAGCGATGGCACAGGCAAGAATGTAATGTCGATTTGATAGGAGTGCTCGTAGCTCATGGTTGTGAGAGAGAGCTTGTTTCACCGGCTGGATCGATTGGGAACTTGGGCTGTTGGTTCAGGTGGGAGGGAAAGAAAGGCAAGATGGAGAATTGGAGATGGGGAAGCTTGATCTCTGACATCCAGATAATAAAGGACCCAAGAAGCATTTCGCGACGAATTAGTACATCGTTAGCTAACCTGATGCTACTGGTTGCACTTGCATGGCTTTGAGCCGGTGTGTAATGTGCTGGTGTTGTGTAAAATGGCCGAGAGAAGTTGGTCAGAGCAATTGGATGGATTGGAAAACCAGCCCTCTTTAGGTATCGTCAGTGTTACCAATGCTGGACCTGCCATCAATGTGATGGCAGTGTTGATGATCACAACAACTGCGAGAAGCGCCGGAGACCATCGTATAATCTTCATATCGTATTGAGGTGCCGGATGTTCGCTCCTGCAAACTGCAGAGTCCAATTCACTCTCGGGAGGTGTTCGAAAGCCGGCAAAAAGCTTCCCACTGAAGAGGTATGGGAAATGTCCGATCTGATACCCAGCAGTCAAATAAATCGAGCAGCAAGCGCGCCTTGACGAAGCGGTGCCTCAGTAGGTTCAGAGTGAGCGTACTCAGGGAAGCAACCATGAGCAGCGGAATTTCGTTTTCTAAAAAATGGTCTAGGAAAACCTTATATTCTAGTTATATTATTCCAAGACGTACTACATCAATGGAGCATAGTTATGAGATAATTCAAAAACTAGTTTCTAGCTTCATGTGGCAATATCACCTTGCGTCGGAGGGCGGTAACATACACGATTTTTGCTTGAGTACTCTCGCGTAATACTTGAGTCTAGAAGTACAAGTATTGCCGACACTTCTTCCAATTATCTACAAAAAGCCGATCATGCAGCGACCTTTATAGTTAGCAATCCGTATGTCCATAAGTACCAAGGGACGGAGGATCAGAGTAACAATTATTGCTGAATCTGTTCTCCCCGAAAAGTCCAGCGATAAAGGCATCCAGCCCCGAGACTCAACTTGCTCTATCCATAAGAGAACAGCTATTTTAAACTGGGTATCTCTCAACAAAAAAAATAACCTAAAATTCTCGGATCAACGATACCGTACTCCCTTCTTCAGCAGCTCCCCCCCCATCACTTACGGTAGCCAATCGCACCCGTCCCTCCTCATCCGCCCTGATGCCCACTTCTACGGCCCAGTCTTTGCTCGACTCTACCTTAATCCCCGACCTACTCAACCTCTCATCTTCAGTGGGCTTCGAGTTCCAAGCCAGCAAGAAAAGCTCTCCCAGATCCCCCCACTCCCGGATTGTGGGCACCGGCTCCCTTAAGAACAGAGGCGAAAAGGCAATGTACATAAAGTACAAAAGAATAATGACCAAATAAACGAAGACAACCGCAAAAGCAAAGTACCGGCTATTTCCCCTCAACCCGGTACCAAACCCGTAGCGCTCAGCCTCGAAATCAAACTTGGTGTGCGACTCTAGCATGTGCAAATACTCTGACGGGCTCTGGAACCCGTCTCTATACAAACCCCACTCATATCTGTCCGAGGGCGCTCCCTCCGTGCTGCCGTTGTAGAGAAACGTAACGTTACCCGGCTCCCAAATAAATTGCAGCGGATGGGTCCGGGACAGCCTCCGGTTATCATCGGCCGTGAAATGTTCGGAGTAGGAGGGCGAGTCCATCTCGATCAACGACAGCGTCGTCGCATTCCAGTCCTGCACAAACGTGTTTTCCGACAGCGAGTTGAGGCGTGCAAGAGCCGTGGTGACGATGGCGGCGAGAATGTGCTCGAAGTTGAACCTCATCTGGTTGACCACGGGGCCCCAGCCGGTGTTCTCCCGCAGGTCGTACATCAGCCCACTGGGCATGTCCCGAACTATCACGGGTAATTCCATCGCCATTAACAGCGGATGCCTCTGCCCGAAGGCGGTATCATCTGCGATTTCGAGTGTCATATTGGGAAGGATCAAGTCGAGAAACATTTTGTCGAACTTGATCGCAGTGGCCTTGGCATCCTTTTCCTTGAGGTCTTCGATAATCTTTCTGGTCTTGCCTGTTTCTGAGATCCAGCTGCTAACATTGCTTCTGAGCTCGGCGTCAGACCAGGTGAACTCCAGAGAGGAAGGAGACCAATGTGCCACGATAGTGCAGGGAAACACGGCCGTCCGGAACTGGCTCCTGTAAGCCGTTGCAAAAGGAAAAGCAAACCACACGTGGACAGCCGTTCTGGAGCCGTCGTCGTTTGCTATATCGGGCTCGACTACATGAAAAGCAGGGCGATCGATTCGTTGGTTCCTGTGGTGAATTCCTGCACATTAGGCAGTAGTCCCTCGAGAAGAAGCATGGAAATACCAGCAGGGTTGTCTTACCAAACTTCATTCATAAGTTTCCAAGGCTTGTTCAACCATTCTTCGCATCCGGGATCACCAAAACAGTGTAGTTCTGTGATATCGCCAGGGAACCCAGGAAAAGGGACATGATCTTCTGTGAGATTCCCTGGGGGCAGCCTTTCAAAAACACTGGAGTTTGCTGTGTCATTTACGGACGGACTGTAGTATGTGGCACAACTCGTCTGCACAACTGGCTGGAAAATTTGAGTCTTGTTTGACGTTTTCAGTCTAAAGTCCCAACCGAACGGACCGATGGCAAGCTCGGGGTCAAGCAAGCGGGCCATGGTAAGAAAAAGATACGAGAGACACCATAGTGCTCACTGTGCGGTTCCCATCGGTGCTCAGGGTTAGCTGGTGCGACATGTATGCTTTCCTTTAATCTCGACGACGCTGAGGGACTATTTGGCTTGATTAGGGCATCGATCTTGGGTATCTTCGTCTCAAAAGCCGTGCCATGGCTAAGCCAACTCGCGACCCAGTTGAATAGGTCGGGAAAGAAAGCCATCGGACACCAGTAGGAAAGCCAGCCGTCACTGAGTTGGCAGCCGTCAAGTCTGCTGAGGATCTCCATCTCCCGGGTGTCGAGAAAAGCCGGCCATGTCACATCCGCGGGGAGTCCGAAGTAGAAAGGTTGCTTGAATCCCTGGAAAGCGTTTGGATAAGGAAACCACCCCTCATCAGGAACGATCAAGATCGCAGACGCGGGACCCGATAGCAAGGCAAGAGAAGTATTGAGAAGGACAATGAAACCTAGGAAAACGCGGAACCACCTAGAGGTGCGCATGGAACGGGAGTTTGACTCCTGGCCGACAGTAACCGGGCAAGAAACGCTCGGCTCATGCGCCTTCCGCAAAGCTCCGGTAAAAAACTGGCTGCTGAAGATGTAAGGAAGACTTCCAACGCGGTAGCCAGCCATCAGCAGACCCATGGGGAGTCGGGCCTTGAGAAGTTGCCTCCTCAGCAGGCTTAGGGTAAGCTCGCTGAGCGATACGATAACTAACAATTCGTAGGCTTTCGCCGCGATCTGAAATGTCGACTTAGTGTCGAACGGTAGCTGCGGCAGCCAGGTCACGACTGTTGTATCCGAGTCATCCTGGGACTTCACGTAATCATACCAAAATGTCGGCTTCAGATTGATCAAGATGAGGAGAATAGAGACAGCAACTGGTAGTACGTGAATCCATGTCTTCCATGACCACAAGCGTGCGAAGGGTGTTAACACTACTCGGGTACCGGTGGTTTTGGTAGATTTTTGGGCCTCGTCTTGCTCGGTCTCTTCTCCAGAACTATTGGCGCTTTGCGGAACCACTCCTGGTTCAGCAACTTCACGACCTCCGCAATAGCTTTGGCTGGCTTCATTGTCGGCGAGCAATGTAGGGTCATGCTGATCTTGACTGGTGGTTGGGCGGTAGCTCCACGAGGAGCAATTGTAAACATGGTTAGGCGTATTGTCAGACGTTAACCCAGCTTCTGAAGGCTGATGTAGCGAGTTGAATGTTGAGAGAGATATCGGGTGTGACTGAGCAACTGAAAATCCAGTTGCCATCGAAGAGGCGGGTCGTGAACTCGTAACCTTCCGACCTAGCGTCGACGGAGTAGATTCGAGTCAAGAGCTAATGACTGACAACCAGACCAGTAAAATCAAGGAAAAGACACACTTGAAGTTTGGTTCAAGAACTGGTCCAAAGATATGTTACAGTAAAGCAGAATCCCCCGACTGAACCGCCAATTACCCTGTAGCATTATCAGCTTGCTGAGCCGCACGGGTATCATACCCGCCTGTCTTCAGGTACAACTCGTTTAATATGTTCGGGCCCAGAATGTTCGTTGGACCTTGCATCTCGACTCGACCGCGGGTCAGCCGCCGAAGCATCGGCCAGCCTCTCGCGGCGGCTAAGTAGACGCGTCCATTGGTTGGACTCACGAGGGTGGGCACTTGAGCTTCCGACGACCTGCCATACAAACTGAAGTAACTTGTAACTTGTCGCTAACTGTGATGATGTAGACACTGTGACCTGCAATGCACTGCGACGTGTTTCGCGGAGTGATGATTGCGTGAAAGACATGGTACACAGTAACGGTCGCGGCTGCTCAGCCGCCATATGGGGGCGTTGAAGCGCAGCATCTTTTAAGGGGCAGCATGTGATTGGACACAAGAGATCGAGCACACAAGGACCTCACATGCGCAGACGCCGCATGGAGACAGGATTGTAACTCTGTATGGTATCGCAAGGAACATGGAGATCAAACGATCAGCAAGGAAGGGTTGAATGATCTGTTATGTTGTAATGTTAGTAAACTGACGGACGGAAGTCGGAAAGTGGGACACCAGACAACACGGAATGAAGAGGACTTGAAGCAAAAAGAGGAATGATTAGAGCTACTAATGGTAGATTGCTTCACGCATCCGAAAACAAATTATGCAATGGAGGTTCCAAAGACACTCACTTCCAACAAACATAAAAAAAAAAAAAAAAA
>Ga0065720_1003327_pt1 | contig 19572 bp, 16 predicted proteins | sample Thericmetagenome_FD_59107 | JGI IMG/M metagenome (GOLD analysis project Ga0065720, IMG submission 59107) | Thermophilic microbial communities from the Joint Bioenergy Institute, California, USA of rice/straw/compost enrichment - eDNA_2 v2... | ecosystem: Engineered > Solid waste > Grass >...
CGGCCCCGCCGATCGGATCCGCGCGTTTCTTTGAGCACGACGCCCCTGCGCACGGTGTCCTCGAGGAAGCGTTTGACCATCGCCCGATAGGCTCGCAACTCACGCACGGTCATGGACTTGGCCAGCCGCTGCCCTTGCATGTCGATTTGCTCGATCATCCGCCGCAGCTCTTCATAAGAGGAGCGCTGCTCCTGCTGGCGCATCATGTCCGCGAAAGGTTTGGTTTGCACGGCGGGATGCGGCGGAGATTCGCCGCGCGGAATGTCGCTGCGAATCGTACGCAATCCGGGAATGATTTTCAACGGCATTCCCTACTTTCAATAATGTTCGAAGCGCTCAACCTGCAGCACGAATACGGCCGCACCGCCGACCTGCACTTCCACGGGAAACGGAATGTACGAATCGGCCGTGCCGCCCATCGGTGACACCGGCGTGACCAACTGTTCGCGAACGTGGCAGTTCGACTTGATCACCCTCAACACATCATGCACCTTGTCATCCTCGATGCCGATCATAAACGTCGTGTTCCCGGCCTTGAGGAAACCGCCGGTGCTGGCCAGTTTGGTCGCCCGGTACCCTTCCTTGATCAACGCGTTGGCGAGCCTTCCGCTGTCTTTGTCCTGCACTACGGCGATGATCAGCTTCATTCGCCTTCCTCCTTCCATTATAACTGACATGTCCCACTGCGGCCATACGCCGCTTCACTCCGGCTTTGCCGATCCGGCGCTTTTCGTCCCGGCATTTACGCCCCGACCGTTTTCGATCCGGCATACCGCAACGGGATTTCGCGGCGTATTTCCACTAACGGCATTTCCGCACCGGCACTCCCGGTCCGGACTTCTTGCTCCGGCGGCGGGATGCGTGTGCGTCGGCGGCCGCGACCCGTCTCGGTATCCGAAGTTCGGTCAGACGAATCATCGGGGCAAAAACCCCAATTGTGCCAGCAAGCGTTTGCAGTCTTCCCGAATATCCTCAGCCACCGCGTCGGGGTCGCGATCGGCGGCAATGCGGCGGATGCGGTCGGGCTCCGCTTCCGCGATGCGCGCAAAGCCTTCTCTCACCAGGCGGTGGTAGTCCGGTCCACGCCGTTCAATGCGGTCGAGTCCGGCGCCGGACGATGCGGCCCGTTCGCGGATGCGGCGAAGTCCGACCTCAATCGGCACATCGAGCAAATAAGTCCGGTGAGGGGTAAGGGAAGAGGTGGCAAAGTGGTTGATCATGCGGACCACGTCCGGATCCCGCCCGAGAGCGTAAGCCTGGTAGGCCAGGCTCGCGTCCACAAACCGGTCGCACAGCACGATTTTGCCTTCGGCCAGCGCCGGGAGAATCCGTTCATGCACGTGCTGCGCCCGCGACGCGGCATACAGCAAAATTTCCGCCTGTTCGGTCATCTCCGTGTGGTCCGGATCGAGCAGCAGCTCGCGTACGCGGTCGGAAATGCGCGTGCCTCCCGGCTCCCGCGTCGTCATCACTTGCAATCCCATGGCGGTCAGCGTGTCGGCCAGTTTGCGGATCTGTGTCGTTTTCCCGGAACCGTCGGGTCCTTCCATCGTAATAAAACATCCTCGCAATGCGGCAGCTCCTCATCTTAAGTCAATCTTGCGCCGGATGATCCCGGCCCACGGTTACATGCATCGCTCGCGGAAAAAACTCAAGCCGTCTCGGCGAAATTCGGCCGAAAGTTCATCCCGCGCCGTCCGTCACCCGCAGCGTCCGCAGGGACGGGTCGGAAGCCCCCTGAATGCGCGCCCCGTGATCGCGAAGCGCCTGCAACAATTCCACAGCCGCAGTGGAGATGAGCTCGCCCGGGAACAGCAGGGGAATGCCGGGGGGATAAGGGACGATCATTTCCGCGGAGCGCATCCCCGCGCATAACTGCAGCGGGATGGACTTGGCGGAAGAAGCGGCGGCCGCCCGTTCCGCCGGAGGGAAAAAGAGAATCGGTTCCGAAATAACGGGCCACAGGTTCATATGAATATTATTCGCGGTGACGGCGTCCATTTCCTGCTTTTGTTGCGGAAACTCCGCAATGGCGATATCCCGCAGCGCCGAAAGCAGCGCCTCCGCACTTCCTTCGTCCGTCGCCGCGCTCGCGACCAGCAGCACGTGACGCGGATCGGCCAATTCCGCCACGCAGCCGCGCCGTTCCAACTCGTCCAGCAGCGCGTATCCGGTCATCCTCCCGGTGCGGTCGTAAAGCGCCAGCTTCAGCGGATCCGCGATGGAGCGGGGGACGTCCGGTTCGACGACGCCGAACGGAAGCCCGCTTTCCCGGATGCGGCGGCGCACATCGTCAAGCAGGCCGGCGGCGGCGGCCAGACGTTCGGCGCCGCCCGTCATCAAGTCGCGGCGGCACAAATCGAGCGATGCCATGATCGGATAGGAAGGGCTTGAGCTTTGGATCATCGCCAGCACGGCGGCGACCCTGTCCGCGTCCGCTCTTGTCCCTCTCAGGTGCAGCATGGCGCCCATGGTCAGCGCGTTCAGCATTTTGTGCGCGGACTGCACCGCGGCGTCCGCGCCGCACTGCATGGCGGAGGCGGGAAAACGCGGATGCCAGCCGAAATGGGCGCCGTGCGCCTGATCCACGAACAGCGGTTTGCCGTGCGCGTGCGCAAGATCGGCGAGCGCCCGCAGATCGGCGCCGAAGCCGTAATACGACGGATGCGTCAGCAGCACCGCTTTCGCCTGCGGAAACTCCGCGAGCGCGGCGCGGAGATCCGCCTCGTCCACGCCGAGCGACAAACCGGAATCGGGATCGATGCGCGGGCGGATGAACACCGCGCGCGCACCGGCCAGCATCAGTCCGTGGAGTACGGACTTGTGCGCGTCGCGCTGTACGATCAACAGGTCTCCCCGGCCGCAGCACGACAAAATGAGCGCCAAGTTGCCCGCCGTGCTTCCCCCGACGAGAAAAAACGTGCGGTCCGCGCCGAAGGCGTCGGCCGCCAGACGCTGCGCATCCAGAATGACCCCTTGCGGATCATGCAGGTCGTCCAGTCCGGGAATTTCGGTCAGATCGAGCCTCATGACGGATTCGAACCAGCGTTCCGCGCCTAGGGGCGCCCCTGCCCCCGATTTGTGTCCCGGCACGTGAAAACTGACCGCGCGCCGTTCGCCGGCGGCGACCAGCCTGTCGAACAATGGCGCTGTGGAATGGTCCATCGGTTTCACCGCTTTTGCTGCGTTTTCTTGTTCTTCTATTCTATTCTTTTTCGGCATCGTTGTGGAGTCCGCGGTTCTTTCGACGCAAACGGGAAATCCGCGGCGCTTCCACGTGATCGCGGCTCCGCGGATCTTTCGACGGCGTCCGGCATCCGCGGCCCTTCACGACGGCATGGAGAAGTCTGCGGCCATTTCACCGGCGTTGTCCGGCTTCAACGCTTTTCCGGCGGCGTTGGCGTATGCGCAACCCGCGGTATCAAACGCCGGTTTCCCCGTGCCACAGGCTTCTCAGTTGATGGATGAAGTAAGGGTAACGCGCATCGCCGACGTCGGTTTTGACGATTTCTCTCTCGCAGCTTTCGCAGATCAACCGGGCAAGAATGCGAATCCCTTCCCGGTCGGCGGCCCCGCACACAATGCAACGATCATGCTCTTTCGAGGCCTCGGAGTCGTCCGATGCCTCCGCCGTTCCGATCCCGTCCTTCATCAGCAACCGTGCGGATTTCCCGTCCTTCATCGCCACCGCGGCGAACGCCGCGTCTTCCGATGTCACGGCGGTAAACGTCTCTTCCTTCGCCGAGTCGGACAAGAACGCTTCATCCGTCCGCGATGCGGCGGCGAACGTCTCTTCCTTCGACGATGAGGCTGCGTATGTTTCATCCTTCAGCAATGCCGTGATGAACGGATCATCCTTGTGCGGCGCGGCTGCGGACGCCCTGTCCTTCGCCCGCGCGGACGGACGATGCGCGGAAGGAATCCGGGCCGTTGACGCGACCAGCGCCCGCCGCGGATCGCCTCCAAAAGCGGAATGCGTGCGAATCGCTTCGTTCCCCGCCCGTCCCGCGCCCTCGGGAAGCGCGGCGTCCGCCGCACCGATCCGATCTTCCGCCACAGCGGCTTTTTCAACCGCTGCAGCCGGCTTCCTGCCGGGAGTATACGCCGACGCCGGCTCCGGATGGATCAAGCCGTAGGCGATAATCCCCGTCTTGCCGGGTTTCGCGTCAGTACCGGCTTGGATGCCGCCGCTTGCGCCGTTCCCGGCGCCCGTTTGCTTAGGGATCGGCTTTCTGCGTCCCGCCCCCGCCGTTCGCACGGACGGCGCCGTCTGCCCCGTTTTTCTCATGCCTGCCACCTTCTCTCTGATCACAGCGTTTTCCTATCAGTATTCCATTTCCGGCACACTCTTAAACTGGCAATCTAGCACCCGCTCTTGAAAGCGTCCGGACAAAAGGCTGTAGGCGTAGTATTACTATATGATTCGGGCCCAGGCAGTGTGAGAAAAAAGCCGTTCCTCCAAGGAACAGCCGGCAGTCGGCAAGCGTCCGCCTCTCCGCCGGACATTTTTTCACCCATGTGCGTCAAACGTCGTTAAAAAAAATGGACGCCGCCACGGCCATCTGTCCATAGCGGCGTCCGTTCGCTGTCCATTGAGCTTGTACCGTCCCGGTGTCGTCCGACTCCCGCGGCCAAGGCGGAAGTCGCCCGGATCAATATTCCAGCCCTTCGTAAAGCGGAAATCGTTCCGTCAGCCGACGCACTCTGTCGCGGGCTTGGTTGTGGACGGACTCATCTTGCGGATGCTTCAGCACCAGGGCGATAATGTCCGCGATCTCTTTCATTTCCGCTTCTCCCATGCCGCGCGAAGTGACCGCCGGCGTGCCGATACGGATGCCGCTCGTGATGAACGGGCTCGTCGGGTCGAACGGAATCGCGTTTTTGTTGACGGTGATCCGCACGCTGTCAAGCAAATGCTCCGCATCTTTCCCGGTGATGTTCAGGCTGCGGGTGTCCACCAGCATCATGTGGTTGTCCGTCCCGCCGGAAACGATGTCGATTCCTCTTGCCATCAGCTCCTCCGCCAGCACGGCGGCGTTGCGCACGACGTTTTGCGAATACGTCTTGAAGCTGTCCTGCAGCGCTTCGCCGAAAGCGACGGCTTTGGCCGCGATGACGTGCATGAGCGGCCCCCCTTGCGTGCCGGGGAATACCGCCTTGTCAATCGCCTGCGCCCACGCTTTGCGGCACAGGATCATGCCGCCGCGCGGTCCGCGCAGCGTCTTGTGCGTCGTCGTCGTGACGAAGTGCGCGTGAGGAACCGGGTTCGGATGCAGTCCGGCGGCCACCAGTCCGGCGATGTGCGCCATGTCGACCATCAGCAGCGCCCCGACGTCGTTGGCGATTTCGCCGAGCGCTTCGAAGTCGATGATGCGCGGGTACGCGCTCGCCCCGGCGACAATCATCCGCGGGCGATGTTTAAACGCCAGTTTGCGCACCTCGTCGTAGTCGATGCGGAAATCTTTCTCGCTGACGCCGTACGGCACAAAATTGTACAGCAGTCCCGACGCGTTCACCGGGCTGCCGTGGGTCAGGTGTCCGCCGTGCGCCAAATTCATGCCGAGCACGGTGTCGCCCGGTTTCAGCGCCGCCTGGTACACGGCCATATTCGCCTGCGCCCCGGAATGCGGCTGCACGTTGGCGTGCTCCGCGCCAAACAGTTCGATCGCGCGTTTGCGGGCGATGTCCTCCACGGTGTCCACATGCTCGCAGCCGCCGTAATACCGTTTGCCCGGATAACCCTCGGCGTATTTGTTGGTCAGCACGGTGCCCATCGCTTCCATGACGGCGCGGCTGACGATGTTTTCCGATGCGATCAGCTCCAAATTGTCGCGCTGGCGGCGAAGTTCCAGCCCCAGCGCTTGGACCACCGCAGGGTCCGTTTGGCGCAAATGTTCCATGATCATAACCTCCCAGTGAAATTCGTCGAATCGATCCGTATGCGGGCTGCGCTGCGTTCACCGGCAGACGCCGCTTTCGTCCCCATCTTCGGCGGGCAGTGCATACACGGCGCGGGCGCCGCCGATCAGCTTGGGGCGCGTATAGGCCGCCGTGACATGCGCGCTGCCCAACATGGTGACGCTGGGACGAAACGGTACGGCCACGCGCCGCAGATGCATGCCGATCAGCGTGTCCCCGATGTCGACGCCCGCATCGGCCCGCACTTCCTCGACGACGCACGGCGAGCGCATCTTCCGGTAAGCGAGCGCCGCCATCGTTCCGCCCGCCTTGGGCACCGGCACGACGGACACTTCTTCCAGGCGCCGCCGTTCCATCGTTTCGCGCTCCACCACCAGCGCCCGGTTCAAGTGCTCGCAGCATTGAAACGCCAGTTCCAATCCGTAGCGGTCCCGCACGTCCGCCGCCGCGGCGAACACCGCCTCCGCGGCTTCCGACGTGCCCGACGTGCCGATGCGCCGGCCGACCATTTCACTCGTGCTGGCGCCGATGACGATCAGCTGTCCCGGTTTCAGCCCTCCGGCTTGAATCAGCTCTTCCAGGATGATCCGGGCGCCGTCTTCCACCTGTTTCCATACGCTCATGAGCATCACCCCGGTTTCAGGGATGCAGCGCGTATTTGTCTTCCAGCCGCTTGATTTTGCCGACGCGGTTGCGATGGCGTTCGCCTTCGGAAAAAGGCGTCTCCAGCCAAATCTTGACGATTTCCTGCGCCAGGCCCGGTCCGATGACGCGCTCTCCCATGGCGAGCACGTTGGAGTCGTTATGCTCTCTCGTCGCCCGCGCCGAAAACGTGTCGTGAACGAGCGCGCAGCGAATGCCGGGTATTTTGTTGGCGGCGATGGACATGCCGATGCCGGTACCGCAGATGAGAATGCCTTTATCCGCTTCGCCGGACACGACTTTTTCGCACGCGGCCAGCGCGTAATCGGGATAATCGACGGAATCTCCGCACGTGCAGCCGACATCGATCACTTCGTGGCCCCACGACTCGATCAGCGGTTTCAGCTCGTCTTTCAACCGGTATCCGGCGTGGTCCGCTCCCATAACGATTTTCATGCGCATCCTTCCTCCTGACAAAATGAATGCTTACGGTAAGTATAACCTTATCGGACGCAGAATTCCGCCGTATTGTCGAAAAAACAAAAAAAGCACCAGGACGCGCGTCAACGCGTTCCGTTGCTTTGCCCAGGCGACCGGCCGTATCCCCCGATGCTCCATGTGGTATGCTCCACGAGTCGCCAGTTACATCGGGGCATGCTCTGTCTTCTTCATCATATCTTATTCCTTTTCCCGTGTAAAGGGGGTGACCTTGCTTCATCCGACAATTGGGGCGATCGTACCGCATGGACCAAACATCCGTCCCGCGGCCATCCCTCGCCGAATCATCCGCAGGCCATGAAACGGACCGTTCATGGTAACGTAGGGCGGAATTACGGATGCGAAAAAGCCGCAAAAACCCGGCGCATCAGCTATTATCTGAATATTCTTGTATACAAGTATATCTTAATGTTATAAATAAATTAACAGAAATTTCGAAGGATCCCGTCTCATCATGACGCAACCGTCGAGCGTCTGCGGAATGCCGAACTTGCATGCAGCCCCGTTCACCAGCCATCCGAAATGATTGCTCCTGTCTCGCGAGACAGATTAAAAAGTCGTCGTTTCATGTGAAAGGAAAGGGGTGCTCCGAAATCATTGTGCATCATAATGGTGACCGCAAATCATTGGGAGCGCAAGCTTACGAATTCATCCGGGATGCCATTGTTTTTTTGAAATTTGAGCCCGGGCAGATGGTGTATGAAGCGGAGATCGCGAACATGCTCGGAATGAGCCGTACCCCCGTTCGCGAAGCGTTTCAAAGGCTGTTTGCGGAACAATTGCTTGCCGTTTTGCCGCAGCGCGGCGTGAAAATTTCCTTGATCTCCATGGAAAAAGTGGAAGAAGTCCGGTTTGTTCGGGAAAGCCTGGAAGTCAGCTCTTTTCGAAAAGTGGCGGAATGTTGGAACGACGATGACAAACGGTGCAAAGCCGCGAAACGCGAAATCATGCGAAGTCTGGATCACCAGCGGGAAGCCGCGCTGGAACGCGATCACGCCGCTTTTTTGCAATGGGATGAAGCTTTTCACCACCACATTTTGTCCGTAACCGGAAATCGCACGCTGATGATGATGGTTTCCGTCATACGCGGACATTTGAACCGGTTGCGGTATTTGACGCTGAAAGAGTTCAACGATATGGAGGAACTGCTGGATGATCACAAGCGGCTGTTCGAGGCCGTCAGAACCAACAATGTGCGGTTGACTGTCCGCTTGCTCGAACGGCATCTCCGAAAAGTCAGCGCAAGATGGGAGCACGTTTATCGCCGATTTCCTCACTATTTTGAATGACAGCGTTTTCAAAAAACAACACCTTGCTTTTCCGCCGAATAAAATCTCTCCGTTCCGCACTCGGTTCCCGTAGACGCTCGGCGGACGACATGAAACCGGCCAACCCCAAATCTCCCATGCACCAACAATGAGGAGGAGCAAAAGCGATGCGGTTGTTAATTGTGGAAGACGAGGATCTGTTACGCGAAGGGCTGAAGAAGATGATCGGCCGAATGAACATTGACGGCCTTACCGTCACCGCTGCGGAAAACGGATGGAAGGCGCTGGAATTGCTGCGCGAAAGGCACTTTGACGTCATCATTACCGATATCCGCATGCCCAAGATGGACGGTCTCGAACTCGTGGCCAAGGCGCATGAATGGGGCTTCCCCGTTCGATCCGTCATTCTGAGCGGATACGACGACTTCGCTTATGCGAAACAGGCCCTCCGTCTCGGCTGCGTGGAGTATTTGTTGAAGCCTCCCCATTACGGCGAACTGTACCAATTGCTGGTTCGCATCAGCAAGGATATCGCATCGGAACGCGACAGACGGCTGAATGAACAACGGGAAAAGCTGCTGACCATGCAAAACCTCTCCACCTTGCGCCGGGATTTGTTGCGGGAACTGCTCTCAGGATCGGCGGTCGACACGCGGCTGGTGCGGGACAAGGCGCAGCAGTTGGGCCTCTCTCTGAATGGCGACCAATATCGCGTGGCCATGTTCGTCTTTGACCATCCCGACGAAATCCAATCGAGGATGAACGAACGGGACAGGAACTTGCTGAAATATGCCGTTTCCAATATTGCCGAGGAGATCATGGACGGGGCGCCGCATTTTTATGACGATGAGGACAGGCTCGTCGTCCTTTGCGCAACCGACCCCTCTTCGGATGATGATCGTGTGCGCGCGATGTGCGAATCGGTCAAGGTGAACGTAAACCGTTACTTGAAATTGTCGGTGTCCGCCGCCGTTTCCTCCCGTATGGAGTTGTCCCGCCTTCCGGAAGCCTGTCGCCAATGCGAAAACGTCCTGAACTATCGTCTGCCGTACGGCACCGGGCTCGTGATGACCTACGACCAGGTCCGCCTCATGAAGGACAACGAACACGTGGGACTGCTCATCAAACAGCTCGAAGTTTTCGCCAAGGCGGATCAACCGCAGATGCTCGTCGGCAAACTGCAGGAATGGTGCGGGCAAATGGAGCGGCTCGAACTGACGCCGAAAACGCTGGAAAAAGCGGCCGGAGAATGGAAACTGCTGCTGCTTGCCCTGATCCGACAATGGTCCAACGACGCGGAACTGCCTCCGGAATATGCGAAGCATCATCTGGCGGAACAGGTGGAGAAAGCGACGACGTTCCGCGGGCAGCTGCTGCCCGTCTCCCAACTGCTGACGTATATCCAAAACCGCAACAATGTGAGCAAAATTGAAAACCGGCTCATCGAGCAAGCGATCCACATCATCGACGAACACTATCGCGAACCGCTGACGCTGGCGAAAATATCCGAACGGCTCTACATCAATCCCGCTTATTTCAGTGTCCTGTTCAAGCGAAAAGTCGGCAAAAGCGTCATTCAGTATTTGACGGAAAAGCGAATGGATAAAGCGAAAGAGCTGCTGAGCCGGCGGGAGCTGACGACCTACCAGATCGCCGGTGAAGTGGGTTACGAGAATCCGGCGTATTTCTCGACCCTGTTCAAGAAATACACGGGTGTCACGCCCCAGGAATACAAAAAGCTGAAATCCATGTAACGTCCATGTGCCGGAAATGATCTACGAGATGCGGCACTTTCGACCACATGGCAAATCCTTGCCGCAGGGAGGGCGACCGTGCTGCGCAAATTGAAACCGCTTCCGTTCCGATACCGCATGATGCTGGCGATGATTGTGACGCTGCTCTTGCCGATGACGCTCGTCAACATGCTGATCTTTTCCGTCGTCAGAGATCAAATGCTGCAGGATGCGGGCGACTGGATGGAAGGCATTACGAAAAACGTCGGAAGAACGTTCGACAGCTATCTGCAGCTCGTGCAGGGCGCAACCAAAAATCCGCTCTTCGATTACATGCTGATGGAAATTTTCGACTCGAAGCGCATGCTCCAGACGCAAATTCCCGCCTCCTATACGCTGGAAGAACGCGCCCAGATCAACGGATGGCTGGCGATGCTGTTCAATATGGACCATGGAATTTTATCCGCGGTGTTTGTCGACACGCACGGCACCCGCTTTTATTTGGGATCCCACAATTCCCATCTCGATGAAGGGGAGATCATCCGGCAATCCGTGGAATTGGGCGGGGACACGTACATCAGCCGGCCGACTTACAACTCCCGCGGCGAGATGGTGTTCTGCATTTCCCGCTCCATGGTCAATCCGGCCAACTTTCAGCATGTGGCCACCTTGCTGATCTATATCCGGCTCGATTTTCTCGAACAGTTCGCGGAAGCCGCCGCGGAATCGGTCGATATGAAAATCATCGACGCCGATCAGGTGATCATCGCCGACCGGGATCCGCAAGCTTTGGGAAGCCGGCTGGATTTTCACGCCCCTTCGATCACCTACGCCACTTATCCGTTGAGTGAAACCGACTGGATCCTGGTCGGATCGATTCCGACCTCCGTGTTGTTTGAAAAAATCGATAACATTCAGCAGCTGGTGTTGGCTGTCAATCTGCTGCTCGTCGTCGTCACCCTGTTCATGATTTACCTCATCAGCTCCAATTTGACCGAACCGCTGCGGCACTTGGCCAAAGTCATGCAGAACGCCTACAAAACGCAGTTCCGCGAAGTGACGGTTCCCATCCGACGCCGGGACGAAATCGGCATGATTACGCTCAGTTTCAATCAAATGATCAAACACATCCATCAGCTGATCGACAAAATCATCGATGTGGAACAGCGCCGCAAACAGTCCCAGATCACCGCGCTGCAGGCGCAGATCAATCCGCATTTTCTTTACAATTCCCTGTACATGATCGCGATGCAGGCGGAACTCGACGAAAATTACAAAATTTCGGAAATGGCGTTCCTCTTGTCGAAATTGCTGCGCTACTCCGTCGGCAAGGACAGCGAGGCGGTGGAAGTGCGGCAAGAGTGCGAACACCTGCACACGTATATTCGCCTGATGCAGTACCGGTTCCCCAAAGTGGAACTGGAAACCGATGTCGACGACGAGGTGAAAGACTGGATCATCATGCGGCTCATCCTGCAGCCGATCGTGGAAAACGCCATCATTCACGGCCTCGTTCCCAAAGACGGCAACGGCAAGATCACGGTGTCCATCCGGCGGGCAAGGTATGTGGCCGACGACGACCGCCTGCTGATCCGCATTGCCGACGACGGTATCGGCATGAGCCGCGAAAAGGTGAGCTTCCTGATGGAATATTTGCGTTCCGAAAGGGAACCCGACGGTTCCGAACGGCGAATCGGCATGAAAAACGTGTTTGAACGGCTCGCCTTTTTTTACGGGGATCATTTCCGGTTTGAACTGCACAGCGAAGAAGGTCGGGGAACCGTGTGTGAAATTGATATTCCCAGAAAACATCTATAAATTTCAAAAGAACATCTATAGATCCTTCATTCAGCGGGATCAGGCCTTCCGCCTATAATCGGTGGTAGACGGCCTGATTTTTATTGAAGGAGGATGAGAAAATGCCCAAAATCAAAAAGTTTTACTTTGTCAACCACTCCCATACGGACATCGGCTTCACGGACTATCAGGACGTGTGTTACCGCCAGCACATGGAGTTTATCGACTACGCCATTGAAATGTGCGAAAGAACGGCGGATTATCCGAAAGAGGCCAAGGCCAAGTGGGTGTGCGAAGTCACCGGCATGACGGAGCGCTATTTGAATTCTCGTCCGTCCTCGCAGGTGGAGCGATTTCTGAAGTGGCACAAAGCCGGCCAGATCGACATCGCGGGCATGCAGTACAACCTGACTCCGCTGCTCAACGTCGAACAGATGCACCGCACGCTGTATCCGGTTAAACGGATGAGAGAAACGTTCGGCGTGGATATCCGCGTGGCGATGAACTGCGACGTCAACGGCGCCAGCTGGATTTTCGCCGACCTCCTGCCGGAAATCGGCATCGAGCTGTTCACCATGGCCGTCAACCCGGTGCGCGGCCAGGTGCCGAAACCGCGGCCGACCGCCTTCTGGTGGGAAGGACCGAGCGGCAACAAGCTGCTCGCCTGGAACGGTTATCACTATTTGTTCGGCGGATTGGCCGGGCTGGGCCATATGGAACTGGCCGAAAAATTTGTGCCCGGCATCGTGGAGAAGCTCGAAAACGATCCGAATTATCCGTTCGATTTCGTCTACGGCCAGACGACCAACCCGATTCGCGTGGACAACGGATATCCGGACTCGAACTTGTACGACTTCATCCGCGCTTGGAACGACGCCGGCAAAACGCCGCGCATGGAATTGATCACGGTCTCCGAACTGAACCGCATCCTGCGCGAACAATACGCGGACAAACTCGTCACGTGGCGCGGGGACTGGCTCGACTGGTGGTGCGACGGGGTGGCTTCCAGCGCGTTCGAAACCGGCCTCAACCGCGGCACCCACGAGATTATGCACAGCGCGGAAACGATCGGCGCCTGGCTGCACGCGCTCGGCAAAAAAGGCTGGGATGTGGAGCGCCTGATCAAAACGTACGAATCGATGACGCTGTATGACGAGCACACCTGGGGCGCTTTCTCCAGCATCGAATCGCCGAACGGCTTGTTCTCGCGCTCGCAGTGGAACAAAAAAGCGGGCTACGCCTACCACGCGTCGGCGGAGGCGCACGACATCCTCGCCAGGGCTTCGCGGGAGCTCGCTTCCGGCTTTGCGAAACAGGAAGACGAAGTGCGCTTCGACCTCGGACATCTGCCGCCGGAGCTCGCCAAACCGGAACCGACTTATCAGGAACTGATGGTCATCAATACGCTGCCGTACGACCGGGAAGTGGTCGTCGAAGAGCCGATTCGCCGCGGCGGGCAGGCGCCGAACGGCATGCTCGAAATGTTCATGCCGCGCGGTCTCACCTGGGGCATCCAGCCGGATCCGGTCGGACGCAGGGTGCAGGGCAAAGTGCCCGGATTCGGATTCTCGTTCCTGCCGTTCACCAACGAGCCCAAGGGCGAAGACCTGAAAGGAAGCGGGCGCACGATTGAAAACGAATACTATCGCATTACGGTCGATCCGAACAGCGGCGGTCTGAGCGAATTTTACGACAAAAAACTGGGTTACGATTTCGCCGGCAATTACAGAGGCTGGAAACTCGGGCAGTACGTCTACGAATGGGTGGACAGCCCCAAAGGCCGCGACGCCCTGTTCCGGATGGACTGGTCCAGCGAATATTTCGGCGAAGGGCTGAAAGATACGCCGTTCCGTCACGAAACGCCGGTGGAAGTCATCGTCGGACAGCCGGAAGTGACGACGTTCGAAGCGCGCATCCAGGTCACGATCAAAGCGAAGGGCGTGCGTTCGGCGACGTGCACCTATGTGCTCCCCACCCGAAAGAAAACGCTGGAAATCAACTGGATGCTGGACAAAGAGCATATCACCGATCCGGAAGCCGTGTTCGTCGCCTTCCCGTTCAATCTGGAGCGTCCCGAGTTCCGCGCGGATATCAACGGCATCCCGCTCACTCCGGATGAGGAGCAGCTGAACTGGACGGTCAGGGACTGGTATCCGATTCAGCGCTGGGTTCACATTCACGACGGTTCGCGCGGCGTGACGATGGTGCCGATGGACGCGCCGCTCGTGCATCTCGGCGGCATTACGACCGGGAAATGGGCGGAAAGACTGGAGCCGGAATCGACGACGATTATGTCCTGGGCGCTGAACAACCACTGGATGGTCAATTTCAAAGCCAGCCAGGGCGGACTCATTCCGCTGCGCTACAGACTGACCACCCACGAAGGCGTCGCCGGCGATGCCGAGTGCGCGAAATTCGGCGTGGAAACCGTGACGCAGCCGATCGTTTTGCGCGACCTGGTTCGGCATCCGGGAGCGCCGAAGGAAGGCGTGTTCATGAAAGTCGCCAACCCCGAACCGTTCCTGGTGACGGCCAAACCCGCCGACGACGGCAACGGCATCATCGTCCGGATCCAAAATGTGACCGAAGAAGATCACGACTGCAGCATCGCGTTTCCGGAACTGCAGCCCACCGCGGCGCGACGGGTCAATCCTGTGGAAGTCGATCTGGAATCGCTGGACGTGCGCGACCGCACGATTGCCGTCCGAGTCCCCGGCAGGGCCGTCCGGTCGGTACGCATCGTGTTCTAAACTCCGTCCATCGCCATCGGGCCGCATGACGTGTTCGCCGCCGTGCGCACGCGGCGGCGAATCGCGCGGCCTGTTCGCGACAGCCAATCAAAAGGAGGGTTTGACATGCCAGGAAAAAAAGCGAAATGGATTTTGGCGCTGCTGTTGTCGTTCGCGCTCGTCATGGCCGCGTGCGGCGGCGGCAGCGGAAAGAACAACCAGGGAACATCGGGGCCGCAAAGCGATAGCGGCGGCAAAGGCGGCGACTCCGGTTCGCAACAAAAAATCACCGCAAAATTTTACCATGACCTGCCGGCCATGACGGACTATCTGAATGAGATCAATCCGGTCGTGGAGAAAAACGACAATGTCACCTATGAAATCATCCCTTACAGCGACACGACGTCCTATCAGACGACGGTTCGCGTCGGTTTGTCCACGAAGGACGCGGCAGACATTTTCAAGTGGTGGAACGGGTTCCGCATGAAGGAACTGGCCGATGCCGGCCATCTGGCGGACATGACGAAGGAATGGGAGGCCATGGTGGCGGACGGCGTCGATCCCGGCATGGCCGCGCCGCTGACCTTCGACGGCAAAACCTACGGGATTCCCGGCGGCGTTCATTATTGGGTGGTGTATTACAATAAAAAGATTTTTGACGAGCACCAACTGAAGGAACCGACCACCTGGGAAGAATTTATCGCGCTTTGCGATACGCTGAAATCCAAGGGGATCACGCCGCTGGGCCTTACCGTCACCGATTTCTGGCCGGGATTCATCTGGTTCGAGGATCTGGCGATCGGCATGCATCCGGAGTTTTATGAAAAATTGGTGATCGGCCAGGCGAAATACACCGATCCGGAAGCGGTCGAAATCATGGAACTGTGGAAATCGATGATTGACAAAGGATACTTCTCCCAGCCTCTCGATTTCAACAACGAAGTCGCTCCGGCCATGATGAACGGAGAGTTCGCGATGTACCTGAAAGGCACCTGGTACACCACCTTCTTCGAAGCCGTGGGGATGAAAGCCGGGGAAGATTACAGCGCTTTCATTCTGCCTTCGGTCAATCCGGCCAACGGCTACACGGTCATTTCGGAAGTGACGCCATTCCTGGTCTCCGAGCATTCCAACAACAAAGACAACGCCATCAAGGCGCTGGCGGCCCTGACCAAGAAAGAAGCGCACGAGAAGTGGCTCACGCTGTACGGGGGACTGCCGATTCGCAAAGATGTTGCGCCGAGCCATCCCGTTACCAAGAAGCTGGCCGAAGAAGTCAGCGGCAAAGGCTACAAATTGTACACCCGGTTCTGGGAAGCGACGCCGGCGGAACTTTCCGAGTACGCATCCAACGAATTTGTCCGCTTCATCCTCAATCCCGAGTCGTACATGGAAGTGCTGAACAACATCGAGGACAAGGCAGCACGTTACTGGGCGGAAAACAAGTGACTTCCGCTCGCCGCATACCCTGGGGAGGAGGTCATCTCCTCCCCAATCTTTTCCGGGAGAAAGGTGGGAACCATACATGACATACCTGAAAAAAAACTGGAACGCGCTGCTCTACGTTCTGCCCGCCGCCTTGTTCGTCACCGTGTTTTTCATCTACTCGGTCGTGTTCACCTTCGTCGTCAGCTTTTACCAATGGGACGGACTGAAGGCTCCGAAGTGGGTGGGATTGTACAATTACAGAATCATTTTTCAGGATCCGACCTATGTCACCTCCCTGTACAATACGGTGATCTGGGTTTTGCTGTCCTTGATCGTTCCCGTCGGGCTCGGATTGTTGCTCAGCGTATGGCTGCAAAAGCTGAAAGGCCAATTGGTGTTCAAAAACATTTTTTATTTGCCCTACGCGATTTCGCTGACGGTCGTCGGCGTCATCTGGGCGATGCTGTATTCCAAAACGGGTTTCAACCAGCTGCTCGTGTGGCTCGGATGGGAACATGTGACGAAAGATTGGCTGAACGTGCCGCCGTACAACACGTTTGCGATGATCATCGCCGCCATCTGGCAGGTGACGGGGACGAACATGCTCTTGTTTCTCGTCGGACTTTCCTCGCTGCCCAAAGATCCGTTCGAAGCGGCGGCGATCGACGGGGCGAACCGGTTCCGGATGTTTTTTCACGTCACCCTGCCGCTGCTCAAACCGATCACCATCGTCGTGGTGGGGATGACGCTCGTGAACAGCTTCAAAATCTTCGACGTCATCTGGGTCATGACGATGGGCGGTCCGTACCGTTCATCGGAAACGTTCGCGGTGACGATGTATCGGGAATCCTTCGTGTCGTTCAATTTCGGTCAGGGCGCCGCGATCGCCATCGTGCTGACCGTCGCCTCGATCCTGGTGTCGTGGTTCTATTTGAAAAAAACCATCGGAGAAGGTGATTGAATGCGCCGGCTCGCTTCCTTGCTGTCCTACATCTGCATATCCGTACTGGCGGTTTTGTGGCTTTTTCCGGTGATTCTGGTGCTGATGAATTCGTTCAAAACGCTGCAGGATTTCTCGCAGGGAGGGCTGTGGCATCTTCCGGAAGGTTTCGCTTTTTTCCAAAACGTGCGCGACGCCTGGGTGCTGGGCGGCCTCGGCCAAGGGTTCCTCAACAGCATCGCCTACGGGGTGATCGGCGCCGTCTGCAGCATTTTGCTGGCGGCGCTGGCGTCCTACGGTTTGGTCATTATGCAGATCAAAAGGGCGTTTTTCTGGTTTTTGCTCATTTACAGCGGAACGATTTTTCCGTTTCAAATGTATTTGATCCCGCTGTACATGGCCTATCGGAAAACGGGGCTGTTCAATTCGTTCGGGGGACTGGCGCTTTTTTACATCGCCATCTGCATTCCGTTTTGCGTGTTTTTGCTGCGCAACTTCATGCGGACGCTGCCTTATGAAGTGGTGGAAGCGGCGAGAATCGAAGGATGCTCGAATTTCACCGTGTTCTGGAAAATCGTGATGCCGATGTGCCTGTCGCCGATTTACGTTTTGTTTATTTTTCAGTTTACCTGGATTTGGAATGACCTGATCTTCGGCTTGACGCTCACGCAGTCGCCGGACATCCGGCCGATCATGGCCGGCCTGTCCTCGATGCAGGGCATTTTCTTCCGCACCGGGGTGACGACCCTGATGGCGGGCGTCATCATCACGTCGATCCCGACGATTCTCGTCTTTTTCCTGCTGCAGAAAAGCTTCATCAAAGGCCTGCAGCTTTCCGTCAAGGGTTGAGCGGCAAAACGGCCGCTCACGGATCATGGTTGCACGTTCATCGGCCGATCCAAGCAACGACATGCCCGCCCTGCAGGCCGGTTTTCCTGCGGGGACACGTCAGTCGTCCGATCCGTCCGACGGATGGTCGGATTTGTCCCCAGGGCGGTCCGATTCGTCGGCGGGGTGGGCCTTATCCGCAGCGGCATGTTCCGCTCCAGGCACGGGGTCGTCCTGTTTGGTATCCGGGACGGCCGCCGAGTTTGCGCGAGAGTCCTCCCCGTTCGACGAATCTGCTGCGCCTTCCGTTGAAAATTTTGCTTGATCCGCGGCCCATTGCGCCACAATGCGCTGCAGCAGCGACTCGATCTCGCGAGCCGTTTCCTCGTATTCCTGCCGGGAACCGCCGAACGGATCGGCGATATCGTATTTGCCGGACAGATCGTCATCCCGCAACAACTGCCGCTCTTCGTCGGTCAGAGGCTGACCGATCGCCAATTTCACGTACGCTTCGCTCTTTTTTTGCTGAAGCTCCCGTTCGCGATCGGCCTCCGCGGCATCGGCGAATGCCGCATACTCCTTCAGCGTGAACGTTTTGTCGACCGCTTCCGGAAACCGCTGCACGAGCTGCCGTTTGTGACTCATCGTCATCGTCAAAATCACGTCCGCCCAGGCCGCAAGTTCTGCGGTGACGCGGCGCGAAGCGAACGACCCGTCCCACCCGCGCTCCCGCAGCACGGATAACGAATGGTCGGACATTGGCAGTCCGTCGACCGCGGCCACACCCGCCGACCGGACTTCCAGCTGCAGCCCGGACTTTTTCGCCATGCCGCGCAGCAGCCCTTCCGCCATCGGGCTTCGGCACGTATTGCCCGTACATACGAATAGGATGCGCTTCATTGCCGTCTCCTTCCATCCTTTCCTCCGGACCGGCACGACGGCGCATTACGGACTTTTGACCAAACGGCGCCGTGGATCCGGAATGACCAAGCGATCATCACCAAGCGGTCATATGAGAAATTTTACACCAATCACAAGCAAAATAACACCGCCGAGCGCTTCTCCGTATTCGCCCAGCCAGGAGGACACGTGGCGTCCGAGCAGCAGTCCCGCCATGGACATGGCCAAGCCGAACGATCCGAACATCATCACCGCCAGCCAGACATCCGAGGCAAACAGACCGAGCGAAATGCCCACGGAAAACGAATCGATGCTCACACTGAGCGCAAACAGGATCAGCCCCAACAAGGACGCATGGTCGAACGACCGCACTTCTTCGCCGCGCAACGAACTGTAAATCATGTGCAGCCCGAGCAAGGAAAGCAGCCCGCCCCCGGCGATCAGGGCGACATCCCCGAGCAGCGAGCCGACAAATTGACCGGCCGCCATTCCCAACAGCGGCATCAAAATATGAAACAGTCCGACCACAACCGCGATTTTCAGCACGTCCAGCAGCCGAATGCCTTTCATGCCGATTCCGATTCCCAGTGAAAAAGCGTCCATGCCGAGCGCGATCGCCATCACGAGCATCGCCACCAGCTGACCCGAATCGAACGATAAATCCGGCATCACAGTCCCTCCGTGTCCGCATTACTCTTTATTCTTATGCGGACAAGGGGGAAAACATGTCTTATACTCGCCTTCCTCACACGCGCAAAATCCGCCCGGACGCCGCCTTTCTGAGACGGTTCATGACGGCCAGCCCGATGCCCGTTTCCGTCCAACCTTCGGCCACAATCACCTCGACGCCGCGATCGTCGAACTCGCGAAGGGCGCCGTACAGCCGGCCG
>Ga0065720_1019838_pt1 | contig 19561 bp, 10 predicted proteins | sample Thericmetagenome_FD_59107 | JGI IMG/M metagenome (GOLD analysis project Ga0065720, IMG submission 59107) | Thermophilic microbial communities from the Joint Bioenergy Institute, California, USA of rice/straw/compost enrichment - eDNA_2 v2... | ecosystem: Engineered > Solid waste > Grass >...
AAAAGAAATTCCAAACCTCAAAAATTCGTCCTTGATGCGGATGAATTTATTCAAAAGTGCATAAATTTCTTAGGAATTTCCCAATCCGTCCTCGAATCCGGTTCCACATTGTCAAAATTCGCCAAGAGGGAGATCATGAAGAGACTGCACAAGATCTTCATCTTTGAAGAAGACAAATTTAAGCTCAGTTCCAAGTTTATGAACGAAAAGAGTACAGAGGAACAGTCCTACAAAGGCTTTACATATTTTCTTCATAACCAAAAGGTTCTCCAGACTGCAATGACTTATGACAACAAGCCCACAGTGGCTCTGACAGAAACTGACTATCTATTTGAAAAGAACTTCAAGGAGGTCTATGAGAAAAACTTTATGCTTCAGATCAACAAGCAGCTGGACCAGTCTTTTAGCGAAGTGAGTACAAATGACTCAAAAAGAAAGGACGATTCCGTTGAAATCAGTTTCAACCAGCAAGTTGTAGAGGAAGACGAGCCTTCTATTTTCGTCCCTGAGAAGGATAGGCGTGCCCATGAAAAATATTTCTCAATGGCAAACTTGGACCCATTATTTGACCCAGACAATAAAACAAAGTATTACTTCACTTATGAGATACAGGGAACACCATGCTACCTCAGAGTCTCTTTAGACACAGATTACACAGGCCATAGATACATCAGTGTCTCCCAGTATCACCCGGTGCGAAATCAGATCAACTACGTAGACATTTCTAACCCAAAAATAATCGAAAAATGCTGTAATATATTCCTCTGCAAATCAAAAGATTTCCAAATCAAGGCTCTCCGCGGACTACTTAAGTACGAAATTCAAGACCTAGGAAGACAGCTCAGTCTAGAATCTTCAGGCTATGATATCAATTTGATTCAAAGAAAAAATGCCATCTCCATGCATCCTAACTACCTCAAAATGAGCATGATTAACCAATCCAAGAATCTAGAATCCGCCTTCTATACGAGGACCTACTTTTTTATTCAACAACTTAGGAATTCCTTAGGGAAATGCTATGTCAAAATGACTGTCTACAAGAGAAAGAAAGTTCTGGGCCCTGAGTTTAAACAGGATCAAGATGTCTATCACTTCTCACTAGAAGTAAACCCTGAAAAATCTCGCACTAAACAATACAGAGTAGTCCTTAACTCCTATGATCTTCAAAACTACTTCGGACTCCAAGTCGAAGATGACACTCCATTGCACCTCATGAATCTTGGTAGATATACCCTAGAACGTCTGGTCCTTTGGAGAAAGACAACCTCTAAGATCCTTGTCCTTCCCCAGGTCAATACTATCCTTGAGAAAAACGAGCACAGCGATCTGTTCATATATCAGAATGCTTTCAATGTCAGTAATTTTGACAACAAGGTCAAAATCAGCAGCTACTTAGAACCCCGACACTATACTCCAAAAATCATCTATCAAGGAATTAGGAAATATAAGGGCGACTACTATGTAGTTACTGTGGAATACGTCCATCGTTTTGACTACTGGAATCTTGTGATCTATCATCCAAAAACCTCAAGAAACTTCGTCTCAATGATCTTCTTCGATGACATCCTTAATCTAAAGGACGACTTCTTCAGCAAAATATTCCCGGAGTTCCTCAATACTATGAAAGACAAGACTTATAACAGTTATCAGGAGTTCCAAAGAGACTATGCTTTCAACCAGAGAAGGGCCAATAGGGATAGAAACAAAGACTTAACTAGACAAGATTCTGATAGAATTCACAGGCTGGCACTATCTCCTCATTCAAACAGGAAATTGGATACAATGGACAAAAAAGAGAGAAACTTGATAATAAAGCTTGATAAAATCTATTCTCTAGATTTCTTAACAAAACCCAAAGAGGCTAGCAAGTCCTTTAAGCAAACCCCCAGGTTGGGCCAACATCAAAGCATATCTCAACTGATAGAGAAAATAGATTTCTTTGAATTCAAATTCTGGGAAAATATGGTACAGAATATTTGTCTAGCTAAAAATCACAAAGACAGAGATGTAGTAAAGATAAACACTTATGAATGTAGACTTTTGGAAGTCATATTTAAGTCTGCTCTACAGTTAGATCGTTATACAGATGGACTAATCGAAATTCATATTGAGAATATGAGCAAAAAGCCTCCAAAACTCAAGGATAATGATGAGGATGAAAGCGGAGAGTTCAAGATGGACTTCTTCCAGCCCTTTGAGAATGTGACCTACCTCTCCAGTATCAATAACATTCTCTATATCAAGATTTTCTTCTTTAACATAGTTATTTGCCAACACGAAAAGCTGAATCTCAGAGAAATTATCAACCTTTATATTGCCGATGGGCTCTACAAGTACCAGGCCAACTACATAGACTCAAAAATGAACCTAGCAGATCTCCAGAATATATGCAGTTATATCATCCACAAAATTAAGAACTCAGGACTTGTTACACTCATGAATGAGAGCCCACTGTTCAGCAAGAAACAGCTCCAGCACAAGCCTGACAATCGCATGAAAATAAAAGCCCATACATTCACAGATATTGATGAGCATATTGGCCAGAAGTCCAGTGCTCTTCTAATTAAAAAGGTCATTATGAGAGACCCTTTCATCTCAGCTACTGTGTATTATGACCATGTTAGAGAGATCTTTATGGTCTATTTGTATAGATTTACTGACTGTGAGACTTTGGTCAAAGAGTTTAAACTCAAACATCTGAAGGATAAGATCCCTTTCCTAGAAGCTTATATTAAGGCTGGAGCTAATGTTAAGGTTGGGGAGAGGATCTTGGAGTACTATGAAGATTTTTTGAGGATGTATGCAAAATATTCTTTCGAATTGATAAAAATGATAAGAAGTCGGGCGAACTTATCTACGAACCACAGCGCAGCGCAATAAGAATATTACATGAATATACTTTATAAGATTGCAAAAGTTACGAATTTATATCGGTTATTTTATTTGTTGAATAAAAATGTAGAGATAGAGTTTCCTCACTATGTATGAACCAATGGATATTTGTCTTCTAATGCCTAGAAAATTTACTGCGATAAAATCTCATCTTACCTTGATTTCATTCCTAGATAAACTGATCTTGAAAGCCTGGCTAATGAAGTAGTCATCATCCTGGAACTGTGGCTCCTTGAAATCCTTGAGTAAATGCATCAGATTTTCAAAGCCCTCAGTAAGTACTATAGCTCTTTCTTTACACTTAATAATAGCCAGGCCCACTCTGTATATGATCTTAAAGTCTTCATGCAAGAATGCATCAAAGAGTCTCACAACAAGCTTGAAGGGAAGTACATTAGTATACAAAGTCATGAACCATTGTGGGGCATAATATATGGGATCAATTCCATGTTTGGCCTAGACAATTATTCTCGTAATTCTCGGGATTACTAGGTGTGTAGCAGCAGCAGGGCACTTTTTTTTCATGAGTTCTGACAACACAAAAACAGGTTTCTGGATACTCTTGGGGTCATGGAAGTATTCTAAGAGGTGATAGTTGCTCATAAGACTGTGCATCATCCAATAGGCATCCTAAACGCTGTTATTCTAAAGTCCTTGAGAAGTACTTCATCAGGACAGTATAATACGAGCAAGGCTGCAATAAAATTCAATCCTTGACAATATCCCATATCCTTATAGGTAAGAGCGAGGGCTCTGAGGACGCTCCTAAGACTTCTTTGACCATCTCCGTCCTTCTGCTTGAAGAAAATATGATCTGGGAAGGTTCTTTCAATATCTTTGTCAATATCCTCCTGGAAGGGGACTTCTTTAACCTTGATGAGGTCCTAATTGGCTTAAGGCCGGACTAGTCATTTCCTTACACTATAACTGTATTTGCTGACTGCTTTCAAACCACTAACGTTAGCTAACATAGGCCAGACTTGACCTCTAAAAGGCTCAGGGATTCCTTTTCTTATTCTGCGTTTTACTGTAGGGATTAGATAGAAGATTATGCAAGCTTACATTTAGGGTCCTTTCTGTTAATTAATTGTTGAAGCTTGGGAAGCATGATTCTCCATTTCTCAAGTCTTGCATTATCTCTCTTCATACGCTCCTTGGTATTAGGGACCTTGTGGCTACGGATTTAGAAAACATCTAGGAGGAGATTTACTAGTCAGGGTTGGTCTCGAATCCGAAATGATCAACGTTCAGCTTGTCTTCCATGATATTATCTTTGTTTAGATTTTCAATAACTTTTATTTAGAAATTTATTGTAACAATTTCCTGTCTCGTTGGCACTAAACTACTCTATTTTCTATCCTTGATTTACTAAATTAAGACTTTTTTTGTCCTTGCCTTATAATGGTGATCACTTGCATTAAAAGTTCTATGGTGGTTAAGTGCGCTGCTCGATATATATTTCTGCTAAATAAAATTAATGAGATCGTTTCTTAGAGGTCGCTCAAGTATCGTCGAGCTTTTCTAAATTTACCTTTCCTAGATGGGAGAAATAGAAATGAGCCTGAGGATCCTTTAGCTACAGTAATGACTACAAAGCTCTCTGATCCCGTACTCTTCTTTCAAATTTCTTGTTAATTCAAGGAAACTTTCTTTAGCTTCGCAATCGGAGACGCCACCTGCATGGTCTCGGGCATAGACGCTCTCATCAATGGGCTCAATGATCCCAATGATGAAACCAAGAAGGATGCTCTTTGGATGGTGAATAAACTTATAACTTCCAGTATTGATGTCATATTCAGCCTGTAAAATTGCATAGGAGAGTCAGAAAACATAATTCTGAATAACCCCGATATGGCGAAAAGAATTTCATTGAACATGTTGGATAGTCTTAAGTAAACCAGTACGAAAACGAGAATAATTAGTGTAATAGGTCACATGATCGGGAAATCAGCTTTCTCGCATTAAAAGGGTTTTTGTCTCTTGCTAGGAGGACAAAAGTGGCTGAAATGCCCTATATTGACGAAATTTGTGGTAATCCATAAAAATTCACCAAAATTTATTGGAAGAAATTATGATGAAAGCCCTCAGTGAAGAGATCCATTTCCAAGATATGGTTATAGACCTGGCCCTAGAGTTCTTCGGATATATGAATCCAAACGATATCAAGGTATAATAAATCAATGAAAGATTCTGAAAAATTAGTTCAAGGACCTTGTCCATAATCCAAAACTGCCCTCAAGAATAACACATATCAGCAAGGGATATCAAAGATATCTCAAAGAGAATCCTAGAATCATGGAATACTTCCTAAATCTCTTAAATAGGGCTCACACAAACCCAGCCCTTTTCCATGATGAATCAACTGCAAAAGCTATATGGACTGCTATCTTCATTGGCCCTCCCCATATTAGGAGATGTGCGCTTGAGATTCTCAGCAAGACAATCAATGATATAAAAGTTACAGAAGTCCTTATGAACTATCTACCTATTTCAGACATGAATAACTATATTGAAAGTTGGAAAAATGAGCCGGAGCTCCTGGCTGAAATTCTTAAGGCCCTGATTACTGTGTCCTCAAGACATGAAAAGAAATTGGCAGAGAAAATCAAATTGCATCTCTCTTTCCTTAAGGAAGTTATGAACCTCCTTGAGCTCCTGCCTGATGATTATACTCTTTTCAAGTCCAAAGAAGGCTTCGTAAGTGTTATAGAAAGTCCAATTTAACTTTCTAGTATGATGTAGTCATTCTAGCTTTTGATCTTTTGTCAATTATGACAATCGATGATAAGCTCAGACTCCAAATGCAGAATTATCTGATCGCAGATATCCTCAAGAAGATCTCAGCTAAGAGACTTGATGATAAGCTCAAGACAGCCTTGTTCAAGTTTCTGAGCGCTCATTGCCATTACTAGTAATATTTATCTAAATTATTTTGATTTTCTAGCAATGATTACGATATCTGTCTGCAGAAGAATCTTCTCCAGCTCATTTCTCTCAACATTTCTCCCACAAACGAAACCTTATCAGAGTATAATTTTAATTTCCTTTGTTAACCAAAAAGAAATGTGATAGATTTTCTCATGAGAGCAGCCGATGCCGGCTATCCAGTCAAGAAAAAAGTCGGAATTGAAGGGCTTCTAAACCTAGACAATCTCTATCAAACAACTACAAATCAGAAACTTAAGGATAAACTCAAAGACTTGAAAATCCTCATGGACTCAAACCTCGAAAAGAGAGAAAGAAGAGGTAATCCTCATCTCACAAAAATAATTTAATTCTAGAGCCAACATTTAGTACACAGCTCAGTCCTACTCACTCCACAGGCAAAGAATCCCACATCTCAAGACCACTCAGTGCGAGCAAGGACAAGTCACCTATCAAGAGGTATTCTCAAATCACAATTGTTTCCCAGTCAGGTTTTGACAAGCCATGGGAAACTATGACTCAGCCAGTCCCTCCCATAACCAGACCTATAAGCCTACACAGAGACATATTCCGCCCTCCTAGCAGAAAAAGGTCGCCTGACAATAGATCCAGTCAGCATAGTAGCAATCTGAGCAGGCTAAATAACTTACCCACCGGTACCACTGAACCACGAGATAAGCGAATCATGCCAAAAGCCCTCAAGCTTAACGATCTTTCCTCGCCTAATAATGGCATTCCTAGCAAGGTAAATACCATCGCCGAACCTGGAAGCAACTACAGTTCCCAGGCAAAGCCGTATCTCCTTCCATTTTCTCGCAAAGAATCCAATAATTATGATCTTGGAAACGAACATCAAGTTTACAACTACAGCAAATTAGTGGATGACGAAACGGCCAATTCTACTAAGCACAATACTAGTCTCTATGAGATCCATGATGAAACAAACCTAGAAACCCAAACTACCCCTAAAAAGATGGATCTTGGATTTGCTTCTTCCCAGAAGGATAGAGAGAGGATTCCCTTCAAGCCTGCAGGCCGTGGAAGGTCTGAAGACCGAGGAGGTTCCAGGACCCCGAACCTTTTTGCTGATAAAATCAGAAATTTAAATGAATTACTTGGAAAAGATAAACCTACCCTTCAAAATCTCTCTTCGATAGAACTGGATAGGGTCCCTGATAATGTTATCCTGCCACAGATCGGAAGACCTAGAAACTTTGACAATTCTATAAAGAAAGCTAGTTTACCCAGAATCACCAAGTTTCCTTTTTCTCACCTAGAAGGGATTGACCAGGTAAGAGATCACACAGTTTTTAAAGCGGCTAGGTCATTGCTGATAATTACTACAATATTGATTTCACAAAGAAAAACTTTAACTCAAGTCGCCTGCTAAGACACTATATGAAGATAGGAATCCCTGAAGCTACAGGAATTCAACATCTAACAGTAATCAGTGTGCTAAGGTTCTAATTTTTTAGGGAGCCACTACTGTAGAAGAGTTGTTGACATGGTTTATTAATAGCTTGCAAAATGAGGTAAGCATTTGAGAACTATTTGTAAGGATATTTAGGACGCACTCGATGTTATTGCTAATCTCCAGAGGGCTATTGGCTCTTCAGCAAGAACAGCTTTTGTTGTTTGTGTCTTAATTGGTACGGGTCAGAAGAAAGGTATAAAAATAATTAATCAACTAAGGTATTAGGGTTCAGACTTGAAGCTCTTCAAAGAAGGTTGGAAGAGATGAGTGAATAATATTATTCTGATTAGACTAGAGCCACCATTTTTGACTATCCATGACAAATACTATCATTGTTAAGTTTTTGTAACTTCTTCACTGGTGAAGATTTTATAACATAACAGCCAGTTTAGTTTTGCTGTATTTTTGTTTTTTCGTTATTTATGTCTAATTCTATCTACTTCGTTTCAAGAAGAGATCCTCGCTTCCCAACTAAACTGAATAAACTGGACTCTAAATCATTCAGTTTAGAATAGGTGCTTATAATTTTGAGCGTCTAAATGAAGAGTGTCATGCCGTTTAAAGCTCCCCACAACTGTTAAATTTAGCTTTAAGAATAGTTTTATAGAGGCTATATTTACAATTTTCACCTCATAAGAGATGGGAGGATGATGCTTAGAATCTATCAGAGATTCGTGGTTGAAGCTAAAGACACGAGCAAGGGTGCTAGTAGATGGTTAATGAGGGCATGACAAATTTGAAGAAAGTCTCTCTAGACATTTAATATTTCAAATCGAATGAGATAAATTTATAAATTTCGTACTTTTCATAGCCATCAATCCAGCCGCGATTTTGAGGATTTTTGAAGCTGATTAACGTAGATGGCAAGGGTTTTGCCCTATTCTGCTTTGACTGGAGATGGCTAGCAATGGATAATATAAACTGTAGGTGCCATCGTGAGCATATCTTGGACAAATGTATTTGACTTAATTAACAGTGTTCTAAAAATTTTCCAGTGAACCAGTACAATGAACTATATTTCAATCGAAGGCTATCGTGAAATAATAAATAATTAATAAATGCGCTTGCTAAAAAGAAAATTAGCTCTTGTCCCCTTTGATCTAGAAGAGCAAGAAGAACAAAATTACTCTTGGTCTATCTCAGAAACCAAACTTCCCATTGTCAAGAAGCCTTTGAAAAAATCTAAGTCGCAGGCTAGGAGAAAACATAAGAGAATTCCTGAGGAAGAAGAAAAACTAGCTCGTAAAAATATAGTAAAGAACTATGGTCGAGCAATCGCAAATTTTGCCCTTTCAGATCTGTTTCTTCCATATATTGAAAATGATCCTCTAAAATCACAAGTCGACTGGGATGAGTTTCTTGCATTTGCTAAGCATGCTAGAGACGCCATCCAAAATGCTGAGACTATGAGAGACTCTTTCCTTATTAGGATCGAGGATAGTGAAAGGCAGATCGCTATCAAGAGGCTCTTTCAAAAGGCCGCTGAGATTTTCATAAAGTACTTCAGCATAAATTGGATCTTCTCAGGAAAACTTATTTATAAACAAGTTTACGTGCAGGCCAGAGGTGACCTGTTACGAAAAATACTCAAACCAGAGACTCTATCGAGTTTATCTTCTCCTAAAAGCCAAACATCTTAACTAGAATATTTTTTGTTAAATATCTCTTCCTTTCTTAAATTCGATTAGTTTGTTTATATTTATTTATATCCTATAGTTGTCTAAGTCTTCAAACCAACGCCTAATTTTACCCGCTCTCTATGCATTGAGCATCTTTGTGCTCTCATTACAACTAAGCTATTAGAATTCTGGTAGAGAAAATAGAAGTATAAATGAAATGATTTTTCAACTATGATGAGAACATTTTTGAGGAATTCTAGTGAAAGTTGTATACAAAGGTGTCAAACAAAAGACAAAGAAAAGCCATATATATTACCATATTTAAGTTTTTAATGCAGTAAGAGCATCTGCCTTGTATTCATCAATGTTAATTCCCAACGAATTAATCCACTGATAACCTTTTCTATGAACCAAAAGCCAAGAGTTCTTTTGATCAGCATATGACTTTTCAAGCCAACAAAGTATCAAAATTGTGATCCAGATCTTTGCGCCATTGCTCAAAGAAGCCAAACCCTTAGGTAATGGTGGTAAGCTATCTGATTTCAATATACTTGAAAGAAGATTTTTATCGTTGTCTTCCCAAAAACCTTGGATATTCTGTTTCTTGATAACATCTAAGAAGCCAGAGGTTTTGCTTTGTGGCTTGGATACTGATGGCATTTCAAATTCTTCGTCATCTTCTGCTAAATCAAATCCAGATGAAGTAGAGTACTGGATTTTCTCACATTTGATAGACTTAGATTTGGCCCCATAATTGACAAATGACTCCTTTTTAAGTACGTTCATGTTCAATGTCTTACCCTCTGGCATGGCTAAAGACATCACTTTTGGCATACCAAGACACTGCTTTTCAAGCATAGGGGATTTAAGTACGTTCATGTTCAACGCCTTGCCCTCTGGCATGGCTAATGATATCTTCGGCATACCAAGACACTGATTTTCAAGCATAGAGGATTGAGCAGCTCTTCTCATTGGCACACCAGATTGAATTTCAGGACTATTTTTAATAGGGTAGTCGACAGACTCAATGGTAGGAATGATGATACTTTTCTTTCCGGTTCCGATATTCCCTCCATTTTTTGCTGACTCATCAATTTCACAGATGAAGGCAGTCTTTGAGCAGAGGACCCCATATTGCAAGGACATATTTAGGAGCTGCTTAGAGATGTCATTTTTCATTGCGAAGTAGACATCACCATCCTGTGAATTAAGGCCTTTTCCATTGTCTTCCAGTCTGTTCATCATGTCGAAGATAGCCAGTTTAGGAATCATATCATTTTTCTCTGCATAGTTGACATCTAACACAATCTCAAAGTTCCTATAATCGCCCAGAGTAGAGTCAAACATCTTCAAATTAAGCTTCATCTTTTCAACTTGGCTCAATTCAGATCGCAAGAAAAGAAAGAAGGTAACAGCTTGATCTCTCAACAAGAAGGGAACTGTGGCAGGATTGGGCGAGACACTCTCAACAAGGGCATCGAAATTGTCTCCTTCAAGCTTGAAATCGTCAACACAGGGGCTCATGGCTGAGTCAAGGAGGGAAATAACTTTTCCCATGAGATCGCCACCATCAGCAACAAATTCATGTTTTCCTTTTCCGAAAAGTGCTCCTTTGGTGATCAGTTCGGGAGAGCATCCATTACCGATACCAACAGTAAAGACTCTGGCTTTGGTGTTGTTCTTTTTGATGAGAGAAAGAACTTGAGGAGTGTTAGTGACACCACCATCTGTCAAGAGGAAAATGTATCTGGGATAGGTCTTGTTGAGCTTTTGGTTGAAGATATAGCTTAAAGGTTGATATATATTGGTCCCTCCCATATTAGCTTCAAAGGATTCAATTGATACCAGATCTTTTTCAAGAGTATTTTGCTGGTATTTTTGGGATTCTTGATGGAGAGAGCTAAAATTATTACCGAAACTAATGACATTGTAGAGTGAATTGACAGGGAGGGACTTCAAGAACAGGGATAATGCTTCCTTAGCCATTTGGATTCTGGCCCCTTTCATAGAGCCACTTCTGTCGAGCAGGAAGATATATTCTCCTCTGGTCTTGTTCATGTCAGGAATGGTCTCGATTTTCTTTGCATGTTGAAGAGAGGCAAAGGCAGCATCAGAGGAAATTTTCTCAAATTGAGGAAAGAAAGTCACCATGGCGCAATATCCGCTTTCTGTAGGAGTTAAGATATATGAAGGTTCGCCTTCCTTTCCATTGATATAAAGGAGTTCGAAGTCCTTGTTTGGTAGATATTTCATATTGGGATCAAGGGTGACCTTGCAACAATGCCCTTCATTTGTGTATTCGGTGATAATTTTGTGAGAGTGGGACTTGACAAAGGTGATAGGGCTGGCTGATTGAATGTTTATTGTGACTTTCCATGGATAGGCATCTTTGTCATTTTTCTTGAGAACTGGCAAATTGCTTAGACTCATGGCATCAGGATGGCTTGTGCAGCCATAACCTGTGTATCTAGGAGTGATAGTGGAGTATAGCTTGAAGCTCCAGAACTTGTTGAAAGCTACTCCAATCTTCTCAACGTATGCAATGACGATGGTAATATCTGCTTGAGGTGGGATGTTGCCCAGTTTGACTTTCATGACGTCAGGGGCATCTTCGATAATTTCTGAATAGGCAACGGTCTTTCCCTGGTCAACACTTTCTTTGTATTGTTGCTGAGCTTGTTGCTTTTCCTTGATGACTCCAGTGAGGATTTTGTCGTCATAATAGGCCCAGAATGAGTCGAAGCAGGCTCCTGGCGAGATGGGGAAACAGTACTCGGTGTCTAAGAGCAGGTTAGAATTGTTATGGTAGACCTGGGTATATTCTACACGGGCGACATTGTCGATAATATTGACAGAAACATCAATATTTTTCAAAGGAATGGGGTCTCTTGTTTTGAAATTTTGGAGACCGATAACAAAGTTTCTGCAGAGGCATTTGTCGAGTCCTGTGGAAATGTTAGAGTGTTGTTTGTTGTAATTTTTCTTTGGTAACATATGTTTTAAAGTTGATATTATAATGAAAATTGAGGAAACAATTTGATTAAATACAATTCAAATCTGATCAAATCCAGTTAGAACAGAAAAAATTTTACTTAATTTGTCTAATTGTCTCATTTTTGTTGGAAGCGTATATTTGTTGGATCTAAGAAACTTCAGAATCACCAGATTCTAAGAATTTGAACTCTCTCAAAGTAGGTTAAATCTAACGTATAAAAGGGCATTATATAAAAAAAGTATAAATAATGGTCTGTCAAAGTATGGGCAATAGGTTAATTTTAAGGATAATCTTTAAGAGTCTCAGGCTGTCCTTCATTCGCAACAGGTTTGAACAGATGCTCACAGAAGACCTTAACATGGCTATGATCAGTTCCACAGCATCCACCCACAATTTTAAAATTAGGAAGCAATTGCTTTAATTTCATTATACCATTACCCAAAAGTTGATAGTCTCCCATGTCCAGCGATTCACATTGTTCAAGTTCTGCATGACTCTTTGTAGAAGCATTTGCTCGAATACCATAAATTCGCTTTTTCCAATCTCCATCAGACTTTTCCAGCATATCTATGATGTGATTGGGATGGGCACAGTTTATCATGAAATATGAGGCATAGGAATCGGTCTCTTTGTCTGCCTGTTCGATAGCTTCTTTTAGGGATTCTCCACTTGGAAGCCTTCCATCTGTTTCTACTGTGAAAGAAATACCAACAGGGACCCCAGCATCTTTAGCTGCCTTTATTATTCCAATAGCTTCTTCTTTGTAATTTATAGTATATGCAGTTATCAAATCAACATTTTCTTTAACAAAAGCTTGAATTTGAGGACTGTGATATTTGCGAGCCTCTTCAATAGTCATTGCATGATCCACTATATAGCCATCTCCTCTAGGACCTAACACGCCACTAATCAAGACTCTTCCTGCCATATTCTTAGGGGTGTATTTCTCAGCTATTTCCCTGACAAACCTGACAGCTCTGCTGTTCAAGTCGCATAAAGATTCAAGTGTATATCCCAATTTCAAACCTGTGTCTGTATTTGAACGCCAAGTGGGAGTCTCTATAATGAAGTTCAAGTTATATTCCTCTGCCATTTTGAAAAAAGGAAGATAATAATCAATAAGTTCTTTTCTTCCTTCGGGCTTTTCCAAAAGGACAAAAGATGAAAAATAAGGAAGGTCTTGATTCCTATGGAATATCAAATATGTCTCGATTCCAGCATCAACGAGATAGGAACCTTGAGTAAATGACAGTTTTGAATCTTTCTTTTCCTGTTGAGAAGCTTTGTTGGAGTTCATCTTGGAGTATCTTTATTTTTTTCTTAGAACAAATTATTTTTGTGGGATTTGAAGTATTTGAGGCTTAAATAGCCTACGAAGATTCTAAATTGGTCTTCTAGAACCAAGTTTAATTTACCTATTTTTAGAACCAAAAAAGCCCATATAAATCCTGAATAAAAGCTTACAATTCTCTTGTTTTAACTCTTATTCTCATAAATCAAACTCAATCAAATTCAATATGGAACTCATCTTGGATCAAAAAGAAAATAAAATCCACCTACAATAAATTACAGAAATTAGTTAAGTGTGACAGATCATTGGCCTAACCGTAACTTCTCCTTCTCCTTCTAGACGCTCATAACTCTTAGAGAACTCATAGAAACTTCATAGTAATTTGAGTAAGATCATAAAATTCAAAATGATAGATAAATTACCTTGAGGATATTCTCATTTTGGAATTATATTAGTGTTTGAAGGTGAACATAGCATAACTCCAGTATTAAATCCCTGCTTCATCTGGAGACTCTAGAATCATAAAACGTGAGAGTGATATTATTCATATTGGTTAACAGAGTTGTCTGATCTAAATCTTAAGCAAGAAATCTTGGAAGGACATACATTCAGGTACCAGATTCGCTGGTCAAAGAAACCACCATCTTTAAGCGTTGAAACCAGAAGAGTTTTAAAACATGGAAAAAACTCACATAAAAAACAGATTAGTGCTTTAATTGTTGAGAAGTTGTTTGTTGTAGTTTGTACAGTTACAAAATAAACTCGATTTATTAAAGGATGTAGTCATTTCAGTATAAAGCCCTTTTAGCTTTGAGGTGGAGAGCATCATCAACACGTACAATCTTTGATAGAACTTGAGAACTAAGCCAAAAAATTGAATTAGGTAAATTAATTTAAGTCAATCTATACTTAAGACAATTCTAAGAATCGAAACCCCTTGTTTGAAAAAGTGTAATAGGCTATTCCTATAGCACCCTAAGAATAATATGTATTGAAATTATGTATCATCAAAAACAAGTAAAAAGCATCAAAAACTCTCTAAACCAGTTTCTGCAATCGTTTGCTATGAACTAAGTAATTTGGCCCAATTGTGAAAACCAAAGAGTTTATTAGTAAAGAGATCAGAGAATTAACTTTTATGAAATAAGTATTATTGACATATTTTCTTGGATTATTTGATGAATAAAATTCTGATAAATTAAGGCAAAGAATATAAGGCTAGAATAGAAAAATCTAGATATACAACTAACACAACCTCCAGACCATCCAGTAAGATCTAGAGAATTCATAAAAGGAAATCCTTCAATGACCCTAGTAGACCATTTTTATGACAGCTACAAACTTTTTTTGGGATAATATAAAAATCAATAAACCATTATTTAATCAAGAAAGGGCAGCGAATCAAAGCTGAAAAGAATGATCATCTGGATGTAAGTACTTCATTGAGAGAGTACATAAGATAGCCTTTTTCTATCCTCTTAAGGAGAAGTAGTCTACTACATTCTCAAGTTAAGTAGTTAGACTAAATCTTTTTGAATGAGAAGAGCCGAGATCCCTAAGAAATTTCGAATCACCAAGTTATCTTGAACATTGGTTTTTCAAAATATGTGTTCTAATTTAAATAGAAGAAAAATTTCCTAAACTTTGGAACCAAATACCAGCGTTAAAATTGCAAGAAAATTCACAAAGTAGGAAACGGGTTTTATAGCTTGATATTCCCCTTCTCTAAGACGAAAAATGCCTAAGAGACCTCAGCACTTGATATTTTTCATCTATTCAAACATCATCCAATCTTATTATCTCCCAACAAATCAAATGATTATTCTAAATGAAGGCACGTTCCATTCCATGCTTGCTGGAGCTCGTTCATTTAAGAGGGTAAGAGAAATAATCAGTAGGAGATAGTTTTGACAAGTCATAAATTTGAGGACCTTAATAAGATTTGATGTTTTTGAAGATCCAATTTAGATTCAAATAATCCACCTAATCATCCATATAAAACTTGAGAATCTAGTTCCGCAGTTAATGATGACCTTTTTACCAGCAGAAAACTTTATTTATTGTGGAAGGTGCCAGTGGGTATCTAGTTTGAAAAGAAAATTTAGTGAATTATTTTAACGTAAATTAACACCCGATTTATCTGCCAAGAAGAATTATGTTCTACGAATAATGATTTTAAATACTTATTCAATACAGAAAAATGCTATATTCGAAGTCTTAGCCTGGATCTCGCCTGAACATTCATGAATCTCTATCTATTGATGATCCATTTTGTGTCTCACTTCTTTAAGACGTACTATATATAGAAAGCCGTTCTAAATCATTCCACTGGGAATTCACCTGCATCTCCTCCATGAAACGAGAATCCTCGGTTACTATTATATTCCTTTTTTTATCTGAAGCAATTTTCAATCACAATAGAATATTCTGAGTCCTCTTGCTCAAATATCCTTTAAACTGGTTGAGAATTAGTCTCACAGAAGCAACAACCCGCTTTTCTAATTCACAATGCAGTACAGATACATGTGCCTTCCTGCTCTATTGAACAGCAGTATTGTCTTAGACATTTTTCAAAAATTTTCTCTGCATCACCTCTATTGGGGACTGAAACTATGAATACTTGAATACTTTGTCTCTGAGTGCCTCTTGAACAACACTTGTTCAGATGTCATAAGTCTTTGGTTTTTCAGTCGTAACAAGAATTCCCAATGATTTAAATAAACTGTCCTCTTTGATCATGAGGGCATTATTACTTATCGAATGAGCATATAATGAATGAAGATATACCACAGGAGCTTATAGTGGGCAAAGATAAGACTCAATCTGATTAACAGGGAGTAGCGATATTGAATATACTAAATAGTAATTCGAGCTTACCGACAAATTAGAAGTGAGATGAGACCCGAATTTTCTCTCAATGACAGATTCTCGTTAAGCTCTTGAGTAAGGAACCCTGGATACATAACCAAAGTTAATATAGATGATTAAAAAAAATAAAGAGTGAAAGTGCATATTTATCAAGACATTTAAAATATATGAACCCTGTAAAGTGATTTTGAATCTAGAAGAGAATCAATGTTCATATACCTGTCCTAAATTCGGTTAGATTCCCGCCTAGGTCATGGTTCAGTAATTCAATTTATATTTGAGCCGTATGAAAAATTTTAAATTATAGTTTTTATATTGGGCCAGTGAAGCTCACTGATATAAGCCTCTGATCTGTTTTCGTAAATTATAATTGAAAAATGAGATTCTTAAAAAGAAAGCTTGCTCTAGCCCTTGAAAAAGATGAAAAATCAGAGGACCTCAGTCCACAAAGAAACCCAGGATCAAAGGCTAACACCAAGACAATTCAAAAACAAGCTGATAAGAGGTCCAAGAAGGCTCTAAAGGCAAAAGAATATGAAAAGAAACTAGCTACTAAAAATATTATCAAGAACTATAGTAGAGCTATTGGAAATTTCGCCATGTCAGACCTGTTCCTCCCTTATGTCTCTGATGATCCCCTATGTGCTACCATTGATTGGAAAGAATTTGTTGCGTTTTCCAAAGATGCTCGAGACACTATCCAAAATATCGATAACTTGAAAGAGCGTCTGATCATTAATGAGAATGATGAACCCAAGATTGTCACCTTTAAAAGACTGTTTAAGATGGCGGCTGAAATATTTATCAAATATTTCAGCGTAAATTGGATCTTCTCTGCAAAGCTCATCTATAAGCAATGCTATGTGCAATATAGAGGCACTTTGTTAAGAGGAATCCAAAATCCTTCTAAGTTAACCATATGCCCTCAAACTTCTGACTATGAGTAGATTATTATTGTCTTAAGTTCTTTGTCTCTAATTCTTTCGTTCTTACCTGTGTGTCTGTTTGTTATAAATAAATTCCTCAAATATAAATTAAGTCTCCTGAAGTTAATGAGAAGTTATCATCTTACGTCTAGAAGTTAAATCTTGAGTCTATATTGGCAACAAAAGATTCCCTGATTCGCTGAACAGGAACTCTAATGCTTATCTGGAAAAAATTCTCTTCTTTAGACATTTTTTTAATTTAAATAACGAATCTAATTTGACAGTTCCATTATGCAAATATTGGACAAAACGTCTATGCTGTAAACCCACTATCGAATTGTAGATCTCTTATCTTCGGGATCCTTTTTCAAGAGAATCCTGGCAAAAGCTGTCTGCAAGAGTTCACTTTTATGAATGATATACCTTGATGATCTTTTACCAAAAAAAACGAACTCCATTGTGACCATTTTTTTCATTAGGAGAAAAGCTTTTAATAACAAAAGGATAATTCAAACCGAACAATATTACTCAAAACAAATAACTATTCTTATTTTCGATAGAATTAAAGGCCATTTTCTTCTACTCAGAGCCCTAAAATCTCAGAGATTTGGAAAGAGCCTAATCAAACTGCTATTTTTTCTTTGAGATTATGATGGGTTCATCGAAAAAACTAGTAGGTTTCATTACAAGATCATAATATATCATTTAAATTTTGATTCAATTTAATTATTTTATCTCTGAGAAAAAGACTCGAGTCTTTCAAAGAACAACCATACAATCTCGAGCCAATAATACATCTAAGCTCCAAGATGAGCTGAATATGGCCTGAGGGGACAGAAAACATGAATGACTAAAGCTTCCAGGAATTATTATTAGCCATTTTATTCCCTTCTTAATTCAGCTTAGATAGACACCTCAAACCCTAAAAACCCAGAGGTCTGATTTAACTGGAATTTCTCCAATGAGTGCTATATCTTATACGCTTTTGAAGGCTGTATCACCGTAAAAAAAGCCTTGTTTTATCTCTTACTTGCACCCCTGATTAAAATTCTGGATCACAGAGTCAGGTATATTTGGGTTTTTGTTGCAGCCGATACTTATCTAATGGCATCAACCTAAATGTCTTTGATTTAAACTGGTTGAACTAATAACTGAATATCTATGAATAATTATAAATTTAAAGAGCTAATATTTAGAATACTGAACTGGCTCAGTCATAAGTTCTTCAGTACTTGATTAATTTAAATACCAACAGTGTTCTTTAGTAATTAAAAAAAAAATCTTACAACAGACATGATCTGTCAAGAAATTGGAAACAACTCTGCCTGGAACCAGGCTTCAGAAGAAGTTCAATGTAATCCAGTCGAGGATCTCTACCAAGACTTGGACTTTATTAAACCACTTAACTCAGCTAAATTCTCTGTCTACTTAGTTCATTCTCAAACTTCTAAAAGCTATTATGCTATGAAAGTTTTTCCCTTGCACCATGGAAAGATCGTTCCATTCTACTACAACGAGAGTAGATTCTCTTATCTTTCTCATAAGAACGTGATATCTATCATCGACTCCAATCCTCATAAAACCCTTGAGAGAGAAGGCAAAAAGAAGACCTTTTCCTACATTCTTATGGAATTAGCTAGCTTTGGAGATTTCTTCGATCTTATTCTGAAATATAAAGTTCCATTCAATGATAAACTGATCAGAACTTACTTCCATCAACTCATTGAAGGACTAGAATATCTACATTCTAATGGTGTTTGCCACCTTGATATTAAACTTGAAAATTTATTATTGGGAAATGGATTCCAGCTCAAGATTGCCGACTTCGACATGTCTTATATGAAGGGCGATAAGGAAATCAGGAGCTCTGGAACCAAGTATTATAGGGCTCCTGAACTCAAGGCCGGTACATGCATAATTCCTGAAGCTGCTGACATATTCTCTGCTGCCATTGTATTGTTCTTGATGAAGTCTGGAGGTACCCTCCCCCAGAATGAGAATAATATTTATCAAGGAATGAATTTGTATGATCTATTACAAAGTTGTCCAAAGGATTTTTGGGCTTTCCATAATGACCTAAAGAAACAAAATGATTATTATCAAGAAGACTTCATGGAACTCTTCACCTGGATGACTCGGGAAAATCCTTGCGATAGACCAACCATTTCTCAAATTAAGGAAGCATCGTGGTACAATGGAGAGGTTTATGATGATCGAGAACTTGAAACTCTGATGAAAGAGTTATTATTCGACCAGTAAACTATCATCACTTTGGAGTTTTAGGGTAAAACTCCTTATAGCCTTTTTTTAAATGAATTCATATTTATTTTTCCTTTAAATAATTTGGTATTTATACTTTCAATTATTCTTCCTCTGAGTAGTTTCGTAACGCATCTCTGCCAAAGATTATAAGTTTCCCAGTCATGTTTCAACTGAATGAGTCATAATCTAATTTGATCGATATCCACTCATAAGTGATATTTATTAATAGCAAATATGATAGCTATTCATAACATTTACTCTCACTAACTCATTACAAGCATTACATTACATATGGAGACAGGACATGAA
>Ga0065720_1019837_pt1 | contig 19558 bp, 14 predicted proteins | sample Thericmetagenome_FD_59107 | JGI IMG/M metagenome (GOLD analysis project Ga0065720, IMG submission 59107) | Thermophilic microbial communities from the Joint Bioenergy Institute, California, USA of rice/straw/compost enrichment - eDNA_2 v2... | ecosystem: Engineered > Solid waste > Grass >...
TATTCTCTTTGTTCTCTTCGTCAGCCTCATTAGGAGCCTTTTCTTCGGAAGCTTCTTCAGCTTTTTCAACCTTCTCACCCTGGTCTTCAGTCTTTTTATCATCGGCTTGTTTTTCGGTCTCAGACTCAATAGGGGGATCGGCGGTATCTTTTGTTTCATCGGGAGTAGGAGAACCATCTTCGGCATCATTACTATCGGTTGTGCCTTTTGTAACTTTTTTCATGTCATTGAGGTGGTTTGGATTTTTTCCAAAAAAGGCTGACAGCAAGGTTTGGACATCGGCTGTCAGGATCTCACAAGCGACAAAGGGGAATCTTATACACTCAGGCAAAAAAAAAGAGATATTACTTATATCCACGATTTTTATCAGCGTCTGCAGGTGGTTCCTCAATAATGTATGATAAAAGCTTCTTGACTCTGTCATCTGTACAGCTAGAAGGATGAGTTAAAGATGGGAGATGTTGTACTATTCAAGAAGCTTAGGATTCATGCTCTTAAACTCACTAATGATATTATCATCCTCCAACAACTGCTCTAAGGTGGTGTCGGGGTTGCTTAACATATCATCTATGTGAGAGGAATGATGAGTGAAGTTAAGGATGCTCCAGAAAGACCTTTGGGAGGTTAATTAGGGTGAAACGGAGGGTTACCCAAAATTTGCCATATGTTTATTTCGATTGTGAAAATTTAAATTCAATCTGGGAATTGATTAGATAGTCTTCCAAATCATCAAGGCATTAAGTTATTACTATAACAGGCACCTGAGAATACACGAAATTGAATATATAAAGACAGAAGTGAAGCTAAATACAAAGTTTCTATTAAGAACTAAGTTTCTTTGGCTGTGACGCCGATTGCTAAGTTTGCATATTCTTTATGCTTCTGAATCAAAATTAAAGCTGTCTCAATATTCTTTTTCAACTTCATCAGCTCCTCCTTAGACAGAGTCTCTAAACCTTTCCCTTCATACAAGTCTAACTATACAAATTATTCCAAGATTATTCTCTTTACCTTTTTTGTTATTGGAGTCTTTTTCGCTTCAAAGTTCTTATTCATATGCTTTTCCATATAGCTCCTATTCAGGTTTTAAAGAGACACGAAAGAGTAATACTTGAGATCGGTGATAGGGACCAGGTCGATCTGGTTGTCAGGTTTTTTTATCCAACATTCATCAAAATGAGTAAAATAGAGATCATCGGTTGTGATATTACCAATATTGATCTCCAGTACATATATATCCTTGACCACAATTTTCTTCCCTTCCTCAAAATGCACAGGGTGGAAATTGATAGAGTATTCGTGGCCCTTTACAGATGGACTAAAGCCCTTCAACGCTTCATCGACATGTCTTTGAAACTTGTCGATGTCGTCACGATTGAGCTTCCGTCCTCTAACTGTAAAGTTCTTTTCGACGCCTATTAACAGCGTCCCACCACGACTATTCAATAGGGCACATATGTATTTTGTGATGACATAGAAGTTTAAGGAGTTCCTTTCAGGAATCCTCATGACGTTATCACCTTTCACTGGAGCCTCTTTCTTATACACGTATGCATTAGGAGGTATTGTCCCCTCTGTTCCTTGTCCAGGGTCCGCCATGCTGGTTTTTCTTAATCAAAGTGAAATAAAATTTCTGACTTTTTACCGAATAGCAGAATGTGATCTTCTTATACTCTCAAGTATACTATAGAACTGAAGAATTTTCTCCACTCTATTAACTAATTCTCTCACATTCCATTTCCTTTCGTAAATTAATTCTAGCTGATTCTCACAAAGGAGATTTTTTATACTCAGGATAGGACCTATCTAAGGGTAGATCCTTATTAACTTTGATACCTTGCTTAATTTTTCGCATATCAGGACCTGTCGGAAAATTTAATAAAACATTTGAATAACACAAATGAAAATGAATTCCCACGCTGGCTACGCTAATTTGAACACAGTTCATGGATATACAGCGAGTAAATGTGGATATTGTCAGAAGCAGAAAACTCACTGGACCTGTGGCTTTGCCTGTTCTCTGATAACGACTCAGGACTATCAAGCAATGATGGATCGAGGCTGGAGAAGATGTGGAGACTATTGGTACAGACCTGAAAACGAGAAAAACTGCTGTAAAATGTTTACAATCCGACTCAATGTTGAAAATTACCAAATGCGTAAGTCCCACAAAAAGGTCATGAAAAGATGGAATAGATATCTAGAAGGTGAGGATCTCAAGCCCGAAGGCATCGAAGAGGAGAAAACTAACAAGACAGAAAACGAGAATAAGATCAAGCCTGAATCCTCGAAGAAGGAAATAGTCAAAACAGACCACCATAAGCTCTTAGAAGACTGTATTCAGACTCTCATCAAAAAGATTTCTGAAAATACAGACAAAATGAACGAAATTTTGGGCTTAAACAATGAGGCACCTTTCACCGTTGGAGAAAAGGTCTATAAGGATTGCAAGGTCCTCAAGCCTAATTCAAATAAATTTGGCGACTATTCTAACAATCTTATCATGCTGCTTTTCGCTGAGAACAAAAACAAGCTAGCCAACAAGAACATGCAAGAGTTTATAGAGAAAGTCAAGGGCTATATAATTGAGAATCTTGAGCCCCTTGTTCAGCCTATCAAGGTCAGTGTCCAACCCAGTGGCCATATAATGTTCACTTTACCCAAAGAAGAAAATCCTGCTAATGGAGAAACTCAAAAGAAGACTGAGAGCACTAATGGAATTGATGAGGAAAAGCCTAAGAAGGAGAAAAAAGAGAAAAAGAAGAATACTGAGAATGGACAGAAGATTCAAATTGAAGAGAATAAGGGTGATGACAATAAGCCTAAGAAGACTCCCAGAAAATTCGAGATAAAGCTGGAGAAGGCCAAATTCGATCAGGAGTCTTTTGAGATGTATCGAAGATACTGTGCTTCGATTCACGAGAAACAGAAAGAAGACCCTGCAAGCTATGAGAGTTTCCTCTGTATGCAGACTCTGGTTTACGATACGCAGGAATCAAACGGCAAGACTCTGGAACTTGGCTGTTACCATATGAAATATTATGTTGATGGCAAGTTCATTGCTGTGGGAGTGGTCGACATCACCCCAGTCTGTCTGAGCTCAGTCTATTTCTTCTATGACCCCGACTATAAAGACCTCTCTATGGGAGTTGTCGGAGCCATTAAGGAGATTGAATATGTCCAGGAAATGCATAAGTACTTCCCCGATTTCAAGTACTATTATCTAGGATATTACATCCAAGATTGCCAAAAGATGGTCTACAAGGGAGACTATGAGCCTGCTGAGCTATTATGCCCAATTACTATGAACTGGGTTCCTCTTACTGATCAATTGAGGGCAGAAATCAACAAAGTCCCTAAAATCACAAGGCTGTCTCCAAAACATGCAAAGTTACCCGAGGATATGGACTTCAGCAATACAAATCTGGAGAAATATGTAAAGGATAAGGCGAAGATATATGCTCATGGAGCCTTTTTGAAGATCATTCAACTGAACAAGAGATTCCAAGAATATTTCATAAACGCCTTTAAGGATATCGCCCAGGCCCTGGGAAAGAAGCTCTTTACTTCATTTGTATTTGCCATTTCAGAGTAAGAGTCTATGTTCTATAAGATTAATGTAAGTATGCATCTCCTGATAAAGTCTGAGAAACTCTTTGACAAAAATTTATTTCATTCTTTTCTAAAAAATCTTTCAAATCATCCAATGTACAGAGGCGGTGGTACAGCCGGTGGTTACTCTAAGAAAAGCAACATTGAGGCCGTCAAGCACGTCCCTAAATTTCTGGAGGCTCTCAAGATGCAATACGTCAAGAAGGAGGCTAAACTCGAAGATAAATTTGGAGGACAATGGAAAAACGAGTTTGCAGAAGGAAATGCCAAGCACGAGGACTACGATATTGAAAATGCTCAAGTTGTGGACGAATCTGGAGATGTGTTACCCGACCCTATGCCCGAAATAATGCCAGATCATAGAAATAGTTCAAATACTTCAGATTCGAGCAAGAGAAAGCATTCATTCGCTCCAAAGAATGAGAAAATAGATCTCAAGGAGTTCCATCCTACTTTTAAGAGTAAGAAGGCTCCTAAGAAGGAGGAGACTAATCATGAAGAAGAAACTAAAAATGAAAAGAAAGAGTCCAAGGATAGCAAAAAGGAAAACTCGAAAAATACACATAAGGAAGGAAATGATCTGAAGGTTAAGAATGTAAACGTCAAGAGGGGTATAGATGACTATGTGAAGGAATTTACAAAGGAAGAAAAGGGGCACCAGCCTAAGAATAAGAAAGTCAAGACGAATCTTTTGTCCTTTGATGAGAATGAATAATTCCCTGAGTCTTGTTTCCTGAAGCGGATATTTCATTTTTGTAGATGTTATAATCTTTGTTACAGTAATTCAAGATATTTTGATTTATACGCTTATCCTTGGCCAAATTTGTCTGTATTTACTATTTAACGCTTGAAAATGATTAAATACAGTGATCACCAACTCCAGGATGAAAATACTAACAAAATCTACTAGCTATAGCCTCTATCTAGAATCACGCTTGGCAGACTTTTAGTCAAGTTTGATTCCAAGAATTTGATGAATCATGCCTTTAAAAGCTCGACTCTATGGTTTCAGACTATAAACTAGCCTTTGGACAGGATTTTCACCAATCTGCAGGGTGAGAACAAGCTTGAAAAGGGTTAAAGACAGAGCATATAAATTCCTGACAGCATAATATGATAATTCAAGGAAGGTATCGTTATTGAGGAAGAGTCAAAATATATTATGTATATATGAAAGGAAGAAGACATTTGATCCCCTGAGAAAGGAAGTTTTATTAAGTCAGAGAGTGTGAGTACTTCTGAGAGACTCAACAGAGCAGAAATTTTACTATATAAGAGTAATAACAAAGAAATCTGATCTGGGCATAAATAAAATTCAAATTCAGGACCAATAAAAGGTAAAATAATAATTCCGTCCAAGGGCCTTTTATATTTTCAGACCCTCTATATTTATTAGCTAATAAATAACTATATGAACGCCCTTATAAATTTTCTGATCAGATCTTAATTATATTTATCTGCTGCTCTTCAATTTCATAATCAGTTTATATTAACAAACGAAAATGTTATCTGTCTATCTTATCCTGACTACCATCAGTCTATATCAGATCCACTGCTTTGCTTACTTCCAGCAAGTAGGAACCCTCTCTTTTCCCTCAGTTCACATCCCTCCCTTTGTAATCCACTCCTCCGGTTCAAACTTAATCCTAGCCGGGTTGGGCGATATAGCCTCTATCGATCTCAACAACGGAGGAAGTCATAAGTTACCCTTTCCACTCCTTGACTCGTGTATCTTGAGCAAACTGTCAAAACCTATCTTCCCACTTGAGTACATTTCCGGGAGTCAATTCAAATACCTCTATTGTCAGAGCACCCACAGCCTATATATCTTGAGTAAGGATCCCCATCCAGTGGTTCTCAAAGCATTCACAATCCCAGATACATCGAGCTTTACTGATGTAAAATTTTTTGAGGATGAGTATAATGATGTTTTATATGTTCTTGGACTTATTGGTGATAAAGAATTGGCCAATGAATTCAGAAGGTATAATGCTTCCTACCTGATCACCCTTGATCTTGCAACCTACACCATAGACTCGGTTAGAAAAGTTGTTGGGAAGGAAGGTGAGCCCATAATTGACTTTCAAATTACCCGGGGGCAGATATTAATTACACTTGGAATCAAATATCAGGACTTTGGGACTGCATTCAACCTGTACAAAGAAGATACCTTGGTCCATAGTTTAGTGACCTATGAGGCTGGATTTTTACCTGAAATCAAATTTCTGAATAATGAAAAGCAAATCATAATTACAAAGGCAGATGGCTTTCATATTTTAAATACCCAGGATTTTAAACAAGTTCACATCATTAAGAATCATCATTTAGAATATGAAGATTCCAAGTTCCGTGCGAGGTGGAAGCATATGCCTTTTTCAATAATGGAAGACAAGTACTTAGTCTTTTATGACCCTGAGTCTCAGAAAATTCAAAAGCTTTTGATCACAGAAACAAAAGTTAAGCTAATAGTCCAACTCCCAATGATCATTCCTAACAAGGTTCCTCATAGAAAAAATTCTCTTTTCCTCCCCTTCAAGGACTCTGGAAAAATCCTGGTTCTTCCTTACCAATCCAATTATTTCAATCTCTTGGACATGAATGCTCCTGATGCTCGTGACCTCCTGCTAGGAGTAATTCCTTCAGCAGAAAGTGTTGAAAGCTTCCATTTCTTGGGAAATGGAGATGAAGTTCCCTCTCTGATCCAACATGACGCTGTAATCACCTATTCAATGACATTCGCCTTTGAAAGCATTGCCTCCTTATCAGGCGGGGTCGAAGCCTCTCTTGATGCCGAATCCCCAAACTTAATCTGGAAAATCTCTTATTCATTAGATAATAGAGAAAATTGCTATATTGACGGAGATACAATGATGGGCACCAATATGGTCCACTATATGGTGCCTTCCGAGCTCTGTTCAGAACACTATAACTACCATTTCATAATAGCAAGTGATAGTAACAATCCATGGAGTTTTAATTATCTCGCGTATGAACTCAAATATCCAGGCCGGGCCATTTATTATAATGGATGGGAATATAAGAAGTTTGAACTTTCAACTTCAGAGGTCCTCAATGATATCCTATTCACTGGAGTCAGAGATAGAGTCTGTGATCTCAAAATTTTGACCAATTTCCGCCAACAAGAAATAGCTTTCTACTGGGTTTACAGAGAATCTCCTGAGAAACAATCCTCGTACTATCTGAGATGCAGCTTAAAAGGACAATTGAAGTGCGATGAGCAGGCGTATTTTCTGCAATCTGCAGCTAGAATAGAGCTTTATAAGCTCAATGAGGAATTTGTTGCCATGACTTTACATGAATCTCAGTCCTCAGCTACAACGATTTATGTCTATAACTTTGATAGTGCTCTCTATGTTGATACCAAAATCCTTGAGAAAAATTTCGTAATTGTTGGGGCTATAGGCCATCCAGAAGCTTCTCCATTGAATCTTCAATGGATTGGGAGATGCCATGAAAACTTGTATAAGATACTAAGTTTGAATGATATTAGTAATGTGGCTGAGCAGACTTTTGCATGTATAAATGAAGACAAACCGGTCGAAATTGGAATGTCGTCACCAAGTTCCTTGTTTTTAAAGTGTCAAAATCCTTATGGATCTTCTTACCATGTGTACATTAATCAAGAATTATCAAGGTGAGGCCAACAGGCTCAACAATTCTGAGAATTGACTTCTCATATTTCATTTGTTTATCGTCAACAATCGTGTTGATTTTAATAACCATATTTTTATATCCGAATAATTCATATTGTATAAATCCTTGGATCTTTCAATCAAGACTGTCCAATTTAAGTTTCAATGAGAAGATTTTATGGATTTTGGCATCAAATTACATAACAATTACTTATCATGCATAGAGACAGATACATCGCGAAACCTTTGTGAAAATTACTGAAAAACGTTAATCATTAAGCTTCATGCTTTCTTCTGTTAGTCTGTTATAATCTTTCTGATCGAACAATCCCTTCTTATAGCAGAGCAAAATAGCTCCTGCAATCAATAAAATCACCAAGCTGAGAACGAACATAGCAGCAACGAAAGAGACCTTAGACATCTGTGCGACAAAGTATCCATCGGCTTCAGTATAGATAATAACATCGAACTTGGCTGGCTTATTGTAATCAGTATTTTGAATAGTTAAGTATCCAAATGGCTGGCCAGTGGCTGCCAAGAAGATGGACCTGGCATCAGTACTACTAGGGTTAGGAGTTAATATGGCATCTGCATATTCATAATCAACTGCAGGACCTTTGCTACTTCCAACGTAGAGTACTTTTAAGGCTCCAGAGTCTCCTTTGAAGGTGACAAATTGGTCATTTCCGTTTGCGGGGAGTCTGAAGAAGGCATATCCTCTGGGTGCGAGAGTGTAGGTTTGATCTTGTTCAAGATCTTCGGGTTTTACTGAGCAGTCACCGAGGAAATATCCTTGATCACAAACACAGAGGCCTCGGTCATCGCAATGTCCATGGTCGCTGCAATTGTTCATGTAGGAACAAAGTGTCTGAGAGATATTAGTTCCATTGTTATAAGGATCCCAGTTTTTATTTCCAGTAAAAATATCCAACATAAGATTAGTTACCGAGAGCTTGAAATAAGGAGGGAAATGTCCAGCAAAATCAATGATAATATGATAAAAGTTCTGATAGACACTCCAGAAACCGACTGGGTTACCTTCTGTGTTGAACCAGATATTTCTAGTCACATTGACCATGATATCATAAGGACTTTTTAACAGTTTGAACCAGGCATAAGCACTATAAGATCCGTCTCTGCCATCAAAGTTTCCTTCATAGAAAAGGCAGGGGATCTTAGGGAGGAGATAGTCGATATACACAATGCTAGAGTTCAAAATTTCTCCTGATAAGGCATTATAAGCATCAGTGCTAAACCCTAAGTAAGGCTTTCCTGTTTTCTTGGTGGTGTTGGCATGGAGAATAGCAACAGTTTGAGGATCATTAAGGTAATCATCCAGTCCTGGAGTCAGATTGGCAGTCATTACAGCAGGCATATTCATAGCCATAAGATCAATTCCAGAGATGTTAGCAGGATATACGAAGAGATTATTGCAGATAAGATATGCATTGGGATCGTTTGTAGCATAACTATTCTGACACTTAACTCCAAGGGTCTTGGCTTGTTTATATTGAATAGGACTGTAAATGGCTGCAGTTTGGGCTGCATCTATTTGGGCAAGTCTTTGGCTGACACCATGTACAAATCCATCACCTACTAGTATTCCCTGGAGGTCAATAGAATGTCCTTCGAGCTTTCCTTCTGCGATCTGTTCATTCAAGTTTAAGATCCAATAGGCTGTAGCTGGAACATATCTTCCAGCATAGCTTTCTCCAGAAATATACCATTTTGCGTTGGCGGCCTCATCATGGATCTTTATGAACCACTGGAATGCGGTCCAAATAGCATGTGCAACTTCATCTTCATTGTGGGGATAATCATGTTTGCCATCGCTATTGTCAGTGTAAGAATAGCCAGCACCAACAGGATTATCGAGCCAGAGGACATTATAATGAGAAATCCATGAATCTTCTGCATAATTAATGCTCGACCCTCCATCAGGGTTTGTGACAATTCTAAATGGGCCATTTTCAGAGAAGATACTAGAGATGCTAGCTGCACCTGGGCCTCCTCCTAAGAAGACAACGATTGGGGCTTCTCCATTAGGATTGGCTGTTGTATTGGGGAAAAACCAATAGAATAAAGCACTGTTATTAGTATCATCAAGAGGAGCGAAGCCAGAGAAGGAACAAGGCTGGATGGTGCCTGTATAATTTGGCAATAATTCGGTTATCATGTCGACATTAGGATGTTGGCATTCCTGTAGCTGCTGACCCAGGGCCAGAGTACAAAGGAGCGAAATAAGCAAAAAAGCTTTCATACAATTTTTATTTCTTATTTATTTAAGCTATTCGCCTCTATAGTTTTTATGGTACAACCTCAGGAGATCCTATACGCGGTTTTGAGATCATATTGTCTCTCATCCCCGTTTTCTCAGTATGAATGGGCACAACCATAGAAAATGCCTGAGATTTAAAGGATGATTATTTTTGGAATATAGATTCTATTTAGATATTCGATGAAAAATAAGAAAATTAGATAAAAAAATTTTCGGACTGAGCTCATAATTCTTGATATTCTTAATATAATAATTTGATCAGTTGGATTCTTTTCGACTACTTATGAAATTTAAACCCTCAACCCTCGAAACTCTCAAGTATGCTAGAGAATTACTAGATCCTCGCACTCCTACAAGGGTCAAGAGAAAGCCAAGGAAATTCCACAGAAAACCCAAGAATCTCATCAAGCCTATTCTCTACGAAAAAATCAGCCCTTGGCCAAATGTGCGAACTCCCAAGAACGATCTGCAGCTGAGAATGATAGCCAAGCGGGGATTTAAAAGAGCTTCAAGCCTACAAATCTGCTACAGAGAGGAGAAGATAAAAGCCTTCTTGACTTTCATGCTCAGGAAATCTAACTACTTCAAGCTATTATCAAAGATGTCTTTGTGTTGGTTACTATACGGATCTGAGGATACGCCCTTCAATATCCACACCGTCTCACAAAGTGTGACACAACTGCTTTTAAGAACACTACAGAGAATGCAAAATCTCAAAGCATTGTCTTTCCAGACTTGGAATTTCTCGGATAAGGTACTTGCTCCCTTTTCTAGGGAGATGAAGAGGCTTAAGGGAGTCAAGGAGATGAGTGTTGTGTCCCAGAGTTGTAACTACTCAGGTTTGTGCGTAATTAAAAAAACATTGAGGACTATTCCTCGATTGAATAAGCTTGCGCTTTCTTTAAGGAATTGCAGGATCACAGAGGAGAGAATAGAGAGCTTTTTTAACTCACTTAGGGCTATGAAGAAGCTTAAGGAGTTATATCTTGATATTTGTTTGAATGACAGTTCGAGCAAAATTCTTTTTTCGAGACTTAAGAAGATTCCTGATATTGTAGAAGGACTGGAAATCCTGATCTTGAACTTTAATGGATGCTCGATCGAGGATGAGGCTGCCTTGGAGATTGCAGATACGGTTACTAATAATAGGAAACTGAAAGCCTTTAGTGTCTTTCTAACAAACTGCACAAATATCTCGGCAAAAGTGAAAGAAGAACTGAAGAATAAAAATGGGTTTTACTTCCTGTTCTAAATTAAAGATAACTGAGTTGTAATATTACCCAATGTAAAATATTTAACTCTGATATATTATATGCTATGAGTGAGCAATTACTCTTGTTAATAGATAAATAATCATTTCTCTAGTAACAACAGTGGACTATAATGATTTTTTATCAATTATTGATATGGAATTAGCATGGGAAGGATTTTAAGATTTTAAATGTTCTTCATAATAATAAGAGTTGTATTATAATAATTAGCTTATATCTTCAATGGATCATATACTCAATATACTTTAACCCTTAGTGGTGTTAGTAACAATTTCAGCTCTGATTTTGTTGCCCTTGTAGTAGACAGTGACGAATGGGTAAGGATTCAAGCCTGTGCAAGCACCTTTGACTTCGATTCCCTTGGCCACACATTTCATCACAAAGTCTCTAGTGTCAGCGTTGTACTCGCAGTCAATAACATCTCCATTTTCAAGAATGTCTCCCTTCCCTTCAAGTCTGAAGACATCACCTTCAGTGGACATACCCCAGCAGTGTCTGAAGTTATATCCTTGAATATAGGCAGGGTTGCATTCTTCATGGCAAGCCAAACCGAAAACAATCCAGTCCTTCTTTCCATTTGACAGGTTTTCAATAATAAATTTCCACCTATAGATTCCACTTGTAAAAGGCTTTGTACCAAGGACTAGACCATAACCATCAGCTGCAATCTTAGTGACACTCATTCTATCGTCAGAGAGAGCAGTCAAGTGTTGCTTGAATCGAGGGTCGGTGGAAAATTGCCAATGGTCATCCTTAGGTGCGTCAAGACCATAGTATTGGAATTCCTCAATGATTCTGGAGACATCATAGCTGTCCCAGGGGATGTTGAGCTTATACCCTCTGAGATAATCAAGGATATAAGTGAAGTAAGAACCGTTTCTGTCAATGAAATAGAAGCCTTCGTCATCCTTAAGGAGCTGCTCAGGCTTGCTAAAGAGTTCTGTAATATAGGTTCCTGGTCTGGAAGTGAGGGTCTTCAAAGTGGTATAGAACTTACTTCCACCAACGTTGATCTTGACGATAGTGTTGTCCTTGGCTTCCATTTAACACTCTGAATATATTATTATTAAATTGCAAACTCATGATTTTTAAAGAGGATTGTTCTGGTAGGGAAAGATTTGTCAGAAATTGATGAGTGAGCTTTATTTTATTTAGACCAGCCATTTAATTCACGGGCTGCCATAATTTATTAATCCTGTGCGCACTAAAAATTACTTTTATCCTTTATTACGCAGATTTTCTGACAAGGAATCTCAGTCTGGAACCATCCCAAAAGATTTAGACTCGGCTTGAGTAAATTCAAACAATTTCAGGAACTCTAGATAAGAGATAAAGGCTGTATGCCATGTGAATCCATTAAGTTTGTGAACTCATAAAACATGCCACAGTTCAACTCAAATGAATAGAGAAAAGAGAAACCTTGTGATTTAATCTCTGAAAATAACGACGTCGTATAAATATTAAGAGACAAACATAAGCAAGAGCTCAATCTAGGCCCAAATTAAATTAAAAATTTCACTGTATTTTTAAAATCATAGATGTTAACCAAAGTTTTGACCAGTCATGATCAGCTGGAACAAAACTAAGCTCTATGGGAATATAGAACTTCAAAAAATACAATTTTTTGATCCTTTATAGGAAGAATTGACAAGTTTGATTATGTCTTTCTAAAGGCTCAAGATGGTCCAGTTAAAACTACAGCAAATGAATGATATGCAGATATGTATGCTTATCCTAATGCCATATCATTACCAACGTCAACTGGGAAGCCAGTACCGAAATCTGAAGCTACCTGTGCCAAACTTTGTGGCTGGATTTGAGGAAAAATCAATTAGCTCGTTCCATAATGGTAACAGCTTACTGTCATCACACAACTCAATAATGGTTGTCATGGTCGTTATTTTTGAATAAAGACTAGTTCAAATATCTAAAACTTCTAGATTGATAAATGGAAGAAAAGGTATAAGATAAATCGCGGGATTTTAGGATGTAGAATATTGGATGATGGGTATATTGAGCTCATCATAGTTTGGATTGTTTATTTCATTTGGATTTTAGTTAATATGACTATTCCAAGATAAAACATTATTTGGATTTCACTAATTCCTTACACGACTCACTCAACTTTTAACTGAATTAATCCAAAATTTTGAAATTGCAAACGAATAAAATTAAAATGAGTAGCAAAGTTCAAGTGGACCGAAAGGACGATACACCTAAGAGTAAATTGCCCATAAAAGTTTAATTCTTAAGTAAAATTGTGAAAGTCTCGCCAAACACTCTCAAACGATTAATTCATACTCCCATAAGTAAGACTTCAAAGGTTGTTTTATTATTGTAGTCTCTGGACAAGGATTTATAACAAATTCTATGTCTCAAAGTAGAGATGTAATACCACTATTAATCTATTAGACTCGCCCTATCATGCCAAAGGGCATTCTAAGGAACCGATTAGAGCATTTCCTCCATTATCATCTTCCATTCCCAAAAAAACCAATCGCAGCCTCTCACAAAATCAAAGAACCACAGGCGTGAAGCAAAATGAGGAGAATAACACAGAGACTGAAAGAGAAGTGATACGAAAATGAATGAGGTAAACGAAGGATTTATCATCTAAGTTCATAGAGACTTACAAATCTAGAGGATAGAATGGATCTTACGAATGATATTCTCTTAATTCTATGTAAAGATCTCTGTCGTCCAGAGACTTATAACCGAATTCAAAATATGATATCGCAATATAAGTGTAAAAAGATAAAAAAGATACCAAAACCCAAGAATGAAGAAAGTAACATCTCTCCTAATGGGAATAATTTACTAATTGTTAAATATCAAAACTTTTATGGACTATAATAAGAAACTATCACTGAGTCAAGCTCATTTAATCTTTTCATACTTTACTTATTTTTTCAAGAATCTTTTTTCAAAACTTCATTTTAGAATTTTAGAATCAAATGATAGTCCTCTACTAATCTCTCGCATGCTTCATTCCTTATTTAGTAGTACGGAGAGATTGAGGTTTATAGGATACCTATTCTCAAAACGTGCAAAGATTTTTTTTTCCCTCTATGTCTAAAATTTCGAGGCGGTTTATGGACAAATTATTAAAGAAGTGCAACATTAACAAAGTAATTTGCCACGTTAATGGTTAAGACAAGTGAAAAAGTGACTTCCAACAATTCAGATCAGAAGCAAGATTCTTTAGATTTTAGTACACCAATCAAATCTGATGAGTCTAGGGAACTTAGTTCAAATATTCCTGGAATCCTCCAGCACTCTCATTCAGCTACAAACCTTCATAAGGAGAGAGTGGTCCCAACTATTGCTAATATCTTTAAAGCTGATAAAAATATGAAGTAACTAGCCCTTATTCTTTGAATAAGATTGAATCAAAGTGGGTGAATTCTCTTGGTATGGATGATAATATGAGTGTATAGTTTTGAGTATTTAGATGTTGGGTGTATTGTGTTATTCTACTGTATCAAATCCATGAATCTAGAGTTTATTTGATGAGAATTCTTTCATCCTGTTAAGCTCTGATATGAATATTCTATTTATGCTATAGAGATAATAAACCTTTGGTTAAGCCCTGAGCTTCGTAGAAGAGATTGTAGGAATGGTCTTAGAGACGATTAGAAAAGGAGATAAAGTTTAGCCTGACACTAATGAGAACGGTTTCATATATCCATTATAATAAGTTTTGGTAAGTATATAAATGTATTCTTTACTATGAAAGAGCCATTTACTACATCTGTTTAAACTATGCAATTAAGCAGTTGGGTAAACAGGAGCTTGAAGAATACCGCAGACTCCTTTTCCACTATTGGCATCAGGGTTAGTGGAGATGTAAACATATCCTTGAACACCCCAAGATTGGCCCCAAGAGTTCTTCACAAAGAAGGCATCTTGTCCATTATAACTACCATATCCAACAGCAGTGACGGCATGGTCCATCTTGTCACCACACAACTTCTGAATGACACCTCCAGCATAGAATTGGAAGATCAATTGGTTGGCTTGAATACCAACTTGGACAGGTTGTTGAGCAATAGCAGCCTTCAATTGTTCAACACTCTTAGGAGTGACGTTCATATATCCCTTGTTAGTGAAGATGACCCTATCCTTGCTGTATTGGCAAGTTCCATTGACACCAGTGTAGGGATAATCAGTCCAGGATTCAATACCGTATTGGGAAGTGTAGACCAAGGCGTTGTAGAGGTTGTGGCATCCACTGCATCCAGCACAGGTGGAGGTACAGTCGATCAATTGTTGTGGAGAGAAGTCAGTCAAAGTCTTGTTGGTTTTGATTTGGTAAAGAGATTCCAAGGTGGCAGCAGCAGCAAAGGCCCAGCATCCTCCGCAAGTGGCTTGGTTCTTAACACTGGTAACAGCACCCTTAGTTCTCCAGTCAACGGAGTCGGGGATGCTTGAGGTGTCGAATACAACAGTGGGGTTGTTATTCAAAGATTCGAATGATTCTTCAGTCAAGCATCCCATCTGGGCTCCGAATTCTTCAGAACTTAAGTCAGCAAACTGGTTGAGGCCCAAAATGGCACCATTACCTTCAGCATTGAAGGCAACAATTTGTTTATAGTTATCAATAAAGTGGCTGAATCTCAAGGCTTCTTCTTCAAGGCTGTCATAAACCTTTCCATAGGTTTGTTTCCATTGAACGAAAAGATCATGTAAAAGGTGGTTGGCAAAGCCTGTTTGGAGGAGTTGTCTCTGGCTGGACTCTCCAGGAGCGACAAAGTAGAAGCTGGCAACGGCTATGACTGCCAAAAAGGCGATCAAAGGGACGAACTTTGACATGAATTTGAAAAATGTAAATGTTAATATTATAAAGGAACTGACTTGAATCTATATAAAGATCCAAACTCAATAAAATTTATCTCAAATGTGTGATAAATTGATATTTATAAGAATTTTATTGATTTTATTGTTTACAAGATACGGCTCTCCTTACGATAAATACTATTGTCATCCAATGATTGGTTGGATAATTTTATTGCCAGGTGGGCCCCGAACCATATTTTGTACTCAAGTCTTTGAGGAACCTTTTCTTAGGTTAATTACACTCAAAAATCATCTGATTTTCAATGAAACATAACTTTGTACACAGAAAATTCAAAATACATGTACGTTTAGAAGCCTTACCATAGATCACACAAATTTTTTAGTCATCATGGACCTTATGGCAAGTCGACACGTTCCAATTCTTCATGACATTGATGAGAACTTGTTTGAGCAATGATACTTTAATAATACTATTATTGTACATTCTTTAGCCTTCATAAAAAGAATTGTTAGTAGGAAAAAATTGCCATACCTGAACTGTATGACAAAAACAAATAAATAACAGTAAGACCTAATCTCGAATAAACAAAAAAAGAAGAAAATAAGTTCTGCTCTAAGACCCTTTCTTGAAGAAGAATTCATCCAAAGTCATGTTCTTTCCCACACTAACCTTCCCAGTTACATTATTAGAAACTCTCTCGTCTTCTTTAGGTTTACTCTTTTTGACTTTTTTAACTTCATGTTCACCTTCTTTCTTCTTGCTTCGCTTTTTCTCTTTCTTGGCATTACTATGTATCAGATTGCTAGGTTTCTCTTCAACTCTTTCTTCTAACTTCTTATATTTCCTCTTGTTCGGGTTCAGCTCCTTGTCCAAGTCTTCAGCAACATGAAAGTCAATGTGCGAAGCTATTTCCTCTAATGGAATTCTTTGACCGCATTTCTCACAAACAGTCAGTTCTTGGTCTTGCGAGAAGATGTCCTTAGTAGTCTCAATCTCTTTGATAAAGTTCGAGTTCTCGTTACTTGAGTGTTGTTTTCCCAGAATTTGTTTTTCTTTCTGTTGCTTTGCATACGTTACGAGGTCAAATTCAAAGGAATCCAGGTTATTCTTTTCGAAATTCTTTACCGAAACACCCAAAAAGCCGCATGGCAGCAGTACATCCCAGACTGACTTGACCACCTCAATGGCTTTTTCCTTCAGAGTCTTTTGGAACAGATCCTTCGTTTTCATCAAATTAATAGGCACAGATTTCGTTCTCTGAGCCTTGAAAACCTGGTCAAAGTAGTGAAATGTCAATGTCTGAGGAACTAAGTGGTACTGTTCATAGAATCTCACAACTCTGGTTGCTAAGTCTGCAATAATCAATTCCAACATATTTTCGATATCGATAGGATTGGAGGTCTTAGCGAAACTTTTACGGCTTGTTATCGTCTTATAGTCAAAGTCCTTTTCTTGGATAGGCTCGTCGTCGAACCCTCTTATCCTAAAATAAATATACTTTGCAAGGTGTTCATCCTCGACTATTTTCTTTAATTGCTCTAAGTTCATATCAAGGATCTCATGAATTTTGGTGTATCCAGCCTTTTCAAAAGCAGAGCCTATCTTCTTCCCAAAATTCCTTATCTTCCGAATTTCTACAGGCTTTAATGCATCTATTACATATTTTTCTAAGATGATAGCCTGGCCATCAGGCTTATTAAGCCCAGAACCTAATTTGGCAAGCATCTTGTTAAAAGATATCCCTGCACTGCAAGTATAGTTATAAATAGCCTTGACTTCCTGCCTAATTTTCTCAACAATCTGCGAACCTATCATCAATAAGATCTCTTTTTCATTCTCGGGTTCCTTCATTTCTCCCCCTATTATTTTCCCCTTCCAGCATTTTTCATAGTTATTACTCTTATACATTTCATACGCCTCTGTTGTGAGATCTAGAAATGCTTCATCAATGGAAGCTTTCTCCACAATATTACATCTCTTCATGAATATAGCAAATATTCTTTCACTTTCAAAGCGATAATAATCTAGGGTGACCTTCTCAAAGTTTCTGTCTTTGACTTCAAATTTATGTCTTATCTCTTTGCTATCGAAATTCGAATCCTCATTTAGAGTATCTAGTTTTAGGGTATCAACATGAACTATAACAATATTAGGAACAACCTTCTTGGCCTCTTCAGCAGTCCAGCCTCTTTTCACACCTAGTGCTCTTGCAGAATAATTAAAGGAGAGAATAAAATTGTATTGAATTGTTGCTAAAGGAACTGTATCATCAAGACCCAGACGTCGAGATTCAGCCTGGGCATAAAACGCATCCATGTCAATACATGCACAGACTCTCACAGGAGCTTCTGTTTTCAGCTCCTTTTGCATGACAATTTTTTCAAGAGCTTCAAACATTCAAATCTGTCAAAAATAAATTTATTGAAACTAAACTTTGTAATAAGCCCCTTTTCTAGAATCCCAATTAAAAATTAACATTCTATGCCAGAATTCTGGCGAGATTTCCTACCTATTCCCTCTCAGCATCATCTCTTCAAAAGAAGCTCAAATTGACAGTCTCTTGTTTCTATAATAAATACAATAAGCCATTGATTTCTTTAGACATAGACCCGAACTGTAGTTTTGAGCGTGCAGAAATAGCTAACTCTTAAAGTTGAACCGGATTTTATTGATCAAGTATTAATCTACAATACTCCTTGAGATTAGCCAATCGGTAGGTTTCTTATTTCCATTCACAACGTAGAAAATCATGACTAAACATTACATTAGAAGAACCAGGATATATAAGTTGAAAAGCCTAAGATTCTATCTTAAAAAATTTATCCAAGGTTATGTTCTTTCCTACACCAATATTTCCAGATATACTAGTAGTCTTCTCATCTACTTGGGGTTTACTCTTCTTGACTTTCTTAGATTCATGTTCACCTTCTTTCTTCTTGCCCTGTCTTTTCTCTTTCTCAGCATTGTTATATGGATTATTCATTAGTTTTTCTTCACTTTTCTCCTCTAACTTCTTGTATTTTCTCTTGTTTGGATTCAATTCTTTGTCCAGATCTTCAGCAATATGAAAATCTTTATGGGCCATTATTTCTTCTATAGGAACTTTTTGACCACATTGATCACAGAGAATAAGCTCCTGATATTGTATGATCTCGATATCCTTGATACAGTTCGAATTATTCCCCAGTGAGCATTGTTTTTCCAGCATTCGCTTCTCTTTCTCCTGTTTAGCATAATTCAAAAGGTCAAATTGAAAGGTATCCATATTATTCTGCTCAAAATTCTTTACAGATACACCCAAGAACCCACAAGGCAAGAGTACATCCCAGACAGATTTTATGACTTCATGGGCTTTGTCTTTGAGAGCTTTCTGGAACAGATCTTTCTTTTTATTCAAATTGATAGGGACTGATTTAGTTCTCCTTTCTTTGAAAACCTGATCAAAGTATTGAAATGTCAATGTATGAGGTACTAAGTGATATTGCTCATAAAATCTTGATACTCTTGTTGCTAAATCTGCGATAACTAAGTCCAATATTTTTTCAATATCATTGGAATTTGAAGTCTTATTGAAAACCTTCTGGCTTGTTATAATCTTTTTTTTAAAGTCTTTTTCTTTTATCGGCTCATCATCAAACCCTCTAATTCTAAAATAAACATAATTCGCTGTTTGATCATCCTCAACAATCTTCTTCAATTGCTCCAGGCTCATGTCAAAGATCTCATAAACCTTTGAGAATCCAGCAGTTTCAAAAGTATAACCAATTTTCCCTCCAAAATTCCTTATTTTCCTTATTTCGACAGGCTTCAGAGCTTCTATTACATATTTTTCTAAGATGACAGCCTGGCCATCAGGCTTATTAAGCCCAGAACCTAATTTGGCAAGCATCTTGTTAAAAGATATCCCTGCACTGCAAGTATAGTTATAAATAGCCTTGACTTCCTG
>Ga0065720_1019840_pt1 | contig 19551 bp, 12 predicted proteins | sample Thericmetagenome_FD_59107 | JGI IMG/M metagenome (GOLD analysis project Ga0065720, IMG submission 59107) | Thermophilic microbial communities from the Joint Bioenergy Institute, California, USA of rice/straw/compost enrichment - eDNA_2 v2... | ecosystem: Engineered > Solid waste > Grass >...
CCTTGGCAGCTGCCCCATTGGCAGCAGGAGGGGGCGGCGGGGGACGAGGGGCCGGGGCTGGAGCGGGTGCTTGCTCCTCGACGTAGGCGGCGGGAACCCAGGCGGAGGCGTCGCCGTTTTTGGCGAGCCACCAACCTAGAATGGCAAGTTAGCTTTCATTCACGATATTTGGGGTACTTTGATAGGGAAAGGGGCTTACCGTTATTTTCTTTCTGCAGGATCTCAATGATCTGCCCGGCCTTGATAGTCAACTCGTTCTCGCGCTGACCGGTGAAATCGTACAGGACCTTGGCCATGATCTTAGGCTTGGCAGCTGGAGGGGGCGGGGGAGGAGCCCGAGTTGCTGAGGGTTGCCGGGTGTGTGAAGGGAGGGCTGTCGTTGTTGCCGCCGCCGCAGCAGGCTGTGGAGTAGGGACCGGCCTAGGAACACTAGTGGAAGCCGTTGTTGTTGACGAAGGCAGAGGGCGGGGATTGCGGTTGGCCGGGATCCTAGATGGCCTGCCGCGTGGACCGCCAGGTTTGATGAGCTTGCCTTTGGTGATTGGCCTTGGGGGGACGGGCTTGCCCTTGGGGGTTGGCTTAGATACCGAGTTGGCGGGCTCGCCTTGCTGGGTGTGAACGGCGCCACTCTTGTAGAAATCGTGCTCTGTCGGGGCGTCCTTCAGGACCTTGACAATCTGCATCTTGCCGGGCTTCTTGGCATACTCGATGGTATCAGCAATCTTGAGGTTGAAGCCTCCGGGCATGACCCTCTTCATCTGCGTGAACATCTCGGTCTTGAACACACAGTTGAGGAAAGGATCCGGCTCCGTCTGTGACCCAACGCCCAGCGAGAACCAGTCGTCACGGCACGTCGATGTACCAATGAACTTGATAGCCCCCAGGGGGATAGCACGGTCGACCACGATCTGCACCTTATTTTGCACCAGCATCTGAGCCACGATGTAGTACTTGCTGTTCGTGACAATAAGAATCCTTGGACTGGGCTTGCTCGAGCGGCCAAACTTCGCCTCAAGGATCTCACCACGGCAAGAGAACACCGCCTTCTCGTTGCTGCTCAGGTTGATAGCCTTCCGTACTTGAGCGCCAGGGCCTTCGTTGGCGTTGATACCAAGATAGTCACCCAAAAAGCGGCGCGAACCGAGCAAACTCATACGCCTGCGCTCCTTGCGACCACCAAGAATCTTATGACCTTCTTCGCGCAGCTGGAGATACTCGGCACCAACACGCTTCTTCCTCCAGAAGCGCTGGATTCTGGTGGCTGCTTCGGCTCTGTAGGCGAGATACGCACGCCACATGCGCTGGATACGCGTGGCCATGTTGTGCCAGTACCTGTCACGCATGTGCTCGAGGGCGAAGAGGGTCTCGGGAGACTTAATGAATGCCTTGGTGACACCCAGCTGCCACTCTTCTTGCGGAATACTCGTGTCCTTAAGGATCTGCTTGACAGCATCTTCGTAGGACCCCTCCCAGATGTATTCACCAGCATATGATGTCGCAGGCGAGAGCAGGAAGAAACGTTCAACGAACTTCTCGAATGACTGACGGTAGGCGAAACCCGCGCGACGGATTCGCACATTCTCTTGCAGACCGAGATACTTGATCTGATGGAGGACGTTTGGCTCATTATATTCGGTAGGGGACTTGTTCTCGTTGGGCTTGATGGTGCGGATGTAGGATGGCTGGCACTTCATAAGGGTATCCACCAGGGCATTGCAGGAGGCTTTGATCCTGTCGCCGGCAGACGGGGGCTGCTTCCTGTTGCCCTGGTCAACTTGATGGGGAAACAGAGTATGTAAGAAGCGGTTCTTGCTCGACTGAAACAGGTTGAGAAGGCCCTTCAGGAGCTGGTCCTTGTTCTTGTCGGTAATGCCGTCCACGGAGTATGTCACATCACCGGCGTAGTGCTTGATGATAAAGCTACCTTGACGTGGGGTGAGATGCGCATTTGACATGCCGTTGATCGTCTGCATGAACGTGCGGTCGCAGGCCGCGGGGTCGGCATGGGCAGTCTTAGTGGCATCATTCATAGCAGAGAAAATGCCAGGCGGTCTGACGGATTCGATGAGGTCGCAGACAATCTTGTTGTCGAAGAACTTAATCGGTGTCCACTTAATCTTCTCCCTGGCATACTCTTCTTGTTCTGCCTTCAAAGTCAGCTGAATAAAAATCTGTTGTAGTTTCTCATTCACATAGTTAATGCAAAGCTGCTCGAAGCTGTTCTTCTCAAAGATTTCGAATCCGTAAATATCGAGAATGCCGATAGAGTTGGCCGTGGCCTGCCGTGCCCGCAGGGACTGGTTTATCCTTTCAACGATCCAGTCGAACAGATTGTTGTAAATAGCCTTGGCTAAGGCATCGCGAGTCGCCGTCGCTTGGGCCACGTTTGCGGGAGACTCAATAATTTCGCCGCTTCGCGGGGTCAAGATGCGAATGGTAATCGCATGGATCAGTTGGGAAGGTTCTACCTCGAGGAGATAGGCTAAGAAATCAACCACGGACTGGTCCGACACGGCGGCATACCCGCTGTCATCCTCACGGAACACCAAGTTACCGGTCCAGAGGATGGCAGCGAGCATTCGGAAGATATTGTCCTGCTCTTCTTGGGTGAGACCGATAACCTTCATGGCATTAAGGGTGTCTTGGAAATCGGTGAGATCGTCGATTCCGTCGACATTGAAGCACTTAGATTTGCTTGTGTAGAGGTATGTCTCGGGTTGTTGGACGCCGAACATTTCGCGGTAATGCTGGGACGCGCCCTTGGTGAATTGGTAGAAGATGTGGAAGTTGCGCTCGTTAGTGATCTGGCCCACCACGCGCGACTTCTCGAGGAGGTAGTTGGTGATGTCGGCACCAACCGGCTCGCCCTGTGCATTGAAATGGATCTGCAGGTACTTGCCGAAGCGCGACGAGTTGTTGTTGCGTAGAGTCTTCGCATTACCAAAGGATTCAAGGAGAGGGTTCGTGGCCAATACCATGTCCTTGATCTGCTGGATATCACCCGACTCGCCGCCCGACACATTCGCGATGTACTGCATGATGCGCTTCGCAGCCTCGGTCTTGCCGGCACCAGACTCGCCCGAGATAATGACGCATTGGTTCTCATGGTATGCCTTCATGTTATAGTATGCAGACTCGGCGATGGCGAAAACATGGGGTGGCATCTCGAGTCGGTTCTTGCCCTTGTAGCTGTTAAGAACCTGATCGGTATAGATCCCCAGGTCGCGGAAGGGATTGACCGACACCAAGACATGGCCGATATAGGTGTAAATTTCTCCAGCCTCGAAGCGCTTCTTCAGGTTCTCGTTGATGGCTTCATTGGACACGGTTCGCAACAACGTTAGGTCGGAGACACCAATTTCCTTCTTTTTGGTGGTATCGAACGTGGCCTTCTTCGGCCGCTTCGAGCTAGAGTCACCGGCTCCGCCGGCAGCGCGCTCTGCTCGAGCGGCCTTATCTTTCGCACGTCGAGTTATACCCTACAATGCGATCGCCATCAGAAACTGTCCAATATGTATCGGAGCTTTGGACAGCAGGCGAAAGTCGTGCGACTTCAAAAGCAATTCGAGGGCGGTCACGTACCATGGCGGGACTGTCATGGATCTGTAAACTCCCACGAGCCGACAGCGATTGATAGTTGCCCTCGCAGTTGAGAAACTTGGCGCTGCGCAAACTCGCTGAGCGGAAAGCCAGGAAAAACGCAGGACAAACGCGAAAATTTGGGATGAGCCCAGCACGGCAAACCAGCAACCACAGGATGCTGCTGCTGTCAGTTGTCGTCGATACTCTCGCCGGATGGAGTCCCCCCTGGAAGTTATGGGGACCAGCGGTGCCTGATCATGTTGGGACCCCTGTTGCTGCGAAGTGACGAAAGCCCGCCCAAATATTGGTGGGGCAACCTAATGCCAAACGCCGCCTTGTCCCGCGAACTGGAGCGCGGCTGACCAATCAGACGCCTCCGGCTGAAAAAACGCCACGCCACAGATCTGTCTAAGCCAGGCTCAGCCACATCGAGGGATCGCGATGGATTAAGGGAATCGAGCTGTTTGGACGATATCGTCATCCATCGTTTTGGGAATTAGCACCGTAGGTTGACCAGACTCTGTGAAGATACACATAGGCTGTTTGCCAACGTCTAACAGAGCCATTCAAGGTATTCTGTTCTATATTGAAGGTTTGCTTTTTCAGCTCTTTCAAAGTAATTGCTCATGTCGCTTAATACCAAGTTATCTTGAGAAAATTGTAGGCAACCAATACTAAGGCCGAGCAGCCCTGTTCAGTACAGGGGCAGCCTAGCAGACTATCAGAGCAATTACTTTCAGTTAATCGTTTGTTGTTGTTGTTGTTGTTGTTGTTGTTGTTGTTGTTGTTGTTGTTATGGGAAGCCATTTACCTCTTGCATACTTGGACTACGCAAGCAGTTGAATGGCAAAAGAGCCCCGAGTTCAGGGCCCTATTCCGGAGTCCCCGAAGTACGCCAGGTGGGTGGTGGGGCCGATTCCCGTAGCAGCTGGGTCGTCTACTGTGTGAAAGCCGAGTCCGAGTCTGATATTCTCAGACAGTGCCCGTTTCTCAGGATGTGGAACGGACCAACACCGACCTCTGTCGCACAGGACAATTTCGAGACGAGGATTATCACTTGACTGACAGGCACGTTGAGCAAGAAGTGAGATGTCGGGTGCGACTCAATTTCCCCTAGTCTTCCGAACATATAATGGCACATCAGTCGGATGTGAAACTCTGAACCAATAGACATCTCAAGAGTACCTTGGGCAGAAACCACCATAGAAAGAGTGTTCTGGGACAGTGAAGTTAACAAAAGTTAGGCTAGAGCTGAAGCTGAGGGTATTCACTTTATCTGTGTATGTAGATGTGGGATTCTCTACATTGCATATTTAGCAGAGTTTCTGTTCTAAGATATGACTTTGAAGTAACGGTCTACCTGGTAGAAGAGCAGAGCTCATATATCCAGGTAGCCAGACATCACTGTGGATGCTGGTCTTCTGGACCAGGTTGGGGAAATGTCCAAAGTATCACCAGTAGGATGGACGCACCGGGAAAACAGGGAATCTATCTACCTAATTCTCATCCCATGTTGATAGAACTGAGAGTCCCGTGCTTGGGTTCCAGACAGAAAGCAGTCTCCTTGACGAGGTACAAGGAACTTGAAGCACTGTAACGGTTGGGATGGAACTGATTTAAGCTTCTTTCTCCCTTGCTTCATCACTCCGGGTTCCGACGCAGCGGCTCTCAAGCTCAACAACATGTTTTACTTCCCTAGCTAATGGAACGCAGCAGAGACATGCGAACTTTCATCAGTGGAGCTAGGCTTCACACGTCGACGCCACCACAAGGCTTGTTTGCGAGCAGAAACTACGGACCGCTGCAAATATACGGCTCAGGACTAGCGCTAATAGTTTTGCACTCACTTCCAGCCTCATATGCAAGAACCTGCGTGTTTCGGCCATGCAAATAGAGCTTTTCGAGCCCAAAGTGCGTTCAAGTCCAGGTGAAGGGTGAGCTTTGAGTTTCCTCGGTTCGATAACGAGCCGATGGCTCGTCAGTCCGCAAAGCAACTTTGATCGGATGATTACTCTAAGAAATGCCCAATTAAAATAGCCAAGATGTGTTGGAGCTTCGATAGCTCCCCAAGACCAAGCCCTCGTTGCACAGGCGAAATCATGGCAGGAGCTAGAAGTCTATTCGGACATGCAGAGTGCCGACGAACGGGCCGGTGTGAGAGATGCAAGTGGGGGGTTGGTACCGTCTCGAGGAAGAACCGGCACTAATCCATATCAGGACTAGGCTGCGACACCTTTCGTGGAATTACGCTATATGATTGGCCGGCTGCCTTCAGGAGTCTTTTCCCCAAATCGCTTAGCGCAAAGCCTTTCTCCAAGGTAGCGCTCCAAATCCCTTGAAGAATCCAGCGTGTAAGCGCCCAGGAGGTCTTGGCAAGGTTCATGGAGTGACATTGTGACGGACTATTCTTAGCTTTTGAGGTTACGCGGCGTCGTCATCGAGATATCTTTCCTCCCTCGGATCGTCTTTTTGATGTGTTCTTAAAAGAAAACCTCGAGGAAGAGTGACGACTTTAATTCTACAAAGTTTTCCCATCTTTCGGGTCGCCAATCTCTCCATTGTGACGGCGCACAAGCTGTCGAGCGCCGAAGGGGGCACCCTTGTCATAGACGAAACGTCGAAGTCGCCTCCAAGAAACCTAAGAAACCGTGGCACTCCCCCAGTCAAAGCGTCTCTAACATTCTTCGTCTCAACTTCTACGCGCCACCCCTAACAAAGGCCTTGTCGTTCTGATAGCGGTCTTCGCTCGGGTTACAGAACCTGACACAGATTTCGCGCCCGCGAAACTGTCTCCAACGTCTGATCTACAGGCAACTTCCTACTCAATTTGACTCGCTCCTCGAGCGGCTACCCTCGATCTCTCTACCCCACCGTGCACTCGCTGGTGTTACCATAGGGCTATTCTTCCAAAACAGAGCCACAAACGACCGATCAAAGGAAGCAAGGTACCTGGGATATTCGCTCGAGTTGTTGTGAACGTTTCAACACACGCCCTCGTCTCCCTCCGCACAATTTAGCTCTCGAATCTCGCAGGGGCCGAGAGATAACCGACAAGGTCAGGAAGTGAGGAAGGGACTGTTTCCGCTCCTCACTTATCTGAACCCCCCTTCCATTCATTCCACCTCCACCAGGCGCTGGCGCTGGGGTACGCCGTGTCCGTGTGTGTGTGGTGCCGTGCCGGCGGGCAGGGCTAGACTGTTACATCGCTGGGTAGATTCGTGCTTGGGGGGCAGGGTCTCTCTTATGACCCGCCCATCTCCCACACATTGCTCAGCCATTCATCCGTTCTTCCCTCCCCCTATCTTTCTGTCCCTCACTCGGCGAGGCGAACGAACCGAGACTCCTCTGTGAGAGCTCTCGTCCCTGACTGACCTTCCTTTCTCCTAAGCTGCTGGATCAGAAACGTTCTTTATTTTGTCTTTTTGCTTCGCTTCCGATCGCCAGGCCCTTTATTATTCCTGCGGGTGCTGTGCTTCTTTTTGGATCTTCGTTGCGACGATCGATATATTAATCTTACTTTCGAGGGAACGAGTAAGAGTGCCACTCGCTGGCCGGGATCTTCGCTCTGCAGTCACATCGTCAACGTTGCCAACCGTTCGTCGAGACACCACCTAATTCCTGAAAGCCAGATTGATCCGAAGACGAACGACTATCTTTGACCCTGTCGCAGGTCGACGCTTGTATATTGAGTCGTGGATTAGTTGAATTAGTCGAAGGAACAAGCAGGAAAGATGTCGTGGCTCGAACTTCTGAAGAAGCAGCTTACGCCGCAGAAGCTGCTCTTCCATTTCATCTTCTGGGGGTTTCATTGGGGTATTTTTGCCTACGGCTGGTATGTGTTGGCTCATCTCGATTTTGGTTGTCTTCAGAAACTGATAGGCAATGCCCAGGCTAAAGCAGAAGAACGATGAACGTCTTGCCGGCCTCAACCTGCTCCAGTATTCAGTCTGGATCTCGCGAGGTGCTGGTCTGGTTTTGAGTGTAGATGGCATGCTCATTCTCCTGCCAGTGTGCAGAACCATCATGCGTTGGGTTCGGCCCAAGATTAGGTGGCTACCTCTCGATGAGAACCTCTGGATGCACAGGCAACTTGCCTATGCCATGCTGCTCTTCACCATCATCCACACACTAGGTCACTACGTCAAGTGAGTTCTTGTTGTTTTCCTTAGCTTCTATGGCGGCAAGCTGACTGCCACTAGCTTCTACAATGTTGAAAAGACCCAAATTCGTCCCGTCACGGCCGTTCAAATCCACTACGTCCAGGCTGGCGGTGTCACAGGCCACGTGATGCTTCTTTGCATGTTACTGATGTATACGACCGCCCATCACCGCATTAGGCAGCAGTCCTTTGAGACCTTCTGGTACACACACCACCTCTTCATCCCCTTCTTCCTTGCACTCTACACGCACACGGTTGGCTGCTTCGTCCGTGATACTGCCGAGGCTATTTCCCCATTTGCTGGCGACGAGTACTGGAAGCACTGCATTGGCTATTTGGGTTGGAGATGGGAGCTCTGGACTGGTGGTTTCTACCTGCTCGAGCGCCTGTACCGTGAGATCCGCGCCGTTCGTGAGACGAAAATTACTCGTGTTATTCGTCATCCTTATGGTGAGTTTATAAGTGTCTCGTGGTTTTACTGAACGTAGCTAACCTTGACATAGACGTCGTCGAGATCCAGTTCGTCAAGCCTTCCTTCAAGTACAAGGCTGGCCAGTGGTTATTCCTCCAAGTGCCTGAGATCTCGAAGTACCAATGGCACCCTTTCACCATCACTTCGTGCCCATTCGATCCTTACGTCTCGGTCCACATCCGTCAGGTCGGCGACTTCACCAAGGCCCTCGGCGACCGTGTCGGTGCTGGTTCTGCCCAAGCCAAGCTCTATGAAGGCGTTGATCCCATGGGCATGTACGAGGTCGCTCTCCAAAACGGTCAGAAGATGCCTCAGCTCCGTATCGATGGTCCCTATGGTGCCCCTGCTGAGGACGTGTTCGAGAACGAAATCGCCGTTCTGATCGGTACTGGTATCGGTGTCACGCCGTGGGCCTCGATTCTCAAGAACATCTGGCATATCCGCAACTCGCCCAACCCGCCGACCCGTCTGCGCCGTGTCGAGTTCATTTGGGTGTGTAAGGATACCACCTCGTTCGAATGGTTCCAGACTCTGCTGTCGTCTCTGGAGCGCCAGTCTGATGAGGCGGCGCGCTTGCCCGGCTCTGGTGGTGTCGAGTTCCTCAAGATTCACACCTACCTGACTCAGAAGCTCGATCTTGATACGACCCAGAACATTGTGCTTAATAGCGTGGGCGCTGATTACGACCCGCTTACGGAGCTCAAGTCGCGCACAAACTTCGGCCGTCCCAACTTCCTGAAGATTTTCACCAGCATACGCGATGGCATCCTCAACCGGACTTATCTGAGCGGCTTGGAGGGCAACATGAAGACTACTGTGGGTGTTTACTTCTGTGGTCCTTCAGCAGCTGGTATGTATTCTGCTTTTTTGCGAATTGTGATGACTCAATGTTACTAACTTTAAAACACAGCCCGTGACATCAAGAAGGCTTGCAAGCAAGCTACTACTCGCGAAGTCAAGTTCCGGTTCTGGAAGGAGCACTTCTAAATGCATTCCTCCTTCCTAATCGTCAATTGTCAAGATATGCCAGGATCTCTGCGCTTCTTAGGTGTACCAGTCAACACCAGAAATATGACACAATATTCAGTCTCTATTTTCTTCTTCAACGGATACACAAGGTTGGGGATAAATTCAACCAAACTGTATTTTCTTGTTTTTCCCCGTCTCATGTTTGGGAGATACCACGGAGTACATATAACTGTTTATGATAGTACGCACACTGTGAATATGAAGAATATTAGGAATTAGTCAGCTGGATCTTGTCCATGTTTTTGTCTCTTGTAAGGCAGTAATCTGACATGCTTCTTTGACTGACAATCTCGGATCGAACAGCTCCCTTATGGCGCCAATCATCTTAAGCGATATATAAACTCTTTCGCGGCAGGCTCTGAGAAGCCCAATAACGACTTTACTTGTATTCAGGAAAATGATCGACACGTGGGTCGGGTTCATGGGCTGATTAAGCTAAATACTTGCGGCGTTTCGTGTCAGAGATTGAGGATCTAGTCGCCCGAGATCATGTTAAGCTCGTCCAGTGAAAGCTGATGTAGTAGTCAAGCAGCTGACAACTCCTCGTCAATTGTTTCGCCCGCTTTGCCCCGATCACTGTCCGATTACATGAGCTGGTGTGATATGCTATTCATAGCACAATAATGGGATTCTGAAAGCTGGACTGATGGTTGAGTTTACCATTGCTGGAACCCTCCCCGAACAGTAGGATAGAAACATGATTCCCAATTCTTAACCTTAAAAAGATTCGAAGACATGATCAGGCCATGGACCGGAGCAATTGTGAAACATTGAGGCTGATTTACTCGTGGCTCAGGAGGGATTGAGGATGATGATATGCGAATGGTGCTTGCACGTCGTTTGTAAACAACAATCCCCGTTTGAGCTTGATATCTGGACCGTCCGACTGCAAACAGATAAGTCCACTTCCATACTCTAATGTTAATGTCTTGTCATTACCTATATACTACCTAGTACACACACCAGGTGTGTTGCAAATGTAGTGTATCGTGCTAAAAGTACCCATGTGCGTGTCCATCAAACACAATCGCCCAGTTTATCTCCCGTTGTCCAAATCCTCGCCAAGCTCATCTTCCTCTGCCTCATAATCTTCCGACTCTGAACCCTCTTCTAAATCATCCGCCTGGTCTGACGAAACACTTGGTGTTTGGGGTCGCAGGTCATCGATGCTTCTCTCAGGGTCTTCGTCCACCAAAACATGCGATCCCTCAACCTCACTGCGCTCTTGTTCCTCCTGATCTTCTTCCTCTTCTTCCTCATTGACCTCACCATCTGATGACCCCTTCACATCATCAGCAAATACGACTGTCTTCGCAGCGGGGGACTTCGTTTCCGGCTCAACAACATCACCCTTCCATGGCCTGCACTCCTTGACCAGCTCTCCACACCGGAGACACGTCCACCCTTCGCCCTCCTCCCTCTCAATCCTTGTAGCCAGGCAAACGAAGCAATACACACATCCACAGGGGATAGCCTCATACGGGTTCGTAATATCAGTCTGCGCCGCTCCAACAGTCTTCGTCGCGGCTGCATTCATCAGATCGCTTTCTGTCGTCACAGAGTTCTGGTCGTGATAGCAGATGGCGCATGTGCGCTCTGGCAGAAAGGAGTATTCGCCTTTCTTCTCTTCATTGCCCGGCTCGCTGGTGCTCATGATTTTCTTGGTCTTGCGCCAGACTCGGGAGAGCCACCGACGCCATTTGTTTATGCCGATCAAAGGCAGGACGAAAAGGAGGAACTCAGTGAAGGCGTGCCATACGAGCTGGCGATTAAGGTATTCGAAGGAGACTTCGCGGGCGACTTGGCTTGTTGGAGGGGCCAGACGCATGCGGAGGACGCGGTCGAGAAGGGTGCGGTAGCGTCCATGGAGGAGGAAGACGAGGAAGGAGACGAACGCTGCGGCGGCATGGACGGTTGACACGAGGGAGGTCAACTTCGACAGCCGTCGTACTGTGGGGGTAGGACCTTCTAGCATGTCGTCTTGTTCGACTAGCCAGTTTTCCCATTTTGTCCAGAGGTATCTCCCAACCACTGTGACGAACCCGTACAGAGACTTCTGCCACTTGCTCGGTGGCACGAGGACGGGGCCAGTATGGCGAGCATCTGTGTATCGTAGATTCTGTAGAGCCGCACCATATGTCGCGTCATGATCCCAAACAGTAAGCTTGAACAGGATGGCCCTCAATAAAAGCGACACCTCCGCATCCCAGTCATGTAAAATCGGATTATTCGTCCCCCCAGGCGCATTCCCGCCTGGATTAAAGTACTTCAGCGCGTCACCGACCTGGCCACGGAGCAACTCGACGAGTTCCTCATCGAGCAGCTCCGCATCGACCTGGCCTACACGAAAGGCTGGATGTGTGCCCTCCCTCCCAGACACGACATCCCACAGGTTGAGAGCCGACATACCTAGTCGACGGAGGAGGGGAGATTGGGTGGAAGCAATGCGTTGACGTAGCTGTGAAGCAGACTGTTGGGCGGCGACGCGGGCGGCCACTTCGGCCTCGCGGGCTTGTCGACGGGCAGCTAGGCGCTGCTGGGCGAGAGCGAACGAGTTTACATCGGGGGCAGCGGTGTTCGTGGTGTTGGTACTGTTATTATTGACACTTGGGCTGCTGACGAGGGCCCCTGAGCTGACACTTCCGGTCGTGGTAGCGGTAGTGGTGGTATCGGGCTTTTTTTGGTCGCTCATTGCATCGGGATGGAATTCTTTACACCTGGTGAAACTACTTGTGTTGATTCAGTGCACATCGCCGCAGGAGCGGACAGATCGCAGATCCAAGGATGAAAGAAAAGAAGGGGGTTGTGATGGAACGCGCCGCGGCGGCTGTTGGTGAACCGGGAAGCCGAGGTTGCGCGCAGCTGAATGTCTTGGCACTGGCCATGATGGAACACTGAACGGCTGTGATTCGGTGGGGATGGCCCCACTTCATCTCCTGAAGGGTGGGTCTGCAGGCCTGTTCGGTGCCGGCAACCGGGGTGCGGGACGGTAACGGGCGACATGGATCGGGCCCAAACAACAGCCGTCAACCGTCTCACGCCGTTGGTGCAGGTTATCAACTTTAAAAGATTGGGCACTTAGGTCTTTTGGGCCAGATTCTGTTACCACAGGTTCTCTGTACAATCGTTATCTCGGGAAAGATCTAAGACTCTAACCTTGGAGCTGAGGAGAACAGAGAAAGTATGAGCGAATATTTTACATCAGCACTGGTCTCATCAGCTCACTCTTGACTCTGGAATGCGTGTTCTTTCCAGTCCCATCTGGTTGTGTGTTTATAAAAGTGATCCAAAGCATGGAACGCAGGTGAAGACAACAGAACGACAACATGTAAAATACAGCCGAGCATTACAAAGTTAACGTTGCTTTGTCCGAAGTTTCGATCCGCTCCCGTAAAATACGTAATGCCCCAGGCAACGTTGCCCCGCCAGCAAAACCCCACCAAGAAGCTGTCAAGTGAGCCCAGGCAAGCAGGAAACACTGAAGTTTCATCGGCTGGCTGAATTAACAAAACAAAACAAAAAAAAAGTTCTCTCAAGCCTGTGTTCTTCAACAGTTGCTCAAAGACATACTGAGTGCGAACAGCACCAAAGCAGTAGCAACTAAGATCTGATACCCCTTCCACCGAATTGTGAGCCCGGCGGCAGGGCTGCCACCTGGACAGAATGAACTTCGCCATTGAGGTCCCAGGCGAAGCGGTTCCTTTGGGCCCTGCTGAACTGATTAAGGCCTTGAGCGCTGCCTCTGGATCAGGAGACAACGCACAAAGACAGTCTGCCGGCCAGCAGCTCCAGGCCTGGGAAACCCATCCAGATTACTATCCGAGCCTCCAGGTATGATTACCTCTCTCATCATGCTAGCTGGAATCTTAGTTGCTGACCTTGGCCATCACTTTTCACCCGACTCTAATACAGCAAATTTACCTTGACAAGTCTCTGGACAAGCAAGTGCGCTTCCTGGCCATCATTCTCCTCAAAAACGGCATTGACAGGTACTGGCGACGGACATCGAAGCACGCCATCACTCCCGAGAACAAGCAGCTCATCCGCGCTCGCCTGTTTCAAGGTTCGATTGACGAGGAGGACAAGGCTCTATGTCTCCACAATGCGCTCGTGACGGCAAAGATCGTCCGGATAGAGTACCCGGATGATTGGCCAGATGCCTTGCCCATGCTCATCAGGCAAACGGAGATGGCGAACTTCCGTTCCCCTGTACAACTGCGGGGTGCTCTCACCCTCATGTTGCGCATCGTCAAGGAACTGGCTACAGCGCGTTTGCGTAAATCGCAGACTGCGTTGCAGGCTGTTACGCCTGAACTTGTTCAGTTCCTTGGCAAGCTGTATACCGCAAAGACAGCCTACTGGTTACGTTTGTGGAAAGAAGAAATCGGCGATGAAACTACCGCAGACTATGCGATCGAGAACAGCCTGCTGGCTCTCAGGATTCTAAGACGTCTGGTCACAGTGGGCTATGAGCAGCCTCATACAGACTCCCTAGTCTGTAGTTTCTGGTCACTCTCGCAGAACCAGTTTGATGAGTTCCTGAGCGGGCTCACTCCGGACTCACGAATGACAGTGCCATATCAAGACCTGGTCGGCAAACACCTTATTCAGTTCACCAAACTGCACATCGACATGTCCGAAATGCACCCCGCTAGCTTCCCAGCTCTACCAAATACCATAACTCTTGTCAGGGCCTACTGGAAGTTCATAAAGGACTTCTCGCAGGTCTTTGCGGAATCTAGTGGCATCAGGCAGTCATCAAGTGAGTCAGTTTCTGGAAATGCGAAGCATGAAGGTCCAATTGGAGAGAAGTTGGCTCTTAAGGGACTTTTGCTGCTTAGAAGCTGCATCGCAACGGCTCATCGCCCAGTTCAGACCTTCAAGTATCGAAGCCCCGAGGTCAAGGAGCTTGAGAGACAAGCTGTTAACACCATTAAGGAGGAGCTTCTTACAAAGGATATGTTGTTGGACATGGTTCAGGTCATTATCAGCAAGCTCTTTGTCTTCAGAAAGTCTGATCTCGAAGCTTGGGAGGAAGACCCGGAAAACTGGGAGTCCCAGGAGCGCACAGAAGGAGGTGCTTACGAATGGGCTATCCGCCCTTGCGCTGAGAGGCTATTGCTCGACCTCATCACACACTACCGAGAGCTGGGGGAACCTCTTCTCAATTATTGCCAAATGGCTACAAACTCGGATATGGACATTATTACCAAGGAGTCCGCGTACTGCGCTCTTGGCTGCGCCGCAGCAGTCATCCACCAAGCTTTTGATTTTGACTCCTTTGTGCGCAATAGCTTGATCAAAGACGTTCAGATCCAGGATCCTCTGGCTAAACTCCTCCGTCGGAGAATAGCCATTTTGCTGAGCCAGTGGATATCCATTAGGGTATCCCAAGAGACTAGGCCGATCATCTACGAAATTTTCCGTCATCTGTTAAATCCTAACGACCAGCACAACGATGAGGTCGTGCGTATCACAGCTGCTCGACAGCTGAAAGTCATAGCGGAGGATTTCGAGTTTATTGGCGAGCACTTCTACCCCTTCGCGTCCGATACGTTTAACCTGCTTGTCGGCTTGCTCAAACAGGTCGAGGGCGACGAGGCTAAATATGCCATCCTCGAGACCATCCGGGTCCTGGTCAGCCGGATGGAAACACATATCGCCGAGTTTGGCGACGCAATTATGACGACGCTCCCGCAAATCTGGGAGTCTGCCGGCAGCGAGGAATACATGATTAAGCAGTCGGTCCTGGCAATTACTTCGGCACTGATCCTCTCGATGCGGACAGCTTCGCAGCGGTATCATTCCATGATCATCCCTCTGCTACGGGAGGCCATGAACCCCGAGTCACCTCTGCATTTGCACTTGATCGAGGAGTCAGTTGAGCTCTGGAAGTCGATCATGTCGCAGGCCTCGCCGCCACTGAATCCCGATCTCGTTCAGATGTTCCAGCTGGCGATTCCACTGCTTGACTACGACTCAGAGGTGACCCTCGACTGTCTGGAACTTGCCAAGGACTACATTCTTCTGGCGCCACAAGATGTCCTAACTGATGCCTTCCGTCGGCCGACTCTGACAGCTCTTGCCAAGATCCTTGACCATAAAGCTCGTGAGCGGTCACAACTCGCTGCGAGATCCATCGAGCTGATCATCCGCGTCGCCGAAGCATTTGGTGGGTCACAGGGTGTCAACGTAGTTGCTCAGGATCTGTTGGAAATTGGCGCCCTTCGCACCATTTTCGAGGGTATCCACAGCTCTTGGGAAGCCGACCAAACGACAGGTCCGAACAAGAAGCAGAGCAAGATTAGCACCATCACCGAGACGGATTACTTCATCCTCCTCGCCCGCATCGCCCTCGCCGATCCAGCTGTTTTCGCCAATATGCTGACCAGCTTCGGTAACACCATCGATCAGGTGTGGTCGTGGCTTAGCCCGCGGTGGTTTGCCAACTTTGACTGCATGGCCGACATCGAGCGCGAAAAGCTTTCCTGCCTGGCACTCACTCGTCTCTGGGAGCTTCCCAACCCCATGCAAGACCTCGTCCTCGACAAGTTACAGGATTACATCTCCATGTGGACGAGCGTGGTGACCTCTTTGGCAGACGACACGCCCGATACAAAGGGAAGGGATAGCCTCGTGTGGACGGAGGTTCCTAGGACGGAATACGATACACCGAGGGATGTGTGCGAGAACGAGTTTGCCGCGAAAGATCCGGTGCATACGGTGTCGACGTTTGAGTTCGTGAAGGCGAGATTGCAAGATATGGTGCAAAGGGTTGGGGGCGAGCAAGCGTTTGAAGAGAATTGGGCGATTAATGTGGATCGTGATGTGTTGGCTGGGTTCCAGAGGCTCAATCAAGAGTTGGGAAATACGATGGGATGAAATGTTAGCTAGACAGCAAAGTAGTGTCTGTCTCGACGGGCGTGAGAGCTTGGATGGAGCAAGTCAGGTATCTGACTGATGTAAGGAATTGGATGTTCCTTCCTGAATATATATGTACGGGGAAGTGTTCGTTACAACTCTTCGTGTGTTCTCTCATTCAGTAGAGGTGTCCAGATAGAACGTGGGAACAGGTGACCAGTCGTTGCAACTGTGACACGTTGATAAAGCTGCCGAAACCCCGCATATCACGACTTCATGCCTTTAATCTTTTGTCCGCCAGTTCATTCCTAGATACAATGCTCAATTCAAACTATTCTTGAATCCAATCAACAGTTTTATACGAACCATACCCGTCAGCTGCCAGTAGTTGTCGAGTCGAATTCCTGGAAGCCGTTGTGGATCATAGGTCCACCAGATCGAAGATCGGGGACTTGCCCAACCCCAACCCATGAGCCTCACCTACCCCACAGCGTGTTCCATCAGCTGTGGGGTAAAGGTGGGGGCGCGGGTGAACAGCAGAGATGTGAAGGGCTGGGCGGCTTGGGGGTCACAAGAAAACAGTCGGCGTGGTGTGGGAGAGAACCAACAAAAACGCAGGCAAGTAACCCAGACCGAAACATCGAGCTTCTAACGGCGTACCTGAACCGCGTCTCGTGGCCATCTTCCCTACTTTTGTCTCCAAAACTCGGTCGCGCAAAGTCGATCGATATCTTTCATCCCTCGCAACACCAAGCTGAGCACCAGTCTCCCAGTCTCCGCTCAACATCAGATCATCGGACGAACCATTGACATGCGCGCGCCATCCTACAGATAACATTTGCCATCATCGAAACAAAATCCGAACCGACGACCTCTCTCCTCTCCCAGTTCCTCCCCCCATACGCGACACAAGCCTTGCATCACTGGCTATACAGCATCTCATCCCGCTCCTGCGCCTTTCCACGATTCGACTATTCAAAGCCCGTTCATGCAACCACCCGTTCGCATCTAAAGTCCCCCTCCCCCCATACACACTTCCTCCCCTATCAGACCTCGACCCTTCGCCGCCCGTGCAAGGACGACTTAGATGGGCCTCACCCAAAGTAAACCCCCTCCTCCTTCTCTAGGGCACAGAAGACAGCGCTCCTCCAACCGCTCGAACCACTACTCTTACGATCTCTTCTCTACCAATAACAACGGCCGCCGCGGCGGCACGCTGCTCTCTTCTTCCTCACGCAGCAATTCTCAAAGCCAACTCCCCAATGTTGTCCCGACTCTACCTACATTCTTCTCCTTCCAGCAGGGCTCCGAACGCGCCCAAAATGCCCGCCCTTACCTCGCCGAGTCGACACCCCTTCTGGGCCGGTTTCGGGCTATGCCCCCGCGCCCGGTAGACGGGAGCCTTAGTGGTGCGAATGGGGGTCGACGTGTGTCTGCTTCTTCGTCGTCGGCGGGGAAAGGACCGCAACACCCTGCGAGCGCGAATTCGGTGACTTCAGGCCTGGCGGAGCCCGGTTGGAGGGGGAGTGTGCATGTCGGGTATGGCTATGGCGCGTTGGTAGCGGCTGTGGCGGAAGAAGAACAGTGGAATGATGGTCTGAGTGAGAGTAGTGAGGATGTATCGGGGGAAGAGGCGGTGGTTGTGCGGGAAGTCAGCAGCAGGGGCTGCTGCTGTGCAGGGGATGGCAGGTGGGGGAGGAGGATGGGGAAACGGTTGAGGAGGTTCTGGAGAAGACTCGTGTACACCTGGGTTGAACCCAAGGCCAGTGTAGTGAGGAGAGTTGTTGATACCTGGTGGTCGAGATGGGGTGCGCTGGTTGTGTTGCCCGCGCTGTTGGTAAGTTATGTCTTGATCATGGGCAGTGGGATATTCAGAAATACTTACTGGTCTGACAGGCTGTTGCATGGTGTGCAATACCATTCCCGCAGTATCCCCTCCCAGATAATGACGATCGAGGGCCCCGGCCGGGAGAGCCGGGGTCGATTCCAGGACGCAAAGTACCTGGTCACGGGGCAGCCAAAGTACAAGTCAACTTCTGGTTCTTCTTGCTGGTCTACTACAGCCTCTACAATCTCACAGCTCTCATATGGATCACCAAACTCTTCAACATATACTCCCTCAACTGGTGGCCACAGTCTTTGGGCTTCCCTATCACTGTAGCCCTTATAGCCATCATCTCCATTGCCGCTCCTATCCCCATCTACCTAACCCCTGAAACCAAGTGGCTGACAGTCCACAACACGGCCTGGATTGCTTGGACCTTTGTCATAATGGCTATCCCCGTTGCCATAGCCTTTTTCATTCTCATGTCTAATGAGAGGCATTTAAGCTTGAGGCATTCCCTTTCCGAAACCCAGCGCATCTTCACATCCTCCTGGTGGGCTGGAGAGCCTGATGATACAATTTCACGACGTGAGAGACGGCAGCGGAAGGCCCTTGATCCTGCTGCTTTCGACCCGACCCTGCCTGCCTCCGGCGTCGGGTTTATTGAAGGCCGCTCACACCGTTCTACTCTGCCTGTCCGACTGCACCGTCGCTGGCTACCAGCCAGTTTCGTCCGTTTCATGTGGTTCTGCATGGCCCTGTCCATCGGCTTGCTTGCATACCTGATAGGAGAGGCCTACGCCGAAATCTACCTGTCCACGCTCCCCCATAATAACTGGGAGACGATCGTGTATGTGTATGGCTGGATCTCGACGGTGCATCTGCTCGATGGTCTGACGGGCTGGATCCTTGGGGCTAATGAGGGAGAGCGGGTCGGCAGCTATCCCTTGAGTTTTATCTTCAAGCTGTGAGTGGCATCTGCCCAGCTTCTAAGTATCATTACGGAACGTATGCTGACTTTTTATCCAGCTACTTCATGCTCACCTACCAAACCTACGTCCGCGCCTTATATGCCCGCCTGCGAAGTCCCTCACAGTTCGTCCTTCTCCAAATTCTTTCCTCAACAGGCCTCATCATCGTTACCCCTCTCCTCATGTCAGCCACCTTCCACTGGTTCCTCACCTTGATTGGCGCCACCTCCCAGAGTTACGGCTCCTACCAAAAGATCTGCGTCCGCAACATCTTTATCCGCTTCCTCGCCGAGAACGCCTCCATGCTGGCCTTCCTCGGCAGCGTGGTGGTTCTGCACTTCGGCTATAACAAGGACGTGTACCCGTACTTTGCCTTCGACGGACTCGACGAGACGGATGGTTATGATTTTAACTTGACGTTTTATGCATCCAGTATCACATGGGCATGCGAACTTGCCGCAAGCTTTATTGTCGCTGGACTCATCCGCTGGATCTACAAAGTCAATGTCGTCACAGAGGGAAAGCTGGATTTTATTGTCTGGCCTGAGCTGCTGCCTACTTGTGTGGCGGTGATGTTGCACGTGTTACAGAACATGTTATTCTCGATCATCCGGCTGCAATTTCGGTGAGGGTTGTGGTGCCGAGGGGATGG
>Ga0065720_1019839_pt1 | contig 19548 bp, 14 predicted proteins | sample Thericmetagenome_FD_59107 | JGI IMG/M metagenome (GOLD analysis project Ga0065720, IMG submission 59107) | Thermophilic microbial communities from the Joint Bioenergy Institute, California, USA of rice/straw/compost enrichment - eDNA_2 v2... | ecosystem: Engineered > Solid waste > Grass >...
GGGGGGGGGCATTTGATTTGCGGAGAGTTCCGCCAACAGTCATCGAACCATGAACGCTTTGAAGTTTAAAGAGTGGGAGCCCCAGAGGCTGAGAGTGACAGGGAAACCAGGTACAAAACAGAACATCACAATTGAACTGGAAGCTTGAGGCATGGAAAGGGCACGAGAAGGCCAAAATGAGATGTGCAAGACGTCGGGTCATCAACCTTTTCGTTGTTTCAATGGCATGGCTGAGATAAGGTTGGACATTCTAAGCATTTGACGAAGAGAAAACCGCTGCGGTAATAATTGTGGCCTGGAGCCGATGGTCCATCTGTGACGAGACCGTTCGTGAGTGACAGCAAAAGGGCCATATTTACCGTTTCCTGGGTCGTTCTCACACGGCGTCGATTTGCCCAAGGCTGCAGCGAAAGCGAAAGCTTCCGGTTGTGACATGAGCGATTTGCAGCTTCCGCTTCCCTTGTCGACTCCACCTCGCTTCCCGGAGTGGGCTAGGCATGTGCCCAGTGGAGCACAGCCCACGGGAGACCTACCCGGGCACAGCCCAGAAGCATGCCAAGCCTTTCCCCCATCCCATGACTTTGGCGTTGATCGATGACATTCCTGGTCCCGTCAGCTCGGAATCTGAATGATGGGTTAGCATCTGGCATCTGGTATCTGGCAGCTGGCAGCAAACGATGGCGGACGATGCTGCGGAACGCTGCTTCGCTCACCGGCGACGGTGACAAACTCCATGACCAAAAAACCCTTTAGATACGACAGATAGCCGTCTTCCACACCGCCGTTATCATTTCTTGATAGAAGGGAAAAGCTTGACCGAGTTACACAGCAGATGATGGTTCCATCGAGCATTACGGCAGCAGTTCAGGCTGTTGTGGCTGTGAGCCCGCAAAATATTTCCTCTGATAGTCTTAGCCAGTCCCAGATTCTTGTTGTGTTTGGTTATTCTGTCTGTGCATTTTCCACACTCTAGTGACTGTGTGTGTCTGTAGTGCTACCGCCTACAGATCTAGTATATGACATACTTTGAAGATGAGCGGTTGCGAGGCGGCATGGAACATGAAATCCAGTGTATTGGCATCAACAACTCACTAGTCAGTCGTTACTGTTATTATTTGTGCTCGCCCATCTCCAATCCTTATATAAGACGCCCAATTCCATATCTCTAGGTACTAGATGAAAAGCGGGAATATACACACAAACTCCCTTGAACACCTAGCGCTCACTCTAAAAAAAATTGAACCATCAAGAATTGAAGTGTAATTGTTTCCCATTCCGCTCAAAATACCCGCGAAAAATCCGTTGATATCTTTGTTGACTCTTTTTGTCCTTCTCAAAGGACTCTGAGTGCTTGCCGTCCTGTAAGGCCTCCTTCTTTGTCCGTTTGGTTCATGGTCATAGCAATGCGTTCACGGACTGCTCTGCGAACCCCGAGAACTTCTCTCCATTTGCGGACGAAGTTGTCGAGACCTAAAGTCATTGTTGGTACATCAGCGATTCCTGGAGGAGTCGAATGAAGGGATATAGATCATACTAGGCTGAGTTTCGAACTCAATTTCAAATGTTTTATATGACTCATATTCAGCGTCGTCGATCTCAACGAGACGACCATGTATATCGAAGGCTGCGTACTCCTGGGCGCCATTGGTTTCAAGATGAGCTAAATCGTCGTTGTTAGCACTCGCTGTCATCGGGAAGAGAGAGACCATGACACTTTATACCTTTGACAAACGGATAGCGGGACCCCTTCCTCGCGACTTTATTCCATAGACTGGTGCCCCTTGGCTGTATCTTAGCTACCGTTGTCCCCTCTGTCTTGATTTCCCAGTCATCTGTAACTGTTTCGTGAATCGTATTAGTCCAGTTCCATACAGATATTGAGAACCAGAGACATACTCAACATAGTAATATACTGTCCCATTCTTCCCAGGTATAGGACCAAGCGTGAGTTCGGCACAGAGACCCTGTCGCGGCGTGGTCCAGATAACACCGTGCCGGCCGTGACAATAGAGGCTTTGTCTGATTGGACGTATTTGCGTCCTTCCATTTCGTGCCAGATCTGCAGTCTGGCATTGGAGTAGTTGTAAAACTTACTTTGAGCGCTCACCCGGCACAGCGTGACCATCCGGACGATGGCGATGTCAAACACAACTTTCTCGCCGGTGAGCTTCCCCTGGAAGTTGAATAGGTCTGCTTCAAGTCAGCAATAAAACAAAGAAAAAAAAACCGAACTATTCCAAAACATTAAGATTGAACAAACCTTCTACGTTCATGAACCGGTAAATACCACTGGGGGTCCCATTCAATCCCTTATCGCCATCCTTGTCGCGGATGTAGACAACGTTGCTCATCCGCGGATCATACGCATATATTGGGACCAGCTGAGCGTCGTTTGCTTTAACTATTAAATGGTCAGTACTTTCACAAGCCCCATATTACCACCCGTCGAGCTACCGGCAGCACGTACTTCGATAAGTTTCCGATTCCCGGTCAACCCTGCAGTGAAATCTGAGATCGTTTGTCTGGTTGTTCCGAAACACCTTTAACCACCCTGAACGGAACTCGATGGGCGATGTAAGTGCTCGGGCGCTATTGACCTGCCTGCCAGAAGCATTAGCACCACATAATATCCCAAGAACACCCCGGGATGTCTCTCCTTACCCCTCAAATACAAGATCCTCCCCGGGCAGCACATTATCCCTACCCAAGCTCCCCACATCACTAAACATCGATGGCGGTGGCGGCGGCTGCAGCTGGGACGGGTTTACCACAACGGGCGTCCTCGTATCGATATCTCCAGAAATGGCAGCATTGATGTTGACATAGCTCGGCTGACGCGAAAGCGTCCTCGGTGACAAGGCATGAGGCGGGGCCAAGGACGTCGGACAGGCAGCGGCTTGGGGTTGATGAGGAGAGTAGTAGTAGTCATTTGCGTGAGGCGAGCTGACCGGAACGACTTCCTTCTCGAGGGAAAAGGGAGAATGTATCGGCGATGTTGCGTCGGATACGGCTACTCGCTCTGGGGGCGATATGGGGATGGAGCCGGCGACAAGAGGCTCGAGACTGGCCGTTGTGAAAGCTTGTTGCTGGGATTGGACGCAGTGGGCGTTGCTTTGGACGGTGTAGCTGAAATAATTGGGGTTTTGCCATTCTTGGGGGATAGTTACCGGGTTGGTGGTGGAAGGATAATGATCGTGTTGGCCATTGTATGACAGTCGGGGGGATCCAGCCTGGCTATAGGCTTCATGTTGCTGTTGTTCATATGGAATACTCGAAGAGCGTGTTGTACGGGTCGGGCTCGTAGGCGAATGTGGGTGTGACTCTTGCCTAGCAGCGAGGGCTTCGGCAGCGCCCGCTCCCCCGTCGGACAGACCGTAGAAAGGCACCACGCCAAGGGGTTGTTGGATGCTGAGTTGGGCCATCATCGCGCTGACGTCTTGTTGAGGAGCGGTCGCGGCGGTGTGGGGCTCCGGACCCGGGGCAGGGTCAGCAGGCGGGCGCTGCTGCTGCCCTAAGGAAATGGAGTAGCCACCAGTAGTGGTAGCGGGGTATTGGGGGTTAACATGAGATGAAGAAACCGGAGATCGTCCCCATCCAGGCGCACTGACAGAAGCGGACGCGTAATAATAAGATGTTGAATATGAGGGCGAGCCGGATTCGTATTGCTGAGCTGTGGAAGAGGGAATCGCGGGAGGGGGGTGACCCTGGGAGTAGGAGACAGCTGGATGCGCCGACGTAGGGGAGATGGGCACGCGGTGATGATACTGGGCGGGACGGCTCGAGGAGGAGGACAAAGATGTCGATGGTGGGACAGGATCCGGGTCGGAGATACTCTCGATGCGATAACGGCGGCCGTTGTGAGAGACGATGATGGAGCGGTCGGACTGCTGGTGAACTGCGGTGTCTAGTGAAGCGAAATCGAAGCCGCTGGTGAAGAGATCGGAGAGAGGGGCTATAGCCTCGGAGTCTACGGGCGGTTTGCTAGGGCAAGAGGCCGCGGGACGACCCTGGGCTGGCATCATGGACGGCGCCGTGCAAGCCCCGTCAGCTCAGCCGGCCATGACGGTGTCTCGCTGGCACGGTAAGTGATAGAGTGGAGGCGATCGGCACGTCGCATGTGTGCCTCTCCGTGCCTCTCTGCTGGGGCATGTGTCGCGTGGGTGTTACACGCAGAGAAGAGCCCGGATGGTAGGTGCCTACGGCCTAGGACCCCCAAGATAGGTCACAGGCGGGTAGGATGAGAATCCGTAGATAAGCAGCCCGACTCTCCTCAGTCTCCTCTTGTATGTACGTCGACCTTGATGAGGACAGGTGCAAGGAAGGGGGAGGGGGTGTGGCTAGGAACGGCTGGGACCCCGCCGGTACTGCTCGGCGCTCAATGCTTTCTAGCAGTGAGCAGGTGAGTAGCAGATGAGAACAAGACGAGGATCAGAGTACCAGCGGGTCAGATACGGAGATTTCTGATCTGTGAGTACTTCCCCAAGCCCCAGGCCCAGAGAGAGGGTGACAAGGGTCTAGTCCCGGTGCGGCTAGCGCTACAGCAAACGGGGAAAGCTTGGAAGACTGAGAAAGGCGCGCTACATCGCTTTGGGGCTTGTGCAGCATGCGCTGGACTGCTTCCGTCAGTGGGAGTGGCACCCCCACACGACACATATCAACCGACTACCAAGACATCAATTTTTGGCAAAGGCTGTCTTCAAAGGTTCATCACACCCAGCGCCCCGTCTTGCAATATGGGCACAGATGCACACAGACGGATGCCAGGGGCAAGGGTCTTCGGCTAAACCGTCACGCAGCATTCTCGGGGCCATCCCGCTGGGTCACGGATCACAGGCTGTGTGGATCACAGATCACGATTGATGGGACTCGTGTCAACTTGACCGACATGGGAGCAGATGAAAAGCTTGATCTGTGAGACAGCCCTTTCAAACTGATCTCAAATTGCAAAAACACCCGATGGCCACAAATGCTGGCAAGGCTGAGGATCGGCCTGGTAGGTATTTGTCTCAGGCGTGGAAGCAGACATTCGTCAATAGCAGCTGTCGTCTTTGCGCTCGATCCGAGCGAGAATGTCAAGACGATTCATCCTCGCGTGCCTCATTACCGCTCCAGCGGACCTGCCATACGTTGTCGTAGTCTCATATATGGGGACACTCTTGCAGTTGCTGTACAAATTGCCCAGGAAGCTGCATTTCCCCCCATGTTTTTGTGGCCTGTTGTCTTGTGTCCTCGTTGCAACGGTCCACCGTCAGGTCTGGGGAAACGCGTCGCTTACCACTCACCAAGCCCTGATCGACAGGCCCCGCGCGAGGTCTTTGTCAGGACCCGGCTCGGGGCCTAAGGAAACTCGGGGTGGGTTGTTGCCTGAGGGTGACACAGGTTTACACAGACCCGAAAACCCGACACATTGCAACCTCCACTAAACAAACATTCGGTATCTGCTGGGCTAGAGAGACGCGGCCCATACGGTCGGTGTCCTAGAAAGGTGCCTGGAGTTGTGGCTGCAGCTTCGCTTTCCAGGACTCTCTATCTTATGAATGCACAACGGGATGACGGATGACAAATGGCTTGAGTCTGCACATAACAGGTGGAAGCTTTCGGAGTGTCTCCGCCGGCCTCTATTCTATCTCGGGGAGCTGCCTGATTGGTCGATTCGGAAGCTGATATGCAATGATGGGGATGATATCCCACGTCTTTGCATATATCGGGGCGATACATACCGGCCAACAACGGCTGGTCGAACACACAAGGGGTGCTCCTCATCAGGCCCTCGACGTTGGCTGAACGTACTCCGTATGAGACCTTAACTTTAAAGGTCCTGGCAACAGCTTCCGACACCATCAACACGGCAGTCAGATTCATTTTGTAATTCCTTAAGCCACCGAGCTTGCTTCGAGAATTAGGTAGTATGGATTGCATCACGACAAAGCACCCAACATATAAACAGTGTACGCTCGATATGTCATGCTCCTAAGTTTGACCCATCCTCCCAGCCCCCAAACCCCAACGCCGGTTACCAGTCGTGGATTGCCGTCCAATGCCCTCCAGATATCATTCCCCGCTGTTTCCTTCGCATCAATTAGGTACCCAGATATTTTGTAATTCCCGTGCGATTTGGCCCATCACTCTTTGACCTTCTTCCTACGACCACCTCCCCTCTTCTTCTTGGCCATGCCGCTCTCATCCTCCGACTCGCTCTCAGCGGCCTTGTTGGCACGCCCGCCAGCACCGCCGCCGCCTCTGCCGCCCTTCTCTTTGTCGTCGTTCTCAACTTTGCTCACAATATCCCTCAGGAAATCCCACTGGTCATCCGACTCGACCACCTGCTTCAACATCTGCGCCGATACGCGCTTCGAGTTGCGTTGACGCGCCAGCTCGGCACTCTTAGTCACCAGAGCCACCATAAACAACTCCAAGGCCTTGCCCACCGCGATAGGCGTTTGCTGGGCCACCTTGCCAACTTCCTCGTCTGCCTGCATGATACGCTTGATACGCGCCGTTGGGAACTTGGTCTTCACCGGGCCAGGTTGGATGGCGCCGTTAGCGGTGCTCCCCGACGCGCTTGATGATGTCCCCGTAGTTGCTGTGGATGTAAGAGTGCCTGACGCGTCGGTCATGGCGTCGTTCTTTGCTTGGGCTGTAACGGCTGCTGCTGCTGCTGCAGCGGCAGCGGCTCTTCTGGGCGGCATTGCACTAGACTGATCGAATTCGTCAGGTTGGCTGGCCTGCTGGGTTGGTCCGGCACTTGTAGCGGGGGTATAACTGTAAGGCTGGTGCGCCTGAGCGGCAGCGGTGCTGTAATGGGGCTGCTGTGGAGAGAACTGCTGAGGCGGCTGATAGGGTTGCTGGTGGTGCTGCTGGAAGCTGCCGCGGTAGGAAGTGGGAGACTGATAGTACGAGGGCTGCTGCTGATGCAGCTGTTGTTGGTAAGGCGGTTGGGCAGGTACACAGGGTGGGATGTACTCGCGTTGTGTGGTTAGAGAGTGTGAATAGGCTACACCGACATCAAAGACAGGTGTGGCCTGGCTGGGGTTACTGTTGTTTGTGGGTCGGTAGTTTTGCGATTGGAAGTGTGGCGGTGTCGTGAACGGCGTGTGGTACTCGTGCTGGCTGGTGCTTCTGTGGTGAGTGTGGTGAGCGTTGTGGTGATGGTAAAGCGCATGCGACTGCTGGTGGCCCCCGTCTGGAAAATAAGGCGAAGTGCTGTTTGCAGGAGTGTGCAACTGCGGACGCGAAAAGTTTGGCTCCTGGGGCCCTGGATGTGATGTGGATGGCTGCTGCTTCTGCTGGTGGTGCTGCGATCCAGAACCAAAAAATCCACGAGCAGCCAGCTGTTGACCAGACGGCGCTTGAGGTGCCCGCTCGGTTACCAATGCAGGAGTGGGGCCAACAGCCAGATCGTCATTGTTGTGGAAGGAAGAAAGGTCTGGGCTTCGCGGAGCATAACCACCGCCGCTATCGTGGGCAGCGTCGGACATGGCGCACCTTGTACCTCCCGGTTCGCGTCCTATGCTCCGTAATGCTGTAAAATTTGTATTTTTGTATACAATATATAAAGGCCACGCAGCGCACAATCACGCGGGTCCAACAACCGCACAAAAACAGCTTGTCCCGGCGATGATGCGACGGTTTCGGTCGGCAATATGTGATAGGTCAGGTTGTTTGCTTTGTTGCTGGTCACCGGTAACTGGTCGCTGTTATAATTTGATTGGGGCCCGGCCAGAGTCACCCTCGCACTCCCGAATCCCGTCCAAAATTTCCGTCGCAAGAAAAACCGACCCAGGGAAGGAGGGAAGGCGGGGTGTATAGGTTCTGCTCAAGACGCGTCGGCTAGGGTTGGCGCTCTTAAAACAGGTGAAAGTCACTTCCTGCCAAACTTTCAATGGCTGGGACAAAAGGCGAACGGCGACCCGAAATGCAGCAGTCGCATGAACGTAGAAGGCGGCTGCTGCTGCTGCTGCTGCTGCTGCTGCTGCTGCTGCTGCCCACTTCCGGGACAGGGTTGATTGAGGGGACCGGCCGAGACTGCTCGCGGTGCTGTCGCTGTGTTTGGGAGGGGCTTCAAAGTGGGGCCTCCAAATTTCTGAGGCAGCAGAAGCGCGACAAATGAAACAGCTTCATCCAACATCCAGCATCCAAAGGCCAGCTCAGCAGTTTTCTGAAGAACATGAGAGCGACGAAAACGAATTGACAACAGGTGTGTGGCAGACAGCTATGTACTTATTAGAAAATAGGCTGTTGCTCAGAGCTTCACTATCATATGTTTGGTGACAGTGAATGCCCACCCAGGCAGCCAGCAGATCGCCTTCTTCTCGAGTTCTCCCATCTCCATTGTTGTTACTTATACGCGGGCGCGACCGACACCCTGCAGCAGGCAGCGCCTCCAACGCACATCGAGGACATCCTTGCAGCTGAGGCCCAGTTTGCGGCGCGGTATCCTGCGTGGCTATTCAGCCAAAGTACCTACATGTCACATACCACCAACCGGGCCCCGTGGCGTCATTTCCATTGTCTGTCCTTCGTCGATGCTCCCAGGGCTTGAGGCTGGAGGTATGACAAGAGTTGTTGTCTCTGAGTCGGATGCGACACAAACTCAAGAGATATTGACGTTTCTCCCACCATTACTACGTGCACAGCTCCCACAGCAAAGAATGTGAGAGTGGGGTTGAAGTGTGAGACCCAGGTCGAGTGTCACAAGGAGCCAATATGACGACAAACAGGTGGGCTATACTTATGAGGTTCGAACATTGATTGGTTTCTTCCACAAAGGCAGAGATCAGTTGACTTTCTTTGTAGCTTACTTCACTCTGTTGTCAAGCAGTCCTTCTCGATCTCATTTGTTAACCTACAGACAGCACTGAATTCATAGACAGTTACTTCACTCTTAACCATAACATCCTCGATATCTTTCAAGTAGTCGCAAGGTATTCTTCCTTTGTTTCCATCTTCTCCCACCCAAACTTCCGTGTATGATGACCATTAATCGCATCGAAGACCCAAAGTCGGCGTTGAAGAAACCGAGGGTATCCTCTGGGGTCACCTTCGCCGAGGTCAATGACGTGAGAGTTACTTGATCTAATCTGAGCACGCCTTTTTTTTGTCACCGTTATTTTCATCTGCAAATTCATAGGATGTCGGCTGACTGATCCACATAGTTGACAGTTCACAGAGTTGTAAAAAAAAAAAAAAAATCTATCATCGAAGCTCTTCCATCGGGTAGCCTCACGTAGATGATAAGCTTGGAGAAACCAGATATTCATGTGATGTCATGAAGCACTCATCCTCGAAAGCAAGAGAGGATTCTCGACTAAGGACTGTTCCCTTTTTAACATTGCAGGGGGGTAAAGAAGACTGGCAACCGCTTGACAAAAGGGCCGTGTAGCAGATTGGGTACGCCCCAGAGAGGCAGCGTACAGAAGTTCACGATCCAGCTGGTTTCAACAATATATAATGTGAGACAACGGACGATTCCTTGCCATCCGACATCAGTCTCTTCAATTCAAACGCTTCCATACAAGCATCCTATGTGTTCTTCGCGACCTTCAAAATCCTCTGCTCCATCTCCTCGAACGCGCCGAGAACGCTTCCATACTGCTCAAACACACCCTCGCGATAACCCTCAGCGACCTTCTGAATGGCGCCCTCTTCCTTCCAACGCTTCCCGATGAGTTCGTCGAACGTTTCGCCCTGCACACGCTCGAACGCCCATACGGCCTTGTAGGCCCCTCCCAGGGCACAGGCATTGCCGCCAACATCCAGCTTGTACACACCCTCGGCACCGCCCAGTACGTCGGCAAGGATGCTCTGAATAGCTGGGTTCAGCGACCCGCCTCCGACGAGGTAAACGCGCCGGGGCTGCGCAGGGAGCTTGCCAGACGGATCGGGCTTGCTGACAAGGTTCTGGCTGCGCAGACGCATCGACAGAGCCTGCGATTCGACGATGACGCGGGCATCCGTCTCAACTGGCCACTCCTCGGTCTCCTCTTGAAGGTCGCTGCCGTCTGTCGGGTTGCAGGTGTACCTCCAAGTACCTGCACGGATGTTAGGAACGATCTCAGGGAGGTAGAAGTACAACCCGAGCTTGGCACGGTCTGAGTTGGAGCGAACGTCGAGCGGCGGGACGGCCAGGGCGGCCTTGTTGAAGTTCGCCCACGGGTCCGGGCTATCTGTCGGCTTGGGCAGCGCATCGCGCACCTTCTCACGAGCCAAGCTACCGTTCTTGTAGCAAAGCATGAACATATACTGGCCAGGAGTTGTTGGATGGTTGAAGAAGTGATAGCTTGGGTCCGGCTTGTACACCGGCGTGATCATGAGGAAGGTGGTGCTGGTGCCCAAGCTGACGATGGCGTCGAGCGGGCGCAAAGGTAGAGCGAGGATGGTTGCCGGGTTGTCGCCCGTGAATGGCGCGATTTCGCAGTTGGGACTGAACCCGTACTTTGCTGTGAAGTAACTGCTGATACGGCCTAGGCTGGCACCACCATCCTTTTCTACCTCTCCAAGTTTATGGCGCAACTCTGCGGCGCCTTCAGGACCACCCGCTGCAAGTTCGAGCAACGGGTTGGACCAATCATTACTGGGAATGTCCCACAGGTTCATTCCGCAGACGTCACTGATATCCATGGGGGCGATGGCACCGAGGAAGAGAGAAGCGAGGAAGGAAGAGACAAGGGAGATGCGTGAGGTGTTGGCATACATATCAGGGAGTTTGCGCTTAAGGCGCATGATTTGGGTTCCAGTGAATCGCTGTTTAGGAGGGTTAGGTCAGCCATCTTTACCTCTTACTTGCGTCCCGGTTTTGCGGGAAGGCTGTGTGATGTTCCTTACATGATGAGCAGCACTTCCGGTCACCTCGGCCAGCCTCTCAGGGGAGCCTAGCTTCACATCGAACTGGTCGCACTCCTGTTGTGTGCTGTGGTCCTGCCAATTGGGTGCATACGGATGCGAGAAAGCATCCGCCAACTGCTCAACAAGCGCCTTTTCTGGCTTAAGAGCAGCGAGAAGGCTCTGTGCCTGGTGGCTCCAGTACACGCTGCCATGTTGCTGGCAAGAGCCGCTGATGCCCCTGATGCGGTTCAAAGGCGTATTCTTCTCCTTTAGCCTCTGCAAAACGAGGTCTAGAGACTCGAGCCACAGAGCGACCGGGGCGAAGACCTCACCCTCAGCATGATTGTGAAGGACGCCCTTCTTGATGCCATACTTAGCGCCGAAGTCCTGGTCGAAGTCGACCTTGGCGTCGGCGACAACTTGGAGGTCAGACTGGACAACAACCGCTAATTAGTTGCGTAAGTCTCAGTTGCCGAATCCTTTTCTCTTTCATTCGGTTCCCGAGCTCCATCGACGCACCTTTGAGTTGCTGGGTCGAAAGATCAAACCCCAGGTAGAGGGGTCCGTTGCTCATTGTTGCTGGAGTTGAACTTAGTGGGGTTCTGGCTGTGAGGAACGCGGGACACAAGTGATGGCGGGGGAGGTAAGTGCTGTAGGCGGGGAAAAAAAAAGGTATCCAAAAATGTCAATTATGACAAGACGTTGCAGTATATTCCATGAGAATGGAAAGGAATTAAGAAGGAAGACAGCGAAGAAAAAAGAGAGAGAAATTGAAATATGAACCCCCCTCTGACGTGGGGTACCCCAGGCTGTTCGTGGCATGCAGGTCATGGAGGTTCATGTGCCTTCATGGCGGGGCATCATGCCGGCAGTCCGCGATGGAGCAGCCTCGTCTGATGGCATTTAGGCTGATTTCGCAGCCCTGGCCTCGACCAATGTCCGCTTCCCATCTTGCGGATGGGAACCCAGTCCGCCCACCAGCCCGGGCCTCGCACGATGTTTGGGCGCTTCAAGATGCCTCCTTCTACTGATCGCGCTCTGCTTCGGTGTTCTCTGTCCCGTCAACCGGCCAATCCGCCCACCATCAACCCTAACCCAGACAAGTGGGGGTGATCTCTTGGCAGCGGATCTGAGCGTGTCCCAGAAATCCTTGCTAATCCCTTCCCTTCTTGAAGGTAATGACGACAGCCAACCTGTCAAGTGCGGACCCTCTGCCAGCTGTTAGGCCAACCTTTCCTTGAGCGCTTGGTCAGTCACCCATTCGACGTCATAAGTCAACAACGGGATACCGCCTGGTCGTCGTCCATACACGTTAGCCCCTGAGGACGTCTCCGCAGGCCTAAGATATTACAGCAGAAGCTACCTTGCGGACAATAACGCCTAACTTATAATCCTCTTGCGCGCCATGGATTTGCTGGCATCCCGCGCGTCAACCTGAGGAAAGCATGCGCGCCCCAGCAGACTGGACAAAGAAGCAAATCGCGCCGGCGCTATTTTTGCTTCTAGGGCTCCATGCGGTCTTGGTTCATGGCGGTCCGCGATCCGGGTCGAACGGGACGGCCGTGACCGTTACCGACGTATGCGAGTCCCGAACTATCAATTACATCACACATACCCTTCCACAGCAGTGTCTACGGACCTCTTGGGCGAGTCCTACTACGGCGGCTGCATCCGAAACGACTGCTTCGAGCACTACTACCACAACGGTGACGGCGACGACGACGGCGACGAGTTCAGAGAGTGTTGTGAATGGTAGCACGGGGAGGACAACACAAGATAATGGTACATCGAAAGAACAGGACGGCCAGGAGGAGCTGGCGGCTAGCTCCTTCATGTCCTTCGAAGAATGGAAGGAGATGATGTTGCGCAAGTCTGGCCACGACCCAGCACATGTCAAGGCGCATAAGCAGCGTGAATCGCACCACAGGGGAGGGCGAGACCCGTCGCTTGACAACGGCGGCGACAGTTTCGGCGAAGAGGGCGAGATCTCGTTGGATTTCGATGCCCTAGCCGAGAAGGTGTCCGAGATAACATCGCCAAAGTCTGGGTCGGTGGCCCCTGATTCTAAGAAAGGCGAGGTCCGCGAGGAACAAGTCCTCTACGATGACGGAAAAACCCAGTACTACCGCAGCAAGGATGCCGGAAAGACCTGCAAGGAGAGGTTCTCTTACTCGTCGTTCGATGCTGGCGCAACTGTTCTGAAGACGAGTCCTGGCGCTAAGAACGCCAAAGCCATCCTGGTCGAGAACAAGGATTCTTACATGCTGCTGGAGTGCCGACAAAAGAACAAGTTTGTTATTGTTGAACTTAGTGACGATATCCTTGTCGACACCATCGTCATCGCCAATTTTGAATTCTTCTCTAGCATGATACGCCACTTCAGGGTCAGCGCAAGCGACCGCTACCCCGTCAAGGACAACAAGTGGGTTGAGTTAGGCACCTTCGAGGCCCGCAACTCGCGAGACATTCAGGCATTTTTGGTTGAGCATCCTCATATCTTTGCCAAATATATCCGCATTGAATTCCTGACCCACTATGGCAACGAGTTTTACTGCCCGGTGTCGTTGCTCCGTGTCCACGGCACTCGCATGTTGGACACCTGGAAGGAACCTAGCCACGACAACGAGCCTGAACAGGTCGAAGGATCACCTCAAGAACCGGCCGCCCCAGTGTCGGATGTCCAACAGGACAATTCGTCAGTCAGCGATAATTCATCGTCGACAGTTCTTATCCAAGTCCAGGATAATTTCACGGAAGCGGTCACCGAAACGAGCCTTACGCCATGGTTACCGGTCTTTTATAGCGATCTGTCTCTCGAAGCCTGCCCGTTACGCTCGCCAACGGCTGTTCAGGCGACACCTGTTCAACCGAGTGCGAATGGCCATCTACATGAACCCGTTGCTGGCAACGAGAAAGCGACTATATGGTCCTCTTCAAGCGCAAATTCTGACGAGCCAGCTAACGGAGCTAGCGCTCCTATGATTCATTTATCGTCGGAATCGGCCATGGCCCAGGAGAAGCCCTCGAATCCCTCTCCTGTAGGCCCAAATGCACAACCTAATGGTGCTGGCACCAACAGCACCGCGAGAAGCTTCAACGGCAAATCCTCTGATGTCCATGCGGACGCATCAGAGGCATCTTCCTCCGCAACGACGACCACCAACCGCAACAAAACCACTTCCATATCCACCTCCCCCTCCGCTTCACCAACTGTCCAAGAATCCTTCTTCAAAACCGTCAACAAGCGCCTCCAGCTCCTCGAATCCAACACCTCGCTCTCCCTCCAGTATATCGAGCAACAGTCCCGCTTCCTCCAGGACGTCCTCCTGAAGATGGAGCGCAAGCACATAACGCGCATCGACGCCTTCCTCGATAGCCTGAACAAGACCGTTCTCACCGAACTGCGTAACGTGCGCACGCAGTACGACCAGATTTGGCAGAGCACCGTGCTCGCCCTCGAGACCCAGCGCGAGCAATCTCAGCGCGAGATCGTCGCACTCACGTCACGCCTCAACGTGCTTGCCGATGAAGTTGTCTTCCAGAAGCGCATGGCGATTCTGCAGAGCGTGCTCCTCCTCGCCTGCCTCGTCCTCGTCATTTTCAGTCGCGGCGGCTTGTCCGTCCTCGACGGCGGCCCTTCATCACTTGCTTCCCTCCCGGGAAGCTTTGGCACTGCAGCAGGGGGATCATCGGCCTTCTCACCGTACCGACGCTACGGCTATGGCCGTCCGTTGTCTCCTACACCCTCGGCGTCTTCCCCGTTCACTGTCGGCGCAGCTAGCGATAATAACGGAACCAGTAGCGGCAGTGGGGGGCTCGCAGCCTCTGCTATGCCACGATACCGATCTACGGTGTTGGCCACTAACAGGGATAAGTCCCTACCACTGACACCGACGGTATCTGAGTATGGCAGTCGGGAGGGGACACCTACAGTACATAAACTTACCACCAACAACGGAGACTCTGGTGAAGAGTCACCAACGAGGCCAAGCACAGAACAGGGAGATGATATTGAGGATATTGGGATGCCTTCAACGCCACCATCCGAAAGGAGAAAGGAAGGGGAAGGGGGAGGGGAAAGGGAAAGGGAAGGGACCAAAGGGGAGGAAGAGAAACCACCGCCGGATCGGGCTCGGTCAAGCGTTGCGCAACTGGCTGGACTTAACATGAAACCGTTGCCAGCGCTCCCAGAAGACCCGAGCTAGTTAATGTTTATGACAGCCACCCAAGCATGATGCCACGGTACGACTTAGCTTGTAATGGGAAGTTTTATAATCATGCGTCTGTTCTGCTTCATTCAGTAACAAGGAAGCCTCAAGAGTAATGATGCACGTATTGATTGTATATCGCCCGAGAGAGGAGAAAATTCATCTGGTTGAGAGGCCAACGAGCAAGAGACCAAGCTAAACTGCCAAAGCGAAGGCCTATGTATACAGGAATGAGTGCTTGCACCTGAAGACATCCCTTTGACTCCTCAAAAAACAGGCCTTGCGATATGGGACCACCTTTCCTAGATCATCCAGGCTTGATCCTCTTCGGCATGTCCAATTCCTTCAAGTTGGACCTGCCTATCCACCCATCGCCATTCCTGTTGCGTGCATCCATTTCTTCCACTAATTTCACGGCAAGCTGGCTCTCATTCTGGCTCAAATCCGAACGAGATGCTCCATGTTAGGCTGCAAACCGGCGTATTGCAATAAAGATGATGGTCATCTTCCTTGAACTTGTCAAAGATTGCGAAGCAAGTGAAGCCAATGCCAATGGAGTGCCGAAAACTCAATATCAAAATGCATTTGGTCCCACTTAGCGCCCTACATCTTGTCGATTACTGGGGACCGAAGAAGCCCCCAGCGCGTCTGTTGGCTTCATAGTCGAACTCTTCGAGAGCTGCAAGCCTGGTGCCGCGGTCAAACTGAGAACGGCGGCGACGTTGCTCATCGCGGAAGTGCTGGCCCGCATTCGGGGTGAAGAGACCTGAAGAGTTTATTAGCCAACTTCAAAGAGCCGACACGATGCCAAAAGGCATAGTACCTACCAACATGTTCGGCATTCTCGCAGCTACGCTTCATCTTGGACGGGTTGTCAGGCGGGGGGAAAGGCTCCTCCTGACCGGCCAGTTCAGGCTTGGGCCCGTTGATGGTATAATAGAGCTGGAATTGTTTTAGAAGGCAACCAAAGAAGCGGGTGTGATAGCAGCTTACCTTAGGCCGGTAGTGAGGTGCTTCCAACATAACGGAGCTGTTACGGAACTTCTGGACAAGACAATCCTTCCCCTGTATGGCTTTCTAGGTGTTAGAACGACACATGTTGTCGACGATACCCCAGGACGATACTTACTGGCATACGAGATCTCCGCTACCTTGTCGCTCTTAAAGCAGTTCCAGCGCTGGTTGCCCCGTGCGTTCACAAACTTGGAGCTTTTGTCAGCACTCAAAAGACAAGATCGTTGTAGATAAAATTACATACATCTATAATGTCCAGTGGCTGTCCAGATGTCAGCTTGAAGGCCAGTGAGACGGGTTAGAGCTTACTCACATCCACAAAGTTGATGAACGCATAACCAACGCTGCAGATTTTTCCTGTTAGTTTCTGCATCCCACGTTGCATTTCAAAATCCGTTACTTACTTGCAGTCATTGGCGAAATCAATGCGAAGATACATGAAATCGTACTTGCCCCAGCTGGATTCATCCACAATTTGCTTCAACATGGCCTGATCCACCTTGTTGGGGATGTTGCGCAACATGATCTGTAAGTGTCAGGTTGAACTGCGCAGCCTGATGAGAAAAGTGGGAGGAACATACTGTTGTCCGGACATCGATGCCCTCCCGAATGCGGTTCACATCAACCACGTTGTGGTTGTTATTGTGGTTGTAATACGGGGACCGGGGAATACGCATGGCATGTTGGCGGCGGTTCTCAAGGCGGCCGTAGGACTGGAGGCTCCTGGGGCTTGTGAAATTGCTGTGAACTGATGTGATCGGAGTTGATGGCGGAGTGGCGTACACCGGACTCATAAGCTGTGTGCCCGTTGCCATGGAGCTGAGAGGATTCATCACACCTAATCCTTGGCCGCGAGTTGGAGTCTGGTCGAGCATAAGACCCCTAGAAGCCGGAACCGGGTTGCGATAAAGGACAGGATACATGGGAATCGGCTGCTGAGCGCCATGAAAACCGATGGCAGAGTGAGTGAGAGGGTTGGCCGTAAACAGAGGGTTGGCCATGTGAGTGAGGTCCGGAGGGCCCATGCCGTGTAAGATGCTGGCAATGTTCTGAACCGGACCCCGAGCGACCGAGTAGCCATCCATAGGCTGTGCTACGGTCGATGAGGGATTGGCGCCTGCCTGGTGGTGTGCAAGAATCAAATGAACTCCCTACACGAATGGTTAGAGGAACTTCCATGGTTTACTTCGCTTGCTGTGATGACAACTTACCCCGAGCGTGGCTTTGTTGAACTTCTGAACCACGGTCATGGCGACATCGGCATCACAGAACTCGACCAGAGCACGAAAGGCGTATTCATTTACGTCGCTTTGGCGGTGAAGGGCGAACACCTCTCCCTGAGTTTCTAGGAACGTCTGAACAACGGTCTCAACGTGAGGTGTGCCCATATTGGCGGCCTGACCGAAGGCAGTAATCAGAATCTGGCCATCACCAACATTTTCAATGTCAGTGGAGGCTGAATCACAAGCCTATTTGCCTATCAGCAACAGATCCCACACGATATTGATGAGGCAAACTGAACCTTGTGGAAATCGGCGGCAGTGATGTACTCCAAACGGTACTCAGGAGCCTCAGTTCTGATGGCTTCGGTATGGTTGCATGCATCCTTGATATGGGTGAGACGAAGATAGACTCTGCCCTCCTTCTGAACGAAGTTACGTCTACCCTTACGTGGGAGACCAAACTTCTCCAATTTCTTTTTTTTTGGCTATTAGTTGGTTGAGACAGTCGACGTTGCACGGTAAATGTCGTCTTGGACTTACCTTGAGATGAACCTCAATCTCTGAGATTGAAATAGGACGGGAGAGCGAGTAGATAACAATATAACGAGAGATACCCAACTCATGACTGAACTTTGGAATAGAGGGGAGTGCCAACAGCTGGCGGTTCGCAACCGGGCCAACAGTTAGGTTAGTCGGGCCGCCCAAAGAGCCGCGGGCCACAATGGGAACAGAGTCAGGGCGAAAGGCTGAAGCAGTGGGCGACAGCTTCTGCTCCTGCTTGACGATGGCATTGTTGGAGACGAAGGGATCTTTCTCTGCGGCGGTTGCGGAGGGGTTGGCACCATTGGTCTCTTCACCCTGGCCATGGGCGTGGGAGGTGTGATTTGAACCAAGCACATTGATGGTAGTTAACGCCTTGTTTGATTTGGCTGAGCTGTCCTCCGGCGAAAAGGCAGTGAGTCGGGTATCCGGAGTGCCCTCGTGCTTATACGAGTCGGCACCACCGGCCGATGAGTGGGGAGAAGCCGGATTGAAAGACCCGTTGCCCTCTCGCGCTTGCGACATGTTGAGTCCGTGAAGTGGTAATCCTGTTTGCTGGAAGGAAGTCGATGATAAACCAACCAAGTTGGGATACTCGATGGGACCTTACGAGAGGACTGAAAGGAGTGTACTTCTCGCAGGCGGGTGCAAGCTGGATACCAGGAAAGTGAAAGATGAAGAGAGAGAGGGGATGGGAACGATCCAAAATCGTGGGTGATAGGAAGCCGCGTATGCTGTCGTGTGGGCACGACAAAAAAGAAGCTGCGATTGGCGCGATCCCAACCTGCGGAAAGCACGCGTGATGCCTTGTATAAAGACTGCTGCGTGACCGACTTTAGGGTTAAGGGAATGGTCTTCTGTCCTCGACGCAAGGTCTGGCCAAAAACCACGATGTGGGATTTGAGAGTATGGCTCCAGGACGAAGTGGGCGTGTAGATGGGAGGGAGGTGCCTCGTGGGGTGGCAGTGGAAATCGCTGTGGGCAACGGAAGAATGTCCAGTTGACCAAGCAGCCTTGTGTGTGTGGCGGTTGCTGCTTTTTGTAGGAGACAAGGCAAGGCTGAAAAGAATGAAACAGAAAAGCCATGCCGCAGGCTAGGTACTAAAAAAGCCGCTTTCTTCGAGCACTTCAGATGGAAAAAGTTCAAAGACCCTCCGCGGGCTCGTCGTGCTTTAGGGAAGGTGCGATTCCACAAACGTCGTGTTGTCGCGTTCTTTCCATGTCTCCCTTCTAAGGAAACCACTAACTACCCAAAGACCTCTTAGAAGATAGGACTTTCAGGCAGCCATGCGAGGCAAGGTTGTAATCTGGGTATAACAAGTTGCCTATCAACTTCATCTAAGGGAGTTAAGTACCTAAGAGTACTTTGCCCTGACGGCCGGCGTTGACCAGCTCATAGTTGAGACAGATCTTATTGATCAAATAAATGCTTTCAATTCATGTCATGAAAAAAAAGAAAAGTTAATTGAAAATAGGCCGTACTTATCATCCTGCCATGAACAACGCAAGAATCACCTACCGTGGTATTGTTTACCAGCGATGGCACTCAGGGGCAAGGGTTTGACCGTTCGGTCTTTTAAAGATCAGCTTACTTCTTCCACATTTTGTAAGAGAAACACAAGGCAGAGAGATGAAGAAGATTCGATATTCGATGGAGATTTTCCCGGTCTCTTACTCCTCCTGTCGTCATGAGATTGGAGCTCGAGGGGCACTGTTTATATTTTCAGGGGCCAGGGAAA
>Ga0065720_1004000_pt1 | contig 19503 bp, 11 predicted proteins | sample Thericmetagenome_FD_59107 | JGI IMG/M metagenome (GOLD analysis project Ga0065720, IMG submission 59107) | Thermophilic microbial communities from the Joint Bioenergy Institute, California, USA of rice/straw/compost enrichment - eDNA_2 v2... | ecosystem: Engineered > Solid waste > Grass >...
CGTTCCGGTTCGATTGGAAGCAGCTTCGAGCAGAAGTGGCTCCGCTCGTCTTGCACGGCACCGAGCCGCCGGGCGAAGCCCCGCTATTTCGCGCCGAATCCGTGCAAATCGGGCTCAAGGTGGTATCGATCCTCCGCAGGGACATTGACATCAAATTCCTGACGATCGATCAGCCCAAGGTAAATCTGCTGGTCGATGCCAACGGCAAAACCAACGTTCCTGAACCGAAGATCAAGCTCGAAGCAGCGTCAGATCCGCTTGAACAGATCATCCGGCTCGCAATTGAGCGCGTCGAGATCCGAGACGGCCTCTTCGTCTACAACTCCCGCGCCATTCCGCTCAATGTCCGCAGCAATGATTTGAAGCTGAGCATGCGATACGAGCGGGCCTCGGAAAGCTATGTTGGCGATCTGACAACGAAAAGCCTCCGGCTGACAACCGAACAGATCGGGGAGTTAACGCTCGATCGCGTTGACGCCGCCGTCCAATTAGCGGCGAACCGGATCCGCATTCTCTCGTCCAAAATCGCCATGGGGACCACGGTTGTGGAGACCGTCGGCGAGTTGCGCGATCTTAAGAAAATTCAGGTCGCGTTCACCGTCAAGGGAGACCTGGCCATGAAAGATCTGGCCGGCCTCAAGCTGCCGGTTGAACCTCAGGGATCGGTTCACTTCGAAGGAGACTTCGAGGCCGGTCAGGGGCGAGACGTAGCCGCCCGGGGAAAGATCTCAGGAAGCGGGCTCGGCTACCGGCTGAACGATATCCTGGTGCAGGATATCCGGATGGAGACGGACATCTCGGCAAGCCGAGAGCGCATCGATCTCAGCCGCCTGCGGGTGGCCGCGATGGGCGGGGTGTTTGAAGGCGGCGCGATGGTGGAAGGTGCAAGCCGGTTCTCCGTATCCGGCAATCTCAAGGACTTGTCTCTTGCGCGCCTCGCGGAATGGAACAAGCAGAAAGGATTTCCGTGGAGCTCGATGCTGTCCGGTTCGGTCCAAATCTCCGGGCGGGCTCAGGGCAAGCAACTACGGGATGGCATCGCAAGTGTGCACTTGCGTCTGCAGCCTGACTCGGGTGAAATTCCCTTAGCAGGTGAGCTGAACGTCGGCTGGCAGCAGAAATCGAAGCAGATCCGGGTTGACTCCTCATTCCTCCAGACGCCTGCGACGAGAGTGAATTTTGCGGGAGCGCTCGGCGAGAGACTGGATGTCGGTGTCCTGTCCTCCGACCTCGATGATTTTCTGCCGGTAATGCGGCTCCTGTCCGGCACGACTCCCTCGATCCCCGTCGCTCTCAATCGGGGTGAAGCTCGATTCAACGGCTCCGTGCTGGGGCCGCTCGAACAGCCGCGGGTTGCAGGAAAAATCACGCTGCGAAACGTCACCTACCAGGGGAGGAACTTCGACACGCTGGAAGTGGACCTCGAGGCCGCCGAGCAGAAGCTAACCTTGAGCCAGGTCCTCCTGACGCACGGCCCGCTTCATCTGGAAGGGCGAGCTAGCCTCGGGCTCGACAAGTGGAAGCTTGGGGATGCCAGCCCAATCACCGGGAGAGCATCGATCAGAGGGGCGGAGCTAGCGGAGCTGCTGACGCTCGCAGGCTCGAATCTTCCCGTAAAAGGCCTCCTTTCGGCGACAGTCAATCTGGCGGGCACTCTCTCGGCTCTGAACGCCGGCGCCCGCTTGAGAATCGACAAGCTGTCAGCATGGAACGAGCAGTTTGATCGCCTGGAAGCCACCGTTGACGTCCAGGAGGACGTCGTAAACCTGACAAGCGGCAGACTGCATCGTAATGGAGCCCTGATTGAAGCGAAAGGCGCCTACAGGCGCGACGTTCAAGACTGGAGTTCCGGCTCCATCCGGCTTAGTCTTTCCACCGCCGGCATGACCCTCGCAGCGCTCGACAGTCTGCAGCGGCTGAAAGTCGGTCTGAGCGGGGAGGTGGAGGTGAAAACGGAGCTGGCGGGAAGAATCGCCAATAAACAGTTTCATCTTGACAACGTCGACGGCCGTCTTGTCGTCCGCAACATATCCCTCGAAAAGCATCCGCTCGGCGGCATGGCTGTCTCTGCTGAGACTCGCAATCGCCAGGTCATGCTTAGCTGGGACGGATCGCTGCGCAAATCTCAAATACGTGGCGAGGGCCAGATCGAGCTGAGAGACGGCTATCCCGGGCGCGGGAAACTTTCCTTTTCCCGCCTTGCCTTCGCGGAAATCGAACCCTTGCTTCAACGAAAGAGCACGAATCAAGGGCTGCCATTCGACGGCTTCATCGACGGTGAAGCTACGTTCGAAGGGAACATGACGCAGCCGGAATCCCTTCGCGCGGATGTGCGGGTGGACTCCTTTGAATTGCATCCGAAGACCGAAGGCCAGGCTGCCGCAGACCTAGTACTGCGAAATGCCAGCCCTCTCCTTTTCGCCGTCGATTCCAAAGGCGTCAACATCAAGAGCGCCGAGTTTGTCGCCCGCGACACAGATCTGGTCGCTTCCGGCAGCCTGTCGTTTCAATCGAGGAATCCGTGGGATCTGAAACTGAAGGGGAAGGTCAACCTGGGAATCCTCAAAAGCTTCAGCTCAGACCTGCTCGCTGACGGCAGCTCAACCATTGATGCAGCCGTGCGGGGATCGCTCGATGCTCCACGACTAAGCGGGCGGATGGAGCTGTCCAACGCCTCCTTCTATCTTCGAGATGTGCCGAACGGCATCGAGAAGGCCAACGGCGTTGTCCTCTTTAATCAGGACCGGGCGAGCATCGAGAAGTTGACGGCGCAAACCGGTGGGGGCCGCCTGGATCTCAGCGGTTTCGTCGGATTCGGCGGAAACGAGTACGTCTATATGCTGCGCGCCGCACTGGACAAGGTCCGCGTGCGTTATCCGGAGGGAGTCAGTACAACGATCGATGCTGCCTTGAGCCTCACCGGCACGTCCAGCCGTAGTTTGCTGGGCGGCACGGTTACGGTAATCCGGTCCGGCTTCAACCCACGCACGGACCTCGGCGGATTGCTGGCGCAGACATCCCGGCGGGCGCCTCCCCCTGCCTCGAATAACGCCTTCCTGCGGGGAATGCAGTTTGATGTCCGCATCGAAACTGCGCCAAACGTGCAGTTTCAAACGTCGCTGACGCGCGACCTTCAGATGGAGGCGAATCTCAGGCTCCGAGGCAGCCCGTCGAAACCAGTGGTCCTGGGCAATATCGCTGTCAATCGGGGAGAAATCCAGTTCTTCGGCAACCGCTATACGATTACTCGCGGCGATATCTCGTTTTTCAACTCCGCCAAGATCGATCCGGTTTTAGATATCGACCTCGAGACCCGCGTTCGCGCTGTGACGGTGAATATCAACTTCTCAGGGCCCATCGACAAGCTGAACGTCACCTACCGCTCTGACCCGCCGCTGCAATCGAGCGAGATCACGGCGTTGCTCACTGTCGGACGAACCCCCACGGCAACCGACCCCAACCTTTCGACTGCGAGGCAAAACAGCAATCAGAGTCTTTTCCAGACGGGAGCAAATAGTCTGTTAGGCCAGGCCGTCGCCGCTCCGATCTCCGGGAGACTCGAACGCTTCTTCGGCGTCAGCCGCCTGAAAATCGATCCCCAGCTGAACGGCATCGACAATATTCCGCAAGCCCGCCTGACCCTGGAGCAGCAGATCTCGAAGGATATTACGCTCACCTACGTGACGAACTTGACGCGCAGCCAGCAGCAGCTTGTGCGGCTCGAGTGGAACATGAGCCAGTTCTGGTCAGTGATCGCGGTCCGCGATGAGAACGGCTTGTTCGGTATCGATTTTCAGTTCCGGAAGCGTTTCAAGTAGCCGCTCGTCAAAGCGACCACCCCTTCCGGTAGGGCTGAGCGATCAGGGCATTCGCCTCGGGGTCATTCGTGATTTTGCCTTGTTTGGAATCCCACTGCAGATACCGTCCTGTTCGCTGGGCGAGTGTCCCGAGCAGCGCGGTCTCAGTGAGGAGAGCGGCGAAGTCGAATTCGCAGGTCGCCGGAGGACCACCCTTCGCAGCATTGATCCACTCAGCATAATGGCCTTCCGTGCGAGGTATCGTTCTCGGAGGAGGCGTGAATCCCTTCGGTCCGATCAGCAGCTGCGGCCCGTCGCTGAAGCCGTTGAGCAGGATGCCCCGATCTCCGACGAACATGAGGCCCGCGGAAGGAAGCGTCTTATCCGGGGGCAGCTCAGCGGGCCGCGGAGGCTTCAATCCGCCGTCATACCAATACAGCCTTACCGTCCGGCCGTTCGCATCAGGGGCGAAGTCGAAGGTGACCACCGAAGCGCTTGGAAATGTTTCAGCCGTCTTCACCCTCTTAGCCCGCATCCACGGTTCATCGCCGTCGCCCTTCAGCGCCGGAATCATAATGAAGCTATTGGCGGCGCTCACAGCGATAGGCGGGCCAAGTCTGAGCGCGCGAAACACGATGTGGAGCGTGTGGCATGCCATATCGCCGACCGCCCCCGTTCCGAAGTCATACCAGCCCCGCCAGTTGAAGGGGTGGTAGACAGGATTGTAGGGACGCGCCGCGGCAGGTCCTAGCCATAGGTCCCAGTCCAGCCCGTCCGGCGTTCTCTCTTCAAGGGTCGGACAGGTGACGCCTTGCGGCCAGACGGGGCGATCCGACCATGCATGCACCTCCCGGACTGTTCCAACTGCGCCCGCCTGAATCCATTCCACGGTCGAACACGCGCCGTCCGTCATGCTCGACTGGACGCTCATCTGAGTGGCGATCCGCTTGTCCCGCGCCGCCTGTGCAACCACTCGCACCTCTTGAATCGTTCGTGCGAGAGGCTTTGCGCAATAGACATGCTTGCCGAGGCTGATTGCCGCCATTGCGACGACAGCATGGGTATGGTCGGGAGTAGCGATGATGACGCCGTCGATGTGTTTCTCCTGGTCCAACATCCGCCGGAAGTCGCGATAGATTTTTGCTTTCGGATACTTCGCGAAGGTCTTGGCGGCGTAGGTGAAGTCGACGTCACAGAGAGCGACAATGTTCTCGCTGGCGCATCCGGCGAGATAAGCCTCACCTGCTCCCCCAACCCCCACGGCCGCCAGATTGAGCGTATCGCTCGGCGCCTTTTCTCCCTTTCCTCCGAGCACGTGGCGGGGAACGACAAGCAAAGCGGCCGAAGTTGGAATCATCGCACGGCGCGAAACAAGGCGTATAGGATTGGAATGAGCTTCCATAGAGCGTCCCAAATCGAATAGATGGGTGTCAGCGATGTCTCGTTGCTCTAAGCACGCTCGCATCTGGCATTCGAGATCGTTTGGTTGAATGGAAACGCCTTTGTGCCAGCCTCGGTCCAACAAGCGGGAATCGGTGCATGGACGAATACGAACGAGTGGTCGACATCAACGCTCCCGCCGGCGATGTTTTCGACTACCTCGCCAACATCGAGAATCTTCCAGGCTGGCTTCCCGGGGCGCAGGAAGTATACCCGCAGTCCGCTGACCGTTTCCGCTTGAAAGGGATAATCGCAGGGTATTCTCTGGATACGATGGTTCAGCTAAGAGTAGACCGCGAGCGTCATCGCATCGAGTGGAACGTAGGGAATCACCACCGCGGTTGGCTCGCCGTACGGCAGGGCGACACGACCGACGCATTGTCGGAAGTGACGGTGTCGGTCGGCTTTGAACCGAGTCTCGCAGAGCGGTGCTGGGCTCCAATGGAGCCGTCCGACCGGGAAGCTGCCGTGTACGACTACCTGGGTCTGTCGCTGGACAGCTTGAGAAGGCAGGTGGAAGGACCCTCTCCTCCCGCCGCTGTTTGACACACTGCTCGCGGTTTCGCTAGAGTGGTGTTTGCACCTCTGTTGCGCCCGTAGCTCAGCTGGATAGAGCGTCTGGCTACGAACCAGAAGGTCGCGTGTTCGAATCGCGCCGGGCGCACCACTCAATCAATCGGGCGGGCTCTGGCTCTACGCCAAAAGCGGGGGCAGTTCGACTCTACGCCAAAAACGGGGGGCAGTTCCGGAATTCCAAACCAGTTTAACCAGACAACACCTTGACTCTGAGTCTGTAATTGTCAAAATTCCGAAACCCGAAGGCGTGTCGGTTGATCATCTCCATCTTGTTGTGAAATCCCTCGGTGATCGCGTTGTTGCGGGTGAACCGCCACATTGCCGCGATCTCCTGCGTCCAGGCCTTGGGCGTCTCACCTAGCTGCACCAACTGTGCGAGCCTGGCATCCAGCAACTCCTCGACACAACGAAGCAACCGTGGCAGCAGCCTCCGGCATTGCCTCTTGGTCCGAGACCTGTAGAGCAGCAGATCACAGAGCCGCTGTTTGAATCTGTAATCGCCTGCAACACCGGAGAAGTGATGACCTGCCCTCTGGGCAAGGCGAAGCTGCCCCGTGAAGACTTTAAGTTCACAGACCAGTATGCGGTGGTCGTGCTTCCAGAAAGAGTTTAGTCATGGATTATCGACTTCGAGAACGACCTGACCGAGTTAACGTATTTGATTCTGAGCACGTCTCAAAAGCCAAGATACAATTCAGCCCACTGGAGCCCGTGTCCTTCCTACTAACAAGGGTACCGAGCCACCTCGTCTGCCCTTATGATATTGAGATAAGCCAACGTCCCTTTTGCGAAGTCAAGTAGAACTTCATTAACGTGAGACTCACCCTCACCTTCGCGAGGTCCAGCCGGTGGCATCACCCCTAGTGTCCCGTTAACGATTTCGTCGCGTGGCCGACTCGGCCCCAGGATCGTCCACTCAACAGCCTCATCCCACAGGGTGATGCCATCTTCGCTTGGGTGCGCTAGCCACACCTGCATGACTGCGGGACGATCATCCTCGGTGCTCCTGATCTCGTTGTATTTCCGCACGCTGTCCCGATGCCGCTCCCTAATCCGGGACGTGTACTTGGCATCGATCACGATCGCATAGTCGAGGTGTGCCGGTTTCGATGAGTCACCCGAGTCTGTTAGCACCTCGATCAAGATGTCAGGACACCAGGAGTTTTCTCCACTTTTTCCGCGGTACACAGTATCTCGCCTCCGCCGCGCCAAGGCGGCGGGATGAATCCAAGGCTCGTAGCGGACCCTTACGCTGCGCCCGTCTGGACACCGGAAACAGACACGTGTGTCGCGTTCTATGTCGATCGTGAAACGGTGTCGCTCTGATTTCCTCAAAAAGCCCTCCTGGCTCACGGGTGCTAGACCACATAACCGTAGCGCCGCAACCACTTGGAGAAAGATCCACTGCTCGTATATCCGCCCCGTCGATTTCGCTCGCTCGTCGACTCCCTCGTCAACTATCACCAACGAAGCACTGAGATACCGCAACATCTCGTCACGTGGACGGCGGTACGGCAGCACATTGGAGAAAATTGGGCTGTAGGGCATCCGAAGTTCGCTCGTTAACCCACGGAGAAAATTGAGCTGCGCCGCCTCCCGAATACGCTCAGCTAAATCTTTCGCCCGGTCACTAGCGAGCTGCAGGAATTGCATCCGCGGAACGTCGAAATCTCGGAACAGATTCGAACCGTCGGCCTGATCAATATCCCTAAATTGCCTTTCACGTTCGATGACGCGGACGTGCTCTTCAGCTCTTCTCGCACAGTCCGTTACCCTATGTCGCAGGAGCTTGAGAAAACCGAGGATTGTCCGATGCTCAGGGATGTCAAACGTCTCGCATAGACGGTCGCGAATGGCATAAAACGGACGTGGCGCGTCCGGTTTTCGAGGATCGACTCCGGTGGCAGCTAACTGACGAAGTCCGGCCGCGCTGAGTCGCTCGCTACCCCAGGAAAGGCGGCGCTCACGAACCTGGCGCAACCTGCCATTGGTTGAGTAGCGATCTGCTGGAGTGCATACGACACAGAAGCCCAAAGGCGTTCGAGGACGGAGAGCTCCGCATTAGCAGGTCGGGACGAGAGCGAACCTTTTTTGGAGAGGCCGAGGTTGAGGCGGCTCTTCGACAAAAGGTCGAAGACGAGGCCTGTTGACACCGCCCTTAGATCCTCGAACATAGCTTGGTAACGCTCTTCCCCGAGCTTTGATGGAAGGACATTTACAAAGAATTGAGCTCTTACTCGCCATTCCCGAGCGCTCCCTTGCTCCCTACTCCGCAACTGTACCGGCACACGGCCTCGTGCGCTCTCAAAGTAGACCCCTTCGCTCCAGAGCACTATCAGGCCGAAATCCCGTCCTGTAGCATCATCCGGCACCTCATCGCCAATCCGGACTTGATATTCGGTATCACATTCAGGACAAGAAAGGGAAAATCCACATACGTCTACCTCCGAAACCGTCGGGATCGTCGACGGAATAGCCGGAGCGTCCAACGCAATGGAAAGCACCGGTGTCCTCCGCACCTGAAGGCTAAATCTAGCCTTGGACTTACCGTCCCTCATCAGAAGCCCGGAACCTCAGCGATAGGCAGATCGACCTGCTCCGCTTGCCGCAACTCCCGTATAGCTAATAGGGCTTCCGGAAAACCATAGTTGTGCTGAGTAAGGGTCCGTTCTAGCTCATCAAGTGCATCTTGCGCTCACGATCTGTACAGGCCGCGGACCTGCGTTAACAGTCGCTGTGCAATCTGAAGATCAAACGCCTGAATCGGCGTGAGAATCTCCGGCGGAGCACTCGCAATGAACTCCTGAATCGCCCGGCCGCGGCGGGGCGTAATCGGAGCACCCAAATCCGCCAGACACCTNTGAATTCGATCCCACAGCGCAGCGATTTCCCGGTCAAGTGGAGCGTTGCGACGCCATTCTCGAAAGTGACGCAGGCAGATCGGTGCACCTGCCACCGCAGGGCGCTGGTCCGTTACGGCTGGAAGGATCGCTGTCTGCTCCATTGGCCGAAGTCTAATTAAATTCGCACGGTCTAGTAGCCGAAGACTGAGTTGCTTCGTCGTTTCATCGAAGTTTACGGTCCCAACAAAGCGCACAGACCGTGGAACGATCAGTTTTGAATAGTTCGCGAAAGTACTTCCGGCACTTACGCTGTCAGGATCAAAGGGCTTATTTCACGCTTGTGCTCCAGCGCCTGCAGAAACCCACTGAAGTAGTGTTCAACGTGCGACAGGTTCATTTCATCCAGTGTCACTAGGTATATCCCGCATTCTTGCTGCTTCCGATGCCATTCCTCGTGTGCGTAGATTAAATGCCGAAACAGCCCGGACTCCGAGGGCTCGAACCTCCGGTCGAGACTGTTCACATGGCCGAGCAGATCGCGCATGTCCAACCACGCTGGGCTAACCCCCACATGAAGATAACGACCGGGCGGCGACGACTCGCCTGCCAGTGCTTCAGCGTAAAGTCGTGGCAAAGTCGATTTGCCCGTTCCAGACAACCCACCGAGAATCGTGATGTCAGAGCATTTGACACTTATATGAAAGCTCGCAAGATCGAGCCGTCGGTAGCTGTAGCCACAGTTCTTGACATGCTGCTCAAAGCGCTCGAAGAACTCGATTTCTGTTACCGGTACTTGCTCTCCGTCTTCTGCTTCTCCCGTCACAAATGCAGGAAAAGCCAACACTCCTTCATTCGTGCTTACCGAGCCGGATTCTGCCGCCGTTGAATCTCCACCTATCGATAGACCTGCCCGCTGAAAAAACGGTGCAAGGAGCACAAAGTGGTTGATTGTTTCGTCCCGGCAGTTTTATATCTCTCGATTACCGCCTCAAAATGCCTGCTAAGCGTTGCCCGCTGTTGATCGAGATCCCGCCGGGCATTCTGAAGGCTGGCTTCCTCAGCACGCTTGTACTTTTCAAACTCTTCACGCATCTGCTCGATTTCGCGTTGGCTCTGACGATGCCTGAATTCGAGCTCACTTTCAAGCGCCTCTTTTTTGCGTTCCAAGGTGTCGAGTTCGTTCCTCAGTGAAGACACCTTTGCCGCGATTTCGGCCAATATCGTGGCTGCTTGCTGGTTGATATGCTCCTGCACCTTCTGCTCAACGGCACCTGCCACGTAGTCATCAATCAGACCAGAGACGACTAGAGAGCGAGCCAGGGCCGTCAGCTCATCGTCGAGTTGGTCTGCGCGACAGCGTATAGCTTCAACCACCTGTTTCCCCGCGTTACCTGCGGTATCCCAACGTGCGTCGAGGACAGGATCGACGACAGGCAGCAGTTCTCTTAGCTGCTGAACTTGCTTGCGGCTTAAAAAGGCCTTAGCATACCTGATTACGAGTTCTCGGTCCGTTTCAACGCTTACGGTTGGATAGCCCATACTGGGCAACTTCTTGAAGCCCGCGCCGAGCAGAAGCGAGTAATGACAAATATGGGTTGGCGTACTCGACGTGCGTTCCCAATACTCGTACCTCGATTCATACGTAATTCGCGCTGAGATGTGGGAACGGTAATATGGTCCAAACTTATCGGGTGCACATAGGTCCGAAGCGGGAATGTTATAAACCGTTACATCCGGTTTGTACGCACGTAAAGTGACTGACCACGGTGTACGCCCAGCTTGGGCGGGACGGCTTTCAGCACGGAATGGCCCATAGACGTGGTCTCGCCAGTGCACCAGTACGAGCGAGGTCGGCGGATGGTCAAGAAGGATCACGGAGTCTACATTGAAGAGGTCTCGTAGTTCCCTAACATCCTCGTGTTCGACCTGAAGAACTTCAACTAAATCTGATGGCGAGACGACATCGGCGGAGTACGGTGCCAGTTGGTATTCTAAGCGCCCGGGGCTCACGGCGCCCTCGAGCGTACCTGCGATAAGCCTACCGGGATTTGCAAACTTCAAGGCATGCTGTCGGACCATCCAAAAGACCATTCCAAATTCTCCAAAATCGGATGGGTGCAGCACCTCTCCATCCGCAGCTACCAACGGCACCAGCGTCGCAAACGTATTTGCAATACCGGCGTCCCCGACATACTCAAAAGGCTGTTGCGCTACGGCTAAGTACACCTTCTTACCCAAATGTTGCATAGATCAAGCAGATTATCCCACGCCTTAACTAGGGCGTACGGCCAGAGCCCCGAACACATAGGAATAGAAGTACTAAGACAGCTCGCGTAACACTCGGCTTAGCACACTACCGCACATTTGGTTCCGATGCTCTTGATTAGCACAACGCTCCCGTTACCTGCAATTCGCGCAATCGTCACAACCACTTCGATAGTCTTGGTAATACAGGCCGGGCGCATCACACCATCAGTCGCGGGTCTTCCAACGAGTAAAGCCACTGTCTTCCACCTCTCCACAGACCTACTCAATAGCTATCGCGTCACAGATACCACCGAGAGGCTGCGCGAGCAGTTTCTGTTAGTAGCTGTATTCTCACGGTCTGCGAGGGGTTCGGGGACGCCGGCAAGAACGCCCGTCTGCGGGTTTTGATATCTCTATCAAGGCAGGGTATTGGTTGCGGCAGGTCGTGATCGGTCACTGGCATTTCTGCCGCACCCAATCAGCGGGCGCCGAAGAACACAGGAAGCTTCCTCCGAAGGCGGAATCACCGCGGCAATTTACATTCGAGACAGTTATCTTCTCCTTCAGCCTCGCCACCTGTCTCAGAGAAATGGTGGCACACCTGTCAGTAGTCACGACAACGTCAGCCCAATGATCGGCTTGCTCTTTTCAGCAGCGCATTCGTCCACGATTTCACTCGTGAGTTCCATTACGCTAGCGACCTCATTCACTGCCCCTTATAACGGTAGCGATACTTCACGAACGGAGTGTCGGCGTTGCGGAACGTGTCATGACCTCAATCATCTCTTCAGGGTTGCCGTTCATGGAATCCACCTTGATCTGTCGGTTATCGCGAGACTTCACTTGATCGATTCGAGCAGTTGAGACCTTATCTTCAATAGCCGAAGGTAAGAAGACGAAGCGATGGATAACCTGCGCTTTTCACCCTACGATCTTTATGTACCTTGCGCCCGGCTTCTTGTTTGCCGCTGCCTGCCAGGCAGCCTTCGGTTTCCCGAAGGTGCTCGGCCAGCAGATCACCGTCATCGACGGTCTGTTCCTGGTGCTCGCCATTTATGTCATCGGACACGTCCTCGCACACCTGGCGAAGTTTGTCCTTGAAGCTGGCCTTGTAGATCGGGCTCTCAAGAGCCCGATCGCGAATCTCTTTTGTAAGCCGAATCGGACGCTGCGAAGGTTGTTCCCCGGATACTACAATCCAGTCCTGCCTCCGGTTCGGAGTGAGCTCGGGGATAAGAGCTCTCAAGCGGCCGGCGAGGAACTGTATTGATACATACGCTTCTCCCTGGAAATCAATTGCGACGAGAACGTCCTCACGAGGCTCGACGGCTTTCGAAACCAGTCTGGACTGCATCGCAACCTGTTGTTCACGCTGTTCGTTATAGGAGCGATGATGCTCGCCAGAGATTGCTACGCGCCATCGCCGGAGCTGGTGTGGTACGGTCTGGCCGCCTTTCTCATGAGCGCAGTGCTCTTGTGCCGCTACCTGAAGTTCTACCGCCAGTACTTCTACGAGATGTTCAACTATTACCTGATGTTGCAACGACAGGCGAAGTTGACCGGCGTTTGTTCTTAACGTTCGAGAACGATTCGCACAGGTCAACGTGAACACCGCCTTGTGGCGCCCACGCTCCCACCGACGAGGCGTCGAGCCTATGCCTTCGAAGTTTCCAACTGCACGCGCAGGGTCCGAATTGCAAAGCGCGGCAGTGCCAGCCTGACCTCGTGCCGGCCGTTGCCAGCGGGAGTCACGCTCAATTCCCGAATGACTCGGCCGTCCAGTTCGACAAGCTCGACGCGCGCGGGCTTGAGATGGAATGAAACGTTGCGCTCCGCCTCATCGCCTTCCGCATTGAACAGCCGGACGAACAGATTGTTATCCTTCACGAGGACCGTAGGGACCTCGATGCCGCTGCCACTCACCGCAATCAGCGACCGAGCTTCCGATGCCTTCTCCGGCTGCCCGGGCAAGATCTGCACCGCAATCGGCTCGTTGCGCCGGCAGCTTTCCTGCCAGAGCTGTGCCTGATCCCACCGGCCGGAGTGCGGCAGCAGCGAGTACTCGATCTGCTGAACGCCTCGAAGCGGCCGTTTTCCCCACCAGAAGCCTCCTTCCCAACCCCAGCCGAGCACAAGCGACAGCGGATGGTCTGGTCCGTGCGTGTAGGCGGTGGTGTGATCGGAAAACAGGGCAAGACCAACGTTCGCCTGTTCATCCAGGACGTCGACCCATTGGTGGATGATGTTGTGCTTGATCTCGTTCCACCTCTGGAAGAACGTATCGCGGTTGCGGCTCTTGCAAACGTCGTAGGCGGCATCCTTGTAGATCGCCTGATTCTTCAAGTTTGTCGGGAACAGGGCCTGAAGTTTCCAGCGCCCATCATGGTGTGACCGGCGGCGTTCCGTGCGCCGATCCTCCGGCTTGATATCCCAAGGATCGCCAATCCAGGTGTCCTGCTGATATACGAAGCGCACCTGGAAGTCAATCCGCCGCTGCCCCTCCACGAGCGTCACCATCGTCTGCCATGGACATCCACCAATGGTTCCTGCGATACGCACACGAGCACGCAACGGTCCGTTTTCTACGACCGTAACGTGCGCAGGCTGCTCAGAACTGCTTCGCCACGCCTTCTGTTCGATGAAGTATCCACGGTACTCATTGAACGCGTGCCTGGCGGACGGATCGCAGAACTCTCGATTCATCGCCTTTGCATAAAGGCTCGAAATCACGCCGCCGCGGGCGGGGTCGATCTTGATCCTGTAGAAATCGTTCTCGAGAGTAACCGTGCCGTCTCTCTCCGTCTGTGCCCGTGTGCTTCTGGCCGGCGCAGAATCGGTCCGGTTATAGACGGGTTCGACCTTGTACGTGGCGTATCCCAGCGAAGGCACGCGCGGACGGAACAGTACAACCGCCGTGTTGATGCTTTTGCCCGCCTGTTGGCCCTCGCGAGGCATATAGGTCCGCGTGCTGATCACCTGCGACGGCAATTCAACACCATCTGTGTCTTTCACGCGAATATGTTGTGTGCCACGATCCACGGGGAGCGTCAGTTCGGCAAGATCCGTCCGCTCCCATCCCAGTGTGTTGAAGGCTCGAACCCATTGCGGCCCTAAAGGAACTTGAGGCCCGCTGGCAGAGCCGGTGCACAGCGCCTCAGCCGATTCCGCGATGAGGCGGTTTGCCGTTTCTTCGGCGTTCATGGTTCCGGCGCCGACCTGGAAAGCCCAGGCACGCCGGCCCGACCGGGTGGTGACGGTGATCCAGGAGTCGTGATGCTGAGCCCACAGCAGATCGTCCCAGGCGCGCTCCAGGTCGGCGGCTGGCCAGGGACGGCTGCGCTCCATCCATGCCATGGCGCACAGCTTTTCTGCAGCCAGGAGCCGAACCTCTGCAGACCGCACCTGCTGGGCCGCAGTCTGCAGCGTCATCTCTCCCCACGGTAAAGTCACGAGGATGTCCTCGGCGGTGAATCGCCAGTCCTTCACTGGCTTCCCGGCCACTCGCTGCATGTACTCCCGCCACGTGACGAACCGGATGTGGTCTCCCTTGACGCGCGGCTTCGCCGCCCATCCCAGATCCTGGAAGCACATACCTGCAGGGCGCTGGATACCGGCGGCCACGCATTTGCGGCTGAACTCAGGCGATCCTGTAACGGATTCGGTCTCCCAAGTCTTGAGCAGTTCTTCCACCGCGTAACGCGGAACTGCCGGAATACTACTGCCGTCAGGTCCTACCCAATTGACGACCTCCGCATCGAACCCGGCGGTGTAACCTCCCCAGGCGGTGCTTGGATTCTTCAGGACAGCTCCACGAAAGCCGAGAGATAGCAGGATCTGTGGAAGACAGCTTGCCCAGCAGGGCTCCTGAACCGCATAGGTTTCTACAACCGCAGCGGGAAAATGGGCGCGGATGATCTCCAGACCCCGCACAATCTGACGGATGTTGCTCTCGCCTCCATTTGCCCATCCGTAAGGTTGTGCGAACGTCCCGTTCACCATCTCGATGCGGGCGTCCACCGGCTGCTCGTCCAGGTACGCCTTGAGTTCGAAATAGGCTTGCGGATCTTCCCGCTTCAGGACGCCCCAAGACGCGGGCTCGATGTCGAGGCAGAGCTTCCATTGCGGGAACTCGCGGAGCGCGTTCAGAATGTCGCGCCACGATCCGGCCGGCATGTGGCCCTTTACGCCTCCGTGGTACCCGTCAACGTAGTAAAGAGTTGGGGTGTCGCTCTGTGCTTCGGCAATCCCACTGCTAAGAACCAGGGAACCAAGACCAAGCCGCTTCGTGAACTCTCGTCGGTTCATTTCTACCTTCCAGGAATTTTGCTACGGAGGAATGTTCAGAGATTTTCTGTCACCGAAAGTACCCCGGGGCTTGCCGCACCGCGTGCCAGCAAACCCCGTGGCGTTCAAAGGTAGAACTAGAACTGCACAGTGGCGTTTAGCTGCAAGGCTCGGCCGGCGGCAGCACCCGTGACGCGGCCGAAGTTCGCGCTGGTGATGTCGGTATTCGGGTTATTCCAGCGCACGAAGTTGAAAGGATTCTGCGCGTCCATACGGAGAACGGCACGAACCCTCTCGGTGATTGGGATGCGTTTTGCAACTGAAATCGCCTCGCTCTTCTGCGTGAACCCGCGGACCCAGTCCAGAGCCCTCGCCGTGTTGCCAAGCTCGAACGTAGAGGGTGCAGCAAAGGCAGCACGGTTCAGGTAGCGGTCCCGAGCCGGGTCGAAGTCACGCGGATTGGTGACGAGGAACGGATCTCCGCCGACATAGTTCGCGCGCATGGACGGGTAGCCGAGCGACCCGAGCGCGTTGGTAGCGGTGATGGCAAGGGGCGCTCCGCTGGCGTAACGAACATAGCCAGTCAGCTGCCAGTCGCCCACGATCCGGCCGAGTGCACCGCCTCGGCTCAAGAATCGCTTGCCTGGGCCGAACGGAAGCTCGTAAGTCGCGCTGGTCACAAAGACATGCGGTGAGGTATCCGTGCTGACCGAAACCTCGCCTGCGCGATTCCTGGGGTACTGAATGGCACCGTCACCGGGGCCGAGGTCAATAGGCCCGCCCTCAACGTTAGTCAAGTTCTTGGACCACGTGTAGAACGCAAGCACGGTCAAACCGGAGGCGTAGCGCTTGTTCATCTTGAGCTGCAGGGAGTGATAGCGTGCGACGCCATGCGGACCCCATTCTTCTGTCACGTTCAAGTACTGCGGATAAGGCCGGAGCGCCTGTCCCACTGTCCTGTTCCTTTGGCTCGCGAACTCCGGATACGGGGGCAGGATACCTGCATCGCGAGCTGCCGCAGAATTGATGTCCTGGAACAGCAGATTCCCCAACGAGAGATAGCTGATATCCAGCACATTCATGTTGGACTGAGAGCCCGACAGAACCAGATGCGTCGACTTGCTGCCGATGTAGCTCGCTTCGACCGCCAGAGTACTGGTCAGCTCGCGCTGCACGCTGAAAGTCCAGCTCACGATCTGAGGCATGCGCGACGTACCCGGGAGGATCGAGCTCACGCTTTGGTCATTCTGGAACGCTGGGTCGATGAACGGCGCCCGGGGGAAGTCCTGCGGGAACTCGCTCACCGTCCAGTTGTAAACAGGAGAGTAGCCCGTGGGGGAGTTGATGTTGGATGAGTTGTTGAAGCCGTACGCAATCAACCGCGTGCGGAAGGCCGGCGCATAATAGACTCCGCCCGACGCCCGGACCACCGTCTTAGGCGTCAACTGGTAAGCGATGCCGAGACGGGGTGCAAATCCCTTGTACCAGCCGTCGGAGAGGGCTCTCGACCCCGTACGGCCCGGTCCTTTGCCCGCAAACACCAGTGCGCCAAGCCGCCCTGATGCTCCTGGGTTCGGTATTGTTGGGTCGAAACCGCTGGCGGTGCCATTCGGCTCGAAGGGGGCCGCGTTCCATTCCCATCGGAGTCCATACGACAAGGTGAGCTTCGGGGTAGCGCGCCATTCATCCTGCGCAAAGAGCGCACCAGACCGGTAGCGTGCCCCGCGCGAATAGGGCTCCCGCACAAATGCGGAGGAAAGATCGCCTAGCAGGAAACTGGCGAACGAGCTGCCGAGAGCAGTGTAGCGAGGCGAATTCGGCAGGCTTGTTGTCAGATTGCTGAACGTAAAGGCGCCACTGCTCTGAAAGCCCTCACGCGCATTTGCATATTCCGGCCAGTAGGCGCCGCCAAATTTCATGCTGTGGCGGCCCTTAATCCAGGTAAGGTTCTCCGTGAACGTATAGCGCCCGTTCGCGTTGGTGGAGAAGTCGCCTCCGCCCAGGCCCTGCGGGCTGGCAGTGCCTCCGCTGAAATTCACAACCGGAAAGGCGCCCTGATCCCAGGTGACGCCGCGAATTCCGAGCCGATCGTTCCAGCCCTGGAACTGCGATACCTGCTGCGTCGAGTTGTAGTAGCGGTCGATTCCGATGGTGAAGTGGTTGAGCAGATTCGAGCTGATGATCCAATCGTGATTGATGCGCCCGGTGTGGTTGCGGATGAACTTGGGCGATTGCGATCCTTCCAGCGGGCTGTCCGCCCCCCATCCTTGCCCGGCGATGACACGCGGATTGTATTGATAGCTATACGTGACCGACAATTTGTGTTTCTCGTTGAAGTTGTGGTCAAACTTCATGGTCGAGACGTAGTTGTCGTAGCTGCCCCCGCCGGTCCTGTTCCGGAAATTGTTCTGCTGCGCGCCGGGAATATCAGGCAGCGGAATCAGATCGACGATGCGCTGTGAAACCGGACTGATGCGGCTCGCAGGGATACGATTGCCGGGAAACTGATCACGAACGAAGCCGCCGGCTCCGTCGGGTCTTGTCGTTAATGGGTCGTAAATAGGGATAACGGCTCCGGAACCATCAAGAAACTGGCTAAAGTCACCGTTACGGAAGTCTTCTCGCGGCGTAGTGAAAAGGGATCCACTGCCCGCCTGGCGGTTGAAGACGAGCTGCTGTCCAAAGAAGAAGAACGTCTTGTTGCGGCCGTCGTAGATCTTAGGAAGATAAACCGGTCCGCCGAGCGTAAAGCCGCCTTCATGCTGCCTCACGTAGTTCCGCCGCGCCTGAAAGAACGAACGTGCGTTCAGTGCGTCGTTTGCGAAGTAGTCATATGCGCTGCCGTGAAGCTCGTTCGTGCCGGAGCGAATGACGATGTTCGTAAACCAGCTCCCGGTTCGGCCGTACTCCGCGTTGAAAGCATTGGTGACGACACTGAATTCGCCAATCTGTTCAACGGCCGGTCCGTTCTCCTGGATGCCGCCGCGAACGTTTCCTTGACTGGCAGGAGCGCCATCGAGGAAGACTTCCGAGTTGCCGGGAACGGATCCGTTGACACGTGCACCCCAGGTAGACGCTTTGTCAACACCGGGAAGATATTGCAGATAGGCCGTGATATCCCTCTTGCGGCCGACCTGGATCATCGGCAGGTCCTGGATCTGTTTGGTGGTTAACTGCTGTGTGATGGTGGCCGTCGAAGCGTCGATGATCGGAGCTTGTGCGCTCACTTCCACAGTTTCAGTGACTGCACCCAGCGACAGTTGAAAGTCGGCGCGAGCGCTGGTTTGCGACTGGAGGATGATGTTCGCCATGCGCCCGGAACGAAAACCCTCTTTCTCGACGGTCACCTGATAGGTGCCCAGCGGCAGATTTGGAGCGTAGAAGCGGCCGAATTCATTCGTCCGAAGAATAATGACATCATTCGTCTCTGTCCGTACGATTTCTACCTTGGCTTCCGCGATCGAGGCTCCGGTGTTATCCGTAACGATCCCCTCGATGGTTCCCCGGTCGGTTTGGCCGAACGCTACCTGGGTCACGCCGAGACATACAGCTGCCAGCTGCAGCAGGCAGCCGATCAGACATTTCAATCTTGGGAAAGACATGCCAAATACCCCTGGGCGACGCCGGTCCTTGGGCGCCTGCCCCGACTTGTGTTTCAATTGTTCAGTACTCGGGGGCTGGCAGTTTCCCTACAAGTTGCAAAAAAGTTTTTTTGGCATGTCAGAAATTTGACAGCCCAAGGTACATACCGGTTAGGGAGTGGTGTGTCCGCACCGCTCTGCGGGTCGCTTAGATGGATCGGGACGATGCAGCAAGGCTTGTGAACGAACTCTTCGAGACGCTATCGCCATTTTTGATGCGGTACGCGATGCGAAGGACCAAATCCGCGGAAACAGCCGAAGATCTGGTGCAAGAGGCGTTCATGGCCTTATACCGCGACCTCCGGAACGGGAAACGCATTGATAATCCTCGAGCGTGGACGATCGGCACTGTGCGGAATCAGGTACGCAAGTTTTCACGGTCGGTTCGGCTTCATGGAGAAGATCTTCTGTCTCCCGAGGTGTTCGATCTCATGCCAGCCCAAACGGGGATGATCGACGAAGCAGAATCCCTGGACTTCGGCCCCGAGTGGCTACGGGTTCTTACGCCACGCGAGGAAGAAGTGATCCTGCTCAGACTGCAGTCGATGAAATACAGGGAGATCGGCCAGCAACTGGGGATCAGTAGCAAGTCTGTCTGCACTTTGCTCGCTCGCGCCATCAGGAAGCTTCAAGCGTTAACCCAGTCGAGAAGCAGCGGAGACGAGCTGCGAGGAC
>Ga0065720_1019843_pt1 | contig 19491 bp, 24 predicted proteins | sample Thericmetagenome_FD_59107 | JGI IMG/M metagenome (GOLD analysis project Ga0065720, IMG submission 59107) | Thermophilic microbial communities from the Joint Bioenergy Institute, California, USA of rice/straw/compost enrichment - eDNA_2 v2... | ecosystem: Engineered > Solid waste > Grass >...
ACACCATTCCCGGGGTGGCCCGGCGGACGGCGGAACAAATTGTCGCCGAGACAGGAACCGACATGAGCCGCTTTCCGTCTGCCGCTCATTTGTGTTCGTGGGCGGGGTTGGCTCCAGGGAACAACGAAAGTGCCAGGAAACGAAAGTCCGGGCGAACGACCAAAGGGAATCCGAAGCTGAGGAGCGCTCTCCTCGAGGCGGCTCGAGCAGCAGCCCGAACGAAAAACACGTATCTGTCCAGTCTGTATCATCGAATTGCCGCCAGACGAGGAGCGAATCGGGCGGCTGTAGCGGTGGCGCATCGAATCCTGATGATCGTCTACCATCTGCTGAAAGAGAAGCAGGTTTACAAGGAATTAGGTCCTCATTATTTCGAAGAACGCCGGCGTGAACAAATGGCCCGACAAGCGATACGGAAGTTGGAAACGCTAGGATATGACGTTGTGGTGAAAGAACGGAAACACACCGCGTAACACCTATGATTTTCCAAAAGAAAGTGATGTAGGTGTGGGCTGTCCTTTTTGTGCTTTTTGGCGACTAAAATTTTCGGGATAGACGCTGAAGCTCTTTCTACTAAAATATAGATGACGATAATTCCATGGTGCTATTTATTCTGTCATCAGCGATTGAATTGCATTTTCCAGGAAAGATTCCTGCATCTGTCCTATTTGCACGATTTCTATTTTTCCTTTTTTAATGAAAAAGGTTGTAGGATATTGGGTAACCCGGTAACGGTCGCGAATTTGTAAATTTGGATCGTACAATATCGGGAAAGTTAGCCCGTATTGGTTTACGAATCCCTGAACCGTCACCTCGGCTTCCCCGAGGTTAATTCCAAGAACGACTAGCCCTTTATCTTTCCATTTATTATACTGTGCCTCAATTGCCGGCATTTCGTTTCGGCATGGCGGGCAAAAAGTTCCCCAAAAGTTCAGGATGACCACGTTATTGGAATAATCAGAAAGGTTATAAATTTTTCCGTCCATACCCGACAAAGAAAAGTCAGGTGCTTTATTTCCTTCTTTGGGAACCTCTTCTTTAGAAAATAGTTGGCCGCCAATCGTCAACGCGCCGACGGCAATCACAGCAGTGAAAATGATGATTTGAAGCCATTTTCTTCTCCTCATGAATTCAAGGCCTCCTCTCTCTTGCCTTTTCTGTGTCCTCGATAACCAGTGTCTTTTTGCTGCGAAAGTAAAAGTACACCATAATGATTGCACCTAGCAGGATGATGCCAAAACTTGTCCATTGTGCTGCTGTCCAATGAAAGGCGTACCGAGGTGTATCCCCGCGCAAAAACTCAAGCATGAACCGGCCGAGTGCATACAAAATGTTATAGGTTAAAAACAGGAAACCAGTAGGCCATTTTTTGTTTTTGAGTGCGATGAGGATGGCAAAGACAATCAGGTCCCATTGGCCTTCTCAAATCTCTGCCGGCCACAGCGCTGGGAGCCGTATTTTTCGTAGGCAATCGTTCCGGGCGGATATACAATGCCGAAATTGGAGCCAGTGGGAGAACCGAAGGCGTCACCATTAAGAAAACAGGCAATTCGCCCGACCGATTGGCCTAAAATAATGGCAGGAGCTGCAATGTCGGCAAACTCCCAAAACGAAATGCGCTGAATGCGTGTATACACCGCCGCGGCGATAAACCCGCCGACGAGCGCTCCTTGGATGGAAAGACCCCCGTTCCATATCGCGAAGATCTCTCCTAGGTGTGCAGCATAATAATCCCACTGGAAAAAGAAAACTTCCCAAAATCTTGCGCCGACAATCGCTCCAAGAAGGACATAGACGATCACATTGGGCACATGTTTTTGATAAACTGTACCCCTGGCCAAAAAATACGCCACACCCGTTGCAAGCAAGACAGCTATGGCAACCACCAGACCGTATGAGCGGACCGGGTATTCGCCGATATAAAATAAAATGACTCGCATTGTTCATTCCTCATCTTTCTACATTTAATTATTTACCGTAATTTTTTTCGGGACGCTTTTGCAGAACGTAAAAATTGGTCGCAAACAACATCAGGATCGAGATTCACCACGATACAAAGTGTCTCAAACCATTCCGAATGGATAAACGACAACGCGTCGTTTCGGATTTGAACGTATTTCCCTCTTCGCTTCTTCACCCCGTATTGTAAATCAGATCGTGCCAACATCAAAATTTCATGAATTAAATTAATGTATCCGGGGGAGATCATGCTGCATCTACTCCTTGATCCACCGGGTTCTGCTTTTTCTTCTTCAAAAACATACTGAGGATACTCCCCAAAATAACCATGACGAAATAAAGCAGCTGTTCTGCCGACATTCCGAATATCCATTCGGTTTTCGTTTCAAAAAACGAAACGAGCAAAAGTCCGATGCCATAAAAGCTCATAAAATCCGCAAACGGCTGACCCGATCCCAAGTCCTCCTTCTTTCGCTTCCAAAGCCAGATCAACAGAGGGACTGTCACCACAATCCGGTAAACATTAACCGGATGATACTTGAACGCGGGGTTTTCGATGGAAATTCCCCACGGCAAATTCGTAGGCACTCCATACTGCCAGGAAAGCAAACTGTACACCGTAACCATGGTTGCGATTCCGTACGGCAGCAGATCGGGTAACAGCCAGCGAAAACCGTACATTCTCCAGCTTTTAAACCCGATATATACCGCCCCTGCGAGACTTCCGAACCATGCGCCTTCGGATGAACCGCTCATCAAAAGCGCACGGAACGGATTTTTCAAGAGAATGGTTGGCGAGAATAACACCGGACTGAATTTCCATACCAGAGCAGCGATCAGAAGACCTCCCGTCAGGATGTCCAGCACCGGCTTGTCATCATATACTGTTTTTTTCAGCTTGTACTTCATCACGGCGTAACCGGTTAAACCCGCTATCGCCAAAAGCAGCCAATCGAAACGAATCATAAACGGACCGAACTGCCATATTTCCGGCATGCTCCCCTCTCCTCGCTTCCATGAGCTATTTGGTGGCGGCTAGACTCTTGAATTTGCTTTCCAAAGTTTGCGGATCGGTAAGTCCCGTTACTTTATCTACGATCAAACCGTTTTTGTCAACAAAAAACGTGGTGGGGATCGCCTGCACGCGATACCGATTTGAAACGGGATTTTTTTCATCGTCATCCAAAAGTACCGGAAACATAAATCCAAACGCATCGGCAAATGCCCTGGCATCTTCCGCCGTATCTTGAGTCGTCATATTTACCGCATAAATTTCCAATTTTCCTTTGTACTTGTCGTAAAGCTTCACCAGCTCCGGGGCTTCGAGGCGGCAAGGTCCGCACCAAGATGCCCAAAAGTTCACGATCACCGGTTTACCTGTCGAATGGGGAATCGAATAAGATTCTCCATCCAATGCTTTCAAAGTAAATAATGGTGCCTTAAAACCAACTTTCGGCAGTTCCTCGATTTGTTGCGATGCCGCAGCATCTTTCGCCGGAGTGCCCGCTTTTTGATCGAACATGTTCCCGGAACGATTTTGATAAACCGCAACGCCGGCTAAAATCACGGCAAGGATTAACACAATCACCTGTTTTCTCATGGTGCATCCTCTCTCATTCCCGATCCTTTATAGTGTCCAGTAGGTCAGCGTATCGCTGATCCCCAACAGGATAAACAACGCTCCGGCCAATCGCTGAATCCGGGTGCCCCACTGCCGCGCACGCTTCACCATGACCCTATCCAATCCAAATCCGACAGCCAAACCGGCAAATAGTAAGAGCGGCATTGCCGTACCGACGGCAAATACCGGGGGAAGCAGAATCCCGTATGACGACTTCAGAGCCATCGGCATTACGCCGCCAAAAAACAAGGAAAACATGGTCGGGCAAAAACCGAGTGAAAAAGCAACGCCCATTAAAAAGGCTCCCCATTTTCCGCCGATTCGCTCCGATAAATCTCTTAAGGAGACAGAAATCCGGTATCCCACTCCGCGTATGCGGATCCATCCGATCAGAAATAAGCCCATCACAATCAGCAGAGGACCGAGAAATTTACGGGCATAGACGAAAAGCGGAATGGACTCCGTAGATATCCCTTGCCCAAACGCCCAAAACAGCAAGCCGAAAACAGAAAAGACAGCGATTTTCCCTACCAGATACAAACCCAGTTCGCTCCATGATAGCCGCGCCTGGGCCTGCCGGCTTCCAAAGTACGTGATCGCCCCGATATTGGCTGAAATTTGACAAGGCGCCACCGATCCGACAAAACCGAAAAAAAGTACAGACAGTAAAGCGATATTTGTCGAATACGCAGCGTTACCGAACGGTTCGCTTAGCCAAGCGCTGATTTGGCTGAAAAATTGATACATGTCCCGCACCTCCTAAAACCCGGAAAAACCCCCGAATAACCGAATAAGAACGATCGTGATTTTGGTCATTTGATCCGTATACAGTAAAACCCCCGTTAAGATCATCATGCCGCCGCCGATCTTCATCATCAGACCGGAATATTTGAGAACCCATTTCACTTTACCGATAAAAAAAGCCATGATGAAAAATGGGATGGCAAAGCCTGACGTATAGGCTGAAATGTATCCAATCGCCTGCCCAGGGTTCGTAACCCCGAGGGTAAGAATAGCCGTCAAAATGGGCCCAACACAAGGCGTCCAACCGGCTGCGTACGTAATGCCGACGAGAACCGAACCTGTATAGCCCACCGGCTTTGTTTCAAAATGATGCCGCCTCTCTTTCATCATCCATTGCGGTTTGAAAATCCCTGCCACCACAAGTCCCATGGTTGCCACGAGAATCCCACCCAACTTCCGGATCAAATCCCGGTTGGCCGAAAACAATTCACCCACCAGACTCGCGGATAAACCAAGGGAAAAGAAAATGACTGAAAATCCGAGGATAAAAAATACCGTATGCAACAAGGCTTGGCGTTGAAAGACGCCTTTGCCTTCTTTCAAATCTTTCACGGAAACTCCTGTAATATAGGACAAGTAAGAAGGATATAGCGGCAGGCAACACGGCGATATGAAGGATAGAAAACCTGCTCCAAAAGAAAGCCATATGCTCAAGTCAGCGGCATTCATAAACGTCCCCTTTCACACTACAATATTTAGTGTTAATTTTTTGAAAAAAAAAGGGGGGTTAGGCGCACCCACCCAAAATAAACGACATGAAAAACAGAACGACGACTATGGACTGCAGGGTTGGCTTCCCCCGCAAGACCGGAACCCGGATCGGTCTGGACGGTTCAATCATTTGCTGGATCCGGTAATTGATCGCCACGTCGGCAAACGAAACGCCTGCTGCAAACTGCCGATGTTCTTGCCCCGTGAGCTTTAACAGCACACTTCCCAGTTCATAAGCGGATCCCATGCGATGGATCACGAATCGGTCAGCCAACAGTTCTCTCCATACTTTATAATGATGCGCCAATCCTTTTAGAACGGGAACATATTTCATACTATCCGTAAATAAGATAACCAGGAATAGTTTCAGCGGATCGCGGTTTTTGCAATGGTGCCATTCGTGGAGCAAAATCGCCTCAACTTCTTGTTCCGTGAAACAGTCCAGAACATGCGTAGACAGCAGGATTTTCGGACGGAAGATCCCCATGGCCAGCGCAAGAAACGTGCGATCTCTGATAACTGCAATTTCGATTCCCCATTCGCGGTATTTCTTTTTCAATCGCTTGGTTGCGCGGACGTCTTTTTGGACTTCTATCCTTTTTTCCAGTTTCCATGTAAGATAAGATTGTTTTATGATCCGCAGGAGTATTTTCAAGGTCGTATACGCAATAAGGCCGTAGAATAAAAAATCCAACAGTCTATGCTGCAGTGAATTTTTCTTTAATGCAGTCAAACAGTACTGGAACAATCCCCACTGCAGATTTATGTCCCCTATCTGGTGAGCTAAATAGAGACCCATCTGCAGCAAAACGAAGAAGGCGATCACGATAACCGAAAGAAACGACAACTTCGATTTCACTGTGCCGCTCATGGCTTATTCCTGTTTTTTAATTCCATTAATTTTTGTTCCAGCTTCCGGATCGAAGCCGGATCGGCTTGTTCCAGCGCCTCAATCATATGGTTTACGACGAGATCGCCAAATTCTTCAATCAATCCGAGCGTTACGGCCCGTGTTTGCTCGGCAAGAAATTGTTCTTTCGTCTGAACCGCCCGGTAATACGTGGATCGGCCCCGTGCCCGTTTTGCCAGATGACCTTTCTCCGCCAAACGATTCATGACCGTCATCACGGCGTTAAAGGAAATCGGGCTTTCTTCGTTCAATATCCGCTGCACTTCTTTAATGCTTAGTTCCCCCGATTCCCAGATGATTCGCATAATCCGCGCTTCAAGCGGTCCAAAAAAACGGTTCAGGCCTTCTTCATTGACTTTAATGCGAGAGACTTTCATAAATGGCTCACACCCTTTACACTAAGGATTGTAGTATAACGATCTCACGGGTGTCAATGTATGTATCGTGACAATCACTGAATAGAATAAAAGACGAGCAGGCTATTTACACAACTGCTCGTCTTTTTTTGAAACCATTATTTAAGAGACAACTCTGTTGTAATTTACTCGCTGTTCATCTTCGACTTCTTCCGCAGGGGCAACATTCTTCAACGCTTGAATTTCCTTGGTCAATTTGTTGTTTTGTTCAATTAATTCAGCCATCTTGATTTGCAGGGCTTTCACTTCCTCTGAAGTGGATGCCCCATGAGACTGCCCACTGTTTTTGTGGCTATGATGACCCTTTCCGCCGAACATTCCTTTCATGCAGAACAGCATCATTAACGGACAAGCTAAAACCGCCAAAATCTGTAACCATTGCATAAGTGCATGTTCCTCCTTTTTGATTAAACAATACAACATAAATGTGTTGAAATTTTGAAGAAAATAAGAATTCCCAAATCCTTTTTGATCAAGTCGCTTGCTTCTTTCTCTGACTGCGGTAATAAAGAACTGCCAATAATCCCAAAGCAATGAGGCCCGAGATCCAATAAATAGTTCCGTTCGTTCTTGGTTCCTTCACTTCGATAATGGCGTCAAGAACATCGTTGTCCATTCCCTGGGAAGTATCGTCCGTTCCGTAATGTTCTTTGTACCGGGCTGTAATGAGAGCAGCCCATTTCCCTTGTTCCGGAAAAGTAACAATACCTTTATATTCGCCGTCTTTCACGTGTTCCAATGTCAGATTGATTTCTTGTTGCTCTTTTTTCAACGTAAGATTCACTATTGCATTATTTGCCGGATGGGCTTCATCTAACGCACCGCGTGAACCGTCTTTTGTTTTCACTTCGAGGACGCCAACGGTGATTACCGTTTTATCACCGGCGTAAGCGACAGTTGGCGAAAAATGGGTAACCATCAGCCCGCTGTCCACATCAGCCAAAGCCATCTTTTCGAACGAAAAAAATAAGATGGTCACGAGCAATGCGATGAAAACACCGTATAACCTACTCAAACAAACACACTCCATCAATTGAATCTTTGTGTCGTTATTTTTCCTTTGAACTTATTATAAGGTGCAAATTTGTTGAATTTGTGATGAAGATGTTATGAAATGGTGACGTTTTCGGTTTGCAATTTTTGAATAAAAGAGGAACTTCCTGTGGTTGGAAATTCCTCTGTCGATATGTTGAAACGGACACTGCTACCTTTATTTTGTGTATTTCACCAGCGTGATCAGTCCGCCCGGTTCTACATCGGCATTTGTTGTATGATGTAGTTCGTGACAGTGGAACATCCACTCCCCTGGATTATCGGCAATAAAGTCGATATCGTATGTTTCACCTGGGTTCACGGTCACTGTATTTACGATCTGAGGAGTGGGCAATGGATGGCCGTCTTTCGCGATAATCCGGAAATCGTGCCCGTGAAGATGCATCGGATGGATTCCGTTACTGATATTGGCCAGCCGGACGTGTACCAACTCTCCGTACTTTACTTCAATGGGCTGCGTGTCCGGAAACGATTTTCCGTTGATGGTCCAATAGTTATAATCCATCCCCATGACCGAGCTTCCCGCTTGATCGCCGGGTTGTTTGGCGGGCATGTCCATGCCGCCATGCGGATTTTTTTGGTCCGGTTTATCTTCCAAACCATGTTCCATCATGGCGCGAATATCGCCTTTTTTCTTCAGTGGGCCAGGCTCACCTTTCGACATGCCGGACATTTGATCATGCCCCATTCCTGCCTTACCCTCTTTTTCTTTTCCGCCGTGCTGATTCGGTATGTTCCACCCGCCGAACAGCATTGTGTACTCACGGTCATGTTTTAAAGGTGAAGTTTGTGGGTCGATAATCAATAATCCGTACAACCCTTTATCAATTTGGTGAATGCTGTTAAAGTGGGAATGGTACATGTACGTTCCTGCATGGTTGGCTGTGAACTCGTACGTAAATGTTTCTCCGGGTTTGATTGCGTGCTGGGTGAACGAAGGCACGCCGTCCATACTGTTCGGAACATGAAGGCCGTGCCAATGAATGGATGTCTCTTCCGGTAGGCTGTTTTTAAGGGTCACTCGAATGGTGTCCCCTTCCTTGGCACGTATCGTTGGCCCCGGAACGGTGCCATTAAAAGTGTAAGCATCGGTCTGGACACCCGCAACGAGTTCCCAACGTGACACCTTCGCCTCAAGTTGAAATTCGCGAACTTGTCCTGTAGGACGAATCGTGTCCGTTTCAGACAACGCCGGCAGATTGCGCAATTTTCTAGTCTTTAAGATATCTTCATTGGGCGCCGCGGTTCCTTTTTTGTGATCTCCCATTAAACTTCGAACCTGCCCGCCCAGGGATTGCGGATTCTTGTCTGTGCTTCGGTTTTCTGGTGTTGATTCGCGTTGAACAGAGTTACAATTGGTTAATAAGGAAACCGATAAAATTATAAAGAGAAGCGACGCAAGTGGTTTCATTGTCAAACCCCTCCTCTGGTTATATAGGGTAGTATGTGAAACCCAGAAGAGGTTATGCAGGCCAAATCCTTTTGAGTTGACATAAAAAATCCAGTATCCGGGAATCGTCCCGAACACCGGATAGCATCGACTTAGACGGTCAATTATGACATTTCGTTTATTGTTTATTGTTTTGGTCGTAGGAATTCATAAAAGTGCTGCAAGCATTCATCATCTTTTGCCCTTCCGGGGAGTTCATGGCAGTCATCATCCTGGTCATGTTCGGATCTTCCATCATCTTCATCATATTGGACATTCCGCTGTTACTCATCATGCCGTCCGTTCCCAGTCCATCATTGGATCCGGCTGCAAAACTGATTTGTCCGACGACCAAGATGGCTGCCAACCCAAATGAAATCATAAGCAGCTTTTTCTTCTGCATTCTCCGTCTTCTCCTTTCTTTTGGTTCTCGTTTAAAGTGTAAACCAAACATTTGTTGATTCTTTGAAGAAACGTTGATGATCATATGAATTTGAATCAATCGAACTACTTTTTCAATAAAGTCGCCTTTTTTTCCTCAAACTCTTCTTGATTGATCTCCCCGCGGGCAAATCTCTCCCGCAATATTCCTATTGCTGGGTCTTCTTGTTTTTTGGAAAACACTTTCGTAATCAACAGTAAGATCGCATAAATGACCAGCCCTATAGCGACGATCCAAAACAACATCATCCAAAACATTCCTGCACCCATCATGGACATCATACGGCTCATCTCCTAATTAATCAGATTGGGAAAGCCCCTTTCCCCGATCGGCAATTTTCGTCCAATTCGTTCCGCCGTCGTTGGATAAGTACATATCTTTATTAAACGTAGCAATCACCAGTTGCTTCGTATCTGCGGGATTTTGTGCCACGTAGGCCACTGCATCTTGGGTCATGGCCGGAAGTGTCAATTCGATCTTTTGTTTCGTTTGAACGTTCATTCGTGCAAGTGACGCTCCCTGTCCGTAACTGCCGACGAACAACTCGCCTTGGGGGCCGAAGTACAATGCCGTCACCTGCGTTGCGGAGCCTGTTTTTTCAAAAGTTTGCCCGTAATCCCGCGACACATACAATCCGTCTTTCGTTCCGACGGCAACTACCGCATCGTTCGTCGGATGAACGGCCAGCGCGTCGGGTTCACCGCTGAGGCCCTTCATCTCCGCTTGTACCCAAGTTTTCGCTTCATCATTTGAGTAGTACAGCCCGACTGCCTTCATTGCGGAGTTGGGCTGCGGATTGTAAACGTAAATCGTATGCGTCCTATAGCTCACATTCATCAGATGGAAATCAACTTCACCGGATAAAGCGAGTGTTTCGATGGTTTTTCCTTCATCCGTACTTTTGATCAGGCCAAAAGGATTCTTTTTATTCGATCCCGGAGCCGGATGGCCGCTGCTGTAAAACCGGTCGTCCGCCATGGAAAAGCCCATGTAATCGTGTTTTTCGCCTAATCCGGCGGACCAGACTCCCTGCTCATACACTTTGATTCCGTCATGAGCAGGGACAAGGATGCGCCTACCGTCTCCGGAATAACCCACACCATGAATATGCGTCATGACCACTTGCTTTTCTCCGGTGCCGGATAATATGACAGCGCTGACGATCAAACCGATAAGCGAGACGATGCCGCTCCATTTAAACAGCCTGGCAAGAACCGTCAATCGTTCCCGCCTTAAGCGATCTTCTTTCTTTTTTGCTCCATTCAATGATTTTAGACGGCTTCGATTTACCGCATACAAGATCCACAATACGGCAGCCAGCAACCCCCAGCCGGCAAGCACATAGAGACCTAACGGATCATTGGATGCCTGATGTCCTCCCGCTACGCCTTCCGCAAAACTTTGCCCCGGAAATAAGGCCATACCCAGTACGATGAATAAACTGCCGTTTTGAACAAGTCTCATTTGCGATTTCCTCTCCTTTTGATGATCAAAACAAGACCGCCGGCCAGCAAAACCGGAATCCCGATCCAAAAACAAATGCTGACCAAATTGTGAAGATACGCGCGAATCGAATTTGGGTTCAGCATAACGGTGGCCGACATCGTTAAACAGGACAGGCCGATGACCACAAGGGACACGGCTATGATCCACTCCGCCTTTTTCATCCGCACTCTCCTTCCTGCTGCTAGTCCACACTGCGAAACTCCAATTCAAAACGCGTTCCCTTCCCCTCAACGCTGGTCACCCGGATTGTTCCACCCTGCAGTTCCATCAATTTCTTGGCAATCGCCAGCCCAAGTCCGGTACCGCCATATTCCCGGGAGCGCGATTTCTCCACCCGGTAAAACCGTTCAAAAATATAAGGCAAATCCTGTTCGGGTATGCCAATACCCGTATCCTCGACAACCACTAACACTTTTTGACCTTCCAAGTTACGCAATGAAATGGTGATGGTCCCTTGCTCGGTATAACGGATCGCGTTATCCAGCAAATTCAGAAATATTTGCTCTGTCCGCAGCCCGTCGGCATATACCAGATTTAATTGTTCCTCGCAAATTACACGGATTTCCAGATTTTTTTCTTTTGCCTTCAGGCTAACATTTCTCACGCTGTTTTCCATCGCCTCGGACAAATCGATCCACTCCATCTGGAGATTGATTTTTCCTTCCTCCATTTTGGCGAGTTCGAATACATCCTGAATCAGTTGCTTCAATCGTGCTGATTCCTGAACAATAATATCCAAAATTTGCTCTCTCTCTTCTTCAGATGCGTAAAGACCCTGCTTCAGCACTTTTGCGTACCCTTCCAGATAAGTAACGGGTGTCCGCAGTTCATGTGAAATATTGGCGAAAAATTCGCTTCTCGAATCGCGATACCGCTTCAAGTCCACGGCCAAATCGTTAATGGCCCGCGCCAACGATCCGATTTCGTCTCCCGATGCTGCGTTCACGCGCGCTTCCAAATCTCCCCTGGCAATCCGCCGCGCAGCACGTTCCATTTGAATTAACGGTTCGGATAATTTACGGCTGAGCACGATTGTAAACCCAAGCGCAAGGAAAAAGGCCCCCACTCCCGATAATACAATTAAGTTTGTTATTTTTTTCAGCGACTGATGAATCGCCTCGACCGATGACAACACATAAACGCCGCCATAAAAACGGTCCTCGCTCCGAATTGGATGGGCAGAAACAAGAAACCTTTCTCCCGATACAGGGGCTATTAGTTCTTTCCGAATGCTGTTCCCTTGTGCCAATGCGGCTACTTCTTCTTGCGGCACAAAAGTTCCTTCTTGAACCCAAGAGACACTCGAGCTGGAAACAACCTTTCCTTGTTCATCCGTTATAAAAAGTTTCACCCCGGAAAATTCGGACATCATCCCGACCATATTCACTGTCATCGCATTCGGAGACGTTGCGATGATTTGTGCGAACCGGGTTGACAATTGCCCGATTTCTTCTTGTACTTTGTTATAATAAAAACCGGTAAAAATCTTATGAATGACGAAACCAAGCGGCAGTAAAACGATAACGAATAAAAGTATGATGGTTCCGCCCAGTTTCAATACGATACGATTCAGATTCATCAGCGTCCCTTCGTCCCGTCAAATTTATATCCAATTCCCCACACCGTTTGAATGGGAATGAAGGATAATCCCGCTTTCCTGACCTTTTCGCGGATGTTCTTGACATGCGTATCGACGGTTCGAATATCCCCCAAATATTCGGTCCCCCAGATCCGGTCAAGCAGGTCTTCCCTGGTAAAAACCCGATTCGGATGCTCTGCCAGAAACCGCAGAAGATCAAATTCTTTGGGGGTGCATTCTACGAGTTTGTCTTGAACCCATACTTGTCTGGCTGCCGTATCAATCTTCATATCATGACAGACAATCGTTTCTTCCGACGAGTTCGCGCCCTCCGTAAGACTGGAGCGGCGAAGCAAGGCAAATATTCTTGCGACGAGTTCTTCCGGTTCAAACGGTTTGACCAGGTAGTCGTCCGCCCCCAAATTTAATCCTCGAACCTTATCCTTCGTTTCCGACCGGGCCGTCAACATGATAATCGGCGTTTGTTTTTTCTCCCTGATTTTTTTGCATACTTCCCATCCATCCATTCCCGGCATCATGATGTCAAGAACAATCAGGTCAAATGAATTTTCCCCGGCTAGTTTGATCGCCTCTGTCCCGCTGGCTGCTTCCGTGACCTGAAACCCGTTTCTCGTCAAATAAATTCGCAGCAGATTTCGCATATTCCACTCGTCATCGACGATCAGCAGATGGATTTTTTGCATAATCCTCTCCTCAAATAAAAAAAGCAAAATCGTTATTCTCTAGGTTTTACCACACCCCGGCTTCTTAATTATACAAATGAAATTTGTTGAAACTATGAAGTTGAACACAAAAAATCAACCCAAACTCTTCTGAAAAGTAGAATGGCTCGAGTTGATAAAAACCGTAACTAAGCAATTAGAACCATAAACGCCTGCACACCTCGAGTTCCGTTACGCTTAACAATGTGAGATTAGCCCTTACTGATGGTCCGAACATAAGCTGTAACGTTGCCCAAACAGCAGGACCCTTGCGGATTATTGACTTCACAGCCGCAGCGATTCGCTTGCACATGCTGACGGATATGGTCAATCGGGTGTTCATTTTTTTGAACTGCCTGGATCAGACGTTCTCTTGTCCAACCGAAACAATAGCAAACAGGCACGTCCAAAGCATCGTCCTTCTGATATACCGGTACTTTGAGCGTGTCTTTATCAAAGGAGAGTGAACCGCTAAAATAAACCACTTCACACGATGGATTTGAGCAAAACGCGTAATTCTCTTCGGGCTTGAGGGTTTCCAATGCGGTCGGCTTAAGCAACGACTTCAGGGTAATCAACGGAACTCTTTTGCCCTTTTGGTGACAGACAGGACAACCGTTCTTGGTCGATGACTCGTTAGCTGGAATTTGACAACAACTTGCCATTGGCATCACCCTCCATGAGATTTGAGGCATTATCGTTTTGTCCTTTCCATCCCGCCGTTTCGGCTAAAGTACACGGATAAATTTCGGGTCACTATGGCTATACGATTGGGATCTTTCTTTAGACACCCTGATTCCAAGGGGTTTTCCCCGTTCAATTGAACGTTCGTTGCCGACCATGTTTTCAAATCCGCTGAACGCACTAAGCCTTCCCCTTTCAACGCGAATACACTTTAGCGGATCATCACGCCCTTCCATTTCAATCCATTCGTTTTTTTCTCATCAGAATATAGATGAACGCCAAAAACAACAGTGAAAGCAACAGACGAGGGTAATTTTCCTCGATCCGGATAACGTCGTGCCCGATGAGCGTTTCCATCAAGATGGATGGCATCTTTCCAATGAAAGTCACCATGATAAAATCCCAAAATCGCATATGGGACACGGCCGCGGCAAATGTAATGACGCCGGAGGGAATCAAGGGGGTCAAGCGTGCCAAGAACAGTATGACAGCACGTCGTTTTCGACTCGCTTCATTTAATCGTTTTAGCCAAACCCAGCTCTCCTGTTTGACCGGCCGTATCCTTCCGAATCCCCGACGATACAGCCAAAAGGATACCCCTGCTCCAAGCACTTCTCCGGTTAAGGTAATCCAAAACCCCGGGATCAGTCCGAATACAACCGCATTGGCTCCTGATAAAAACAAAGTGGGCACAATGCCCAAAATCGCGATGATGATACTGAGCAGCAAGCTCACGAAAATGGCCCAAATCCCGAATGATCCGAGCCATTCCGCAAGCTCGTCGACCGGCATGAACCAATCCATACGCCACTTACCTTTCAAAATGACGGAAAAACAAACTTCGCTTAAGTTCCTCTGATTTTTACTACAAATTGTAGTGTAAATAAGTACATGTGTCAATTGCACCCGCTTCCATTTAAAGCATCGTGTTCTCATCACGATACTCACAACTTCTACACATTCTTGTTTTACAATAGAATTTGAAAAAACATCGACGTCAAAAATGAAATGGAGGGAATATCACGGTGAAAAGTTGGAAACTGAAAAGCGCGGCTGCGATCGGCGCCATCGCCATTTTGTTGACGGGGTGTTTCAATTCCGGCGGAAATTCGATGAACGGTATGGATCACTCAAACATGAACGGAATGGATCATTCAAACATGAATATGGGGCAAAAGCAAGATCAAGGGCAAAATAAAGACAACACCGCGGCAAAACCAGCTGTGTTGACCGGCAAAGAGTTTACGCTTACGGCAAAAGTAAGCAATCAAGAACTGGCACCGGGAAAAACGCTTTCGGTCTGGACGTTTAACAACTCCGTCCCCGGCCCTGAAATCCGTGTCAAACAAGGAGACACCATCAAAGTCACCCTAAAAAACGAACTTCCCGAACCGGTCTCCATCCACTGGCACGGTTATCCGGTCCCGAATGCGATGGATGGCATTCCGGGCGTCACGCAAAACGCTGTTCAGCCGGGGCAATCGTTTACGTATGAGTTTCAGGCGAACGTTCCCGGAACATACTGGTATCATTCTCATCAAGACAGCGTCAATCAAGTCGATCGCGGCCTGTACGGGGCATTTATCGTGGAACCCAAAGACGGAACCAAGGTTGACCGCGATTACACGCTGATTTTGGACGAGTGGGTGAGCGCCGGCATGAACATGTCCGGCGGCAACATCTCAGGATCGAACATGTCAGGCATGGACCACAGCAATATGAATATGGGCGGCTCAAACGATAAAGACGGCAAGTCCATGGACCATGGCCGAATGAACATGGACAACGGCGGACACGATATGAGCATGTATGATTTGTTCACGATCAACGGGAAATCCGGTTCGCTCGTGGACAAACTGCCTGTGAAACAAGGGGAAAAAGTGCGCATCCGGCTCATTAACGCAGGGTATCTATCGCATCAAATCCACTTGCACGGACACGAATATAAAATTACGGCCTCCGACGGCCAACCGCTTAACAATCCGGGCATTCTCAGGGACAATATCGTTAAGATCGCACCCGGGGAACGTTACGACATCGAATTTGAAGCTAATAATCCCGGCCAATGGCTCATCGAAGATCACGGGGACAAGGAAGCCGTTAAAGGAATGAAAGCCATTATCACCTATGAAGGTTCTGCCGGAGGGTCGGATCAACCGAACGAAAATGTACAATTGGCGGCAGTTGACCTCACCCGCTACGGACAGGCCGGAAAGATGAACTTCACGTTGGATCAAAAGTATACGTTGGAATATACAATGAATTTGAATACGGAAACGAAGAACGGTGATACGGTCTACACCATTAACGGAAAAACGTTTCCGGAAACAGAGCCGATCAAAGTCAAAAAAGGAGATACCGTAAAGGTTCGTCTCGTGAACAATTCCAAGACCGACGATCATCCGATGCATCTTCACGGGCATTTCTTCCAGGTCCTCAGCAAAAACGGTAAACCGCTGGAAGGTGCCCCCGTCATCAAAGACACGTTGAATCTGAAACCCGGAGAGGAATACGTCGTCGCCTTCCAGGCGGACAACGAAGGCAACTGGATGTTCCACTGCCACGACTTGCACCACGCGTCGGCCGGCATGGTGTCGGAGCTAAAATATACCGATTATAAAACCGATTTCGTTCCGGATCCGAAAGCCGGGAACAAACCGGAATAAAGCCGCATCTTTAAGGGGAACGGAAGATTATCCGTTCCCCGTTCGCATGTTCAGTTTCGGTTGTATGGCATACAAGAATCCGTAGACCGCAGCGCCGACCGTCATCGCGGCGGAAAATCCCATTGTCAGGGAAATAATCACGGAAAGAATCGTACCGGCTACGGTCATCAGACCATTTATCGCCCAGCTTAATGCAGTATATCGTTTCGGGATACGAAGCAATCCGTTCGGGAATGGCATTCCCATCGATATCCCTAATGGAATCAGCAGAAACAAGGCGGCAAGCACCCGATAAACCATAGGCCAATAGAATGATTGTTCATTGTACCATGTAATACATGCGTTTACTGCAAACGCCAGAATTGCAACCCCCAAGAGGGGAGCATATCGTTTCGTGTGGCCGGAAGACCATTTCGCGGACAGCAAACTTCCGATTCCGCCGGCTACCAACAAAACGCCGAGCACCAACACAAAGGACAGGGTTGGATGACCCAACGGCAAGATTAAGCGTAGGACAAGGGTCGTTTCAATGATCATAAAACCGACGGCAATGCCGGAGAAATAAACGGCTGGCCCATTTGGAAAGTTCGTTCTTCTTCTTCTGACCAAGACCAATGTGATCAGTAACACCAGGGCAGCGATCCAGACGAGCTCAATCGGGACGTTTCCCGACTTATTGTAGAAAAAGGGTCTATCGTCTCGATTTGCCGCCAGGTTGGCTTTTTGCTCATCATTAATTGTATGAAGCCATGAAAATTGATCATGGACGTAAGGAACATGTACCGGGATTTGGTGGATGCTTTCAGCCCCCTCTTTCAGCCGACGGGCCGAAGTCGCCGAAAAAGGCTCATTGCTCAGGATAAGCAGCGGTCGCGTAATTTTGCTCCCTCCCATCCCCCAAACCACATGGCCGAGGTGTTGATATGTTCCGACCACAGCCATGTGATTCTTCATTTGAGCGTCTTGGATTCCTTCGTCTTTAAGAGATTTCTCGGCTGCAAGCAAAACTTTCATCAATTCCGTCTCGTCATGGAGCAAAAAGGCGAGCCTTCCTCCCGGTTTCAGCTTCTTCAAGTATTCTCCGACGGCCTCTTCCGTGAAGATGTAATTTTCCGTCAATGCCAGACCCAAACCGTTGGCGTCTTGAAAAGCCAAATAACTCGTCGTCGTACGCAAATACTCAACCTGCTCCAAGTTGCCCGCATATTTGGAGATCGTGGACACCGTCCCGCCGTCGAGCGTGATATATAACAGTTCTCCGTCACCCGCGTCGTATACGTCGGTGCGAGAAAATGAATTCCAGTCCGAATAAACGATTTTTGCGTCTTCATTCAGAAATACGTTTGACGGACTCGTCAGGTAGGCCCGAAACGGAATCATGTTTGAAAAAGGATAAATCCCGTTTATCAACAGCAAGGAAAGAGTTACACCATAAAAGACCTTCAATCGCTTTCACAATTCCGGCCAGAAACGCAGAACTAACCATCCATAACGCAGCCGATAAAAGACTAATCGTTTGCATCGGACCGAATATGTTCATCAACCAAACGGAACATCCTGCGCCGATCCCGGCGCCGGCCAAATCGGAAAAATAAATCGCGTGTATCCAATCACGTTGCCTTTGCACTATGGCCGCGAGCAACGAACCTCCTGCTAAGAATGGTACCAATGCCATTGCAGCGTAAGACCATATTCCAAGGTACGGCAGCGCATACATGGCAAAGACGAAGACGATTAAGAGAAGGGCGAATAGGCCCAGCCATTCGCTCCTAAACCGATAAATGAAACCAGACCATTTATACGCGAGATATCCGCCAAGCCCTACGCCCAATGTCGCTAACGAGATCGCCAAAAAGACGTAGTTATAATCCAATATGGCCGAAAAAATGCGGGAAAGAAACACTTCATATATGATAAAAGCAAAAGCTGCCGAAAATGTAATCATTACATCCTTTCCAATGGTTCGATTCAATGGGCGCTTCTCTCCTCTTTACATCATTGGCATTCTGAAATAGTTTGTACGAAATTGCAAAGGTTAAAACATATCGAATCTGAAATTCACTACAAAATGTAGTATAATTTCAATAAATGGCTCACTTTAATTTGGGTACCGAAGATGAACATAATTTGTTAACAGGGGTTGAACCATATGAAGACAATACTTATGGTGGATGACGAAGACAAAATTCGAGATGTCGTCGTGTCTTATTTAAAAAAAGACGGATTTCGCACAATGGAAGCTGGAACGGGAATGGAAGCTTTACAAACAATACGAAACGTCCCGGTCGATTTGGTCATCCTCGATCTGATGCTGCCGGACATCCCTGGGGAGCAAGTTTGTCAAACGATTCGGCAACAATCATCCGTTCCTATTCTTATGCTTACAGCCAAGGTAGACAAATCGTCCCGGGTACACGGGTTGAACATTGGAGCCGATGACTACGTGATCAAGCCTTTCGATCCCCTCGAGCTGGTGGCCAGAGTACGGGCTATACTCCGCCGGACCGACGAGCACCATCTGCTCGTTGATCGAATTTCTTTTAACGACGGTGAATTGATCATCGATTCGGCCCGTAATGAAGTGTTTTTACTTGGCCAACCGGTCAATTTGACCCCGAGTGAATATAAGCTGCTACTCGTACTGGCCCGTCACCCCCAACGACAGTTTCACCGGGAAGAATTGGTTGAAAAAGTGTTGGGGGCCGATTTCGAAGGGGATGTCCGCGCCATCGACCAACATGTCAAAAATTTGCGCCAAAAAATCGAACCCGATCCCAAACATCCCAAATACATTCATACCGTTTACGGAATCGGTTATCGTTTTATGGGAGGTTCCAAATGAAATCCGGATTGCGTTATCGACTGTCCCTGCTGATGATCGGGGTCGTTGTCGGAACCTTGCTCATTGCCGGAATCAGCCTGATGATGGAAACCCATTATCATTTTCAACAATACCAAGAGCAGTATGGGATGGACCACAACCTCCCTG
>Ga0065720_1003817_pt1 | contig 19485 bp, 20 predicted proteins | sample Thericmetagenome_FD_59107 | JGI IMG/M metagenome (GOLD analysis project Ga0065720, IMG submission 59107) | Thermophilic microbial communities from the Joint Bioenergy Institute, California, USA of rice/straw/compost enrichment - eDNA_2 v2... | ecosystem: Engineered > Solid waste > Grass >...
CGGACTACGTGGCTCGCCGGCGCGAGTTGGAGTGCCTGTAGTACTTCCGCAGAGAGCGTGGTAGTGCCGAGTTGAGGCAGCCGTTGCTCAGTTCCGAGATGTTGCACATAGGCGAAATGAAAGGGCTCGTCGAATCCTTCCCAAAGCGGCAGGAGCGCGGAATACGTGATGGCGTTGAGAATGCCAAAGGCCACGATGAGCCCATATCGGGCTCGCCATCCGACGAGAGTACTCACTAAACAATTCTTGGCGCTGGGGATGCAGGGCCTGATGTTGTGACGATCGCCCCGGGTGTACTCCGTGACGGCACCACGGGGTACGACTTTTGGGATGGGACGGCTTACGAGAGAACGCCCGCGGTCGTCCGGCACACCTGCCACCAGCCGGCTCGCTGGAGCCGCCATGCACCCGCCGTAATTCTTCAAACCCGCGAAAACCCGCCGGGACTCGGCAAGTTGTTAAATCGCAATGGCGGCCGGAAAAGCAGGTACTACCCGAGACTCCCTATTAATCTACTAGGATCATCGGAAGAGGTTCTGGACTTGCCGGGCTCGGTCAGCTATCTTTATGTATTGCCTTGTCAGAAAAGGTCGTATCAAAATCCCTCGTCAGGGCGTTACTAATGCACCACTCCATTAAGGTGGTCGAGATATCGTCGGGCAAGTCGCAGTGAGGGCGAGGCTGGAAAGGGCGAACAGCTTGTCAAGGCAGTCTGTACCGTTGCCATTTTTCCTGGCTCAGGCGCCAGGGGCTCTGAGGGGCGCAGTATACGCAACGGGCAGAAACACAAGAGTTTATTTCTTCGGTCTTCGTACAAAGCCGTGTAACGTGATGAAGGGCTGAGAAGCATGGTCAACTTCTTCCCTCCTCCCTCAGGATGCAGGGCTGAACAGCATGGGTGAAGCCGAATCAGGGAATTTGTCGCATTAGGTCTTGAGCCTGAATCGACCTCGGGAGCGCAAGGATGATTACCGGTTTGCTGCTGATGAGCTTTCTGGTCGGACTAATGGTGGGGCTGACCAGTATGGGGGGAGCGGCGCTGATGACGCCGTTTTTGATTCTTGTTCTCGGAGTCCGTCCCGTCCTTGCTGTAGGCACCGACCTGGTCTACGGTTCTTTAACCAAAATCGCTGGCGCCTGGATGCACTGGAAACAGGGCACTGTAGATCTGAGGGTCTGTTTCCGGATGGCTGTTGCCAGTGTTCCTTGCGGCATCCTCGGGGTCCTGTCAATGTCAGAGCTTCACAAGCTCGGCCTGGACATCGATCAATATGTCCGTACTGCTCTTGGAATCGCTCTGCTTCTCGTGGCCTTGATCGTATTTGCCAAGGCCTTCGGATTCACCCCGAATCCCCGGTGGGGAGATTTCATCTTAAAGCACGAAAAACTGGCAACAGTCCTCTGGGGTGGGATAATCGGATTTGCTGTAGGTTTCACCTCGGTCGGCAGCGGCTCGTTGATTGCGCCGTTTTTGATGATTTTGTTTCCCAAGAATCCGGCTCGAGTTGTTGGAACAGACGTCTTTCACGCTGCCATTCTGGTGACCGCAACGGCGGCGTTTCATTCTAATGCCGGCAACGTGGACTGGCAGCTTGTGCCGATCCTGCTGGCAGGGTCCATTCCCGGCGTACTGGTCGGAAGCTACCTCGCTCCAAGACTGCCCGCGAAGACTCTCCGCGTCGGGCTGAGCGTCCTGCTGTTTGCTACCGGCTGGAAACTGGTCAAATTTATATAGGTAGTAAAAAACAAAGGATTTCTTGGAGGAGGACAATCCCCGGGTGTCGAAGAACGCCGAACTGATTCAGCCTTACGGGGGGTATCTCGTAGATCTGCTGGTGGGCGAGGAGGAGCGCCGGGAGCTGATAAATCAGGCGAAGGGACTTCACTCCCTGCAGCTTTCCCCGCGGTTGATGTGCGATCTGGAATTGCTTGCAACCGGCGGCCTTTCTCCGTTGCGTACGTTCATGGGCAAGCGCGATTACCTTTCGGTAATCGAACGGATGCGCCTGGCCGACGGGACGCTGTTTCCTATCCCCGTCACTCTTCCCGTGAGCAGTCTGGATGGAATTCAGGAAGGCAAAGGCCTCGCCCTCCGCAGCCCCAAGAACAATCTGATTGCGATCCTCCAAGTAGAAGAGATCTACGAGGCGGAGTTCGAAAAGGCAGCCCGGGCCATCTGCGGATCCGTGGATGACNCGCATCCGCTGGTCTTGGAAATGCGGTCGTGGGGAAAGTACCGGTTGAGCGGTCCGCTGAAGGTGGTGGAGCTGCCGCGCCATCCGGATTTTCCGGAANTGAGGAGGACCCCGGCCGAGACGCGCCTCATCCTGTCGGCTTTAGGCAACCCGAATGTGGTNGCCTTTCAAACACGGAATCCCCTCCATCGGGCTCACGAAGAACTGACAAAGCGAGCGGCCGATTCCCTGAACGCAACCCTGTTGCTCCATCCCGTCGTGGGCCTGACGAAGCCTGGCGATATTGACCACTACACCCGTGTCAGGACCTACAAGACCCGTGGTTGAGCGGTATTACGATCCGAACCGAACAGTTCTCAGCCTGTTACCGCTGGCTATGCGCCTGGCGGGCCCTCGTGAAGCCATTTGGCATGCGATCATCCGCCGGAATTTTGGGGCAAATCACTTCATTATTGGGAGGGACCATGCCGGTCCGGGCAGGGATTCTCAGGGGAAACCCTTTTACGGACCATACGAGGCTCGGGAAGCACTGGCGAAGTACAGCGAGGAGATTGGCGTCACTCCATATCCTTTCGATGAATTGGTGTACCTGCCGGAGGAAGGGCGTTATACCGAAATCACAGCGGTCCCCGAAGGTGCAACTACGCTCTCGATTTCAGGCACCGAGGTCCGGAAAAAGTACCTGGCCGAAGGACTCCCCTTGCCGGACTGGTTTACCCGCCCGGAGACAGCCGAGATTCTAGCCGCAGCCTACCCGCCCCGCCGCAAGCAGGGATTTTGTCTTTGGTTCACTGGCCTGCCCTCGGCCGGAAAGAGTACTGTCGCCGAACTCGTTACTGTGCTGCTGATGGAACGCGGCCGTCAGGTCACGGTCCTCGATGGCGATGTCGTTCGAACCCACCTGTCTAAAGGTCTTGGTTTTTCCAGGGAAGACAGGGATGTCAATGTGCTCCGCATCGGATTTGTGGCGAGTGAGATTGTGCGCCATAACGGTGTGGTGATTTGCGCCGCGGTCAGTCCCTACAGGTCCACGCGCAACCAGGTGCGTAACATGATGCGCGACGGTTCCTTTATTGAAGTGTTTGTAGATACGCCCGTGGAAGTTTGTGCACAAAGGGATGTAAAGGGCTTTTATGCAAAGGCGCGGGCCGGAGAGATCAGGGGGTTTACGGGAGTTGATGATCCCTATGAGCCGCCCCTCAATCCAGAAGTCAGACTGGTAACCGCGGAAGTGACGGCCGAGGAAAATGCGCGAATCGTTATTCAATATCTGGAGAGTCAAGGATTTCTCGAGCCGGAATCGGAATTCTTCGACAACCAGGCGCACCGGATGGCAGTTGCACTCTAGTCCCTTGATTGCCTGGCGGGCCGAGGCGGATTGATGCATCGGGTCGTCATCACTGGAATGGGACTGAGCACATCGCTCGGTCCTTGTCTTTCTACATGCTGGCAGGCGCTCGTTGAAGGGCGGTGCGGGATTGCGCCTATCAGTTTTTACGATCCTTCCCAGTACGACATCAAAGTAGCGGCGGAATGCCCCTATGTACCTGCTGAAGTGGATGCCGATCGGGCGCCCAGGGAGTGGTGCCGGCGGTACGTAAGGCTGTTCTATTCCGTTGCGCAGGAAGCCTATCGGGATGCAGGGCTGGAGGAGGATCCGCTGCCGTCATCCGAGATCGGAATTGCCGGCGGAGGGAGTGTCAACTGGATTGATGTCGTGCAATTGCGAAGGGAATACTTTGACTTCCGCACAGAGGACGGCAAGGCGCTCGATCTCAAGCGATATCCAGTGAAGGGGCAGTCGCAACGCGGCTATTACCGGCGGATGGGAGAGATGATGCTGGCCGTTCCAGCGCGGCTTCTGCGGCTTGGCGGACCGCAATTCATGATGGATACGGCTTGCGCTGCCAGTGCTCACGCCATTGGAGAGGCATACCGTCTGGTAAAGCGGGGCAAGGTCCGGGCGATGCTGGCAGGTGGAAGCGCTGCTCTGGTGAATCCCATTGGCATCCTGGCTTTTGCGTTGCTTGGTGCATTGAGCAAAAGCGGCAATCCAGAGGAAGCATCGCGTCCCTTTGATCGGTTAAGAGACGGTTTCGTCATGGGCGAGGGAGCCGGGGCGATTGTCCTCGAAAGTTTGGAAAGCGCTAAGGCTCGCGGGGCCCGCATTTACGCCGAATTAGTTGGCTACGGCTCGACTTTGAATGCCTACTCTCTGAGCGATCCGTCACCTGATGGAAACAGCGAGGCAAGGGCCATGAGGCTGGCTCTCGAGGAGGCGGGCATGACGCCGGAGCAAGTGGACTATGTAGCCGCACACGGCACGTCGACCCCGAAGAATGATGCCGTCGAAACAACCGCAATAAAGCTTTGTTTTGGCAAACACAGTCCCAAGCTTCTTGTTTCTTCGATTAAAGGGCATATCGGACACACAATCTCGGCGGCAGGCGTGTGTAATCTGATCTCTGCCGTCAAGTCGATGGGCGAAGGCCAAGTGCCCCCGACTTTGAACTTGCGTAATCCGGACCCTGGGTGTGATCTTGACTATGTTCCGAATCACAGCCGGAGGGCAACAGTACGGGCAGCATTAGTGAATGCTTTCGCCTTTGGCGGCCAGAATGCAGTGCTCGCCGTAAAAGCTTGGGATACATAAAACGTTGCTGACGTAGAAGCTCATGACAGAACAGGAAATCCTGCAGCAGTTCCAAGGTATCGTTGCCAAGAGCCTGCAGATCGATCCGAGTGAAGTCACACCGGATGCGGCTCTTGATGATCTTGGCGCCGAGTCGCTGGATCTCATTGAGATCAGCATGCAGACAGAATCAGAGTTCAATATCTGGCTCCCCGAGAAATCGATTCTGAAGACAGCTGAGGAGATTTTCGGTCCCGGGGTCCTGGTGAATAACGGACTTCTCACTGAGACTGGTAAGGCGCTTCTTCGCCGCCGTCTCGATGAATCAGAGCACAAGCTCCTTGACGGCGAGGTTACCGTCGATCAGGTGAACAAGCACTTCCTCAAGGTCAAAACCTGGGTGCGCATGATTCATAGCCTGGTCCAGCAGTCTCCTCAGAATTGCGAGGCCTGCGGAGGAGCAATGGTAGCAAGCACCGGCTTCCGTGTGAAATGCAAGGATTGCGGCCGAGAAGTGACGCTGCTTTCCGGTGACGAACTCAACCGCGAGTGGGTGAAGCAATATTATCGCGAGGAGTATGAGCAGGCGCAGGCTGCACCAGAAGCACCCCAAGGGTAGCCATTTGCCGGCTGCTTCCATCTAACCCATGCAAAGCGTCGCAATAACCGGAATTGGTCTGGTAACTCCTCTTGGTCTTTCACTTCGGGAGAATGTGACCCGACTTCGCGGGCTCGATTCCTGCATCGGGCGCCTGGACCGGTTTGAGGTGAGCGAAGACTTGTGCCAGGCCAGCGGAGCAGTTCGGGACTTCCCTGTAAACGAAGGACTCCGGCGGCCCAAGCAGACAAAATTCATGAACCGCGGAGTCCAATTCGCAATGCGAAGCGCGCTGGAGGCAATGGCATCGAGCGGTTTCACAGTGGGGCAAATACCTCCGGAGCGGATCGGTATCTATGTCGGAAGCGGGCAAACCGGGATGGAACCCGAGCAGTTTCTAGGTTCCCTCAGCTTTGCCTGGCAGGATGATTCAGAGCGTGATTATAAGTCTCTCGGCGGGCGTCCTTCGCGGCTGATCGATCGTTATTTTTCCCTGCGCACTTTATCGAACGGCGGCGTTGGCATGCTCTCTGTCGAGCTCGAAGCAAAAGGTCCGAGCGCAAACTACGTACANAGTGAAACAGCGGCGGTGATGGCCTTGCATACCGCCTGTTATGACCTNCTGGAAGGACGCTGCGATGTAGCCGTTGCAGGCGGCTACGACTCTCTTCTGCTTCCGACCGTATGGGGAGATTACCAGCGCGCCGGCATGCTCTCCACGGATCCTCCGGAGGTCGCCTACCGGCCTTTTGATGTAAGCAGGTCCGGCCTGGTGCCGGGAGAGGGCGCAGGATTTTTTGTGCTCGAGCGGCGTGAAAGTGTGGAAGTAAGAGGTGCGCGGGTTTACGGAGAACTGATCGGCCTGGATTGCGGCGGAGATGGCATCGAGCGGCAGATCAGCAGGTTGATTGACGGGAATAGGATTGACTTCGTAGTGGCGCGAGGCCTCGGAACAGTGAAGGAGGATGCCTGCGAACTCCGCGAGCTGCAGAATGTCCTGCCGCAACATGTTCCGGTAACTGCGCTCAAGAGCCGGACCGGCTACCTGGGCGCGGCCACCGCCGCGGTTGAACTTGCTCTGGGTTTGTCAGCGGCTGCGGAGGGGTTTCTGCCCGCGATCGCACGGTTGGAGAATCCGGAACCCGATTGCCACCTGGATCTCGTGATGCGGGAGCCTCGCAGAGTGTCTACCCCCGCCTGCGGCCTGTTTCTATCCCGATCACTCATGGGCACAACCGGGGTGATCGTTGCAAAGGCCTACCCAGCAGCCTCTTAAGATCGCCCTGTCATAAAGTCGGGGCATTCTGTGGTGTCTGAGCGGGGGACCGAGGCGCTTGCGGTAAGCCAGCCGCTCACTGAGAGCGCGGGCCAAACAGAATGACGGCAGCTCCGAGAAAACAAACACCTGCGCCCAGCAGGTCCCATTGATCCGGCTTTGTTTCCTCTACAAGCCAAAGCCACAGCAAGGAGGAAAGAATATAAATTCCGCCATAAGCTGCATAGGCACGGGCTGCAGCCGTTGTCTCGATGCGAGTCAGAGCCAACGCAAAGATAACGAGGGATACAATGCCGGGAACGATCCAGAGAGGATGCTTACCCAGGCGAATCCACGCCCAAAACGCGAAGCAACCGGCGATCTCGGCAAAGGCAGCAAGCACGTACCAAAGCAGTGATCTCATTCGACAATCAAAGTCTTGCAGTCTGAGTGGGATCGCATCAACAGGCATGCTCATAACGGCGGGAGGCGACCTTCTGACGGGAGAGCGGGAGCATTATGTAATTGGCTTTAGATGAGAGCGGTTTGGGGAGGATAATACAGTTTCTATTGGATCCAACACGTGTGAACCCCCATAGAATCCTGATCATCCTGGGCACTCGCCCCGAGGCCGTCAAGTTATGCCCCGTGATTCGATATTTGCGCATGAACCCGGATGACTTTGATGTTCGGGTATGCGTGACCGCCCAACATCGGGACCTGCTGGACCAGGTCCTGTGTGTCTTCGGTGTACGGCCTGATCATGATCTGAATGCGATGCGGCCCGCGCAATCGCTGTTCGCATCGACCAGCCGCATTCTGTCCGGTCTCGAAGGCGTTCTTGCTGCGGAGCGGCCGCACCTGGTGCTGGTACAAGGCGATACGACGACGACATTGTGCGGCGCTTTAGCTGGCTTTTACGCCCGCGTGCCTGTGGCGCATGTCGAGGCGGGCTTACGCACTGGGGATCCTGGACAGCCTTTTCCCGAGGAGATGAACCGCCTGCTGGTGACGCGCCTGGCGGCGCTGCATTTTGCAGCAACTCCAGGAGCCGCTGAGAATCTGGCGAAAGAAGGAGTTGCGCCTGAGTCGGTATTCGTCACCGGAAACACGGGAATTGATGCTGTCCTGCAGGTGCGCGATCTGTTGATCAAAGGGGAGTTGTCGTCCTCTCGTTCCTGGGCGCATCTCAACGGCTCGAAAAAGCTGATTGTGGTAACAGCGCATCGAAGGGAGAGCTTTGGCGCGGGTTTCGAGCGGATTTGCGAGGCGTTAGCGCGGNTGGCCGCCCGCGAGGACGTCGAGATTGTCTATCCGGTTCATCCAAATCCAAACGTTACCGAACCGGCGAGGCGATATCTATCGGCTCTGCCGAACGTGCATCTTACCGAACCGCTCGATTATGTGGAATTTGTCGACTTGATGTGTCGTGCCTATCTGCTGCTCACAGATTCCGGCGGCATCCAGGAAGAAGGCCCATCACTCGGGAAGCCGATTCTGGTACTGCGAGAGAAGACCGAGCGCCCGGAAGCGGTTGAAGCCGGGACTGTACGGCTGGTTGGCAGCGATACGGCCCGGATTGTGACGGAGGCATCGCGGTTGCTCGACGATCCGGAGGAGTATCAACGCCGCGCCTGGATTCACAATCCCTATGGCGACGGCCGGGCCAGCGAGCGTATTGCCGAGGCGATCCGCCAATTCCTATCGAAGAAATCGCACGTGGCGCGATCTGCAAATGCTATGAGGGGGTAGGACACGCCGGTAATTATCTCGAGTCTGATTGCTACAGCCCGACTCTTGCCGCGGCATTCTCCCGAAATAGAGAGCCTTCCCGAATGTAGCGACGGAGAACGGGTAAGGGCCTAGCACAAAGATTCCTGCAAAAACGGACATAGGAACGTAGGCTATCCAACACATCGAATTGCCGGTCAACTCCTGCCCTGTGCTCCTCTCCAGCCCATCGCCGCTTCAACCGCCTGCGGTAGACTGAACATCTTCATTTCCATGCCAGTTGGAGGAGGGCAGTTGTGGCCTCAATCGAAAGGACTGCGTACCCGCGCTTCCGGAATGAGCCGAACGCGCGGGATCTTCAGGACCTGTTCACACCGGTGCCGGACGAGATCGGCTTTGCCCGGTCGCTCGTCCGCGAAAACAACGAGCACTTCTTTGCCGCCGTCCTGCTGCTGAAGTGCTTGCAGTACCTGGGCTATTTTCCCGAGTTGTCCGCGATTCCCGCAGCAATCGTGAACCACGTCCGCATCTGCCTGCGACTATCGCCGGACACCACGCCAGCGTACGATCAGACCCGCACGATGCGCCGTCATCAAACGGCCATCCGCGAATACCTGCAAGTGCAGCCACGACACAGCCGCGAAGCGAGAAAGATTGCGGTGCGAGCCGTGTTCGAAGCGGCGCAGGTGGTCGTGAATCCGGCGGACCTCATCAATGTGGCAGTCGAACAGCTGCGCCTCGAACAATGCGAGCTGCCGAACTTCGCCACGCTCGACCGGATGGTGAATCGCGTCCGGGCGGTCGTTCACCGGCGTGTGTTTGCGCAGGTCCTGCGGAAGCTCAACCCGGAAGATATAGCCCGGCTCGATGGATTGCTGAAAACCACTGAGGTCGTGCAGCGGCACACGTCGTTTCAGGAGATCAAGGAAGCACCGAAGAAGCCGTCATTGACTCACCTGGACGCCATTCTGAATCACCTGACGTGGCTGGAAACTCTGGGCGACGTGGATTCGCCGCTGAGCGGTATCCCGCCGGCGCTGCTCCAACATTTCGGAACGGAGGCGAAGGCGCTGCACGCGGGCGAACTGCGGGAAGTGCAGGCGCCCAAGCGCTACACGCTGCTGTTGTGCCTCATCCAGCGCATGCGAGTCCGTACCCGGGATAATGCCGCGGAGATGTTCGTGAAGCGCATGGACAAGATCCACCGGCAGGCGCGGGAACGGCTGCTCGAGATTCAGGCGCGCCAGCGGGAGAAGACGGAGAATTTGGTCGCCGCCCTCGCCGGGGGCATCGAGGCGGTCCGGAGCGATGATTCCAGTGAATCGAAGGTCCAGCGGATCGGGCAGGTGTTTGCGGAACGCGGCGGCATCGACCGGCTGCAGGAAGACTGCGAAGCGGTGCAGGCATGGAGCAACAACAACTACCTCCCGCTGCTCGGCCCGCCCTACAGGCGTCACCGGTACCTGCTGTTCCGTCTCATCGGCGCGCTGCAGTTCGTTTCAACGACTCAGGACCGGTCTCTGCTGGATGCGCTCACTATCGTCAAGGCAAACCAGAACCGCCGCGCCGAATGGATTCCCGCCGAAGACATCGATCTCAGCTTCGTCGGCGAGCGCCGGTGGAATGATGTTGTCTTCCGCGTGCGGAACGGAAAACGCGAAATGCACCGGAGACAGTTTGAGATCTGCGTCTTCACGCACCTGGCGCTCGAACTGAGGACTTGCGATATTGCCGTTCCCGGCTCGGAACAATACGCCGACTACCGCGAGCAGCTTCTGCCGTGGGCCGAATGCGAGCCGCTGGTCGAGAGCTACTGCAGGAAAGTCGGGCTACCTCCCACAGCTGACGAGTTCGTCCGGCAACTGCGGACGGAGCTCGACTCCGTCGCGGCGGAAGTGGATGCTGGCTTCCCGAGCAACACGGCCGTGAGTATCAATAAGGATGGCGAGCCGGTGCTCAAACGCCCGGCGGCAGACAAACCACCCGCATCGGCCACGGAGCTGGAGGCGGCGGTTCTTGCGTTTCTGCCGGAGCGGAGCCTGCTCGACATGGTCTGGTTTACAAACCTCGTGACCGGCTTTGTTCGTCAGTTCGGACCGATTTCCGGGCTTGAAGCCAAGCTCGACAACATCGAGGAGAAGTACTGCGCGGGCGTATTCGCAATGGGCTCCGGCATGGGGGTGACGCAAGGCGCTCGCCACATGCGCGGGCTGGTCAGCGCCGCAACCCTTTCGCTGATCAACCGCCGGCATGTGACCGTCGAAAAGCTCGACGCCGCGCACCGCGACATTCTGGACGCGTACAACCAGTTCGAGCTGCCCCGGTGCTGGGGCTCGGGCAAGACGGCGGCGTTCGACGGCCGTTTGTTCGAGCTGTCGGAACAGAACCTCCTCGCGGAACTGCACTTCCGCTACCGGCTGAAGGGTGCGGTCGCGTTTCAGGTCGTCAGCGACTTGTACATCGCTCTGTTTACCCACTTTATTCCGCCGGGCGTCTGGGAAGCGATCTACATCATCGAGGCGCTGATGAAGAACCGCTCGAAGATCCAGCCCGACACCGTTTTTGCCGATACACAGGGGCAGTCGACGCCGGTGTTCGCCTTTACATACCTGCTCGGCATCAAGCTGATGCCGCGGATTCGCAACTGGAAAGACCTAAACTTCTTCCGGCCCTCAAAAGGCGTGCACTACACGCATATCGACGGCCTGTTCAAAGAGCCGATCGACTGGGATCTGATCCGGACCCACTGGCGGGATCTCATGCAGGTTGCGCTCTCGATCTACACCGGCCGCATCTCTTCGCCCATTTTGCTGCGCAAGCTGGGCCACTACAGCCGCAAGAACCGGCTGTACCAGGCGGCGCAGGAACTCGGCCGGGTGCAGCGGACGATCTATCTGCTGCGCTGGATTTCGGACATCTCGCTGCGCAGCTGCGTCACGGCAGGAACCAACAGCGTCGAGGGGTATCACGCGCTGACGAAATGGCTCCAGTTCGGCGTCGAAGGCGTGATTCAGGAAAACGATCCCGACGAGCAGCAAAAGCGCGTCCGCTATCTGGGTCTGCTGGCGTCGGCGCTGATCTTCTGGAACGTGGTCGAGATCAGCCGTGCGCTTGAGGAGCTGGTCAGTCAGGGCTATCCCGTGAACAAGGCGGATCTGGCTTACCTCAGCCCGTACATTACCCGGCACATCAAGCGATTCGGGGACTACACGATTCACACGGATCTGGCGCCCGGTCCCATTCGCCACGAGTTGGCGCTCACGCGCAAAAGCCCCCGCCGGGCGGTCCAGCAGGAACTGCCGTTTGCCATGAAGGCGTAGCCATGCCGGAGCGCAAAAACGGTCGAGACCGCGTTCGGCGCCGTTGACAGGAAGGCGCTCGAAACGCTGCAGAATTCGTTCGACACGCGGCGGCTGCTCGATGCCGTAGACGCCATCGACCAGATCCGCGCCCGCATCGACGGCCTGCGGGACGATCTGCTCGATCTCCACCGCATGGCGGCGGAGGTGATCAACGAAGACTACGACACCCGTCCGGCGCGGGAGGAGCCGATCTGGGAACTGGCGGAGACGCTCGCCTGCGAGATGCTGGAGTTCGCGGACGGCCTGCGCGAGGCGCACCACACAGTCGAAGAGCTGGAGTCGCTCGCCCCCGGCGAGGACTGGGACGAAGACGAGGCGGAGGAGTGAAGATAACGTCGACAGGTAAGCCGACTGGTTCGACCAGTGAGACTCGAAGAGGTTAACCGTTCCGAGAGTAGAATCCTCCCCAAGTGGCTTGGTGAAACCGCAAGGAGAGGATGTAGTGTCAGAGACTTACCAGAGCCTATCCCATTCAAAATGGGACTGCAAGTACCACGTTGTGTTCGTGCCCAAGCGGCGGCGAAAAGCCATCTTCGGCCAGACGCGTCGGCAACTGGGTGCGATTTTCCATGCGCTGGCTCGGCAAAAGGAGTGCCGGATTATCGAGGGGCACCTGATGCCGGACCACGTACACATGTGCATCGCGATTCCCCCAAAGCACCCGGTAGCATCGGTGATCGGGTTTCTGAAGGGGAAGAGCGCCGTTCGCGTCGAGGATCAGGAGGTCGAGTTCCGGTGTCGCAAGCCCCTGTCACCCGGTACCAACGGTTGTGGATCGGCCTGAAGTGGCTCGTACGGTGCCTCGAACAGGATGTCTCGATTCACTCGCACCGTGAACCTGTATCCAACCGGTACCTTGATCGTTGGTGTGATCGGCTTGCCAGATGGAATTTGGGCGTTCGGCGCGATGCCGGTACACCAGTTCGTAACGGTCGCGGAACGCTGCCTCACCCTCGTGGGCGAGCGTGACATCGCTGGATCGAGACCGCGAACCATCGTGTAGACGCTTGCGTAGGACGGTGCCGGCCATTGTCGCTCCGTCGTCATGGCGAGCACCCGCCGATAGATGGAGGCAACGGAGGGCTTGGGTTTACGGAGGAAGAGTCCTTCAACGAACTTTACAACTTCGGCGGGAACTTTTCGTTGGCCGAGGTCCGCACGTGGCAACCGTGCGAGTCCGGCCACGCCTGAGGCACGATACCGGGCCAGCCAGCGTTGGGCGGTTCGCAACGGTACACCGGCCTCAAGTGCGGCTCGCGGTAGAGGAACGTCACGCTCAACATGCGGCTGCGCAGCACGCGGAAGCGAGCCATTGCTTCTTGCCGCTGAGTTTCCGTCACCTCCGTCAGGACCGGAGTCTGATCCCCCGAGGGCATGACGCACCTCCGTTACGCAACCCGCGCCGGCCGGAAACCAATGTCCGTAAGGCGATCCTTGAACGGACAGCCTCCGCCCGCTCGAGATTTCGCCCAAAATCCGAATAAGCAGTGTCTCATTTAGATGGTACGATTTACTTCTCACTAGCGGGTCCGCTAACGTACAGCTACAATGCCCAAAACACTCGTCTGTTCCACGGATGAACAGGACCTGAACGCTCAACGCGCCACGCTCGTGGAGCTTGGCGTTGCACCCAACCGCATTTACATCGATCACGGACTGACGGGAACAAATCGCTCGCGACCGGGTCTCGACTAGGCACTGGCCGCTGTGCGCCGCGGGGATACGCTGGTCGTCCCGAAGCTCGACCGACTGGCTCGTTCGGTTCCTGACGCCCGCCAGATTGCCGACACGCTGGTCGAGCGCGGTGTCGCACTGGCCCTCGGCCAGACTCGGTACAACCCGGCCGATCCAATGGGGAAGATGTTCTTCAACATTCTGGCCACGTTCGCCGAGTTCGAAGCCGATCTGATTCGGTTGCGCACGCGGGAAGGAATGGCGGTCGCGCGCGCCAAGGGGAAGCTCCGAGGTAAGAAGCCGAAGCTGTCGGACAAGCAGCAGAAGGAGCTGCGCCGAATGCACGGTACGGGCAAGTATTCGATCAGCGACCTTGCCGAGTTGTTTTCCGTGTCTCGGCCGACCGTGTATCGAACTTTGAGGCGCGTCTCGGCTGTGTGATGTAGCCGCTGCACACGTCCAGCGGCGCGCCAATTAGCGATAAAGATTCACCGCCATTTATCGCTGAAAGTCACACATATCCGGATTGCGACGAAGTTCGGGAAAACGGACGTTTTTCCGAACCTCCTGTGGGCCCGGCTGTATCCGGTTTCACTTATGAGCAGGAGGTCCCTATGCAGCGGGAGTAGGAGGCGGATGTTTGGCGGGTGTTCTTAAGCAGTCTACGTCAATTAGTACTTCGCGTTCAATGTTGATGCCCGGCAGACCGCGGCGTAGATGCCCTGTCTGATGGCATTCTCCGACAAGCTCCCGTCACGCGCCTCACAGAACTTGCAGAGAACATTCAAAGCCGCCACAAATCGATCCTGTTCCTGCATGGCATGCTCTGCATTCGCGAGGAGCTGCGAGATATCTCTTAAGAATAATTCTCGCATTCCCGCTCGAGCGGATGGCGGAGCGGATGTGAGTCTGCTGCGGTAGGAACTGACGATGACACGTGCGGGTGTGCCAGGCGCAAAGAACGGCCCCACGGTGATCCGGGGCTGTGACTGGTGCTCCATGCTGATATACGGCAGCAATGCCCGAACAATCTCGGACGGTAATCTCGCCAAAGCCGAATCATCCGGCCATTCTCCGAACGTATAGCTATACACGATGCCGGGAGTATACAAGCTATCGAGAGCAAAACCGGAGAGGGTTTCTCCGGGGGTGATGAAGGCAGCGGCATCGAGGGAGCGATACCAACTGAGGATGGCACCACTTGAGGCACCATCCAGACCGTGGGCGACTTGAGAAATCCGCGATACCACTGTGGCCGAGTTCCAGAACTTCGGCTGCACAGTTCTACCTACGGCCGCACTCGCGGGCAGGACGAGATCCCAATTATTCACCCGTTGTTTCGCCGATTTGCCGTTCCTAACGCTGTACTGGAAATGGAACTTTCCGTCGTCGGTGGACGTGATTGTAACCCCGATCTCCGGGACCACTTGGTTTCGGAGTGGAACCACGACAGACGTGCCACTCGGTCGCCCATCGCTGCCGATCATGTCTACCCGAATATATCCTTCATCGATATGCGGCTCCACGCGAGCGCGCTCGCCGCTGTCCCTCAGAGGAACTACTGATTGCGCGTATTCGGCTTTCGCAGCCAGCGTGCCAGACACACTGGCTGCGAAAGCATAAAGCGATACGACAACAGCCCGAAGGCCGGCATCAACGCGCATCCGATTCACTTACCTGTCCCCAGTGTCGCAGTCAGCACCGTTTGCAGGAGCACGTCTTCGTAAGACAAGGGGCGTGCTGAAGTATGTACTTCAGGCTTTGTGGCGATTTCCTCCACCGGGCGGTCAAACGGAGCAACTGCGTCCATATACGCTCGTAGCCGGTCGCGGACTTCCAGAGTGTACGGTGTGCCCCGGACCTCAGACCACATAGCTGCTTGTGCATGAAGATCGACAGCAACAGCGAACGGGTTCACCTCTGGCGCGTATTTCGGACCGACTGTGAGCACAGAAACGGATGCCAGCGTTCCCCTGTCAAGCCGCTCGATACTAGCCTTAACAGGTGCCGGAAGGTCATTGACCGAAGACCTGTCTACCGGGCTTCCCTGAAATACCATCTCTACAATTCCGGGCTTGGCGGGAGTTCGAAAGCTCATCTGTACCGTTCCGTTTCGTGTCTGCTGCGGCGACATTGCCTTCCAGACAGGTCCGATGTGCTCTTCCGCATTCCGTAGTAGTGTGAAATTCCAACCCGGCGTGTTGACTGGAGCTTTCACGCTTTCGAGCGCCTCAATAGAACGCATTCGCAGTGCAACACGGTCCAGTGCGACTGCGGCGATGCCACGGTTTGTTACGGTATAAGAGTACAAATATTCTCCGTTCTCAAGTGTGGCTACCTGTACGTCTATTACGGGCGCTACTTGTGCTGGAAACGTGACGGGAAATTCGATGCGACCGTTACTTCCGGCGCGACGTACAGGATCGAGAGCCCCCGGATAAGAAACAACATATTCCCCGGGGGCTTTCAGGAACACATACTGATCCTGCATGTCCAGCCGGAAGCTTCCGTCCAGCGGATACGGCGGAATGGGTGAAATCGCGGCCCGCACCCCGTTCACCTGCGAATACGCACACAGCGAGCCGATAAAAAGAAGACAGCCGAGCTTCTGCATTTGTGATTCCTCCTAATCAATACGCAGCACAATGGATGTGCTCGTTGCTGCTGCCAATACTCTCGTGGATGGCGACGGGCAGACCTTGTTGCTGACAGATTTGTCTGAAACGATTCTTCACCGCAGTATCGTTGATGATGTTGTTCGGCTGTGTATTGCCACGAAAATCCGCCGCGTCTCCGTTGTCGTGTGCCGACGACTGGTGAGGGCCGCTCCAGGGATTTGCTCCACCGCTGGGATTCTGCGCGCTGGGTGCACAGGTTGAAACAGTGGCGCAGATGTCAAACACTCCCCCCGTGGGCAAGGACGAATCATTGACGCCGACGGGCTCCCACGGTTCTGGCAGACCGGAAGCACCGGAATACTCGTTAGCGTATTGAGCTACAACCGCCAGTACCCGATCGCGAGTCGTAGGCGTAAAGAAATGGTTGAACACGTGACTGCTAGTTGAGCCGATCATTACATGAGCCCAGCCGCCCCACATCTCCACCAGGTTGGGCCTGCGCACCTGAATGAACGATTCGGTACATCCACCACCCTGAGCGCACACAGTGACCTTTTCCGCCTGCGCAATTCTGGTTGCACTGTACAGACTACTGACATATCCCTGCGTACCGGTGTTGCCGCTGCTCGGATTCAGCGTCCCCTGTCTTGGATTACCGTACCGTGGGGTGCCACCGTGGTAATGGCCGCCCGTCGGCTCTACGGCGGCAATTGAAGCGGAAACGTTGCAGTTCTGCAGCCAGACCTGTCCTGATTGACAGACGAGGTATACTGTCGTCGTTTCCCAAGGCTGAACGTAAATGTCCTGTGCCCGACCTACGTGAGACACAGCCGCAATCCCCAACATCAACAGCACAATATTCCTCTTGACTTTTGCCATTGAGTGGCTCCTTTCGAGTACATGAATAATCGGGTGTGCCTGGCTGTTCAACCCGCTTTCAAACGGGTATCTCTTCGCGGTCTGCGGTCCCGCGCTGACACAGTGCTGCGGCGCATACGCGAAGTGCCGACTCGATTATCCAATTGTCCGGTGCAAGCAAATAATATCATCCCGAAAGGCGCACCAAATTGACAAATGCAACATTGACAAATGCAACCAACGCTAGACAAATAATTGAAAAGACGAGAGAAATAAAGTATACTAAGGAAGTGATAGCGGGTCTACTCGAAACGAGAACACTTCCCCTGCTTGGTAAAGAATGCCGTCCTGAATGAGTCGACGTTTCAATCGGCTGAATGAAAATCGATTGAGACCGATTAAATCGGCTATTTCAGATTCATTCAACGGCACCTTGACTGAGATGTGACGCTGCCGTGTGTGCCCGGTAACAGCGGCAAGTTCCATGAGGAATCCAAAAAAAAGTCGCTCCGCCGACAGCGTCCGGACATTGATCAACAACGAATGTATACGCGCAGCATCGATGGTCTGCCGCTGCGCCAAAAAACTCGCGGGCCGCGTAAAATCCAGAGTGTAAATTAGGGCCTTGACAAGGGCCACCCGCTGTCGGCTCCAGTGGAAGGATCTCGACTTTCACAGAAGGAGCTGGAAACGGATGGCCAAGGACAGAATAGAGCGTGCGGAGCTTGCCGACAAGCTCGTGGAGAGCGCGACAAGTGCGGAGGACCCGTTGCGGGCCATGGCAGAGATGATCGCGGATTTCGTGATGGAAGCGGAGGTGACGGCCAAGGTGGGTGCGGGGCCGCACGAGCGGACGCCGGAGCGGACGACGCACCGCAACGGATTCCGCGAGCGGCGCTGGGACACGCGCTTGGGGACGCTCGAGCTGAAAGTGCCGAAGTTGCGAGAAGGGGGCTATGTGCCGAGCTTTGTGGAGCACCGCAAGCGCAGCGAGCAGGCCCTGATCAGCGTGATCCAGGAAGCGGTGGTGCAGGGCGTCTCGACGCGCAAGATCGAAGCGGTGTTGGCCGAGTTCGGCATCGCCGGCGTGTCGGCGGGCCAGGTGAGCCAGCTCTGCGCGGCGCTGGACGAGAAGGTGCGGCAGTTTCGCGAGCGGCCGTTGGGCGAGAGCCGCTACGTGTGGGTGGATGCGCTGTAGGAGAAGGTGCGCGTGGACGAGCGGGTGGAATCGATGGCGGTGGTGATCGCCACCGGCGTCAACCCGCAAGGCCGGCGCGAGGTGCTGGGCTTCGATGTGATTGCGGCCGAGAGCGAGGAAGGCTGGACGGCGTTTTTCAAGAGCCTGAAGGAGCGCGGGTTGTGCGGCGTGCAACTGGTGGTCTCCGATGCCCACAAGGGTTTGAAGGCCGCGGTGCGCAAGGTGCTGAAGGCCGAGTGGCAGCGCTGCAAGGTGCACTTCTATCGCAACGTACTGGTGCACGTGCCCAAGCGCAGCCAGGCCGAGGTGAGCGAGGCGATGAAGGCGGTCTTTGTGCAGCGTGACGAGAAGAGCGCCAAGACCAAGGCGGCCGAACTGGTGCGGCAATTCCAGGCTCGCTTTGCTAAGGCGATGGAGGTGTTTGAAGCGGGCATCGACGATGTGCTGAGCTACCTGCACTATCCGCTGCCGCACCGCACGCGCGTGTCGTCGACCAATCCGCTGGAGCGGCTGAACAAGGAGATCCGGCGGCGCACCCGCGTGGTGGGCATCTTTCCGCACAGCGGCGCCTGCGTGCGGCTGATCGGCATGCTGCTGCTGGAAAAGCACGAGGACTGGCTCACTGACGACAAGGCGTACCTGACCTTCGACGACACGCCAGCCGAAGAGACGTCCGCCAAGATCGTCTCCCTGGCGGTGAGCCAATGAGGAAGGAGGCATTGCTCTGGTGCGAGGGCGCTGCCCTCGCGCTCCCGGGATTTATCGCTTTCGCGCCAGAATGGCTGCGGTGCGGGGCGGCTCGCACCGCCCCCGCCATTCCGGCCCCTGAGTCGGCGCTCGGGTCGCTTCCCAGCGTTGCCCTGTCTTCCGCTCAGGTAACCGCAATCTTAAACCCGACCTCTGGAGTCGGCAGCGAAATTACACTCTGGAATTGACACAGGCAACTCGCAACTCGCGGCTTCGGGATGGCTTCTCAAGGCGATCAGCGCCTGCGGAGCCGAAACTCTAAGGAGACGACATTGTGTGACGGTGGTTGCTGACACGGACTGTGGCAAATGCAGCAATGCTGCACAGCATCCGAGCAAATCCCCCGCAAAGCGCAACAGAACAGCAACCTCTTTGTTATCTGTGCCCGTGTGACACAGTTTAACAATCCCGGACTCGATGAGATAAATGTATTGCGCAGAGCAGGATCTTACCGAACCGCTCGATTATGTGGAATTTGTCGACTTGATGTGTCGTGCNTATCTGCTGCTCACAGATTCCGGCGGCATTCAGGAAGAAGGCCCATCACTCGGGAAGCCGATTCTGGTGCTGCGAGAGAAGACCGAGCGCCCGGAAGCGGTCGAAGCCGGGACTGTACG
>Ga0065720_1019845_pt1 | contig 19482 bp, 27 predicted proteins | sample Thericmetagenome_FD_59107 | JGI IMG/M metagenome (GOLD analysis project Ga0065720, IMG submission 59107) | Thermophilic microbial communities from the Joint Bioenergy Institute, California, USA of rice/straw/compost enrichment - eDNA_2 v2... | ecosystem: Engineered > Solid waste > Grass >...
AAATCAGCGTTTCAGGAGGTGAAACACATGGCGGGACGACCGTCGAAGCCGGTGCAATTGATTAAACTTGAAGGAAAAAGCCATCGCACCAAAGCTGAACTGGAACATCGCGAGAAAATGGAGAAGGCCCTTTACACCGGGACAACGTTCAAAGAGTCTCCCGCCGTGAAGGCCGATCCTGTTGCGCATAAGGAATTCTTGCGGCTTAAAAAGTTGTACAAAAACATCCAATTTGTTGACGGTCTGGACGAGCAGATGATTAACCGATATTGCCTGCTAATCAGCCAAGAGCAAAAGCTGATGGAGTCCGATGACTTCCTAGCGCTTCACAAGACGCGGGAAATGATCCTGAAGTTAGAGGATCGGTTGTTCCTGAACCCAGTATCCCGCATCAAGGCGATTCCGAAGAAGCCGCCGGAGGAAGAAAAAGAGTCGCCAATGGCGCGGTTTTTGAAGCGCAGGGCTGGTGGTTGAAATGCCGCATGACAAACAGCGCGCGCTCGAGGTTATCGAATTCGTCCAAATGCTGCATGCGGTTGATGATTTTTACGGACAGCCGTTTAAACTTCTCGATTGGCAGTACCAAGTTCTTTGGGACGTTTATGGGACGGTAAAGGAAGACGGTTATCGCCAATACCGCTATGCGTACCTTGAGATTCCGAAAAAGAACGGCAAAACATCCCTAATTGCTGCTCTTGCGCTGTATCATTTGGTTTGTGATCCACCTGGTGGTCAGATTTTCTGTTGCGCTGCTGATAGTGGGCAGGCGGGATATGTCTATAAGGCTGCGTGGGGGATGATAGAACAGGAACCGGAATTTCAGGGCCTTTTGAGGGTTTATGATAGCCGAAAGGAAATCAAAAACCTTCATACCGGCACAACCCTGAAAGTTCTGTCCGCCGAAGCGTATACAAAACATGGTATCAACCCGACGGTGGTCATTTTCGACGAGCTTCACGCGCAGCCCAACCGCGATTTGTGGGACGTGATGACTTTCGGCGCCGGTGCTGCGCGGAAAGAACCTTTGTGGTGGGTCATCACGACAGCAGGGGACGACCCGGATCGCAAGTCCATTGGATGGGAAATACACGAATATGCAAGGAAAGTCCGAGATGGGGAAATTCATGACCCTTACTGGTATGTGAAGATTTATGGAATACCAGAAGACGCCGAGGACATTGATATTTTTGATGAAGAGCTTTGGTTTAAAGTCAACCCGTCGTTAGGGCACACAATCAGCATCGAAAGCCTCCGTCAAGAGGCGCTGGCGGCTCGTAACAGCGAGGCGGCAGAGCGCCTTTTTCGTTGGCTACGTCTGAACCAGTGGGTATCGCTCAAGCGCACCGGATGGCTGCCGCTCTCATTATGGGATCAGACGGTTGGCAAGTGGGACCTTTCCGAACTCGTCGGGAAGAAGTGCTATGTCGGCCTCGACCTCTCCAGCACGACGGATATCACGGCTGCCGTTTATCTGTTCCCGCCGCAGGAAGGGATTCCGGATTGGCGGTTTATTCATGAGGCGTGGATACCCGAGGACAACATGCGTGAACGGGTACGGGTTGATAAAGTGCCATATGATCGTTGGGTCAACAGCAAGAATCTGATTGCCACGCCCGGTAATGTCGTCGACTACGATTTTGTGGAGGCGCGGCTTGTCGCGGCTAGCAAACTGTACGATCTGCATACGGTTGGCGCCGACCAGTGGAACAGCCGAATGCTTACGCAGCGGTTGATGCGACAGGGCATCGACGTGGTGGAGATCCCGCAGAACATGGCGAGCATGTCGCCGGCCATGAAGTTGATCGAGCAGCTATTGAAACGCGGTCTGATGACTCATGAGGCAAACCCGGTTGCTCGCTGGTGCTGGGGGAACGTCGTGGTCACGGTCGACGGCAATGAAAACATCAAGCCTATGAAAAACAAATCGAAAGACCGCATCGACCTTACCGTTGCGTTAATTGACGCGATGGCAACGGCGATGCTGTTTGAGGAAATAAGCTTGGATGTATCCGAGTTTGCGGATGAAGCGTTCTTGAACAAATTGTGGGGGTGAAACGGTGAAAAACCTAATCTATGTCCTGCGCGACTTTGCGGAGGATTTTTTGATTATTGCCGGCCTGGTGGTCATTAATTATGCGACTTTTCAACTGCATTATTTGGCCGGTCTGTATTGCTTGGGCGCGACCTTGATGCTGATTGGTTTCACAATCGCCCGCCATCCTCCGAGAAAGGAGTGATCAACCTGAATGCTATTTAGACAAGCAATGAAGTCGCAAAATCTGATCGAAAAGCGAGAAACGCTTGAATTGAACGTCGATGACAAACGATTGCTCGAAGTGCTCGGTATCGACGTCGGGGACGTGAACGTCAAAGGCAAGAACGCTCTCAAGATCGATACCGTATATGCCTGCGTCCGGATTCGCTCCGAATCGGTGGCCAAATTGCCACTCAAGGTGTATCAGGAAGACGAAAGCGGCGTGCAGAAGCAAACGCGGCATCCGACATATCAGTTGTTGCGTTTGCGACCGAATCCGTACATGACTGCATACGACTTTTGGAAGTGTATCGAGGCGCAATGCTGCATGTTCGGCAATGCCTACGCTTCGATCGAGGTAGACCGAAGCGGCAGGATCGTCGGGCTGTGGCCAATGGATGCAAGCCGGGTCAAAGTCGTCGTCGACAACGACACAGCGGCGAGCGGCATCGTCACTAATCGATCGAAGCTCTGGTATGAAGTAAATCTCGGGTACGAGCAACGAAAGCTCATGCCGGATGATGTGCTGCACTTCAAGGGCGGCGTAACATTGGACGGCATCGTTGGCCTGTCTCCGCTGGATTGTCTGCGGGCTACGCTCGAAAACGGGGCAAGCGCCAACAAGTTCATTAACAATTTTTACAAGCAAGGTCTTCAGGTCAAAGGCATCATCCAGTATGTCGGCGATCTGAACGAAGAAGCGAAGCGGATATTCCGCGAAAAGTTCGAAAGCATGGCGTCCGGGCTGAACAACAGCCACCGGGTCGCGCTTCTGCCTGTCGGTTATCAATTCGTGCCGATCGCGCTGAATATGCACGACGCGCAGTTCCTTGAGAACAACCAGCTGACAATCCGGCAGATTGCTGCGGCGTTCGGGATCAAGATGCATCAGCTTAATGACCTCACACGGGCGACACATACTAATGTCGCGGAGCAGCAGCGGGAGTTCTATCAGGACACGTTGCAGCCGATCTTGACGATGTACGAGCAAGAGCTGACCTGGAAGCTGTTCTTGGATGAGGAAATCCAGAACGGCTTTTTCTTTCGGTTCAACGTCGACGCGATTCTACGGTCCGACCTCAAAACGCGGTATGAGGCGTATCGGACCGGCGTGCAGGGCGGCTTTCTCACGCCGAACGAGGCCCGCGCGAAAGAGGAATTGCCACCGCTTGAGGGTGGGGACCAATTGCTCGTAAACGGCAGCTATGTCCCGATCACGCAAGCTGGGGCCGCTTATTCCAGAAAAGGGGGTGATGGAGCTGGACAAGGAGAGGAAGATGCCGGAGAAGGAAATTCGGACGTTGCCGGTGACGCTGGAAATCCGGGAAGCTGATGGCGAAAACTCCAAGCGAACCATCACCGGATCGATCAAGTACAACACCGAAAGCGCAGAGATGCGGGACTTCTGGGATGACGTTTTTGTGGAGGAAATCGACAAAGAGGCCTTCAAAGACAGTCTTGCTTCCCGGAATGTGGTGGCATTGTGGAGTCATGATACATCTCAGGTGCTCGGGAACACGAAATCTGGCACCCTGAGACTGACCAACATGGAGACGGAACTGCGTTTTGAACTGGACATTCCGAACACAAGCGCAGGAAACGATGCGTGGGAACTGATCAAACGCGGTGATGTGGATGGCGTGTCGTTTGGGATGCGGGTGCTCAAATCCAAGTGGTCGAGCGAAAAACGCGGCGAACGAAGGATATATAAGCGCCAAATCCTCAACGCCGAACTTTACGAGATCAGTCCAGTCGCATTCCCGGCATATCCAGCCAACCAGGTCAGCGCCCGCGGTTTGGAAGAATTTAAAGCGACCGAGAAACGCGCTGCCGATCAGTACGAAAAAGAAAAGATGTTGCTCGAACTCGACCTTTATGGTTGAGTTTTTGTCTTTCCCAAAAATCTTATGAGGTGATGAAAGTGACCAAAGAACTGAGGGCACTGCTCCAAAAACTGGAGAAGGCGAAGGAAGAAGTCCGAAGCCTGCTGGCCGAGGACAAGACGAATGAAGCAAAGGACAAAATGGCGGAAGTCCGGTCGCTGCAAGAGAAAGTCGATCTGCAGCGCGAACTCGAAGAAACAGAAGCACGCGGACTCGGCGGCAAGGAACTTGATGACAAAGGCAACGTCGAAGAGCGCGACATGAAGGAGCTTGAATCGGAGTATCGCAGCATTTTCCTGCGCGGCATTCGACGTCGCCCGATCACGTCCGAACAGCGCTCCATCATCGCTGAATACGAGCGCCGGGCCGTGATGAATGAGGGTGAAACCAATCCGGCTATCCCGGACGGCGATGTTGGCATGGTGGTGCCGCAGGACATCCAAACGCGAATTAATACCCTGATGCGTGAATGGAACGATCTGTCGCAGTATGTGACGGTTGAAAACGTCTCTACGCTGTCGGGCTCGCGCGTTCTGGAAACGGATGCTGACATGACGCCGTTTGCCGTCGTGGACGAGTATGGACAAATCCAGGAAACCGACAACCCGAAATTCACGACCGTCACGTACAAGGTCAAAAAGCGTGCTGGTTATCTGCCGCTGACGAATGAACTGTTGGCGGACAATGACGCGAACCTGCTCAACTACGTGACGAACTGGATTGCGCGGAAGGCTGTGCACACGCGGAACACGCAAATCATTGCACTGCTCCGCACGCTCACGCCGAAGGCGCTGGACGACGTGAAGGCGATCAATACGGTCCTGAACGTCGATCTGGACCCGGCAATCAGCCTTTCCTCGATCATCCTGACGAACCAAGACGGCTTCAACTGGCTGGACAACCAAGTGGACGGTATCGGCCGCCCGATCCTGCAAGAAGACATCACCCAGCCCGGCCGCAAGCTGTTCAAGGGCCGTCAGATTGTCGTGGCATCGAACCGCCATCTGCCGACGGTCGACGACAAGGCTCCGTTCTTCATCGGCAACCTGAAGCAGTTCATGGTGTTGTTCAATCGCCGGTTCTTCGAGCTCGCTTCCACGCGCGAAGGCGGCGACGCATGGCGTCGTGACACCACGGAGCTTCGCACCATCATGCGCGACGACTACGTGAAGTGGGACGAAGCGGCTGCGGTGTTCGGCGAAGTCGATCTTACTCCTTCGGTGTGATGAGGGGCGGGGTTATCCCGCCTCTCTCCTTTATGGGAGGTGATCGAGAGTGGCGAAGGTGATTCGGGCTTTTCGGGACCGGACACAGAATCTGAAGCGCTATGATGTTGGCGATGATTATCCGGAAGACAACAAAGAGCGCGTGGCCTATCTGGTGAAAGAGGGGTTCCTTGCGCCCCCGGAACCGCCCGCTGAAAAGCCGAAGAAGCGCAAGAAAGGCGCTGATGTCGATGGCGATCCTGACGCTTGAGGAAGCGAAAACGTGGCTCCGGGTGGATGGTGACGCCGAAGATAGCCTGATCGAGATATTGATCGGTGCCGCTGAAACGTACCTCCACAATGCGACGGAAATACAGTTTGACGGCACGAATCAGCTTGCGAAACTGTTCTGCCTCGTCCTGTGCGCGGACTGGTACGAAAACCGGGATTTGATCGGTCAACAGCCATCGGACAAGGTGCGGTTTACGATCCAATCAATCCTCGCGCAACTCCAGCACGCCTACACGCCGCCCGATCCGGAAGAAGGCGAAGAAGATGGCTGACAAACTGCTGGTGAACCGGCTGAACAAACGCGTGACGATTCAGCGTTTGGAAAAGGCGCCGGATGAATACGGCCAGCCCATTGATATATGGGTTGATGTTGCCACGGTTTGGGCAGCCATCGAACCACTTCGGGGACGGGAATATTTCGCTGCGATGTCCGAGCATGCCGAAGTGACGACGCGCATCCGCATTCGGTATCGGGAGGATATCGACCGCACCATGATTGTCCGGTACAAAGAGCCTGGCGATCCTGAATTCCGCGAGTTCGAAATCCTGCATATCATCCATCCGGAATTCCTGCGACGCGAACTCCAACTCATGTGCAAGGAGCGACAGTGAGATGCGAGTTATTATCAAACGGGAAGTAATTGAGCTTTCACCCGTCGATGGTTGGAGACGATTTGCTCCAGGGAGAATCATCATTCAATTGGAGCGATAGTGAGATGGCCCGTCGTTCTGAAATCGTCGGCATGAAAGAACTCGAACGTGCGTTCCGTGAACTCGGGAAGGTGCCACAATCGGCGGCAACGAAGTCGGCGCGTGCAGGTGGTTCGATCGCTCTGAAAGCGGCGAAGGCGAATGCACCGGAAGATGAGGGCGACCTGAAACGAGGGTTGATTCTGAAACGCGAGCGGAGCCGAATTAAAGGCAAAGCCGTCTACCAGGTAACGCTCGACCCGGCGATGAACGACGTGTTTGTTAAGGTGTCCAAAGACGGCAAACGGTCCTATTACCCGGCATCGCAGGAATACGGCTTCCTTACGGTCGATGGCGGGTATGTTCCGGGGTATCGGTATCTGCGGCGGTCGGCTGATGATAACGAGCGTCAGATCGAAAAGAAGATGCTTGATGAAGCCGGCAAAGAAGTTGACAAAGCATTGCGAAAAGGACGGTGATTGGAGTGGCGGGTTTGGAAGTCACCGTAAAGATAGCGGATACGGAAGTGTTTCAAAACATGCTCAATCTGTTCCAAGAAATCGCCAACGATGAAAGTATTCCGGAAGAGAAACGGAAATGCATTGTTGACCGGTTGTTGGAAATCGGGGCGATCAAAGAATGAGCTTCGAACCGGCACTTGTGCAGGAATTGAAAACTATTCCGGAATTGCAGAATCGGGTCTATCCGCTCTTCGCGCCGGAGGCCAACGCTGAGCAGGGCGTTCCGTACTTGATTTACGCGTCCAGCGAAGGGTTGCGAGACAAAACACTAAGCGGTTATCTCGAATCCAAAGAGGTTCGAGGAGAACTGAACATCATAGCCAAGCGTTACGGCGACATGAAGGCGATCACTAAAAAGGTGGTCGCCTTGCTTATTTCGTTCGAAGGCCGGCAAATTGGCGCGAATGGGCCATTTATTGAGGAACTCACCTACCAGATGCCGGTTGAGCTTTACGAGGCCCAGCCGGATTTACACCGGTGCGTTATCGAATTTCAAGTCTATTTCGAGGAGTGATGTAGAGTGACCAAAAGAGCAACACGGTCGGTCGGAACAAAGATCAAGATCGGCCTGAATTTCATCGGCGATCTTTCGTCCATCGGCTCGCCGTCGATCACTCAGGAAGAGCTTGATGTGACGACGTTGGACAGTGAAGGCGGATATCGTGAATTCATCGCCGGATTCAAAGACCCTGGGGAAGTTTCCATTTCCGGCTTTTTTGTACCTTCCGATCTCGGTCAGGCTGATGTGTATGCGGCGCTGGAATCCGGTGACGTGCAGGATTTTGAAATCATCTATCCCGCCAAACTTGGTGCCGCGTGGAGCTTTCAGGGAATCGTGACGGCGTTCAACGTTACGGCGGAGACGGAAGAAGCGATCGGGTTTGAAGCGACGATTCGCGTCAGCGGAAAGCCATCTCTGAATTTCGGGGCGAGTGCCGGCTTGACTGGTCTTTCACTGACCGGCGCTGGCGGATCGCTGTCTCCGTCTTTCGACAGTGGTACTTATTTCTACACATTCGCCGGCGTCACCGACCCGAGCTTTACCGTCACGGCAACCGCTGCAAATCACAGCTTGAAGCTGTATGTGGATGGTCAATTTCAGGAGGATTTGGAGAGCGGTCAAGCGTCCAGTTCAATTTCCTTTGGGACGGCCGAGAGCCGAAAGGTAACGATCATCGCACAAGAAACCGGCAAGACGTCGGTCGTGTACGAAATTATCGTCATTGCTGACGCATCGTAACCGGGGACGTTGACTCCCCGGTTAATTTTCTAAGAAAGGGATGAGAAGATATGAGCCAAAACAACAACGATGTTGTGTACATCCAGCTCGACCGCCCGCGAGAGTTGCGTTTTGGACATAAAGCGCTGAAAGCGATGGAAGAGTTAACTGGAAAATCTGTTCTAGAAATTGAAGAAATTTTTTTAAATGGACAATTAAGCATTGCAATGATCGAGAAATTCGTCTATGCCGGGCTGCTGAAGGATGCGGAAAAAAATAATGAGACGTTGACGCTTGAAAAAGTGGCGGATCTTCTTGATGAAGCACCCGCGTATGTTGACGTAATCGAAGCAATCGGACGTGCATTTGCAGTGACATTCCGTAAGAGAGGCGAAGCAGAGGGAAACCAGGGATTACCGGCGGGGGAGCCGGAACGGCAGTAAAGCGCGGATATGACTGGGATGAAACGCTGAAAGTAGCACTCAGATGTGGTTATACCGTTGAAGAATATCATGACATGACGCCCCGAGAACTGGATCTCGCAGTTGAAGCATACAATCACAAATTACAATACGAACGTGAACAAGCAATCATCCAAGCATACTACACTGCTATTTGGGCTCGCTGGGTCAAGAAGCCGCCAAAGATCATGCAAATTCTCGAAAAACTCAGACCGCGGAAACAAGTTCAAAAAATGTCACCCGAGCAGTGGCTGCAAGTTTTGAAACGCCGACACGAATAGGAGGGAAGATAGATGGCCGTCGTAAGAAATCTCATGATCCGGATTGGGGCAGATTTTTCGGAAGCTCGTAAGAATCTACAAGGAGCGACCCGAGAACTGGACCGTTTTCGGCGCGACACCGACCGCACCGTCGGGCGCGCAACTGGTAGGGCCGGCCTCGGCCGGATCGGTACGGAACTCGAGACGGTGCGTCGATCGGTTTCTTCCTCTCTCTCCCAACTCCGCGGCGCACGTGGTATAGGCGGTGTAGCAAGCGCGCTCGGTACTCTCCGGCCGGCTCTCAGTGCCGCGACCACCGGGTTTCGCGGACTTGGAGCGGCGGCCGGCGGCGTATCAGCGGCACTCGGACCGGTCGGGATTGGCATTGCCGCGATTACTGCAGCACTTGCGGCTGTTACCGTCGGACTCTACCACGCGAGTCAAGCGGCGGTGCAATATGAAGCTGATCTCGGCCGGTTGAATATGCAGCTCAAAGGCGGCAGCCGCGATTTTGTAGAGTGGGCTCGGAGCATGGGGCTCGCTCGGCAAACCGCCGTACAGATGGGAGCGACCTACGGGACGCTCCTTTCTTCATTTATCAGCGATACAAACGATCTGGCGAACTCAACGAAACAGCTTGTCCAGGCGACCCGCGTCGTCGCGTCGGCGACTGGCCGCAGTATTGACGACGTCATGGAGCGGATGCGCTCCGGGCTTCTCGGAAACACCGAGGCGATCGAAGACCTCGGCGTTTTCGTGAACGTCTCGATGATCGAGTCAACCGAGGCGTTCCGTCGATTTGCCGGCGATAAGTCCTGGGAGCAGCTTTCATTTCAGATGCAGCAGCAAATCCGCCTGGCTGCAATTCTGGAGCAGACATATAAACGATATGGAAACTCCGTGCAGGACAATGTCATGACAAAACAAGAGCTGCTGATGGAGCAGCTCAAAGAAGTCAAGCTCAATCTGTCCCAGGCTTTCCTGCCGCTTTGGGATGTCGTGTTACCGGCGCTCACCGAGCTCGCGCGCGCCCTCGCGACGGCTACCGAAAACTTGGCTCGTTTTACGTACTGGTTGCGTGGCTGGGACTACGATGAGCGCACTAGCGGCATGGATCAGTATACTGATTCGATTCAACGGACTGGCGATGCGTTCGATGAAATGGGCGACAAGGCGAAAAAAGCCCGCAGCGAATTGGCCGCGTTTGACCGGCTGAATCTTCTCGGATTCGGCGCGGGAGGGACTGGAGGAAAAACCGGAGGAGGCGGGGGGCAAATGCCTGAGATGCCGCAACCTCCGACCAGAGACAGAGGAACGTCAAACTGGATTGACTGGCTGAAAAACATCCCGCGCCTCATCGAGACAAAGTTTCGTATTACGTTTGACCCGCCTGTCCCGCCGGATGCCGGATTGGGTGCCGTGGTCACTTCTATCACAAACACCGTCAACCAAATGGCCGCCCAAGTTCGAGAGAGATTAGCATCGATGTGGGCTGAGCTCGGGACGCTCTCGCTACAGGGGATGACTACGCAGCAGGCACAGTGGAGCGCTTTTTCGGCAAATCTCGGCGGCGTGCTGGTTCCTGCATTGGCTGCGAGCGTCGTCCAGCAATGGGCGAACATGTGGAATCAGCTGCGGACCACGACTGCCGCGAACTCTCCAGTCGTGCAGTTGTCGTGGCAGACGATGCTTGAAAATATGCGTGCACAGCTTGGCATCACGGCGCCGGCGATTCAATCGAACTGGCAAACGATGCTGAATGTTTTGCGGGCTCAACTCGACACCACGTCTGCAGCTGTATTGACGAGCTGGAAAGCTATGCTTGCCGGCATGGTATCTGTATTGACTGCACAGCGTTCGGTCATCACGACAAACTGGAACGCGCTGAAACAGACTATCGAGTCTATCCGGTCGCCGCTTGCGGTTGTCAAGGAGAACTGGACCACGACGCTCACGGGCATGGCGCTTGTGCTCACTACGCTGCGGCCGCAATTCGAGCTCAATTTCAAAGCGGTGGGGCTCGCGATACGAAGCCTCATTACGGAATTGGACGGTTTGCGACCGAAATGGACATCGGTGCTTTCAGATATGTACAGCGTGGCGCTGGACAAACTCGGCGGCATCGTGCGCGTTATCACGGATGCAATTACCGCCTGGAATAATTTCAAATCCGTGTTCGGCGCTGTTCCAACTGCCATCGCGAACACAATGAAAAACCTCGTCACTCCCCCGGCTTCGCAGTCTGATTTGCCTGGTAGAAATGCACCGGTGGTGGGGTATCTGCTGCAAGGGCTGGACTACATCGGTGAACAGGTGGAAAGTTCGGGACTCGGTGCATTTCTCCGCGGCGTGATGGTCCCGGGAGCATCATTAGGAGGCGCCGCGACTGCGGGAAGCGGAGCCCTAAGTGGTGCAGCGAAATACCTTGACGACGCAATTAAGAACGTCACTAAATGGTTCAAAGATGTCGGCATCCCTGTACCGGCATTCGCCGCCGGTGGTATCGTGAGCGGACCGACACTCGCGATGGTCGGAGAATACCCGGGTGCTGCGTCGAATCCGGAAGTGATCGCGCCGCTGTCTGATTTGGAAAGCATGATGGACAGCGGGGAGCAAGTCGCGGTATTGCGACAGATTCTACAAGCAGTCCGTGAGGGACAATCCGTGACAGTGACGATCAGCGAAGATGAGGTCACACAAGCGGTCATCAGAGGACATAACAAACGGGCGCGGCGGTTAGGTAAATCCGAGCTGCTTTTGTGAGGTGGTCCGTATGTATATCGCGATCAACGGAACGGAACTTCCGAAATATCCGAACAAATTTCAGGTCCGCGTGATGGACTTGGACGACGGAGAGACCACCACCCGTACAGCTGACGGGACTCTCTCGCGGGATCGGATCGCAGTAAAACGACAAATTGAGATGACTTGGCCTGCATTGCGCTGGGAAGAACTCTCAGCGCTTTTGCATTTGATGCAGGATGAATTTGTCGATGTGACCTATCCCGACCCCATGACCGGGCAGCAGGAAACGAAGGTCTTTTATGCCGGGGACAGAACGGCACCAATCGCCTTTGAGCGTGGCGGCGTCATGTGGTGGGAAGGGTTAGAAGTTACAATGACGGAGCAGTGATGCTGCATGTTGACGATTTCTCCCGTGTTTAACGATTTTCTCCGGCGCCGCGCCCGTGAGTGGTTGCTTAAGGTCGATATTAACGGCGTTGAATACGGGCTCCGCCAAGTCGTCGATGTCCAAATCGAAAATGACATCGTGCCGGGTTCAGAATTTGAGCTCGGCACGGCGATTATTTCGCGGTGCGTCTTGCGTCTGCGTACTGTTGACACCATCCCGCCTAACGCGAAGGTCATACCGTATGTTGCGCTTTCCCTCGAAGGTCTGACCTGGGAAGAAGCAAACTACGCATGGCAGGATGCGGATTTTGCTTGGGACGGCAGTACAGGAACGGACTGGCTGCCGCTTGGAACTTTTTTTATCGACAACCGCAGACAGCAAAACAAAGTTTGGACTTTTGAGTGCTATGATGTGCTGACTTTTGCGGACGTTGCGTACGTATCCCAGCTCAGTTACCCGGCTACCATGCAGGCTGTTTGGAATGAGGTATGCGCGCAAACAGGTCTGACCTATGACGCTGCCAGCATCCAGTTCAATCCGTCGTACACGGTCCCCGTGGCGCCGACCGGTTACACTTGCCGCCAAGTACTCGGCTTTATCGCCGGCGCTCACGGCGCAAGCGTCTATGCCGGCAGGGATGGAAGACTGCGCTGGCGGAAATATGCAGCCGCGGAATCGCCGGTCTATGACATGACCGAAGCGGATTATATCAAGGTTAAGCAAACCAATCCGCCGAAGGTATATACGAAAATCGTTGTCACCTATGACCCGGATGAGCAACTGACATATGAAGCCGGCAGCGGGACGGAAAATGAGACGTTGCATCTTGTTAACCCATTGATGACGCAACAGATGGTCAATAATCTATTGGCTCAAATCGACGGTTTTACCTACGTCCCGATTGAGATGGATGCCCGCGGTTATCCGCAGCTGGAGCATGGCGATCGGATCAGTTTCGATCGCACCGAATCGATGAGTTGGTTGGAGGCAGACGTCGCTTGGGATGCCGCTGACTTCCCGTGGGATGGAGTGCAGACACACCAGACTTTGATTTTGCGGCAGACGTTCACTTTCAAGGGCGGTTTGGGCATGTCGTTGGCGGCGCCGTCCAAGTCGGAGCAGGAGAGCGAATTTGGCATTGACGGTAGCCTGACGGCCGCGGTGAACAGGCTCAATCAAAATGCAGTGAAGTACGACAAACCGTATTACGGTGTGACACACTCTCGTGAAGAAGGCATTGTCGTGCAACGCGAGGATGGCAAGGCAAAAGCCGTATTCAACGCGGATGAACTTTCATTCTGGGCCGATGGCCAGCGCGCGTTGTGGTTCGACGTGCCGAATCTGAAATGGAAATTCACCGGTACGCTGGAAGGCGTGGACGGTACTTTCAGCGGGACGATTCAGGGCGGTCAGTTCGTCGGTGGTAGCATCACGATCGGCAGCGGGAATAACGTTTTCCGAGCAGATACTCAGGGCATTTGGGCAGGAAATGCGAACTTCAATAACGCTCCGTTCCGAGTGGATATGTCTGGTGCAATGACGGCCACAAACGCAAATATAACAGGAACGATCACTGGTAGTTTCGTTATAGGGTCGTCCATTTCGGGAGGAGTTATCACCGGTGCGTTGATTCAGACTGACACGAGCGCGAATTACCCTAGAATCGAACTTTCAAGCACAGCCAAGACCCTGACGGCCGAATTTAGCCCGATTTCAGCTATTTCCATACGAACGTCGGGCGGACCAGCAGCAGCGCCGTATATGGTATTTACAAACGGTTCCTTTAATACGCTTTATTACCAAGATGCTTCTGCCGGACACGGGATATTGACTACTGGAAATATTACGATCCAAGGGACGTCTGGTATTGACATCGTTTCTAATAACTTCAGAATAAACGATGGCCTTCCTTTCAACGCCATACCTCAGCCCAACAGCACGGCAACGACTGTCGCCGGCATCGTTGCTGATTTCAATTCGCTATTGTCGGTGCTAAGATCGCTGAAAATCTTGGCATAAAGACTTTAGCATGTTATCATGAGGCTGAGGTGATGGAAAAATGAAGAAAATTATGATTGGCCTTGTAATAGGTCTCATCATCGGTACTGCTTCGACAGCCTTAGCTTCTAGCGATTTTGTTCAGGCAAAGTTTTCGAAATTTAACATGGTGGTGAATGGAACTGAAGTCGAACTTGAATCTGACCCGTTGGTTTATCAAGGGACGACATATCTTCCGGTGCGGTACATTTTGAATCTTCTCGGATATGATGTCACATACCTTGCAGAAACCAGGACGATTGTCGCGGAAAAACCGGTTGAGCGATTCCTTGCCGATGTCGAGGCTTTGATGCGGGATTCACAAGAACCGGAGGGGGAGGAAGTGCAGGGTACTGAGGAATTTGTAGTCAATGGAAAAACTTATTACGGGATCGAGCAAGTTAACAATACCATTAACCGACTCCAAAACATCACTATCAAATTTTACAAATTCTTGGCTGAAGGTGGCGCACCGACCGAGGAAGCAAGACAAGAAGCCGAGCGGTTGCTCGCCGAAGCCGAGGCTGAACTGGAAGAATTGCTGAAAATCAAAGAGCATTTTGAGAAACAAGCCGCCGAATAGGCGGTTTTTATTATGCCTGAAAGGGTGATGCGAAATGAATAAGAATTACACCGTAAAGGTAGATGACATAATTTTACCGGAAGCCGCACTGGAAAGAATCCGCCAGATCGTGCGCGAAGAAATAGCTGCTAGTCATCCTTCTTTACGTGAGGTGAGAATACAACTGGATGGTAAAGAGATCGCTAAAGCAGCAACACCTAAAAAGGTGTACGATCTTCGCCCTGTGGTCAAAGAAATGCTATCCATTTTGGTCAAGCACGAAATCCTAATGAGTTCGCTGGATAGGGTGCTGGATGAATTGCGAAAAGCTGCGCTGACCAGCACCCGTATTCAAGAGATTTGGGCTAACGACGACTATCAGGGGTATAGAGAACTGTGAAACGTTCTCCCTCTGGCGTAATTTCGGCGCCCGACGTTCTGTCAACAACCAAACGTCCGCTTGCAACACGCATTGGAAGAATGCCGGTAATATAACCAGATTGATAACAACGTTCCAATGCTTCATCGAATAATTCGTCACCGAGTTTTGACAATACGTCCCCGATGTCTTGACCGTTACGAAGTTGCATTAAGATATTGTACATTTCTTTTGTGACGAGATTATTGTGTTCTAATTCTCGTTGCATTCTTGCACGAATTTCATCATCAGCCGCCAATTCAAAAACCTCCCTTCGTCGGATGATAGGTTTTCCCGCCCAAAACTTCGACAGAATGGGAGGTTTTTCCTTTGGAACAAATGTTTGGGGGTGCGAAATGCCCAACATCACACACATTCTGCGGGCCGAAATCGACCTGTCGCAGCCCGTCCCCGAACTCTGCACCGTGATCGCCCACGTGCTGCAGGCGTGGCCGGGACGGGAACGGGAAGTGTTGTCGAAGCTGCGTGAGGCGATCGACGATCATCTGAAAGTATTGGAGAAAGGAGAAGGGGAACGTGGCAAACCGATACGCGAATCTCGTCGGATCGAACAAGATCAAAGACGAATGGACGAAGATCAACGCCGGCTTTGATGCCGTCCAGGCTGATATGGATGCGAAAGCGGATGCCGATGATCTGGTCAGCCTGGAGAACACGGTCAACGATCATATCGGCGCTGGTGGAGCTGCACATGCAGAAGCGACAACATCGAGCGCTGGATTCATGGCGGCGGCCGACAAGCAGAAGCTGGACAATATCGAGTCAGGGGCACAGGTCAACCAGAACGCTTTTGCAAAAGTCAATGACGTGGAAGCGAACGATCCGTCCGATGAGTTGACCATCACTGGTGGAACGGGAATCACCGTCACCACCAACCCGAACACAAAAGAAGTCATCGTGACCGCTACCGGATCGAGCACTCCCGGGCCGCACGGCAGCAGTCACACCGAACATGGCGCCGATCCGATCCCTGCTGCGACGACAACGGAAGGCGGCCTGATGAGCGCGGATCACGTGCAGATGCTCGAGGCCCACGCCGCCCGCCACGCCGTCGGCGGCCCGGATGAGATCACGCCGGAGATGATTGGGGCGGTATCGCAGTCTGACTTTTCTGCGCATATATCTGAAACAGTTCAGGACGGCGTCCACGGTATGGGCTCGGCTGCCGCGCAAGACTATGAAACCGGCACTTGGACGCCTCGTTTGATAGTAGGAGGTATTGTTCCGTCGGATATAACGTATCAAACCCAAGTCGGCAGGTATACCCGAATCGGAAATCGGGTGATTGCGGATTTTGAGATCGTATTAACAAATAAAGGCGCGGCTTCCGGAAATGTACGAATTGGTTATTTGCCTTTTGTTGCTGCATCGGCTCCCAGAAGCCACACACTATTAACGTTTCGAAACGTTACTTTGTCTTCAAATATGACGAGTATATCTGCATTTACTATCGGTGCGGGACAAACCGGTATTGACGTTTTTCAGATAGGAAGTGATCAGGATACTATTCAACTGACTACGTCAAATCTAAAAAACAATTCGGGTCTATACGGACAGATTATATACACTATTGGAGGGTGATCAAATTGATCGAAAAAATTACTCTGGACATGCTGACGGAAACTTCTGTCAGCGTGAAAACCCAAAAATATGTCGTCGTTGACGGTGTGGAGTACCCGATCGGAGAGCCGCATCGGCGGGCATATGTAAATAGCGAATCTGGCCGACAGCAGGTTCAGGTCGAGGTTCCGGAGCCGCACCGCACCGCCATTTTCGCGGTGTGGGGAGATGAGCCGACGGTGCCAGAAAATCCGGAAAACGAAGACTGATCCCCTGAGCCGATCAGGGGCAGTTTTATTCTCGTGGGGGTGAAGTTGTGGAAAACCTATTCAAATCTGCAGTAGCAGTTGGCGGCGCGGCCGCCTCGTACTTTTTCGGGGGGTGGTCGTCGTTGCTTACGATTCTGCTTACCTTTGTCGTTCTGGATTACATTACTGGTGTTGTTGCCGCGGCAAAAGAGGGGAAGTTAAATTCAGAAGTCGGCGCTTGGGGCATAGCCAAGAAGGTCGGAACATTCGTCATCGTTGCGGTTGCTCATCTCGTTGACTCGGCGCTTGGCGACGCTCATCTTTTCCGCGACGCGGCGATTTTCTTCTTCCTTGCGAACGAGCTTCTCAGCGTGATCGAAAACGCCGGCCGGATCGGGGTGCCGATTCCGCCGGTTTTGCAACGGGCGGTGGAAGTGTTGCGGGGGAAGTCGGAGGGCGGTCAAACATGAGCGCAGCAGCCGCATTCATCGTCAAAATTGCTCCAATCGCGGTCCAGCTGCGCGTCGATGGCTCTCCGATCTTCCCCTCCGTCCGGATCGCGCAGGCTGGGCTTGAGACGGGTTGGAAAATACCCGAACATAAGAACATGGGCGGGTATAAGGTCGGCAGCGGACAGCTCACACCGTACTGGCGCGGCAAGATCGTCAACAAAGGCACCTGGGAAGTATATGACGGCAAGCGTGTCGATGTGACGGCCGCGTTTCGGGCGTATGACAGCGTGGAAGACTTTTTCCGGGACCAGGACCTTCTTTTCCAAATCCCGCGTTACGACCGCGTTAGACTTGCTACGACGCCCGAGCAACAGGCCGATATGCTGCAGGCATGCGGGTATGCGACGGACCCGGCATACGGTCAGAAGCTCAAAAATCTCATCGGGATGTATAACTTGAAAAAATACGATCAGGAGGCGGAGGACGTGTTACAGGAGTTGCAAAATGCCGTGAAGAATTTACAAAGCCAGATCAATTCACAGCGCGACCAGATCGCCGCGTTGGATCGGAAGGTCAAACGTCTGGAAGGAAAACAGTCCATGCCGGTGCCAGAATGGGCCAAAGAGGCGGTTGAAGCGGCGGTGCGGGCGGGCGTGGTGGATACGCCGGAGGGCGGTAGTTATGATTTTTATAGGCTGTTGACGGTGATGTACAGGAAAGGGTTGATTTGAAATTCCCAAGCACTTGGAAAAACGAAATCCCCACCCAGCCACAATGGCCGAGGTGGGGTTTAAACGAAGATCGATGTGATGCCCCGGCACAACCGGGGCATGTTTCACTTTCTGAAGAACTCTTTCAGTCCTTCCGTCCATAATGCGACTTCTCCGGTCACCGTCCCGTCATCATATACGGTGACAAGAAACTCCTTAACACCGTATACCGGGTCGATATAGTCGAACATCTCTTTCCCTTTCGTGATGAACTCGTCGCGGTGCTCGGGTTCGATCACTTCCGCGATGTCGAACAGACTGTTCGAATAATATTCCGTGCGGCCTTCATGAACATACTTCCGAATATCCTTCATCTTCTTCGTCTCCTTTCTAAATACAGGCTTTTCGCCGGCTTCAACTCGCTCACAAAATTCCAAAATCGCACTTTCGATGACCGCCGTTTTGTCGACGCCTGCTTGAGCCGCCGCCCGGTCGAAGCGCTCGACCAGGCCAGCGGGGATGCGAAACGCGCGTAGAATGCGAGTCATTCGGCCATCTCCTCCATTTTCGGGTTAATCTCGCGGACTTTGTCCCAGATCATCTTTTTGATCTCGTTTCTCAAAAATTCCTGAATTTCAGGATCAGCCCAGGTCAAATCACGTTCACGGTAACTTTGCCGATACATTTCTCCGGTCGGTACGTCATAATACCAGCTACCCTCGATGCTTCTTGCGATTCCGACGATGTTTCCATTTACATTTTTTTGATCGATCACTTTGATGCTTGCGTCAATGTATACGCGATGCTTTCCGTACTTTTTCCATTCACGTCCCGTTGCTTCTTTGACAATGTCTTTCAGCCGATCGGTTGCTTTTCCCATTTCCTTGACGATGCGCCACGCCACGCGAAGCGCTTCTGCGAAATAATCGCGCACCTTCCCGCCGAATTTCTTTTGTCCCTCCCGAGCGATTTCCCAAGCTTTCCGCATGACGTTTTGCATCTTTGTTCATCTCCTTTCCTTATCTTGATTTCATTATAGCTTATGTATATACAAAAGTAAATACGAACACATACGAACAAATTGTGAATTTTTAATATTGATTAAGAACATGTGTTCGCGTATACTGATATCACTATCACATTTTCGATGGTGATCAACATGGCGAAAAAACTTTCTGAAAACGGCCTGTGGGAGTCGTCCAGGGTGATCCTGCCCGAACACAAGGAGCAGATTCACGCTTGGCGCCGGCGTCAGGATCGGCGCAACCGTCCGGAGCTCGATGAACAGGAGTGGGAACGCATCGACGCGGCGTTAAACTGGTCGCTACGGACAGGGGAGCCGGTGAGGATCAGGCTTTACGACCCGTATGAGGAGCGGGTCATCGTCGGCGCGGTGGAGCGGGTGGATCGGCTGCTGAGGCGTGTCAGGATAGCCGATGAATGGGTGAGCATGGGAGATATTACGGGAGTGGATGACCCCGGGGAGTGAGTGGCCCGGGGTTTTGTTTTGCCCACAATTTGCCCACAATGTGGGAAATTTTTGCCTGTTTTCACCTG
>Ga0065720_1002297_pt1 | contig 19479 bp, 13 predicted proteins | sample Thericmetagenome_FD_59107 | JGI IMG/M metagenome (GOLD analysis project Ga0065720, IMG submission 59107) | Thermophilic microbial communities from the Joint Bioenergy Institute, California, USA of rice/straw/compost enrichment - eDNA_2 v2... | ecosystem: Engineered > Solid waste > Grass >...
CGCCGGGCCGGGGGCCGCGCGGCCGGGCGGCCCGAACGGCCCGGCGAGGAGCGGGGGGCGGCCGGCCGGGCCGGCCGCCGCCACGGCCGAGAGCGCTCCCGCCACGACCACCACGCGGGCCACCGCTCCGGACTCCCGCGCACCGTCGGAGGCGACGGCCGGATCCGCACCGACGGCCGGGGCCGGGCGGAACGGGGCGGCGCCGCGACCTCCCGCCCCGGGCGCGGACCGCTCGCCGGACCGCCGGGCCGAGGGCGACCGCGGACCGGCGAACCGCTGGTCGGTGCTCGCCCTGCTCTGTTTCAGCCTGACGCTGATCGCGGTGGACTCCACCGTGCTGCACGTGGCGGCGCCGAGGCTCACCGCCGCGCTGCGGCCGTCGGCCGTCGAGCTGCTGTGGATCATCGACGCCTACTCGCTGGTCGTGGCGCCGCTGCTGATCACCTTCGGCACCCTCGGCGACCGGTACGGCCGGCGCCGCATGGTGCTCGCGGGCTACGCGGTCTTCGGGCTCGCCTCGTTATCCGCCGCGTTCTCCGCCACGCCGCTCGCGCTGATCGTCTCCCGGGCGCTGCTCGGCGTGGGCGGCGCCATGATCATGCCGGCCACGTTGTCGATCATCCGGCAGGTCTTCCCCGACCGGGCGGAGCGGGCGATCGCGCTCGGCGTGTGGAGCGCGATGGCCGCGGGCGGGGCCGCCGTCGGCCCGCTCGTCGGCGGGCTGCTCGTGGAGCACTTCTGGTGGGGGTCGGTGTTCCTGATCAACGTGCCGCTGCTGGCGGTCGCGCTGCCGGTCGCCGTGCGCATCCTGCCTGCCACCCCGCCACGCGGGTACGGGCACCGGTGGGACGCCGCCGGGGCCGCCCTGTCCATCCTGGGCATCCTCGCCCTCGCCTTCGGCCTGAAGGAGGCCGGGTCCGGTCACCTGCTCGCGCCCCCGGCCGCGACGGCCACCGCGGTGGCCGGGCTGGGGCTGCTCGCGTGGTTCACGGTGCGGCAGCGGCGGTCGGCCCGGCCGCTGCTCGACGTCTCGCTGTTCGCCCGGCGGGACTTCGCCACCGGCGTGGTCTGCGTGCTGCTCGCGGTGTTCTCGCTCGTCGGGCTGGAGCTCATGCTCGCGCAGTACCTCCAGCTCGTGCTCGGGGACAGCCCGCTGCGGGCGGCGGTGCGCATGCTGCCGCTCATGGTCGCCGCGATCGCGGGCGGGCTGGCCGCGGCGCACGTGCTGCGCCGGGCCGGGCTGCGCGCCACGATGAGCGGCGGCCTCGCGCTCACCGCCCTCGCGCTCGCCCCCACCCTCACCTGGGGCGCCGAGGTCCACCCGATGATGCTGACGGCCTGCTTCGCGGGCGTCGGGTTCGGCATCGAGGTCGCGCTGCTCGCCGCGAGCGACATGATCATGGCGGCGGCGCCGGAGCGTCAGGCCGGGGGCGCCGCCGCGATCGAGGAGACCGCCTACGAGCTCGGCGCCGGCCTCGGGGTCGCGGTGCTCGGCACGATCACCACGATCCAGTACGCGCCGGCGCTGCGCGCCGTGGCCGGGTTGGCGCCCGGGACGCTCGCCGAGGCGCGCGAGTCCCTCGCCTCGGCCGCGTACCTCGCCGAGCGGATCGGCGGCACGGCCGGGGCGGCGCTGCTGCGGGCCGCCCGCACCGCGTTCGTCGACGCGCTGCACGGCACGGTGGTGGCGAGCATCCTGCTGCTCACGGCGACCGCGATCGCCGCGGCGATCCTGGTGCCGGGCCGTACCGGCGACCAGGCCGACAGGGACGAATAACCAGGGAGAACAGGAAACGGCCAACACGGACACCCGGCGACCGCGCACAATGGCCTGTTGAGGCCACCGGCGACGGTGTCCGTGTCGCGTCCGTGTCCGTGACGTCGGCGCGGAACGGCACGCCGGGGTGGCCGGACGGCGGCGACGGCGCGGGAGTTCCGCCCACGGCACGCACCGGCCGGCGCCGGGCCCGCGAGATCGAGGGCACGGGAGCGAGGGGCGGTCGAGAGACGGTCGAGGGGCAGCCGAGGCAGACGAGGCGCGATCGAGGGGCAGGCGAGTGGCAACGGTGCGACGGACATTTCACGATGTCGCCACCCTGGCGGCACGCATAGGGGTCGGCGGCATCTTCTTCGCCAACGGCTGGGACAAGCTGGAGGCGGGTCTCAACGCCACCACCGACCAGTTCGCCCGGCTCGACGCGCCGCTCCCCTACCTGTGGGCCGCCGTGACCATGCTGGTCGAGCTGCTCGGCGGGGCGATGCTCATCGCCGGGTTCATCGTGCCGGTCTGCGGCATCCTGCTGTTCGCCGAGGCGCTCGCGGTGTTCATCGTGGCGAGCGGCGACCAGGGGCAGCCGCTCACCGGCGGCGACACCAACCTGATCGTGGCGCTCGGCGCCGCGTCCGTGCTGCTCTCCGTCACCGGGGCGGGCCGGGCCTCGGTCGACCACATGGTGGTGATCAAGCGGCGCGAGGCCGGCGAGGACGCCGCCCCCGACCCGGACGCCGAGGCCGACGAGGTGATCGCCCAGCTCCGGGGGCGGGGAGGCGAGCGCCAGACCGGCTCCGCCGCGTCCGGGACCGCCACCGGATCCGCGGCCGCAGAGCCGGCGCCGGCCCAGAGACAGACCACGGGCGAGGACGCCGCCGGGGCGACCGGCGAGACCGCCAAGCCCACCGCCGAGCCCACCGTCAAGCCCACCGCCGAGCCCGCCGCCGAGCCGCCGGGCGGCGGCGCCTCGGGCGAGGCCACGGCCCCGGTCCGGGCCCGCAGGACCCGGCAGCGCCGTACCGGCACCGGATCGGAGGGCGCCACCGCGAGCCGGAGCGAGGCCCCGGCCGGCGCCGGCAAGGGCGGCGGAGGCGACGCCGAGAAGGGCGACAAGCTCGTGGCCGGGGAGCGCACCTCCGACTGACCCGGCGGAGCGCCGCCGGGTGGCGCGCGGCCCGTGCGGGGTCAGACGCGCGGCCGGTCGTCCGCCGGGGGCAGGCTCTCCAGCAGCCGCTCGGCCTGTGCGGCGAACGCCGCCGGCAACGGCGGCCGGGCGGCGAGGGCGGCACGCGCCTCCCGCCGGGCCCGGCCCGCGTCGCCCGCGTCCGCGGCGATCCGCGCCGAGCGCAGATGGGTGAGCGCGCGTCCGGGCTCCCGGGCGGCGGCGGTGGCGAGCTCGGCGTCGGCCTCGGCGGCGCGGCCGAGACCGGCGAGGGCGAGCGCGCGCGCCGACCGCACGTCGGCCTCGTCCCCGGGCGACAGGGCGGCGGGGGCGGCGATCGCCAGCGCCAGCGCCCGGTCGAGGTCGTCGAGCGCCCGGGCGTGGTCGCCGAGTTCCGCCTCGACCTGGCCGCGGCAGGCGAGCGCCGGTAAGTAGTCCCGCCGGATGTCGAGCGCCCGGTTGAGCACGGCGCGCGCGTCGGCGGGCGAGCCGCTCTGCCACAGCGCCCGGCCCAGGTCGGCGAGGATGCCGGGGTCGTCCGGCCAGCTGCGGATCGCCTGCCGGTACAGCTCCACCGCCTCCTCGTGGCGGCCCTCGTCCATGTGCAGCCCGGCGAGGGCGGCCATCAGCCGGGCGCTGCCGTACGCGTCCTCGAGCTGGGTGAGCGTGGCGAGCGCCGCGCGGAAGCTGTGCTGCGCGGCGGGGATGTCGCCGCCGAGCCGGGAGATGTCGCCCTTGAGCGCCAGGGCGTGCGCGTGGTGCCGTTCGTCCCCCGCCGCCGCGTACCGCTCGGCGGCCACCTCGGCGTACCGGGTCGCCGCGACCAGGTCGCCCTCGCCGAGCGCGGCCTCGGCGGCGGCGCGGAAGTCGGCCGGGGCGCGCGGCTCGGGAGGCGGCTGGGCCGGGATGCCCCGGCGCTGCCGCCAGCGGGCGTTCGCCTGCCGCACCACCCCGACGAGCCGGTCCTGGCCGAGCTGGTACCAGGTGAGCCGCGCCCGGTACTCGGGGGTGAGGATGTGCCGCTCGATCAGCGCCTCGACGACGTCGTTCGGCATGTCGGCGGTGGTGAGCGCGCCCTGGTACGCCGAGGCGCGCGTGCCGTACGGGGTGATGAAGGCCCGCTCCAGCCACTCGCGCAGCCTCGCCTCGCTCACGTTCCGCTCCGCGGCTACCTGGGCCATCACGTCGTCGTAGTAGGCCATCACGACCTGGTCCACGTCGCCCATGCGCCGCAGGTGCTCGGCCGAGATCACCTCGCCGTCGGCGAGCCGCCACAGGCTGGTACAGGCGATCTGCAGGTAGAACGGCTCGACGTGCTCCTCCAGCACCGCGACGGTGTTGCCGACCCGGTCGGCGATGACCGACGTGCGCAGGTCGTCGACGAGCCGCCGGGCGACGCCGTCGGCGTACCTGCGGCCGGTGCCCGCCACCGGGCCGGTCACCGCCTGCTCGGCCTCGGCGGGGGTGAGCGGCGCGAGCGGGATCCACACCGGAAGCCGGGGGTGGAAGCGGTTCTGGTAGGAGGTGAGCGTGCCCACGTGGTCGTCGCGGATGACGAGCAGCAGGTGCACCGAGGGCAGCGCCTCCAGCGCCTCGGCGAGCTGGTCGATGAGCGGCTCGACCGCCGCCCGCCGCGTGGGCGGCGCGTCGAACACCTCCTCGAACTGGTCGATCGCGGCGAGCACCGTGTACGGCTCGCCGAACCGGTTGACCCGGCGCGGCCGGCCGCGCAGGAAGTCCACGATCCGGGTGCCCGGCGCGGGCGGCGGGCCGCCGGCCGCCCACGTGCTCAGCAGCGGGAACGTGTGGTCGGCCGAGCGCACGGCGAGCGGCTCGGCGGCGCTGTGCACGATGCGGCCCACGGGCAGCGGGTCCACCTCGTCGAGGCCGTCGAGCAACGGCAGCACCCCGGCGTTGAGCAGCGAGGTCTTGCCCACCGAGGCGGGGCCGTGCAGCACGACGAGACGCTCGGCGAGCCAGTGGTCGACGACCTCGTGAGCCTTGCCGTCGCGGCCGAAGAACCGGTCCGCCTCGTCGGTGCGGAACGGGCGGGGTCCGACGTACGGCTCATGCTCGTTCATGCGTCGTCTCCCCACATGCGTCGCGCCAGCTCCCGGGTGAAGGAATCGGTACTCTCCCAGAAGACCGTGATATGCCGCAGGCGAAAATACTCCTCCAGGTAGGACTTTGCGCTCTCGCTCGCGCCGGGAACGGGCGGCTCCAGCTGGACGCTCACATGCCACCGCCGATGTGTCTCGGCTATATCCCGCATTAGGGTCCGGAACAATACCTGAAAGGTCCAGTCCCGCAGGCTATAGCCTATGAACAGCACGGGCTTGCTGCGCAACGCCGTGTAGACCGGGGGCGGCACCATCCGCCTCCCGTTCGCCACCCGGCTCTCGCCGCCCAGGCCGATGAGGTACTCGATGTAATCGTCCTCGGCGAGCACGAGGGATTCGGGATGCCGCCAGTGCCCGTGCATGTGGAAGACGAGCGGCTCCTGCGGGGACGGCCGATATCCGCTCTGCGGGTCGAGGGGCTGTTCCAGTACGTCCTCGGCGCCAGGGTACCAGGGGCTGATCCCGATTCTCGGGCGTTTTCCCTGGCCGCTCAGGGCCAACATAAGCAGATCGTCATAGTTTGTAGTGACATAGATCGGTAAGTCACACTTGGCGAGCAATGTGTGGATACTTGGTGGAGGGGGCGAGTTCGGCGGTGCGATGGGACGGAAAACCCGGTCCACGACCGCCTGCTTGAGAGTGGTCAGATCACCATGAAACCGACGAACGGCCACATACTGCATCACCCGCGTCAGGTCCGTGGTGTCCTCGAAGGGGTAGCCGCACTCCACGGCCCACTCATGTGCCAGTGCGCCGCCGAGCGGAATATGATCGGCGCAGGCCCCGGCACCGAGAAAGGGCGTGCAATGTCCAGTGCGCAGATTGTGGACGAGGTGCTCCCAGTCGCGCTCCCGGTCGCCGCCCGCCCCGCCCGCGCGGCCACCCGTCATCCTCGGTACCCCCTCGCCTTTCGCCCCGCCCGCGCGCCGCGGATCCGGTTGGTCGAGAACGGCTGCGAACAGAAGTTATGGATGAGATTCGCGAAACCCGGCGGATTGGTCAAGAAAAGGAAGCGGCCCGGCAGCGGGACCGGGCCGTAGGTCTGCATTCGGTCAGATAAAGCGGTGACCGTCCTGGCCATGGAGCGGGCCGCGACCGGCAAGGTAACTTGCGAATCACACGTCTGATAGGAACCGAACCTGGAGCGTCCCTGATGACCGCCAGCGCACCGAGGGATCCGTCGCGACCGAGTGCCCCGCGCCGTCCCCTGATCATGGGGCGGGAGGTTCCGATCCGGAACCCGCACTTCACCGGGCGCGAGCGGGAACTCGCGCTGCTCCGCCAGCGGCTGAGCGAGTCGGCCGAGGCCCTCGTCGGGCAGCCGGCACAGGCGATCTACGGGCTCGGCGGCATCGGGAAGACCGAGATCGCGGCGGAGTACGCGCACCGGTACGCCGCCGACTACGAGGTGATCTGGTGGGTGCGGGCGGAGCAGGAGGACACGATCCGCAACGCCATCGTCTCCCTGGGGCGGCGGATGCAGCTCCCGGAGTTCGACGGGGACGGGCGTGACCACTCCGCGCAGGTGGTGCTCGACGCGCTGCGCCGCGGCGAGCCGTACTCGCGGGTCCTGCTCATCTTCGACAACGCCACCCAGCCGGAGGTGGTGCGCAAGTACATCCCCCACGGGAACAGCGACGTCATCATCACCTCGCGGCTGCAGAGCTGGCGGCAGGCGGTCCGGGACGACGGCATCGAGGTGGGCCAGTTCGCCCTCGACGAGACCGTCGAGTTCCTGCGCAAGCGGGTGCCCGCCCTCGGCCCCGCCGAGGATCCGCAGCTCGACGCCGAACGGCGCAAGCAGGCCGAGGAACTCGCCGAGACGCTCGGCAACCTCCCGCTCGCGGCCGAGCACGCCGCCGCCTACCTCACCCAGACCGGCGGGTCGGTGGAGGAGTACATCACCAGGTTCCAGCAGGACGCGCACGACCTGCTCGCCGAGGGCGTCGACATGTACTACCCGGACGTGGTCGCCACCACCTGGCGGCTCTCCCGGCAGATGATCTCGCCCGAGGCCGACGAGCTGTTCAAGCTGCTCGCCTTCTTCTCCCCCGAGCCGATCTCGGAGAAGCTGCTCGTGCAGCCCGCGGGCTCGCGGCAGCTCACCGGCCTGCTCGGCAAGGTGCTCAGCAGCGTCACCGAGTTCCGCCGCGCCTACCGGGAGCTGGCGCGCTACTCGTTGATCAAGATCGACGGGTACCGCAACGTCCTGCAGATCCACCGCGTCGTGCAGGCCGTGACCAAGAGCAGGATCCGGCGGGAGGACCCACAGCGGGCCGCCGAGCTGCGCGACACCGTGCACATGCTGCTCGCCGCCTCCGACCCGCTCGAGCCGGAGGACGAGAACAACGACGACCAGTACGAGCGCTCCCGCCAGCACCTCATCCCCGCGGAGGCGCTCGACACCGACAACCCCCACCTGCGCAACCTCGTGATCAACCAGGTGCGGCGGCTCGATCTGCGCGGCGGATACGACGAGGCGCTGAGCCTGGGCCAGGCGGCGCTCGGCAACTGGCGCGAGCGCCTGGGCCCGGACGACCTGCAGGTGCTCTCCCTCGCCACCGAGGTGGCCGTGGTGCTGCGGGACAAGGGCCGGTTCAACGAGGCCTACGACCTCAACGCCGACACCCTCTCCCGGCTGCGGCGGGTCTACGGCGAGACGAACGAGGTGTACCTGGAGTGCGCCCGCCGGCACGGCCTCGACATCCGCTACCTGGGCCGGTACGGCGAGGCGCTCGAGCATGAGATGGCGCTCCTGCCGCTCTACGAGCGGGTGTTCCAGCCCGAGCACCACTCCAGCCTGATGATCCGCAACAACATCGCGGTGAGCCTGCGCTGCCTGGGGCGCTTCGCCGAGGCGCTCACCTGGGACGAGCGGACCCGCGACGAGCGCGCGCGGCTGCTCGGGCACACCAACACCGACGTGCTCGACTCGATGTTCGCGATCGCCCGGGACCTGCGCGGGCTGGGCCGGTACGAGGAGTCGCTCGACCTGCTGCGCGAGGTGATGGACATCATGGAGCGCAAGGGCGAGCCGTGGCACCGCCGCAGGCTGCTGATCGCGGCCGACATGGCGGTCGCGCTGCGCCGGGTCGGGCTGCACGAGCAGGCGCACACCCTCGCCGAGGACGCGCTGCGCCGGCACCGGGCCATGCTCGGCGACAACCATCGGCAGACGCTCGTGGTCGCGACCAACCTCATCGTGGACCACCGCATCGCCGAGCGCCTGGCGGACGCCCAGAGCCTCGGCGAGGAGACGGTGCGCGCCTGGGAGAAGGTCGCCGGGCCGCACCACCCCAACACCTACGCCGCGCGCGCCAACCTCGCCACCGTGCTGCGCCACCGCGGCAATCCGACCGCCGCCCGGCAGCTGAACGAGCGGTGCCTGGAGGGCCTGCGCGAGGCCTTCGGCAGCGAGCATCCCAGCCCGATCACCGTGATGATCAACCTCGCCAGCGACCTCGCCGCGCTCGGCGAGAGCAACGCCGCCCGGGAGCTGGGCGAGACCGCGGTACGGCTCAGCCGCGAGACGGGCGGGGAGGCGCACCCCATGACGCTCGCCGCGATGGCGAACCTCGCGCTCGACCGGCGGGCCTGCGGCGACATCGAGGCGTCCGACGAGCTGTTCGAGGAGACGATGGCGCGCTATCGGGAGGCGTTCACCGACGAGTACTGGGAGGCGCGCCGCGCGGCGCAGCGCGGCCGCCTCGACGCGGACATCGAGCCCATGTCGGCGTGAGCCGATCGGCTCCGGTGCCGGCGTCGGCGCCCCGGGCCCGGCCGGGGCGGCACCGGCGGGGAGGCCGGAGTCCGCTCAGGCGTGGCGGGCGAGCCAGCGTTCGCGGTGCCCCCGCAGCAGCGTCTCGGCCTCCTGCGCGGCCTCGGCGGCGACGGGCTCGTCCCGCCAGGCGTCGAGGCGGCGGCGCATCTCCTCGACGAGGGCCCGTCCCGCGGGGGTGAGCTCGCCGGAGCGCGCCAGGCTGTCGGCGGCGTCGGAGGTCGCCCCGCGCCACCGGGCGTAGGCGACGTCGCCGCGCAGCCGCTCCCCCGCCGAGCCCAGGTGCCGCTGCGCGCGCCAGAACCCGGTGACCGCGAAGAAGGCGTAGCAGCCCTGCAGCAGGCCGTCGATCGGCCGGGGGTCCTCACGCCAGGGCGAGTAGTATCGCCGCCCGGCCGGCCGGGTGAGCGGCACCAGATCCATGACGCCGCCGAGCAGCACGTGCCGCGACTCGTGCAACAGCCCCTCGGCGAACGCCTCCGGGGTCGGGGCGAGCGCCAGCCCGATCGCGCCGAACGCCCAGCCGGAGGTGGCGCCGGTGGGCAGGCCGTCCGGCGCGGGGCGCATCGGGACGATGGTGGTGACCGCCTCGGCCACGGCCGCCGCCGTCGGCCTGCTGTAGCGCACGAGCACGGCCCACGCCTCCGGTACGGCCTCGCGCCAGGCGGCCAGGTCGGCCGGGCCGAGGGGCATGCCCCGCAGCCCGCAACCGGCGAGCTGGGGGTCGCCGGGGTCGAGCGACGCCTCCAGCACGAGCCCGCCGGCCTCGGCGCGGACCCGCACCGGCTCGGTGACGCGCACCCGCCCGTCGCTCGCCCGGACCATGCCGACGCCGGGCAGATTCAGCGGTCCGGAATGGATCGGAAGGGAAATCTCAAATCGCTGCCCGGCGCGTTCGCAGGCCGCCGCGACCAGCGCCGCGAAATACTCGATATCCGGGTCCCGCCCCGCGTCGAGCGCCATCAGGCTTTGCGCGGTCCAGGCACCCAGATGCGGGGTGGCGAGCACCCTGGCGACCAGGTCGGGATGTGTTTTCTCGACGGCGACCAGCCGGTTGCGCAGGGATTCGAACGCGGTGAACGTTTCCCCTGGACGATCGCGTCCGAGCCTTTTGCGCACCTGCTCGAGGAGCAACTTGTGTTTACTCAGCTCGGCCGCCCGCAGCCGGCGCGCCAGGCCCGCGCCGCCCTCGGGATCGGCGAGCTCGCGCATGTCGGCGGCGGTGAGCCGGTGCGTCCCGGCGGCGGTCATCGGCCGGCGACCGTCAGTGGCCGGATCCGCGATGCACATTTCCCTGGTCCCACAACCTCAGCTCGTTGCCCCCGCAGGGTCGCAGGATGTGCCCGATCGCCTCGGTGAAAAGCGCGTCGTCCAATGCCGCGATCCGGTCGAGCGGGAAGTCGGAAACATCAGGGATTGGTGAGACAAGATCGCTCTTCCACTCGGCCATGCAGTACCCCGTCCTCCGCTGGTCCCGGCGAGAATACTTCGCCGTTGACCGAAACGCACTCGCCTGACAGATAAATATCACAGTCCACCAGACGGGCAGAAAAGTGCACGGCCGGGCCGGAGCGCCGCCCCGGCGACGGATAAACCATTCCCGGTCGCCGGGGTGGAACGTGCCACGACGGCTAGGCGTCCTGCGGCACGAGGTCGCGGGCACGGGCGGCGGCCTCCTCGTGGGCCTTGCGCACCGAGGCGCGCATGTGGTCGCGGAAGTCGGCGAGGGCGGGGTTGGCCTCGGCGAGGGTCATCTCGGGCATGATCACGTGCAGGTCGAGCCCGAACACGTCGCAGAGGATCCGGCGCAGGTACGGCTCGGCGTAGTCCCAGCCCTCGCGCGGGGTGCCGGGGCCGTACGAGCCGCCGCGCGCGGCGACCAGCGTGGCGGGGCGGCCCTTGATCGGGCTGTCCTCGGGGCCGGAGCCGAAGGTGCGGCCCGGGACGAGGATCTGGTCGAGCCAGGCCTTGAACGCCGACGGGATCGAGAAGTTGTACATCGGCACGGCGAACAGGTAGGCGTCGGCCGACAGCAGCTCGTCGACCAGCTCGTCCTGCAGGAACGCGGCCGCGGCCTGCTCGGGGGTGCGCTCGTGCGGCGCCGTGCCGCGCGCCCGGACGCCCGCCTCGGTCAGGTGCGGCACGGGCCGGGCGCCGAGATCCCGGTGGATCACCTCCCCCTTCCACTCCGCGCGGAAGGCGTTGGCGACGGAGCGGGAGACCGACTCACTCGGCAGGACGGACGCGTCGATGTGCAGCAGGCGGGGCATGGGACGACCTCCGGATCTAACAAGCGGCACGACAAATCATCTGTTCGACAGATTGTCTTTGGACATACTCATCTGTCAAGTCGATCGTTTGGCGAAGGGCTACCATGGGGTAATGAGCAAGGAGACGACGGTGGGGCTGCCGCCGGGGCTGGAGTCCGACTTCGGCTGGCTGCTCAGCCAGGTGTTCCACGCGCACGTCTCCGCGGTGAAAGAGATCATGGCCGACTTCCCCGGGGGTCACAGGGGCTATCTGGCACTCTCCGCCGCGGCGCACAAGACCGCGCGCAACCAGATCGAGATGTCGCGCCAGCTCGGTTGCGACCGGACCGTCATGGTCTATCTCATCGACGACCTCGTGAAGCAGGGCCTCGTCGAGCGGAGGCCCGACCCGGCGGACCGTCGCAACCGCTGCATCGTTCCAACCGAGCAAGGGCTCGAGCGGCTCGCCGAGGTGGACACGGCGCTCCGCCACGTCGAGCGCGACCTGCTCGGCGCCCTCGATCCCGAGGAGCAGGAGACGCTGCGCTCCATGCTGAAACGGGTGCTCGCGCACCGGCACGAGCGGATGTCCGCCGAGGTGCACGCCGAGGCGTGCCGTGCCACGTCCGCCGCGATCGACGGCCTGCCGGGATCCTGACCTCCCGCCCCGCCCCGGCGAACCGCGGCCGAAGACCCGCGGCCGAAGACCCGCGGTGGAGGAACCGCGGCGAAAGCGGCGCCGCCGCCCGGTGGCCCGGACGGCGGCGCGCCAAGGGATCGCCGGGGACGCCGATCAGGACGGGTCGGGCAGCCCGTTCGCGGCGATCAGGTCCCGGTACCAGTGCGCGCTGTCCTTGAGCGTGCGGCGCTGGGTGTCGTAGTCGACGCGCACCAGGCCGAACCGCTTGTGGTAGCCGTGCGCCCACTCGAAGTTGTCGAGCAGCGACCAGACGAAGTAGCCGCGCAGGTCGGCGCCCTGGGCGATCGCGGCGTGCGCGGCGCGCACGTGGGAGTCGAGGAAGGCCACCCGGTCGGCGTCGCGGACCCGGCCGTCGGCGTCCACCTTGTCGTCGTAGGCCGCGCCGTTCTCGGTGATCATCAACGGGGTGCCGGGGTACTCGCGGGAGAGCCGCACCAGGAGGGACTCCAGGCATTCGGGGTGGATGCACCAGCCCATCTCGGTGAGCGGCCCCTCCGGGGGCACGAACTCGATGCCCTCGGTGCCGGGGTGCTCGGGGTGGCCCTTCGCCTCGGGGTCGCTGCGCACGTGCTTGGGCGAGTAGTAGTTCACGCCGAGCACGTCGATCGGCTGGTTGATCACCGGCAGGTCGTCGAGGTTCACGTCGGTGAACCGGCGCAGGTGGGCGAGCACGTCCTCGGGGTAGACGCCGCGCAGCAGCGGGTCGAGGAAGATCCGGTTGGACAGGCCGTCCACGAGCCGCGCGGGCTCCTCGTCGCCGAGGACCGGCGCGAGGTTGAGCGTGATCGAGATCGACTTCGCCCCGGCCGCGCGCAGCGCCGAGACGGCGAGGCCGTGCCCGAGCATGAGGTTGTGCGCGGCGGTGAACGCGGCGGCGTGGTCCCGCACGCCCGGCGCGTGCCGGCCCGAGCCGTACCCGACGAACGCCGACACCCACGGCTCGTTCAGCGTGGTCCAGGTGGCGACCCGGTCGCCGAGCCGCTCGTACACGCCGGCCGCGTACTCGGCGAACCGCTGCGCGGTGTCCCGGTTCGTCCAGCCGCCCTGGTCCTGCAGCGTCTGCGGCAGGTCCCAGTGGTAGAGGGTGGCCACCGGCGTGATCCCGGCGGCGAGCAGGGCGTCGAGCAGCCGGTCGTAGAAGTCGAAGCCGGGGGTGCCGTAGCGCGGCCAGGCGACCGAGAACCGGTAGGCCTTCAGCCCCAGCCCGGCCATGATCTCCACGTCCTCGGCGTACCGGTGGTAGTGGTCGCACGCCACGTCGCCGGTGTGCCCGTCCCGCACCTTCCCGGGGGTGTGCGAGAAGGTGTCCCAGATGGACGGCACCCGGCCGTCCTCCTTGGCGGCCCCCTCGATCTGGTACGAGGCGGTGGCGGCCCCCCACAGGAAGCCTTCGGGGAAAGTGATCACTCAGCGCTCCTCGCGACGGTGCTTGTGCCTACGGGTGGACGGAGGTCGAGCGGGACCGGGCGGGCTCGTCCGGGAATCGGCCGTCCGGGTCCGAACCGCGTCCGGATCCGGGAAACGGGGGACCTCGCGCCGCCCCCGCGTGCCCGCTGCCATAGGCGACGGTGCCGATCGTCCGCGTCGCCGCCCTCACGAGGCGACCCGTACGGCGCGCCGGTGACCGGCCGGCCGGTGCCAGAGGGCCTTCACAACGAAACCGTCCTTCGTGCCGGCCACGCGGACCGGGAGGGGCCTGTACGCGACGGACCGGTCCGGCGGGTGACCTGACCTCACCCGCCGGACCGGCACCATCCACAATGTCGGTAACACCCCGGCAAAGGCAAGTCAATGCGGCAGACCACTACGGCGGCTCTCACGCCACGACGAAGCGGCGGCCATCGGGCGCGGTCCGCCTCGGGGTGCCCGGCGAGATCGCGGCAGGCGGACATGACCCCGGTCCCGGCCTGTCCGGCATGCGGCCGGGTGGCACGCCCGGTCGAGAGTCGCGGCGCGGCGGGACATCCCCGCGGGGCGGCTACGGGACAGCTGCGCCGGCACCGGTGGACCGGGCGTGCCGAAGGGGCCCGGCGGCCGGTCAGACGGTGCTGCCCACGCGGTCGACGATCTCCGTCGCGCCCTCCTCGCGGGCGCAGTGGGCGCAGCAGTACCAGTGCCCGTTGACGTCCACGCCGTGCCCCACGATGCGGCAGCCGCAGTGCTCGCAGACCGGGGCCATCCGGTGCATCGCACACTCGAAGCAGTCGAAGACGTGCACCTGGCCCTGCGCGTGCACCTCGAAGGCCATGTCGTAGTCGTTGCCGCAAACCTCGCAGCGTGCCATGCGCTCTCCCCGTGCGAATCGATGCCGGAGACGTCCTCCGGCGCCCTCTCGCGGCAGCTACCCAGCGGACGGCCATGCTCACCGCTGGGGATTTCAACCGGAAAGTACGTATTTCGGGGGTGCGCTGCCCCGGCGCCGGGCGGCGGGCCGGGGCGCGAGGCCGTCGGGCCCCGGCGCCCGCGCCCCGGCGAGCCGCGGTCGATCCGCGCTCGATACGCGGGCGATCCGCGGGCGGTACGCAATCCATCCGCGGTCGATCCGCGGTGGCTCGCGGCGGGCTAGCGCCCGTCCGCGGCGAGCCGTACCACCACCACGCCGCCCGGCGGCACGGCGGCCTCGCCCCGGCAGGGCGTGCCGGTGAGCACGTCGACGCCGGTGACATCGGGCACGGTGACCGCGTCGTCGCCGTGGTTGATCAGGAAGAGGTGGTCGCCGCGGCGCACGTGCTCCAGGGTCTCCGGGAGGCCGCGCGGCCGGGCCACCCCGGCGGTGTCGAGCGCGGCGACGAGCGGCGCGCGCAGGTCGCCGGGCGCGGTCGCCAGGTACCAGGCGAGGCCGGAGCCGAGCCGGTGCCGGGTGAGCGCGGGATGCCCCGCGTCCGGGCCGTCCGCGAAGCGCCCGGCCGCCTCGGCGCCGGCGAGCCGTACCCGCTCGGACCAGATCCGGCCGCGGTCGCCGCCCGCCAGGGCCTCCCCGGCGAGGGCGACGGTCTCGTTCTCGCGCAGCGGGTGGAACTCCTCGATGCTGAGGCCGAGGACCTCGCGCAGCGCCCCCGGGTACGGCCCGGCGTGGATCGTGTCGTTCTCGTCGACGATGCCGGAGAAGTACGACACGAACAGGTGGCCGCCGGACTCGACGTACCGGTGCAGGTTCTTCGCGCCCGCCTCGGTGAGCAGGTAGAGCGTCGGCGCCACCACGAGGCGGTAGCGCGACAGGTCGGCCGTCGGGTGCACGAAGTCGACGGTGACGTGCTCCCGCCACAGCGCCTCGTAGTAGGCGTCCATCCGCTCCCGGAAGCCGAGGTCGACCGAGGGCCGCCACTCCAGCTCCAGCGCCCAGGCCGACTCCCAGTCCCACACGAGCGCCACCTGGGCCTCGACCCCGCTCCCCCGCACCTCGCCGAGCCGGGCGAGGTCGGCGCCGAGGGCGACCACGTCGCGCCAGATCTGCGAGTCGGTGCCGGCGTGCGGGACCATCGCCGAGTGGAACTTCTCCGCGCCGAACCGGGAGGCCCGCCACTGGAAGAAGAGCACCGAGTCCGAGCCGCGGGCGACGTGGGCGAGGCTGTTGCGGCGCATCTCGCCGGGCCGCTTGGCGATGTTGCGCGGCTGCCAGTTGACCGCGCCGGTGGAGTGCTCCATGAGCATCCAGGGGCGCCCGCCGCCGAGCGACCGGCTCAGGTCGGCGGACATCGCGAGGTCGATGTGGTTGTCGGGACGCTCCGCCTCCAGGTAGTGGTCGTTGGCGATCACGTCCATCTCGGCCGCCCACGCCCAGTAGTCCATCGAGGCGCAGTTGGTGACCATGAAGTTGGTGGTGACCGGCAGGTCCGGGGTGGCCCTGCGCAGCTCGTCGCGCTGGATGCGGAAGCAGGCGAGGTGCTCGTCGGAGGTGAAGCGGGCGAAGTCGAGGCGCTGGGCCGGGTTCACCGCGGTGTGGCTCTCCCGGGGGGCGTCGATCTCCTCCCAGTCGGTGTAGCGCTGGCCCCAGAACGTGGTGCCCCACGCCTCGTTCAGCGCCGACAGGTCCTGGTACCTGCGCTTCAGCCACTCGCGGAAGGCGGCGACGCTGTTGTCGCAGTAGCACTCGCCGAGCGGCGCGCCGTACTCGTTGTGCACGTGCCACATCACCACCGCTGGGTGGTCGCGGTAGTGCTCGCCGAGCGCGCGGGCGAGCGCGGCCGTGGCCTGGCGGTACTCGGGCGAGCTCGGGCACGCGGTCTGCCGGGACCCGGTGCCGATCCGCATGCCGGTGCGGGTGACCGGCACCGAGGAGGGGTGGCGGCGGGTGAACCACGCGGGGGGCGTCGCGGTCGGCGTGCCCATGTCGACCGCGATGCCGTTCACGTGCAGGCGGTCGACGATCTCGTCGAGCCAGCCGAACTCGTACACGCCCGGCGCGGGCTCCATCAGCACCCAGGAGAAGATGCCGACGCTCACCAGGTTCACCCCGGCCTCGCGCATCAGGCGCACGTCCTCCTCCTGCACCTCGCGCGGCCACTGCTCGGGGTTGTAGTCGCCGCCGTAGGCGAGGCGAGACAGCGCGGGAAAGCGCGGACGCATGCGTGCCCCCTGTTCATGGTCTGTGAACGTGCACAGTAATCGACTGACCAACGTCTGAGAAGTGTGAGCGGCCGGGAGCTGGAAGTTAACGACAATGCAACAAGCACTTGACGCACATCTCCCGTCGCCCCACTCTGTGAACGTTCACAGACAATAGCCTCTCCTCGTTCGAACTCCCACCCGTGGAGGCAGGAATGCGCACCAGGCGCTTCTCCGCCGTGGCGGCGGCACTGCTCACCGCCGTCCTCGTCGCCGGTTGTGGCGGATCCGGCTCCGACGCACCGGAATCCGCGCAGAGCTCGGCCCCGGCCGCGAGCGGACCGGTCAAGCTGACCTACTGGACCTGGGTCCCCAACATGGACAAGATCGTCGAGGTCTGGAACAAGGCCCACCCGGACATCCAGGTCACCGTCAGCAAACAGGCGGGCGGAGACGACGCCTCGGCGAAGTTCCTCACCGCCGCGAAGGCCGGCAACCCGCCGGACCTCATCCAGGCCGAGTACCAGCACCTGCCGTCGTTCGTCGCGGCCGAGGCGGTCGCCGACATCTCCGGGTCGGCCGGGCAGGTGAGGTCCGAGTTCAGCGAGGGGCTGTGGAACCTCGTCACGCTCGGCACCGACGGGGTGTACGGCATCCCGCAGGACAGCGGGCCGATGATGCTCTACTACCGGGCCGACCTGTTCGAGAAGTACGGCATCGAGGTGCCGAAGACCTGGGACGAGTACGCCGAGGCGGCGCGCACCGTGCGCAAGAAGGACCCCAAGGTCTACCTCGGCACGTTCTCCAGCAAGGACCCCGGATCGTTCGCCGGGCTCGCCCAGCAGGCGGGCGCCCAGTGGTGGTCGATCAGCGGGGACGCGTGGAAGGTGAACGTCAACGACCCCGCCACGGTGAAGGTCGCCGACTACTGGGGCGGCCTGGTGAAGGAGGGCGTCATCGACGACATGCCGTACTTCACCCCGGAGTGGAACAAGGCGCTCAACGACGGCACCCTGCTCACCTGGCCGTCCGCGGTGTGGGCCCCCGGCGTGCTCGAGGCGAACGCGCCCAAGGGGAAGGGCAAGTGGGCGATCGCCCCGCTGCCGCAGTGGACCGCCGGGGAGAACGTGAGCGGCTTCTGGGGCGGCTCGTCGACCGCGGTCGCCGCCGCGTCGAAGTACCAGGAGCAGGCCGTCCGGTTCGCCACCTGGCTCAACACCGACCCGGAGGCGCTCGCCCTGCTCGTCAAGGAGGGCGCGATCTACCCGGCCTCCACCAAGGGCCAGAGCGTGCTCACCGAGGCGCCGGACTACTTCGCCGGCCAGGAGGACTTCTGGCAGCGGGCGAACGAGGTCGCCGCCACCGCCCGCGGCTTCACCTTCGGCCCCAACGTGAACGTCACCTACGACGCGTTCCGGAACGCGTTCGACAAGGCCGTGCAGAACAGGTCCTCGTTCGCCGACGCGGTGACCGCGATGCACGAGGCCACCGTCGCCGACATGCGCAAGTCCGGATTCCAGCTCGCCCAGTGACACACCCGTGACGACCACTCCGAAGCGGGGCGTCCGCGCCGGCCGCGCGGGCGCCGCCCCCTACCTGTTCCTCGCCCCGGCCATGGTGCTGTTCGCGCTGTTCCTGGCGCTGCCCATCGGCTACACGATCTACCTGAGCCTGCGCCGTACCCAGGTGAGCGGCCTCGGCCTCGGCAAGGGCTCCCGGCGCGAGGTCTTCGCCGGCCTCGACAACTACGCCGCGGCGATCGGCGACGCCGAGCTGTGGGCCGGCTGGCTGCGCGTGTTCGGCTACGGCGTGCTCGTCTCCGTGGTGATGCTCGGGCTCGCGCTCCTCTTCGCGCTGCTCCTCGACACCGCCCACGTACGGCTCGCGCGGTTCTCCCGCATCTCGATCTTCCTGCCGTACGCGGTGCCCGGCGTCGCCGCCACGCTCATGTGGGGCTTCCTCTACCTGCCGAGCCTCAGCCCGTTCCAGGCGGTGCTGTCGGTCTTCGGCGGCGAGGTGAACCTGCTCGGCGCGGGCGTGGTCGTGTACTCGATGGCGAACGTCGCCGTGTGGGGCGGCACCGGCTTCAACATGCTCGTGCTCTACACCGCGCTGCGCGCCGTGCCGCGCGAGTACTACGAGGCGGCGCGCATCGACGGGGCGAGCGAGCTGCAGATCGCGCTCCGGGTGAAGATCCCGATGCTCACCCCGGCGATCATCCTCACCACGGTGTTCTCGATCATCGCCACGATCCAGGTGTTCACCGAGCCGACCGCGCTGCGGCCGCTCACCAACACGATCAGCTCCACGTGGAGCCCGCTGATGAAGGTGTACCGGGACGCGTTCGTCGTCGGCGACCTGTACGCCGCGGCGGCGACCTCGATCGTGATCGCGGCGATCGCGCTCGTGGTGTCGTTCGGGTTCCTGCGGATCGTGAAGAACCGCGCGTTCGGGGAGGGCTAGATGACGACCGGTGTGCTTTCCGCCCAGGCCGCCCGGCACGCGCGGTCGCGGCCGAACCCGCTGCGCGGGGCCGTACCGACCGGGATCCTGCTGCTCGGCGCGATCTACTGCCTCTTCCCGGTGAGCTGGGTGCTGATCGCGGCGACGAAGACGCCGGGCGAGCTGTTCGCCACCGCCACCCTGGAGCTCGGCACCGGGCTGTGGTCGAACATCGCCGACCTGCTCGCCTACCGGGACGGGGTGTTCCTGCTGTGGCTGCTCAACACCGTGCTGTACGCCGGGGTCGGCGCGGCGCTGTCCACCGGGGTGTCGGCGATGGCCGGGTACGCGCTGTCGAAGTACCGCTTCCCCGGCCGGAACCTCGCCTTCAACCTGCTGATCGGCGGCATCCTCGTGCCGGCCGTGGTGCTCGCGGTGCCGCAGTACCTGCTGCTGTCCCAGGTCGGCCTCGCCGACACCTACTGGTCGGTGCTGCTGCCGCAGATCCTCAGCCCGTACGGCATCTACCTCGCCCGGATCTACACGACCGCGGCCGTGCCGGACTCGCTGCTGGAGGCGGCCCGCATCGACGGGGCCGGGCACTGGCGGATCTTCTCCCGGGTGGCGCTGCCGCTCATGGTGCCGGGCCTGGTGACGATCTTCCTGTTCCAGTTCGTGGCGATCTGGAACAACTTCCTGCTGCCGTTCATCA
>Ga0065720_1003483_pt1 | contig 19472 bp, 20 predicted proteins | sample Thericmetagenome_FD_59107 | JGI IMG/M metagenome (GOLD analysis project Ga0065720, IMG submission 59107) | Thermophilic microbial communities from the Joint Bioenergy Institute, California, USA of rice/straw/compost enrichment - eDNA_2 v2... | ecosystem: Engineered > Solid waste > Grass >...
CAGAAAATGCAAGTATAAATGTAGTATCATGTGGAAATGAAGCCAAATTATTCGCTATTGCATATTCAAACATAGTAAGAAAAGAGAATAATAGATCTAACCATAAGGTGGAAATATATGATGCAAAAAAAGAAAAATTCAAGACTAAAATGCAGAAGTTCAAATCAGATGCGATCACCAGCGCCACATTTAGAAAAGATGGTACTAGCAGAAAATTCTTGTCTAACAATTTTAGGTAAAATGCTTGCTATAGGTGAACTTGATGGAAGACTTCATGTAAATTCTTAACCTCAAATTCCTGAAAGTTAGATTGTTGACACAAAAAGAAGACATATCTTGAGATCACATAGAAAACACACAAAACCTGTGCATGCAACAGAATTTCTTGCAAATCCATCCTTAGTGGCCTCGGGTTCAGATGACTTAGTAATAATACATCTTGACGATTGATAAAGAAATAGACCGTCAAAATTTTTGATGTTGCCACCAACGAAGTTATAAGAAATTTCTCAGATCTTCACCAAGATCATATTAGAGCCCTCAAAGTCTTATCAGAAAGAGAAAATTCCCTTCTTGTTGGATCATACGATAAAACAATCAGTTTATTAGATCTTCGTACATTGGATCAAGTAAGCAATTTGAAACATGTAGAAAACATTCTAGAAACCCGTCAGAATTTTTAATCATGGATTTCCTGTTGAGAGTATAGCTGCATTTTCAGACACATATAGATTTGCTTCTGTCGGAGGAAGCTCAGTAAATTTTTGTTACATTTTATCAACTATCCAGACTTTCATTTGGGATCTTAGAAGTGACAAGCCAGTTTACTCGTTCTTGAATAATTTGAAGACCATAACTTCAGTCAAAGTCAATCAAGCTGGTACCAGGCTTCTCACAGGCTCCTTAGATCAACACTTGAAAATTTTCGATCTTGAAAATGAAGGCCAGGTTTGCCATCAGTTCAAATTTGAAGCTGGTATCATGAGTTTCGACCTAACTAATGACTTCTCACATATGATTATTGGAATGAAGTTCATTCAACTTTTAATTTAGCTAATTCTTATTAGTGATGGTAGCCTCCAGATAAGACAAAGGAAGAAAACACCAGAGGAAGAAGAGGAGGCAAAAGAAGAGATGCCTTTACCCAAGTAATACATTTATTCATAATTATCAACTTTATAGAATCGCAGGACCTGATAGAAAAATTGTCAGAAATTACAGATTCTTCTTTAGAGGGATATACGAGGTTCCTTCTGCATTCGATATCCAGGTATGATACAAAAGTTATTTGATTGGATTTCTTCTAGTTTGAAGCTGAGAGAAAAAGAAGATTGCAAGAATATGATAAATATATGAAGAAGTTTCAGTATAAGAATGCTCTAAATGCTGCTTTAAATAAAAACAATGCTCATATTGTGATCAGCTTAATAGAGGAACTCGTTCAAAGGGGTACTCTAGATGTTGCACTTAGAAATAGAGACGAGGTATTATAGATCTGAAAAACACTTAACTTTGAAGGAAGAGTTGAATAAGCTAATTGAGTTTATAGAATTTAATTTCCCAGAACATCGCTACAGAAATATACTGATTCCTGTGATCGAAAGAATCCTTGGTAACCGAAACCTGACTTCTTTTAATTTGATTAGACCTCTACTCTAAAGAGATGTTCCAAAGTGATATTGTTTTGACAAATCTACATAAGCTATCAAATATTCTTGAAAAAGCGCTTGATGAACAAAAATTGATGTCAGATATCCTTGGCAAATTAGAACTAATTTTGGACTCTAATATCATTAATCAATCTTAAATAGTATTTCTGTATATAAAGTGTTCATAAGCTCTCTATCCATCTGTATTTATGGCATAAATGTTCTAGCTTGTTCCAAAGATAGTTTCAGAGGATGTTTGCACTTTTCAATACTCTAATAATTAAAATTTATTACTCTGAGACCCCTATTATGTGAGGTTGGAATAATTATTGTCTAATGTGAGGGTTCGTTCAGAAGCATCCTTTTTACATTCAGATTTTCATTTGGGAAAAGTCGAAGATATGAATTTAAATCGGTTTCCAATTGATAGGGATGCTTTATGTCAGGAGCTTATGTGACGATAATATGGTATTCAGTGTTGAATTCCAGCTGCTAATTGGAAGATTGAGAGGATACATTATAAGGATTTTAAAGGATAACATATTTGGTAATTTCTCTGATTTGAGGAATTTTGGTGAGCAAATGAATTGTTTTTGTCTTTATAGTAATTACTTAATTATTTTATACAGCTATTATTTATAAAAATAATAAGAAATAACTAATTTCCAGCCTATTTTTCAAAAAATGAAGCAAGGGGATAAGAAAAAATTGGACTCACCACCCAAACAAGGTGAAGGATCACCACCCGGAACTCCTATAGGAACATTGTATTTTCTCTCTAATTATATTGAGCCACTAGAGGGCTGAATAATGTCAGCAGGATCTCAAATAACCTATCAGCGATCAATGAAGAAGAAACTTTCATTCGAGTAAGATCTTCAATGAAACAGAATATAAAACTTAATTAGAAAAATACTGAGAAACCCAAATCCTTAAACGAAATTGAAAACATTCCACAAAAAGACTCTTTTGTGTAAGATAGGTTCGAGTTATCTGATTCTTAGAGCAAAGTATGAAAGAGGTCTACTCCAAAGATTATCTGATGCCATGAATAGTAAAGTTATTGAATGGGTATTCATTTTGCTGATCGTCATATATACTCTGCTTGTGTTTGTGACAATTGTTCTTGATGATGGATGTACAAATAGTGATAACGTTAACAAGGCTCTCGATGTTCTCAAAATTGTAGAGCTAGTCATAATCAGCATATTTATCCTAGAAATAATGCTGAGAGTTATAGGATCTGGTTTTAAGGTAAATTAGATAGAGAAAGAAGATGATACTCTAGGGATATTTTGAGGATTGGTGGTATGTGCTTGATGCTATCATAATCTTCGCTACCTTCGCCCTTGTCATAGTTGATATTGAATTGGATGATGCATCTTTAAGTGGAGTAAACAGAGCTAGAGGGGTCTTTAGATTATTTCGTATTTTCTTGGTTATGAGAAAGGTAGATAGAGATAAAAAGTATTCATGTTGCAGGCAAACCAGATTTCACGAATTACAAAAACAAAGGTCAGTCCCAAGGGGATAGAGGTCAAGTCGCCGGCTGAAAAAATACTCGAAATGTTAGATTCTATCAGGAAAAGCACAAAAGATAATGCTCTTAAAGCTGACCTTCAATGGTATTAGAGGAAGAATGGTATTCTTAAAAATTAGGGCCATCGAAATTATATCATCTAATAAACTCTATGAGCCTATCATTGGAGTTGACGATGCAAACGAGAAAAAAGAAGAGGTAATCATCCTTGGTAAGTTTGTTTATCGAAATAGGCCGACCAGTGGATTAAAAGCTACAATACTCTAGCTTCAATCGATCGAAGAGGCTCCAAAATTGGAAACAGAGAAGGAATGAGAAGATTTAGCATCTTAAGTGGAAGAAGAGAGAGTGGCAGAACTCCAGCTAATAAACTGACTGCGATGATGATTCCAAAGAATGTACAATTTAGTTATATTTGTTTAAGAAAATAGGCATTGGAAATCTTGGAAGCTGGCATTGATACTCTTGAATTTGATATATTTTCATTCAAAGAGATTACAGGAGGAGAAGAATTGGCATTAATAACTTACTATCTTTTTGAAAGACATAACTTTTTTGAACTATTGAATATTGAAATCCCAGTGTTTTCGAATTTCATCCGAAAAATTCAATCTGGATATCTTCCAAATCCATATCACAACTCAACTCATGCAGCTGATGTGGTTCAAGTACATTGTAGTATTATTTACTTGAGAAATATAGACTACAAATTACTTGCTTGTAAAAGGAGACTTCATAGAGAAAGCAGATTTAACAAATTTGGAAATCCTCACCATGTATATCGCAGCAGCTGTTCATGATTATGAACATCCTGGAACGAACAACATTTATAATATTAATGCTGGGACAATGTACGCGATTCGATATAATGGTAAACTACATCATAATTTGTTAAGAAAATTAGACAAATCTGTACTAGAAAATCACCATGTAAGTGCCGCCTTTACTGTAATGAGAGATGAAACATTTAATATCTTCAAAAACTTTACAACTACGGATTACAAAATAGCAAGGGAAAGGATAATCTCTATGGTTTTAGGTACTGATATGGCTTGTCACTTTAGCGATGTTGCAAAGCTCAAGGGCAGACTTGCTGCTGGTAATTCTTCATTATTGGTGGTCATTCTTGTAGATTTCAATCCCAAGGACACTGACAAGCATTTCGCTATGAATATTCTGGTTCATGCTGCAGATATTAGCAATCCTTTAAAGCCATGGGATAACTGTCGTCAATGGGCCTTCAGAATTTTAGAAGAATTTTGGAGCCAGGTGAGAATTGACGAAATTTTACTAATCGGTTAGGGAGATAAAGAGAGAGCTTTAGGGCTTCCAATAAGTCAACTCTGTGACAGATTCACAACAAACAGTGCTAAATCACAGATTGGGTTCATAGATTTTGTTGTCGCTCCATTATTTAATGTACTAAAGGAAATCCTCCCTGGAATTGATATCTCACATATGGAGAAAAATAAAGAAAAATGGAAAGACCAGATTGAATTTTTTGATAGTGAACTTCGTAAAAATGGCTTTAAATATATTAATGCTTTAGTTGCTCTAAATGACAAAAGAAAAACAGAAGAGCCCAAAGACGAATAATTATTGAATCTCTTATAGAGATTCTTACTAACCTGCTGAATACCATTGTTATTAATCAAGGATTCTTTATAGTACTTTTGCTACAATGTAGTTATATATTACAAAAAGTAATTATAACTATTTTTCTAGCAAGTCAACTTCATCTAAATCTCTCAATATGGTGGTCTTATTCATATTGTATAGTGTATAGTTCCTTGCTCATTGTATTTCTACCATAAGAAGAAAACAAAATATGTTAATCTTAGCTGTTAAGTGAACTTCTTATTAACTAGGTAGTTCCAAAAAACAAGAGCGGAATCAACATAGCAAGAACTTTTTTTCTTAACTATTGTAGGAAAATGACTAAATAACAAAGTTTAAAAATTTTCTTCTATACTAAATATCAACCTGAATAATTCCTTACATGGTTTCTTGATAATAGAAAAATAAAGATTATCCAAGAAGACTCTTTCTTTCTTATCACTATATTCCAAATTAGTTGTCTGAGAATTTTGTTTAAGTAAGACAGAAAAAAGTTTTTCCTTTTGAGATATGAGAATTGACAAATAGCTAATGAGATCTTTTTTGCGAAAATGAAAAGACTTATTCTCAAGCTGCAGGTCTGTTTAAATTTATGCTTACAAGGACAGCAAATATCAAAATACGATTTCAGATTCTTCAAAACTGTGAACTATTCAGATCACTTACTTCTTTCTGGCCTTCTTAGCTAAGACTTTCTTTGACTTAATTTCAATTTTATGGAGGCCTATCATATTGCAACAAACAGGAAAGATTCATACCTTGAGGTAAGCTTTGGGTCAATTTGGCAGCCTTATCCTTATCAGCAGTCTTGAAAGTGTAAAGATAGCTGGCTCCTCTAAGCTTGAACTTGGTGATCTTCTTTCCAGCCTTAATGATCAAGACTATTGAATGAATCCTCAACAATTGGGAAAATTACCTTTCTTATGGGAGGGCTTCTTGGCTCCCTTAGTAGCGTCCTTTTGGTCACCCTTGGCAATTTGTAAGAATTTCTTTATGTCGGTGATTTCCTTGGGCTTGAAAAGAATCAGAGTAATCAATGAAGAGTCTTACCATTGCTGTCTCCTAGTTTAGATATTTATCAATTAATTGCTTTATGATTGATTCAATGAAATAAAGAAAATACTTGATTTTACTCAATAGGAACAGATTGAGATAATCGTCTTATTGATGGGAAATAGATGAGGTTCTCTACTCAGAATGAAAAGATATTCAAGATTAAATAACTCTTTAATATTGGAGACACATAATTGAATTAGTGAGACAGCTAAGTAATTTGCGTGTTGTTCATATATAATAGATTGTTTTGTAAGTCAACAAGTCTTGATGAATTCTCATAAAAAGTTGTTCATTATTTAATAAAAATATGATTTATGAATCCATTGCAGGGACACTTTCTTCCCCATATTTCATAGTCTCGAGATTCTAGCCATCATCTTATAAAGTCTTCTCGTTTTTAAAAAGATATCATAACTTTATGAAGCGCTAGAACTAATTCCAAAAGCAGATCGAGACAAAGTTCAGACTCTTAATTCGAACCTTGAGTTGATAGCATATGATTTCCACCTTATTTGGGATCGAGTGAAAAGAAACGTTAATTTTAAAGTAATTTTTTCCTCAAATAATGTCACTACAAGAAATTCTTAGTGACAAAGAAAAGATCAGAATGATCGCAAGAGCAGCATTTGAAGTGCTGGATACAAAAAAGACTGGGTTTCTAGATAAAGCAGATGTTGAGGCTCACTTGGTTAACATTGCCAAAGATTTAAATGTGAAAAAGCTCACAAAAGAAGAAACAGATGGATTGATGAAAGAATTAGATAAAAAGAGGGATGGAAAATTGGACCTTGAAGAGTTTGAATCTTTAGTGGAGGAAGTATTAATTAATATGCATGAATGCATTGAGAATGAAAAATAAAGTTCTCTCTTATATTCCTGAATATTCAAGATCATTATTCTTTCTGCATATTACTTTTTTCTCTTTATGAATCAGTAAAATTTTCCATTTATACTGCAACACAGAGATACCATTTCAGAGATAAAAGTCAATAAAATTAAGAAATCCTGGATTTGATGAGTCTCAATTGGAAAGTCGTTCCTCTTATCTTTGTGATTCATGCTGCTTTCACAGTTTTTGTCATGTATAGAACATCTATACTTTTCCCAGAGTAGCCTGTGGCTTATCTCGACTAATTACGTAGATTTGGTGAAATTGGATTCCCAGTTTCATTTGAACAAGCTAAAGCTTTATCCCAAGTTCTTTCCAAAAGGCTAGAAACCAATTACTTTGACTTGCTATTATTTGAATGTGCTGGTTTTATCTTGTAAAAGCAGTTCCAAGTCATTATTAATTTATAGTTTGCAAGTGTGGTCTATTCCTGGAACATTCTTCTTTAATTTATTGGGAGGAGCTTTGTTTGGAATGTATGTCGGATATCCTGCTTGTGTTGTGGTAAAAGTTTAAAGTTAGTAATAGAGTTATAGTGCAATACAGTCGGAGCACTGATGTCTTTTATGCTTTCAAAGTATTTCCTTGGAGATGTCATCAAATCAAAGTTCTCTGATAAACTAGAATTAGTCAGAAAAAAAGTAAGACCATTATGGCACAGTTTCGAAACTATCTAGATTGATGAGCATAGAAAAGATCTTTTGTTTTACATGCTGTCTGTCAGAGCTTTCCCTACATCACCTTCATGGCTGTTAAATCTTACTTTCCCTCATGTTGGAGTACCCGTGCACTATTTTATCTGCTCTGTTGCAGTTGGTAGAAAGAGAGAAAAATTTAGAATAAATGATTTAGGGCTGCTACCTTGGAATTTCTTTGCTTGCAAAGCTGGAGTTTTTATTAGTCAATATTCTTCACGAGCTGAGATAATGGACAGCGACACATATAAAACAGTACAGAACTAGTCTCTTACATGACCTTTTTAGCTCCTAAGTTTTGCAGGAATGTTTTTATTGGTTCCTCTTGGAAGAAAGTTGTATAATAAATTACAATCTCAAAAGGAAAAAGAAAAGACTAAATAGTTTGTTTCTTATGTTGATAATCTTTGGGCAATACCTTATTCTCTTGTAGATTTTGAGAATTGTTTAAGTGTTATGATAAAATTTCTTTCCGCAGTTTGCGATAAATATTTACTAAACATATAATAAACGATATCAGAATTCAGATCAATTAAAGGAGCATAGTCTCGGGCTTTTCAAGATAAGACTTGAATTTTTGTAACCATTTAGCACCGACTGCACCGTCAACAACTCTATGGTCACAGCTCAATGTGACTTTCATAACATTTATGGATCTATTCCATTAACTATATAACGAAATGTAATACTTGATTTGGTCTCCTTCCTGGACAAGCTTGCTGTCAGTCTTACCAATAGCCAAAATACAAGCTTGAGGTGGGTTAATGACAGCAGCGAAACTGGTGACTCCCATCATGCCCAAATTAGATATGCTGAAAGTTCCACCCTATCAGTTTTATTCTTCATTTAATTTAACTTACAATAAACTCATGGGGCTTCAATGCGTTCTTCTTAGCTCTGTCGGCGAGGTCCTTCATACTTAGAGAAATCTCATTCAATCCTTTTGAGTTTGCGTTGAAGATGATTGGAGTAATCAAACCACTTCCAGTATCGACTGCAACAGAAACGTCAGCATTTTTGAACCTTCTAATAACAGTTCCTTGCCATTGGCTGTTAACCTCAGGAACTTCAACACAAGCCAAAGCGGCAGCCTTGATGAATATATCGTTAAAGCTGATCTTGGTCTTAGCTTCTTTATTCAATTCCTCTCTGATCCTAAAATAATAAGTTAAGATTTCTTATCTTATACTTGATAATTTTGTCCATTACGATTTCAGAGGTCAGGTAATAATGAGGAATTGTGGTCTTGGATTCCAAAAGTCTTTTGGCAATAACATCTCTCATGTTGCTGACTGGAATATCAATGTAGGGATTAGGAGCTTCAACAAACTTGGGCTCTTTCTCGACCTTCTTCTCTGGTTTTTTCTCTGTAGTGGGTTGTGCTTGTTGAGTTTCAACCCTTTGAGAGAGACTTGCAGCCTGTTCTTCGACATCATGTTTCAAAATTCTTCCTTCTGGGCCAGATCCTCTAATTTGGCTGAGATCAATTCCCTTTTCAGCAGCAATCTTTTTAGCTAAAGGAGACGCAAATACTCTTTCTCCTGATCCTGTAGAAATAGTTAAGCAACAGAGAGAATTGAGTACCTCTAGTTGGAGCTGAAGCTCTAGATTGAGTGGCCTGGGAGGGTGCTTGAGTTTGGACGGTTTGTTGGGCTTGAGCCTTTCCTCCACCCAAGATATCTTCAGCAGAGATATCCTCAAACTTAGCAATATCCTCTTTTTTGTCAACTACGATGGCAACAAGCTGTTAGGTTAGTTTTCTCTTGGAGTTTCAGATACCTGTCCAACTGGAACATCTGAGGTTCCTTCAGGGACCAAGATCTTGGCAATATAGCCTTCATCCTGATAGGCAAAATCAACAGTGGCTTTATCAGTTTCGACATCAGCAAGAACATCATCAGGATTAACTTTATCTCCAACTTTCTTATGCCATTTTGCGATTTTTCCCTACTAGTTAATTGATAGTAAATTTCATTCTACAGCCTTCATTGTTGGAGAAAGGGCTGGCATAGTAAGCTTACTATGAGGAGGCAAGCTCACTTGAGGTCTGGATTGTTGTGGCTTGCTTTGAGCAGGGGCTTCATGAGATTCTGAGCCTTTCGAATGAGAAAAACGAACTTGGAGGTTAGATATCAAATATAATCTATACTTGAGACGTTACTTCGTGGAATTCCTCTAATATTGTGATGTTCAGTAGTACCTTGTTGTGATTGGGATGAGGTATTGATTGTTTGTTGGGAAGCAGATGCCTCTGACTCAGAGTAATCCTTGAAAGCTGCAAGATCAGCCTTATTGTCGACGACAATAGCAATAGGCTAGGGTGTCAAATCTCAATTATAAAGATGTACTTTTCCGACTTCAATATCTTTAGTTCCCTCTGGGATCAAAATCTTTGCAAGATAACCACTGTCTTGCATTTCAAAGCTTAGTGTTGCCTTATCGGTTTCTATGTCACAAATAGCATCTCCAGGATTTACAGCATCTCCGACCTTAAAATTCCATTTAACGAGATTTCCCTAAACTCATGAGACAAAACCAAACATTTTACGAACTTTTTTCATGGTGGGAGAAAGGGCAGGCATGGTTAATTTTTGATGATTAGGGAGAGCTATAAGCTCATTCAAAAATTCAAGAATTATTACAAGCAAAGTTGTATTTAGGAATACGATTTAAGGACTTGACCTTGCCGCCAATCTGATTCCATGCGAAGCTATAATTCAAGGGGACATTCTTGGCAACAGAAATGAAGCCCTTAGGGATCTTGAAACCCTTGCTGAATTTCAGGAGAAGATTTGATCCTTGTTTAAACATCTTAATTAGATATTAATTTTAGAAATGCAAAGCAATTTAAGGTCTTAGACAATGTTTCTGATCTTATTTTCTTAGACAGGTATTATTTTATGCAGCTAATAAGAACTAAGTCATGTTATATGTACTCACTGCTGTTTATTAATCGTAATACTCCTCATCATGAATTTCGACATCACTTGGCAGAGACTCTTCGTCGTCATCTTGATTGTTTTGATTATTTTGGTTATTTTGACTTGGGGCTAAATGATTCCATGGTAACAATGAGCCAAAAATAAGGTTAAGTAATCCTGAATTAGGATTAATAGGGTTATATCCTTGCATCTCAGGATTTTGAACTCCTCCTTGCTGAACATCAGGAATGTTTGCAAAGTCTATTCTATCAACATGGTCTGAGAAGTTGGATTTAAGCATTCCTTTGTATCTGGACATCTCGAATGGAACTTTGTATTTGAATTCGGCTGTGAACATCTTTTCGATGAATTCTTCATAGTTGAAGCCTTGTTCAATCTGATTCAAAATCATTCCCAGACAGGCTTTAACCCAAAGAGTCACTTTGTTATGTTTCCAGATGAGCTTTGATCGCTCTACATATATTTCTATAACCTTGTTTAATCCTTCTATGTCATTATTATTATTTAAGTTCAGGCAAGGATAAAGATATTCATGTTTAGAGTCCAGAAATTCGTGTTTAAGAATATCTTTAAAGCTCTTCTTTTGCCAGTTAGTGAATTTATCTCCTCCTAATTGAAGAGTTGATTTTGAATATTCATTAACATTTATGATCTCTCTAATGACTCTTGGATAGAGCAAGATCGCTTGTAATAAATTCACATTATGGTTTTGCTCACAAGGATCAATATCAGCAGCCAATGCCCTGTCAAAGTCCTCTTGGGTTACTCCTGCATATTGAGATATGCCTACATTCTCGTCTTCAGTTAATTTATAAAATTTGCAAAGAGCCACTGAGTATAGATAGTTTGGCATATAGATCAAAGAGTATTTGTCATCCTTATAATATTGCTTACCAAACTTATTGGGGAATTTCATTAAGTAATCAAAGTTCTTGCAACTGATTGAATTATAATCTAGTGTCAGAAGTCCTCCCACAGGGTCTTGATAAGGATTCAATTTCACTAAGAATTTATTGAATTCGAGAGCACTTCTATAGCATCCCTTCTTGCCCAAAACATTGATAAATCTATTCAGAGCCAAGAAGAAAGTTCTGGAGAATTGATTTTCATCGTATGAGAGAATGGCATCATCAGCTTCAAATATATTGCATTCATAGCTAAGAGAATCCTCATAAATGAAGAGAATATTTTCGAGTAACTGATTTGTCTGTTTATAGTCTCCCTGAGTCCTCATCAGTTCCGCTACATCGAAGAGGGAATCAACATGATAAGGATTATCTCTGACAAATTGTAATATTAGGTTTGGATCAAAAGTATTCCTAATATTCTCATAAGCTTCCTATCCTTTATAAGGCTTTGATAAAAGTCTTTACCTGCAAATGCTGATATTTAGGTGTAGGCTCAAACGCGAAAACACGAGCTTTGTATCTAAACAATAACTAAAATTCCATTAGTAGCTTACTCATTTTGCCCGATCTGCTTACATATAAATCTCTCTGGGTTGTGCATATGAGAGGTATCTGTATGCACTAATTTAAACTTTTTGAAATTCTTAGCATTTCTATTATTCTGGAGATGTTTGATGATTCTATTCTCTCGTGCATTTCTTCCCTCCAATTTTTGTTTTTCAGTAAGCTTGGCTCCTTTGAAATACTTGTCAAGTTCTTTATTGTAATTCAATAATTTGATATTAATCGATAAGCAGTTCTCATTTTCTTCTTTTTGTTGTTCTTCTCTTTTCATTTCTTCTAAGATTTCATCTATCTTTTTCTCTTCCTCAGGATCCTGCTTCACTTCTTCTTGATCCTCGTCTTGTTCCTTTTTCTTGTTTTTATTTTTTTTCTTTTTCTTTTTCTTATTTTCCTGATTCTTATTTCCTGCATTCTCTTTGGGCTTTTCTTTGTCCTGTTCTTGTTGGGTATCTTCATCATCATTATCATTGTCATTATCGTCATCGAGCTCTAGCATCGCAAATGCATTCTTTAATTTTTGAACTGCTTTCACTTGTGGCTCTTCTTGGTCCTCCTGAACTTGACTGTCAGGTTGCTCATTGCTTTGTGCCGTATTGGCATTAAGAGTTTTAGTTTCTTTTAGCTTTTTGGCTGCTCTTAGCGACATATCTACAATTAACAATTTTATTTGTAATTCAGCTTGGAAAATGCTTAAATAATCTATCGATCCTGATGTTATCAGATACCCAGTTTTAAAGTAAAAATTTTGTAATATTTGTACAAAATAGAGATACAATTATAAAATATCAATGAAGAAAGAAATGAACATAGCGATATAACATTGCTGATGTCAATCGAAAACTAAAATTTTCTATCAAAAGTCTCGATAGTCTGAATACTCTTGGTGTCGCTAAGAGATTAAATAAAATTCATAATTGGTTACTCTAACTTTGGATCCAGAGTTACTTTGATGTAGATTTTGTAAATCAATGGTATTCTGCACTAGTAATTGCCTCATTTTTTCATCGATCTAAAACATAAATTAATATGAAACTGAGAGTGATACTTCCTTAATATTCTCCTTGAGAGCTCGATTTTCTTTCTTATACTCATTACATCTTATTATCAGCTCTTCTCTATTGTTCTCCAATTGATCAAGTCTTCGGAGCAATTCCTTTTCATTCTCTCTAAGCACTATATTTTCCTTTTTAAGTTCGCTGGTTTCTAGAACTAATTCCTGGCATTTGGCTTCTAATTTGTTCATTTGCTATGATAATGATAATCATTTCATTCAAATTTGTGTACCATGATTTGCTCGCTGCCGAGGGTATCTAGCTGTCTCTCGTACTTGTCCAAAATTTTCAGTTTGTGTTGATTCTGTTCGATTAAATTTGCATTTTCATCTGCAAGATCTTGTGCTTTCCTCTTTTCCATGGCTAATTCTTTCTGAAGTAATCTCATTTCAGTTTGAAGTTCTTGTATTTCGCGCTCTCTTCGAGCCATCTCTAAGCTACTTCTTCTCTGTTGCTCCTCATTATTCGTTCTTGTAATTTGTAATTCTCTTTTAATATCCTCTCTATTTTATTATTAACTGAGTTGTTGAAATTACAGATGCTTATATAGACGATTAATTTCATCATCATTCAGATGCTTGGTTTTCTCATTGTCTCTTCGGAGATGGAGATTTTCTCTTTCTAATTCTGCATTTCTCTCTTCTAGCCTAATAATTTGGTCTCTTAACTTTCTATTTTTATCAAATCCTTGTTGGCTTCTTTCCATCAATAACCTCTCATTATCTTGTGCAAGCTCTCTGACTTTAGCTTTTAAATCTTCAATCATTTGGTCCTGAATTGAGGCATTTTCTTTCATAATCTTAATAACTTTTTCCTGCTTTTCATATTCTTCCTTGAATTTTGTTAGATCGTCATGCAATATTCGCAGATTTTTCTCTTCTTGATTCCTAAAACATGAGACCAATGAACTAATTATATCACTCAATAATTTTATGCTCTTCTATAACTCTTTCAAGATACATCGCTCTTTCGAGAAGCTTATTATTTTCTTCTTGTAGTGCAAGGCTATAAACATTATCTCATTGTGACTCATCAATCAATACACTTTTTCTTTATGCTTCTTCTTTCTTTCTGCGTATTTGTGTTTAAGCTTCATCACGATCTCTTTGAGGTCATCTTCATTCTTTTGTAGCAATTCCTCCTTAGTCATCATGCTGGCCATTTGTTCTTGAGTTCTTTGGAACTCTTTCTTTTGTTCATTCAGAGCTGCTTCAAGATTCTTTATAATTCTCTCTTTTTCTTGAAGATTGGTCTCTAAGTCAACAATTTTATTTCTGAATGCAAGCAATCTTTCTTTAGCTTTTTTCTCTTTCTTCTTCAGAACTTCCATGGCTTCTACTTCCAATCTCTCTTTTTCTTGCAATGATTTTTTCAATGTTCGAAGATTTCTATATGTAAGTGCTGCTTCCTCAAGTTTTTCCAAGCCATGCTCACCTTTGTCGAAATTGTGTTCTAGAGACTCTTCGATAGCTTGATCAATTTTATGATAGATTTCTTTTTTGATATCTCTAATATCTGCCTCTAATACAGCATAGTCATCATCTTCATCTGACTCTGTAGTTCCCTTTTTGATAGAAGACTTGTCATTGGTTTTAGAAAAAGAAGTCTCATGAGTCTTTAGCGTACTTTTGGTTTTATTATAAAGATCATAGAGGGTATGAAAATCTTCTTGGCCAATGCTTCTCGCTCTATGACGCGGGGGGTGACCTAGCATAGATTCATTTGTACTAGTCTTTTGAAAAGATTTGGAGAATCGATCTGGAATTGCTTCTTTTTTAGATGCCTTTTGTGTTCCTGAGCGAGAACGTCTTAAGCCCCCTCCATGTAAGTTTCCGATGACTTCTTGGCGAATAGCGTAGCAAAACTAAATATGTTACCTCATCAACGAAATTTGCATACCTCTACTGCATAGATTGATCCCTCTGAGGATTTAGGCGATGGGGAGACACAAGCAATCAAAGCTATATTTGTCGTCTCATTGAGAGTGTGATGTAAACATTTTGTAAGTTTAGATCTTTGATATGATATAGCGGCATTTGGATCATCATTTCTAAAATATCATTATTCGTTGTATAATTTTTATACTGAAATGCACTTGCGCAATAAAGGAGATGCCTGAGTAGAATTTTGAGGTCTTCTCTTACAGCTAACCATGTTAATTCATTATAGTTTTATGAATACATTTTCTTTCGATAAGATTATCTGTAGAGGCGAGACGAACAAAGTTGACATAGGTTCTGAATGGTTTGTAAGCATCTGGTAATTGTTTCTCAACTATAATGGAAAAGATAATGTGGCAATCGTTCTTAAATTCGTTATTGCGATATTCGTTTGCACACAATTTTAAATTGTTCATTGATTTCCTATAGAGGTGTTTGAAATCTCCAGTGGTTGATATTCTCTCCTCAGTTAACTCTGGTTTTCCTCCTTCCTCCGGAATTTCTGCTTCACTACCCGCCTAGTTTGTTAGTATATCTTTAATGACAATTACTATGGTTTCCTGAAGATTTGGTGCAAGAAAGTCGATAACATTATTTTGATAAACTCCATAGACTGAACATCTCAATGTTGCAGTGTAGTTTCCAGATTGCCTTGAGATCTCACTTAAATCGAGAATGTCTTCTAAAAAATATAAAATTATTCCTTTGTCTTTTGTCTCTTCTCCTCGAAGAAGATAATTCTTCCCTCCACTAAAACCATAAATAATTGAGCATATTATGTCGTACTTCGTAGGCCCCAGAGTCAGAATTGTAGAATGTTTTCCGCTAAGTGCATCTATAACTAATTTCTTGCAAGTATTCTGGTAAACTTTATTGTTTCTAATAGTTAAGAAACAAGTGTGCACTGATAAATATACCCGATACTTGGTCCAAATACTTTGTCATACTCAAAGACAGCTGACACCTCTGGAAGAAGATCATGAACGGTTTCAAACCCAGATTCATCCTTAAGGTTTTTTTCCAATAGCTTTCCTTTAACAGGATTTTTCAGATATATTAGCTTCTGATTATTCTCATCATCTGTAGAGTAAAACGAATAAAGGAAATCTTGATGAAGAGAAGATTGTTTTGGATATGTTATGCTATGACTCATAGATTTTGATTGAGATGGTATTTTTCCTTTCTTTTCTACATCTTTAGAGGGTGTAGTAGTAGTAGAAGAATAAATTTCATGTTGCAGCGGAGGTCTTAGTCTAGCAAATATTTTCATATTGTTATTTGTTGTCATTCTTTTTCCCTCAAGCTCGTCCTAAATAAAAATAAATTTGAATTCTTGTGTAAATTAAACAGCTAGACAATGACTAAAAAAGCTGATAGAATATAAATCTGACTCATTATCTGTTGGCATTGTCCAGTAGATCAACAAAATCAAAATTTTTGATTCAAAGGAAGAAATTTCAGCCTTAAACTTATACTTCAATTTGATGTAGTATTTCTTGTTTGAAACTATCAAAATATTATATTGTTTCCATAGTATTCAGTATGGTAAGTTAAACCCAGGATCAATTTCGATTTTCAAATGAGTATGCTAGCGAGATGGATTCTTATCTCAAAATAAATTTAAAAAGCAGCAAATACCTTTATTTTTGAGACTATGTACAACAATAACAATAAAAACCTCTATACAGAGTCCTTATTAGATGTGAAAAGTGATGTGAAATCTCTCAGTGATGAGGTTGCAAGGTATATCGAAAGTTTTCAACAACATGTGGATAAGCTGGAGGAATATGAAAGCATTCTTGGCACAAAAGATGACAAAGAGAGCATAAGAAGAAGAATTAAGCAAGAAATGGAGAAGTCTGAGGCAATGATGAAATTAACTAAGCAAGCTGTGACAGACTTTAAGAGATTGAGTCTTCAAAGAGATCAAGCAGAAAAAAGAGATAAATTATTGAAAAGATTAGGTGACAGCTTTGATAAAGTCTTTAGAAAGTATGAAAAAATTACGAATAGCATCCAGAACAAAATCAAAACTTATTTAGCAGCAAAGCACTCTAAGACTGGGAAGACAACAATAATGCAAAGCTTTGGTACAGAGAATAGTGATCAAATGCCTGAGTTTGATGAAGTAGAAGAAATTGATTTAGACATTTTAAGGATTGCTGAACGTGACACAGATGTACAAGAAATTAGAGCGATTACAGGTCTCATGAAAGATCTTGCTGCTCAACAAGCACAAGAAATACAAAATCAAAGTAATGATATACAAGTAATAGATGCTAATGTTGATGTAACGGAGAGAGCTACTGAAAAAGCCGTTAAGGAATTATATAAGGCTCAAGAAGCTCAAAAAAAGGGTTCCAAAAAGAATTTTTATATTTGCTTTTTTGTCGTATTTGCTTGCTCTATTATTATATATATCTCTTGGGCCAATGGGGCATTCTAATCAGCTATTATTTTAATATGCAATCTTTAAGATTGTCTAATTATGAGTTTGTGAATTATTAAATAGATATCTTATATTTTGATACTCTAAAAATTTCATAAATTAGTTGTTAAGCTGTTTATTGAACCATTCACAAGACTCAGCCAAAGCTTGCTTAGCAACTTCTGGGTTGTAGTTAGGACCGTCAGCATTCATGAAAGCATGATCAACACCTGGCCAAGTCTTGATCTCATATTTCACTCCACCTTTCTTAAAAGCAGCTTCGAGATTATCTCTGGCAGTACAGTCACTGAATCCCTTTGCTTGATCCTTTTCAGCAAAGTGTGCGAACACAGGGCATTTAATTTTTTCAACAGGGACTTTAGAAAGATCTGGAACACCATAGAAGGGAACAGCAGCATCAATGTCTTCACAGTTGGCAGCAGTAGCGATTGTCAAAGCACCACCCATGCAGAATCCGCAAACTCCAACTTTCTTGCAGCCTTTGCTCTTTAGGTATTGAACAGCGGCAGAGATATTAGCGATGGCTCCAGGCCAGTCGAGTCCTCCCATATAATGACCAGCTTCTTCACGGTCTTGGGCGACTTTTCCTCTGTATAAATCTGGAGTTAACACAACAAAGTTTCCAGCCTTAGCAAAGGTTTCAGCAGTGAGAGTAATTGATTTGTTCATTCCCCACCATTCTTGGATCATAACGATACCAATGGAGCCTTCCTTTGGCTCAGAGGTGATATATCCTTGCCCATCTTCCTGTCCCTTGATGGGATAGGTAACATTACGCTCACCTGGCTTAGTGATGTTTTCAGAAAGAGTTTGCTGCATAATTAATAAATATTTTATTAAATAGTTCAGACTTAATTAATTATTCATCCCTCTAGAAAGATATTTATTGAAAAACTTATCACAAAATAATATCAGTATAGATTTATTGTTATTATCGATATTATGAGCCCATTCCCCAGCAAGCTTCAACCTGACATTGATTAAAGTTTAAATCCCAACATGAATTGACCGATTAAGAAAATCCATCCTTTGTAAAGACCTCTGTTTTGTAATTCTTGGAACCCCTTAAAAGCAAAAATTGTAATCATGTTAGAAGTTTTCTAAGAATACCTGGTTAATTTGTCAAGTTAGCTCCTTAAATTTTCTTCTCTTTTCAGCTTCTCTGGGTTGAAGACATCTAATGACCACTCTCTAAAAGTAGCCTGCTGTTATAGAAAATTGTTAGAGAAATCATTTTCCAGTCTAGGAGAGAATAAGCCAATATGAATTGTAAAATTTTACTTTGAGGTATTATCTAGGTAACAAGCATTTTAAGAATGGTAAGAAAAGAGAGATTGCTTATCATACCAAGAACATAATAGTCAGGCAAATGGACATAACTAACTTTGTCCTTCCTAACAAAGGAGATTTAGTCTTGTGAGGGTGACAATGACGCATTTCAACAAGTGAATGAGCTTATTTTTTTATATTTGACAGAATCTCTCTGAAAGGATTTAAGTTAGAAAAGAAAGGATCGTTATTCTTAAGTCACGAGTAGGGACTTGTGAGTAGAGTTATGCAAATGGTCACTCTGACATTTCAAGAGTTGAACCTCGTAATATCAAATATAATCTCTCTAAGATCTGGATTCAAAGAAAAACTATGAGGGCTATAGGATAGATCTAGAACAATCTAAAACTTCTTGAAACACCTAAAGAAATAATCAATATACCTGCATTCGGAGAAGATGAAAGAAAAGTGACCTTAATGAAGGAAGAAATAGTCAAATACTCGGTATCTTTTCTGAATCCCTGTTACATAGTGATCGGGTGAACCAAATGTGTTTGCGAACTAACTGTCTCTCAAGGGGTCTTTAATCATCTTCACAATTACTGAATTAAAAAATCAACAGTATAATGAATAGAAAAGCTCAATTTATAAATTAATCTCAAAGTACTCAATTTTTTGTAAGTTTAGAGTCCATTAAAATTCAAAATGTTGAAAGATAGCTTATTTCTTCTATACAACTTCGCTCTTAGAGTTTTAGCTTAACCATTGAACACATTTCTAATACCAGAAAGGCTCATCTTGTTGTTAAGTTCAAATAATAAAAATTATTGTCGGGATGATGGATAGGTTAACCATTATGGTCAACAAACAGAGGAACTGCAAGCATAATGTCAAGCTAATTA
>Ga0065720_1019848_pt1 | contig 19462 bp, 8 predicted proteins | sample Thericmetagenome_FD_59107 | JGI IMG/M metagenome (GOLD analysis project Ga0065720, IMG submission 59107) | Thermophilic microbial communities from the Joint Bioenergy Institute, California, USA of rice/straw/compost enrichment - eDNA_2 v2... | ecosystem: Engineered > Solid waste > Grass >...
CATTTTCCAATTTTTTATGACTCTCTAGGGACTATGTTGAGATTTTTTCAGCATGAATTAAAAGGGAGAATTGTTTATCCCAAAATCGTCCAATCTTACTATATCAGCAAAATTCTAGTGCACTTACGATATTGAAGTTTTTTTTCTTCATAGGAATTTCCTTATGCTTGAATATTTCAATTCTCTGGTAAAAGTCCTATATATATAGCATCTTCTCGATATTTACATGTACTTGCTAATTTTATACTTGTTCTAGACATGGGTTTGCCTTGTCTCCTTTTCCTTGAGACTTTTGCCTTTCTAAACAGAAATTAAGGTAATATGTACAGAAGTTTCTTAGATTCGTATTTGCTAGTGGAGAAACCGTTCCAATTTTGGAAAATTTTCGAAGTGGTAACAATGGTGAAGCTTAAACGGGTATTATGAACTCGGGCCAGGCCAAAGCATACGGATTAATATTCTTGGCCATGGGAAATTCCAGGAAGTTCACGCGAATCCAGCTTTGCTAGAGAATTTGAGAATGCCAGACTTTGATATTGAATTTATGACGCATTATATAATTTATCATTTTCAAGGAGCTTAATAATGTAAATAATTTCAAAAACCGACAAAATAAGATCAACAGTACGAGATCTTCCTTAGGTGTCTAGGTTCGTTAAGAAGCTTCCATTTAGTTGGCCGGGAAGTCCCCTAAATTTTTTATTTTACTATCGGAATTATGACTAAATTCAATATAGAATGAATTATTGGGGTCCAGAGGAGGTCTTAACCTCTTTTGTAAAAGTAATAATATTTTAATGAAGGCAAAGTTAAAAGGCGTCCTTAATTACTTAGAAAACAGGCCTAATTTCATTAAATATTTACTTCTTTATGCCCAGATCATTTAATATATAGCCACTATGCTGGGAAAATCATTTTCAGATGCCACACAGAATATCACCTCACTGACCTCTTCCAAAGAGTAATCCATTGTGGCTACAATTCATTTCCTCTTGGCCACATTGATTCTTGGAAAAAAAGCCATTTTAAAAGGAAATTAACCAATTTTACCTTTAACATTATGTATAGATTCTTTTTCATAGTGAACCCAAGTAATTGTTGTAGGATAACAGAATATCATGGTGATCCTTGAGATCGATCTTTAAACTTCATAAGACGGAATTGGCTTGGAACTTAGAGAAAAGCGGCTCAGGAATGAATTCAAGACATGGTCATTTAATAGTTTATAGTAATATTATAGAATTATTAGAGACTTATGAATTATGAAGTCTCTCGCATCCACTAAGGGTCCAAGAGGAGTCTTTTGCGTCTTGCAGCAAGGCGGGCTTTTGCTAAGTAAAAAAAAGGGACTTTTAATATTCAATTAAGTAATTAATCAAGGACAAAGTATTCCTAGTATCTGTAGAATGACAAAGTCTCAAAAAATAATAATGTCTAAAACTAGCCTAACTCAGTTAGTCAGGCTATATGGAAGCTATCACTGGAATATCATTTAATTCTAGTCAATGGTTTAACGTATGATCTTATGATATGAGCCACAGGCTACGTTGGGCCAATATTTAGTGGCTAAGGGGTCATACATCCACTACTCACATCTTAGGGTAGTCTGTGCTATGTTACTCGAGTCCTCTACTGTCGTCTGCTTCTAAAAATTCCTTTAGCCTGGTACCTGAGCTGAATACATTGTTCAATCGTGAATCAATTTAAATCCTTTATTTGTTCAAAAATGGTTTTTGGCCTTAAAACATACTCATCCCACACAAGAACTCGTTTTCAATGATAAAAACTTAACGTTTCCATCATTCTCTCGGGAACTTGTAAAACGACAATTTTTGTGAGACTTATGATTTTCAGCATAATGCAACTAAACCCGAATAATGCTTATTCAACTCAGGAAAAATAGAGAAAACTAAGGTCTGGATGTGATTATGTAGGTCACAAGTAAATTCAAAAAAATGGTTTCGATCTGTTATTAATAAATTTTGTTAAATTTAATAGAAAATCTAATTCCTAAAGAAGGAAACCTTAGGATTTGAGCTTTTACCTAACAGGAAGCGCTTTACAATGGGCTTTGGCTGCATCTTCTGGAACTTCCAAGCCAGGCTTAATAGACATACCATGAGAGCATGCATGGGTAGCATGAGTTGTGGCGTTTCCTCACACATCGGGAAAACTCCTTGTATCTCAGAAAGCACACATAGAAAAGAGAGGCTGTAATAAAATCTTAGCAAATTTGAGAATTTACGTTATCGAATGAGATAAACCCAAATAATTGACTGAAATCTAATAAAACTTAATTAAGCTTCATATTTTACATCAATCTAATTTAAGTTGAACTCTAATAATTATATTCAATTTGAGCGAAAAAGAATCATATCACATGCTTAGATTTCAGAATTCTCTACTTCAAGGCTCTGCCAGCATGAACCCTAATCCCTTGGTTCAACAAAGCATCACTCAGAACAATATGTTGCTTAACCAGCTCTTAATCCAAACAAACCTTTTGAATATGAACAAGAACAACCTCCTCTCGAGTCTTTCACAACTACCCGTCAGTAAGCCCGAAAAGAAAGTCAGAACAGACGATCTTAACCTCAATATGCTTGCCACAACCCTTAATTCCACTGATGTCTCGACCACCAATGTGGAAGAAAGTCAAAGTTCCAAATCTCACACAAGCCCTTCTCAGGGTAACCTCTCAGGATTCAACCAGAATATCAAAGTGGGTGCTACGTCAAACCAACTCAGCCCTCTATTGAGTGGTTCCCCAAATAGCGAAGAACAAACAGCCCAATCCCTTTCCAATGTTGAAATTAAACCTAAAAGTGGGGAAGTCGGTTTTAGGAGGAATAAGGCCACTCTCTCTCCTCCTAAAGAGTCCCAGGCTAGTTCACCCATTATCCAAATTCCTAACGAAAAAGAAAAGAATAAATCTGAAAGTCCTAAAACAACTATTAGTCAAGAAAAGGACACCGTAAATAAGAAGAGATCCCGTAGAGATATCCTAGAGGACTCAGATGATGAAGAGGAAGGCGAACCTCAACATAGCTTGGATCCTGAGGAAAATGCACGCTTAGAACAAATAAAAAAAGAGGAAGAGTTAGAAATCAAAAATTTGATTGAACAATACAACGAACTAATAGCTGAGAAGAAAAGAAAGAAGAAACTCAAAAGAAAAGAGGCTCCTAAGAAAAAAGGCCGCTTGAGAAGATTGGTTGACCAGGAAAACTATTTCGAAGAAATTAATACCCATTCAAATTCAAATAATCAAGATCAACAAAATGAGCAGGATAACAATAGTATTCAAGAGGAAAATATTGTTGAGAAAGAAGAATCAGCCACTTAGAGGCTTTCTAAGTGTTTATATCTTAAACTTCTTTTTACTGATTCTCATGTCTATTATTTTTTCATTCATTTGTTATTTAACTCAATGTATGATAGAGCCTTTTTTCCAAGAGTACAAAAAAAAGAACGTTTTCCGTTTTCAATTCTAGAACCTCTGTAATTAAAACCTCAAAGGGATGAAATTGAAATTTTATCTTCAGGGCCTTCTAGAAGATTTGAAAAGACCTCAATTGGCCCATGGCATCCTACTCTGAGTTCAGTCAATCGCCTTTAGCTCCAATGGCGCTATAGCACTAAATTTCTCTTCCAGGGGTATATTCTTCAAATGCTTAGGTTTCCTCATAATTTTTAATGAAGTTACACCCTATTTAGCCTAATAGGCCACAGACCTGCTTCTCCATCCAGAATGACTCAAATTCTCTAGTTTCACTTCCGCATTCCTAAAATAGACCATTACTGCTAGCTTTTTGTCAAAATGAATCATTCATTAGTTAATGATGAAGAAACAATCAGTAAGACCATTCAAATGTTCAGCCAGGATGCTACTCTATGACTAGAAACCAGATAGACACCTAAATTTAAAATATTCTCTCAACATAGCTGAACTAAAACCAGCTTCATTAGTAACATAAATATTTCAATTTACTATGAATAAATTCTAGCATGCCCTAAGGCTTCTAAGTCTAAGAAAAGCTCCTACCCCACAATTCGAGGAAAATTTTCATGAAATGCATGATTGCATTCTCATCTCCTGTGTTAACTTTATGGGATTGATTACGACATTAACAATTCCATACAAAACAACTGTAAACCTCCAGTTTCTCTTAGAGAAGTTAGAGTGCTATTCACTTACATAAACAATTCAGAGAAGTACTCTATTCCTATGGTAAATTCGTGGCTCAAGGTTTATGTTTGTGGCTCAAAGAGCATTATTCCTTATAATAAGCGATACCCATTATAATTCCTATGTCCTATTTCCTAGAAACTCGGCTCTAGTCTCTATTTTAGCTTCTAGTTATATTTTGGCTGGACTATTATACTTACTGTAAGGTGAGTTCAAGAAATATTGAAGGATGAGAATGAAACTTCAGAGGGCTTTTTATTTATGATAAGTCAATCGAATTTTCCGTTTTCGCAATTTGTTGATCATTATGTTGGTTAGGCACTAAAATTGAAATTTCTCAGACAAATATAACAAAATAAAAAACTTCTAGATTAGCTTGGCACCGCTTGATAAGAGCAATAAATTAAAAGATAAAACTCTTTTGAGCCTTTCCCATGGACTTAAGAATGCAATCAAGGTGCCCTTGGGGAAACCTTCATCTTACATTGGAAAAGTCAAATGACGAATCAATGAGAACACCTAAGTATTTGAAAAGATTCAATAGAAGAAATGCTTTTTTATGTCAAATCTCCTAAAATTGAAAACCATTAATTGTGGGATCTTAAAAAACCTTGAGTGTTAAACAATAAAATATTTCACAAAGAAAACCAAGTCCAGAATTATCATACAAGTCAACAAAAGGATCTAGTGTGTGAAAAATTTCTCCATAATAACACTTCTTTATTCATTTTGCCTGAGTTTTATTGTTCTCATGAAATTATTTTGAATCCACCTCTTAATGAAACCGCGGTGGGATTATGACTTTATCCCCTGGAACAATGAATCAAAATCAATCAGGTGCAATATAGTTCTATCCCATTATATTCAGCATATATGAGCCAAATAACACAACAGAAATGCAAAAATCAACTCAAATATATAAGCATTCATGCAATTATCAATTTGTCCAGAGTCAGCAGTAGAAGATATTTCTAATGAGCTCAAGGAAATCCCTAAATGCTAAGATGGAGAAAAACTTCTCAAGTAATAATTCTGATCAAAGAAACCGTTGACACTCTACAGACTCAACAATAATGGAGCCTCGAAGAAAATTAATGAATCTCCTTCAAGCTTACCCAGCTTGCGAAGTTCTAAGAGAATTCTAAGGCTCGATGCATCTGATTTTGGGGGTTTGATAGAGTCTAAATTTATTCAGGAAAAAATGAATTTAAAACATACTCAAATTCACTCAAAACAGAAGGCTCAGCCTTGGGCTTAGCTTATGGCCGATCAAGTCTGCCTGTAATTCACTTAGTGGAGACTTCAAGATATATAACAGAATAAAGTAATGCACAGAGAATTTCTTTCTCGTTCTGGAGAAATCCGATTCTGCCAAGAGTTTCATCCATAAAGGCATGATAAATTCCAAGACCCTCAAAGAAATTCAGTTCTAAACACCTATAATCAGGGATGGCAATTACAATCGGGAAAACAATTCATTATGCTGGAGGGGTTGGATTACACTAAAAATGAAGCTGCTGCTGATATTTCAGTTCTAAATCTAATCAAAGGAAAAGCCTGATGGATACTATAATTTGATAATCATGAACTGCGAATGGCTATTATGAATAAAAAAGGAAACTGCAAAAGAAATAAGAGAATACCAGAAGTCGAATAATATCCCTTCATCTCCAATTATAATTACTAAATCAAATTTCATTCCTTCTAAAAAGAATTCATGTATGGATCAACCTGGTAAAATTAAGGCAAATTATTTTTGTTCCAAGCTTATGCAGCAAAAAGATTTGAATATGTTTGCAAGTAAAATTTACCCCTTGATTTTGCTCCTTATCCTCGAAAAGATCAAAGCTTCCATAGCAATTGTTGAATTTAATTGCAAGAAATTCAATGTAAAAATTTTAGGGGACTGAATCCATAACAATAGCTGAGAGGATCGTTGAAGAGCATCTAAATAGCATAAGATATTTTCTAACTTATGTAGAAGTCTAACCATTCAGAGATCAGAAGGTTCATAAATGAGAAGGAAAATAAGACCTACCAAAAGTTATAATTAGTTTCAATGAAGCGTATTTTGCAATGGGAAAAAAAGCAATAATAAGTAAGTTGAGTCTGAATAAGACCCTAAGACATCCCTGAGGAAAAATGCTATTTAAATCCTCTTTTCAAGTATTCGGAACATATTTCGTTTCTTGTGATACTGACTATCAATCCCAAATTTCTCTATTGGAGTAATAATTTCTAACTCTAAGTGATCTGATATATTTTTGAAATTGTCCCTTTGATTTCAATACCCTGGGCTCGGGATGTCCTTTATAGTTATAGATATTATGGATTATTTAGATTTTGTTAATCTTGCGAAAACTACAGTCATATCTTCCTCTGAATCTAGTGAGGGAAATAATTCTCCAAACACCTCATATATAGAGGAGGAGATCGAAAAATTCAAGGCCATTCCAGCCCGAAAGTTCTACTCAGACCCTGTGATAAAGCAAATATCAGATTCTAATAAATTTATCTGCATGGTTCCTGACCACCTAATGAAGGAATATAGCTTGTTAAATGAGAACTATTACCTAGTCTCCACTAATGACCAGCTGGGGCAAACAAAGACCCGAGGATACGTTCCAGAAAATCGAGATGATGAATTCTTGATAAAAATCATGGAAGTGAAATCCTCAGAGGGGATTAAAAATCTGGGGAAATGCGTCATATTATCTGACATCGTTTTCCATAATTTAGGCATACAGAAAAATTCGTATATTGTCCTGAAAAAACCAACACAATATTTTGATGATATTCCTTTTTCTCACTCTCTGGGAAAGAAGGAATATCCAATAAAAACCGCCAAAAAGATCATCTTCAAGGGCATAAAAAATCCCTTCCAGAATCTTATCACTCCCGAGCTGGTGCATAATCTTATCAGAGATCAAAACTATATTCTCTTACATAATTCACAGACCCTCGTTTTAAATTTCAGCCAACTCCCAAACGATGAGTTATATTCAAAGCTTCCGCAACAATGCAAAGAAAAATTTTTAAAGCTCCAAAAACTCAAAAAAACTCTTGACCCTCAACATTTTAACTTTATTCTACAGATAAGAGCTATAGAGTATGAAGGAGACGATTCAGACAAAAAGTCCTTGTCAAACATCTACCAAAACATGTGTCTCTTTGATCCTAGAAAAACTACCATCACAATAGAAAATCCGCCTATGAATGGTTTCCTTCCTTTGCGAAAATTGCCAATAACTAAAAGATATACACCCGAATTTTTGGCTTCTTTATCAAAGAACCTATACTATGAGCCCAAGATCAAACTCCTAAAAAATCTCTTTAAAAACAATCTAAATTCTGTGGGATACACCAATTCCTCAAAACCCTTGATTTTGCTAAGTCATCCAAAAGGATTCAGCATTTCAATCTGGATGAAGAGACTCGCCAGCAAATACGGTCTCAACTACAGAGAAAAGAAAATAAGGCAATGCTACTCCCTCCAACAGGTCGAAAAAGCAATATATAAATCCCTCGCCAACAGGCCCAGTATTCTCCTCATAAGAAATTTCTCTTTTATCCAAAATTTACTGGCACAAAAGGCCTCTATTTCTAAATCAAATTCCCTGGCCTCTTACTTCACCTATCTCAAGGAAATAATTGAGGACGCAAATTCCAAAAGTCCTGACAACTTCCCAACATTTTTAATTTTCACAGAATCAGCCAAAGAAAAGGCTGATGATCTTTTCGCAGAGATCCCGGAGGTCTTTGATTACCAAATAAATTTCGAGCCACCTACCCAAGAAGAGCACAGGGAAATAGTTAAATTTCTATTTCAATGGTATGACCTTACTGTGGAAGATTTAGAAGATATTGCAAATGCCTCAAAGGGATTTAGCTGGAAAAGAATATACAACCTCTTGGGTCATAGCAAAACAGAATTTTCTTCAGAAAAGCTCAAATCAAAATTCGAGGTTCTGAGAAAGGAAAGCAGTACTGTAACAGCTCTTAATATACCCAATGTGACCTGGCAGGATGTTGGAGGTTTAATGGAAGCTAAGGATGCTATTATAGAGACTATTACACTCCCTCAGCTCTATCCAGACCTCTTCCCAAGCAAAATAAAACCACGAACCGGTCTATTATTTTTCGGCCCTCCTGGTACAGGAAAGACTATGCTTGCCAAGGCTGTGGCTAATGAATGTAAAATGAATTTCATGTCTGTAAAAGGACCAGAACTGCTGAATATGTACGTGGGAGAAAGTGAAAAAAATGTTCGTGATATTTTCAACAGAGCAAGAAGCAACTTGCCCTGTATCATTTTCTTCGATGAGTTGGATGCCCTTGTACCAAACAGAGGTACAGGCTCAGATTCAAGTTCTGTAATGGATAGAATAGTTGCGCAGTTCTTAACTGAAATTGATGGACTTGGCAAGGAAATGGGTCTCTTTGTTATTGGTGCCACAAATAGACCAGATTTACTGGATCCTTCGCTTTTGAGACCTGGAAGATTCGACAAGATGATATATCTTGGTATAAATGAGGACAAGGAGTCCAGGCTGAAAATCTTGAAGGCTCAGACCAGGAAGTTCAATTTGGGAAAGGATGTTGATTTTGACAAAATTGAGGAGCAAGTCCCAAAGAATTTTACTGGTGCTGATTTTTATGCATTGACTTCAGGGGCTATTTTGAAATCTGTCAGAAGAAAAATTAAGGAACTTGATGAAGAGTATAATAAATTGAGAGAACAAGGGCTGAATAAATCCTTTGAAGAGTGGTCAAGGACTTTATCTAAAGACCACTCTAAAGTTGAGGTAAAAATGGAGGATTTCCTGGCTAGCTTGGCTGAGGTCAAGCCTTCTGTTAGTGAGAAGGAGCTCGAGAAATACAAGGAGTTAAAGAATAAGTATTCAATTTCCCATTAAGAACTTGTTTAAATGAATTTCTCTTTAGTTTATTTGTCAAATGTGTCCTAAAAATAATGGGTTATGTATATACAAGCCATCCCAATTTGTTATTCACTTAGATATCTATAAAACAATTTTCTTCTCCACTCCTACTAGCTCCAAGAGTAACTGCTCTTATTATTTATTGTATATTAATTTATTAAGAAGGAAACAAAGCAGGTCTAAAGTTTTGTGATGGCAGATATAGAGGAACTCAGAAAAGAGGTTACTAAGCATATTGAAGCCAACAGGGAAAAATTTAACAGCATACGTTGGGGAAATCGCCATATAGAAGATGTGCTAAATAGAAAAAAGAAAGTAGAAGAAAAAGAGGAAGTTCCCCTCCACTTAAAGATACGAACCAAATCTAAACAGGAAGTCTATGATGAGCTCAAGCATAAATTCAGATTTGCTTGGAAGGGTATTTTCCTTATTCCAAAAAAGTTAATTCCTAGCTCCTGGATATGTAAATGAGGAATTTAGTCATGTCCCTGTCCTAAAGGCTAGGGTTCTTTCTGTTTGGGAAAGAGAAAGAGCTCTTATGCCTGAAAGAAGTTATAAAGCACCAAAGGGTGAGTTTAGTACAAATATGATATTAACGAATTAGGGTTCAAGGGGTTTAAGGTTAGCTACGGAAGTCATGAATTCGGAGATCCTGATGAAAAGTTGTTGCCAGAAAGATATAGAGAATATCTAGCAACTACCAAAGCTAAGAGGGAGGATTTCATTTTGAGGCCTTCTAAGTACGGACCTCTTAAGTCTGAAATCATGATTGACAACTTATTCAACAAGCAAAGGGAAAGAGGCTGGAGACTGGTGAATTCCGTACAGTCCAAAGACTTCGGAAATGATAAGCATGGTACTTTTGAATTTGAGGTTATGGCAAGAAGTGGATTTACTAAGCCCAAGAAATAAATGGTATATTTCGTTGTAATTCTTCCCTCGTATTTCTCCTTTTGTGTATTTTTAAAGCTAATTTTTATTGTCTCTATATTCTTTAATAAAAAGAAGTATAGGAATAAAACCTTTATCGTGCTGATTATAAATGTCGAATCCCAAAATCCAAACAAAAACCGACTTGGGTTATAATAGTGAGAGCCAGCCTACTTCCCCAGATGTTAAACCAAGGGGCCGGCGCAAGAAGACCTTATTACGTATCAGCGTGGTCAAGAAAAGTTTACAGCAAAACCTTGAAGACCTTTGCATCGACCTTTCGAAGATTGAACCGGCAGATGGTGATTCAAATACCATCCAAACACCGACTGAGCAAAAGCCAATAGTTCCTATACACTCCCTGCACAAGCGTCTTGAAGAAATCAGATCATCAAGAGCAGTTTCACGGCAATCTTCCAAGAAATCAATTATGTCAAGAAATAGCTCCATTAGTGACCCAGACTACGTACATCTAACCCCAAAGTCCCAGAAATCTGCAAAGAAGACAGATAGTGTAAAAGGGGATGGAAGTGAAAGTGAGAACGAAGGCAGTGCGAAGATGAAAACACCAAAAAAAGTTGAAAAAACAGGATCTTTCAGAGGCTCTGCCACTCCCAAAAGTTCTGAAAGATATCAAGACCCCAAATTGAAAACTCCTGCTCCTCAAGCTTCCACCTTCAACAAAAAGATCAGGATGAATCTTAACGATATGACCTCAGATGAGCTCATTGAGGTATCCATTCATAAGAATTATGATTAATAGCTATAGCTTGCCATCACAATTTTGAAAAGACCTCCAGAGAAACGAACCTCCAAAGAAATAGAAGTCCTTGTCAGATGTATGAGTGCAGTCTCATTTTTTAACAATTACGATCATCACACAATTGAAAGTTGTCTAAAGCATATGACTCACGTTCATATGATGCCAAATGAAGTTGTTTTCGAATTGGGTATAATTTCAAAAAATTTTCCTAAACTTTCAGGAACTGTTGGAACCACTTTCTGGGTCACTTTAAAAGGCTCAGTAGGGGTTCAACTCTTTGTCGACAAGATTGTTGGCCAGGATGACAAAGGCGAAAATATTATCGAGAAGGTTTTTACTGAGGTAAGAGTCTTACCTGCTGGCTCTGCCTTTGGAGAGTTGGCCCTGTTAGATAACAGGCCAAGAGCTGCGACAATTGTCTGCAAGGAAGAATGTGATTTTGCAGTCCTGGATAAACAAAATTTTATTGCAATTTTGAGTAAATTGATTGAGATTATGAGAATAATTTTTAGAACATAAGGAAAAACAAAGACTCTTCCAAGAAATTGACTTTTTAGTGTCTTTGCCTCTCTTCAAAATGTGTACTTATCATGCCGTTAAGGGTGTTTACCTGCACGCGCCTATTGTGAAATACACAAGAGGCTCTGTTATGTACAATGAAAATGAGAACCCAGAAAAAATGTACATTATCAAAAAGGGAGAATTCAAGGTATCAACAATTTCTTCTCAAAATTAACGAGAAAAGGTCCTAAAAGAACTTTCACTGTATAAGGACATTGACCCCAATATCAAAAATCCTATCAATGATATGTTCAGAAGAAGCCGTGTGACTAGAACAGTGGAAGTAACTACAAAATTTTATGGGATTAAATCGCTTAGCTCTGTATCCTTGGGGAGAAAGAAATTTTTGGGGAGGAAGAATTGATGCTCAATTGTAGAAGAAAATACAAAGTTGTCTGTCATAGCTTGGAAGGCGAAGTCTACGAAATCTTGAAAAAAGTACTAATCTATTTTGTCTTATAAATCATTAGGACTTTCAAGCAAAGATTCTAAAATATCCTCATACAGTGGAATGGCTCAATAACTACATTGAGTCCAAAAAGAAATACTACGAGGAAAGAATCCAAAGCCTTAAGGAGTCCAGCAAAGAGTATAGGCAATTCTTGATGGTTCCTGCTGAAGTCCCTTCCCCATTAAAAAAACACAAGCAGCCTGAACTCAATACTTCCATCTTCAAAGAAGGAATCCAAACTCAATACATCAAAAAGTTTCCAGGGCCCGGATATCCAAGGGTCAAGCAGGAACTATTAGGCCTTTCATCTCCTAAACAACATCATACTACTGAAAGAACCACAGAAACCTATCCTACAGAGCCTAATGAGATCTTTCAGACTGAGAGAAGAGTTGAATCCCCACTGAAATCAGAGAAAAGACCAGAAAAGACGCATAATGGGCCTGTCAAGATCAGCCTTTGGACTAACCTTGTAGACGAGGAGAAGAAAAAGATTCACAAGAGGAGAGCAGAATATCAAAAGAAGATCCTGACCCACAAAAATAAGAGTGATGCTCCCATAAGAACTGAGGATTTCACATCCTCCCCCACCCAGCTTACCACCCACCTTACCATCGAAGACAAAGCAGTCATGCTGAAGCAAACCATGGACAAACTAATGACCCCTTTCAAAGTAATTTCTGACCCCGTTTCAGGACTAAACCAAAAAATTGTCATCCCAGAAGTCGATCACTATGTCCCTCTGCCAATATCAACTCTATCCAGAGAGCATAGTCACAGTCCAAGCCATAAATCCAAGGAAACTGTTCTAAGACTGGATAGTAGAGAATCCCCCAGAGCTTCGTATAAGACTTTTAATACCCTCCAATCCATTCCCACTGAATCTGTCTATGAGAAAGTCGTCCTTTCAAGATTAACTAACACTTATGGAAGGTATCCCCTTGATAATGAGATTGATGTGAGGTCTAAGAGACCTATCAATACTGGCCCAACGCTGTTTAACAGTACGTTTTCCAGGTCCATTGACACCAGATTTGACTCACTCCTCCCAGAGGTAAATAAAACACCCTCTTCTTCAAAGAATATGCATGTCTTGAGAATGAGGGAAGCTGAAAACGCTAAGAGTCTTTACCATGAAAAAACTAACTCCAGAAGTCAAAAGATGAAATTCAAGACCATTTTGAATAATTACTTCAATGAAGGAGCCATTTCAAACTCCATTGAATTGACAGGAAGGACCTTTGATTCATCTCTGAATAAGTCTGCTGAAAAGTTTAAAAAAGTCAACAGTAGTGGCACTGTGCTAAAATCACCCTCCTTAAATAACTTTTCTGCAGCAAAACACATCGCTGCCAAAAGCATGAATAATCTAAATCTGAAATAAGTAGAGTAACAAATTTCTCCGTATGATACCTTTAGTATTTGTATCATTTTTTTAAATAGTTCAACTCTCAAGTGGCAACTGCGTTTTGTACTACTTTATCAATGTATAAGGTCATTTCTTTATTTTTCTCTTCATATCATAAACAACACCAAAATAATTTCTTGGGTCTCTATACCATATAAATAACTCCTATTTATCAAAAGACTATTTTCTACAGGACTTCCTATCGTGGAAGAAAATTAAAGTGGTATTAATTATGCTATCAGCTATTTTCCTCGTGTTTAATCAAGAAAAAATGCGGTAATTTTGTTATCTGAAGGCTCACAGTTAGCTCTAACTGCTAGTAACAGTAGTATATGTGGATAGTATATGTAAGTATCAACTCAGAGTGCAGAAAATACAAAATAAAATTCAAATTTCGTACGAGTTAACAATATATTTTGATTTAAGTTTTATTCAAGATGATTCATCAAGGTTATCTCCAGCAGACGGGTCCGGCTCCAATTTTATGTAACAAACACTCCATCCCTATTAGAGGAATCTGTATGTTTCCTGGAAATTGTCAATCAAGACTTATCTGCAAAGAATGCAGAAAAATTCATGATCCAGCACATCTAAATTCCTATGAAGAGCTCGATGACTTACTGACAGGTACTATTGCGAGAGATCTAGTAGAAGGCTTGAATAACTACATTAAGAAAATTGATAACATGAACTTCAATTACGAAAAGACCAATCAAAATCTAATTGAGCAGATTGAGTACGTGTTTAAGGAGGCCCTTACCCATATCACCAATAAATTGAACGAATGCAAACAATTCCTCATCGATGACATCAATAAAAAGCTCCACGAGAATATGAAATTTCGTCAGGACCTGATGTTCGCAATCAACGAATTAGAAAGACAATACGAAAGAGCAGTGGCTGCTAACTTCAGACCGAACTATTTGCTAGAAGACCTTGTCCAACAACTATGCAAAACCCAGATCATCAAAGCCGCTGTTGACCAAGACCCTAACATCTTTAACCCAGAAGACTATACCCCGAAAGTGAATTACCTATCTACTTCTGCAGCCGGCAGTCTATCCCAACACCTCATCACCGCTCTAGACAAAATGGTCCAAGATATAGTATTTAGTTTCACCCAAAAGCCCGTTGATTCAGGAACCGCCAATCAATCATCCATCTTGGCGCCAACTATCACCTTCCTCAGTAATCGTGCAGCCAACCCCCTAACCCGAGAAGAGAATAGAATGGCCCCTGAGACTTCTCCCAATAACATTTTCTCAAAGATAGGAATGAGTAATAGACCCTCTCCTTATCAAAATCCCTCCATGGCCCCTCCCATTCAACAAAACCTAGGACTCCCTAGGAACCTTTTTGATGGGATCACCAGACCACAAACCAACATACCATCCAACCCAGTAACTGAGAGAACAACCCCAATCCCCAAGCCAACCGAGACAAAAAGCCTCTTTGATAAATTCTCTTTAACAAATTATGGTAGTGTATCTGTCCCAAGCGATAAAAAATTCACTAATCTCTTCGCCCAAAACGAGAGGGTGCCACCCCCTCAAGAGGAAAGGCTCAATCGTTTCAGTTACGATAACACCCAACCTTCAAACCTCACAAGACCAAATATCCAGAGACCCACTCAAGACGTTATCATAACAGAAGAGACTAAAACAGAGAGCTTCCAGCCGAGACCAGGGAATACATCATTATTCCAACAATTCCAACAAGGAAATACATTCCAGCAGTCTGGACAAGTCTTAGAAAGTCAAAGACTGTTGTTCGAAGACAATCAGCCATCCTATAACCAGCCCCAAAGACAGCAACCCAAGCCCAATACCTACACTCAGAGCCCTAATGTCAATGTTAATCCTTCCCCCATCCAAAATCCTGTCAATATCCCACCAACCAATATCGCAGAACTCACAACACCTCTTATTGATCTCCAGAAAAAGAACGATATTGATATCGAAGCCCCAAAGAAGCCAGGAAAGCTTACTCCTACAGATTACTTCAAGTCCCTAGCTAACGAGCAATCCAAACCTGCAGAAGTGAATAGTTTCCAAGGTAGTACTGTAAGAGCTCCTATAACAAATATTCAGCGCCAAGTCAATAATCACTATATAATTGGCCTTCCCAATACAAGTGTGAACAAAAATCTCCTCACCACTAATCAAGAACTCCTCCAGGACGGAAGAACCTCCTTTAGACAAAACGCAAATCTAATTCAAGAAGAGCCCCAAGCTCAAACTCTTCCCACTGAGGCCCAGGCCAATCAAAAGAAGAAGAAAAAGAATAAAAAGAAAAATAAGACTCCACCTAAAATCATTCCTCAGCCCCAAGCTCAGCCTCAGCCTCAACCTCAACCTCAAAATATTCCCTATCATCAGCCTAAAAGAAGTCTTACCCCATCTGGAGTTTCTCCACAAAAGATCCTTCAAATTTTCGAACAAGTAGAGAGAGAACAAGCACGATCCCGCTCCCAGCCCCTCTCAACTTCCCAATCGCAAGAATTTAGCCATTTACATCAACCCCTATATAAAATGAGAAAAGACTCCATTGATGAGGAAACTGCAGCTGTCAACCCTAGATCATATAGAAATAAACGAATAACCCCAGCGAAATCAGATAATTTGGACTCAGAGGAGGTAATGAGCTCAGGAGTCAGATTTGATCTTGATCTTAAATGTTCAGTTATAGCCTACCATAAACAGATATTATTTGGCAGTGTTGAATATGCAGCTCTTCATGGTCATTTCATTACAGGAGGCATTGAGGGTTTTGTTCAAGTGTGGGATGCCGAAACCAAGTTAACTGTAAAGACGTTCAAAGCTCACAACAGCGATATTTTCAAAATCTTGTATCTGCCAGATAAGGAAGTTCTCCTGACAGCTGCAGCTGGAATAATAAGCCTCTGGGACTATAGACATGATTTCAAGCCCTTGGGACAATTCAAGAACCATATTGGTCCGGTTTATGCTATGGCTTTTATTCCTGAATTCAATCTAATTGTGAGTGGAGGTGAGGATGAGTACCTAGTAATGTGGGCAGTGGAAAGTTGCAAGGAACACCATAGAATGAAGACTGGTGGGCTAAAAATTGGATCTATTTGCTATTTAAGAAAGATAAGAAAAATTGCGGTAGGATTTGATAAAGGTCATGTGAATATTATCCATATAGACCAACATACTAGGAAGATAAAGTATACACTCCCGGCTCATAGTAACATGGTTTTCAATTTGCATGCTCTTGAGGACGAGAATATATTGTTTAGTGGGTCTGATGATGGAAAGATAAAGGCGTGGAAGATAATGGAGAACTATGCAGAGTGTTTGATGACGATTTCTCAGCGTACTATCGGTGTGACGAGTTTTGCTGTGATTCCAACATCGGATCTGATCCTGGCAAATTATAATAATAGTCATTTGAAAATGTGGAGGCTTAGTACAGGGCAATTGATTGGAGATTTTGAGGATAAGACCTTTGGAGAGGCTTTAGTTTATATGAAGGATAGAGATGAGATAATAACAGCTCGGCAGAATGAAATAAAGGTATGGTCGATCTTTGAACTTTAACTTTAGCTTTTTCGAGTTTTGTAATATACATATATCTCTATATTTTTCCCGTTTTGTTGTTATATCTTGTCTTAAGTACTGCTTCCTCCATTGGGAGGGAATAAACAACATTTCTTAGTTAACAATACGAAATAATAGACAAAATTCCTTCAATTTAGTGTACTCAAAAGTGAGTAAGAATACTGAAAGTTTTGTACAATATCATAAAACTTGTAATAGAAGTATACATCACCGAAATGGTTCTATAGTTCCAGGGTATCTCTAGTTGGCGTCCTAGTCATCTTAACCACACTCACGCTTCTCTTAAGCTCAGTTCCTATTCTGCTAATTCTATCCGTGAATGATCCTAGTTCGTAAGTCTCAGTATGAGCATGGTCTCTCGCAGATCTTTGTGTTTGTGTGAATAATCCTGGAGTATCAGCATTAGTGTGTTTTCTGGAGGATTCCAGTGTTCTATCCGTCTTTAAAGGAAGGATCGCGAATGCTTTTAATGCTTTTTCACCGCTTTTCTTCTCAACAACCCTGGTGAAGGTTGAGGGACGCTTATAAGGGGAGGTCTTTCGAATATCTTCGTCGAAAAATAAATTGGCTTCAGATTTTAGGTTGCCCTTTCCAACTGAGATAGACCTGAGGTTCTTTAAGAACTTGGGCTTGATTAATTTATAAGAGGAAGAGGTGGGAGGACGATTATCAAAAGTTCCCCACTGTGGCACGTTGGGTAAAACCATGGTGGATTCTTTGGAATTTGATTTTGAGGACTTTTTCTTGAGTCCAAAGATATTCCCTGCTCTAGGGTTGTTTTGTAGGACGAGGTTCATTGCTGCCTTTAAATCTCCCTTTTTCATTCTTTTCGTTAGTTCTTTGCCTTCTTTTTTAAGGGTTTTCTTGTCTTTGATATCGAAGAATTCGACGTCTCTTTTGAAATACTCTCCGCTGAAAAGGTCCACGATTGTGGGCTTCATTTCAGTGTACTCCATGCTTTTAAGGTTAGCAGGAGGGACAACTTTAATCTTTCTGGCTGTGTATTTACCAACACTAAAGAGAATATTGCTCTTTTTGCTTTGGTTCGGGTTCACTTGGTACAATCCAGTGGCTTTCTTCATAGCCTCTGTATTATTTGTGAAAAGAGTGTCTATGTTAAAATCGGGCTGTCCATTAACATACACTACTCTTCGATTAGAATCGTTATTATTCTGGACTTTTTTAAGTCCATTCGCAAGCATATCTTTTCTTTGTTTGTTTGCATTATTCTTCCTGCTCTGCGAAGCTTCTTCTCCACTACGTGCTGTCGGGGGAGGGTCAATGGTTTCAAAGATCTCTATTGTCTTGAAATCAGATTCAAGCAGGATATCCTGATGCTTTTTTAGCTTCAGGCATTCCCCTCCCGACCATATAGAAACATCACTTTTTCTCCTTCCAAGAGCCACTTTGATCCTCCTAACCTTCTTCTTAGGCTGGTTGACACTACTGGCAATTAGACTTTCCACATCACTCTTAGACCCAGTGCCTATTCTTTCTCTTTTGAAGTTTGAGCCTGGTCTTCCCCCATCTGGAGTACTAAAGCTTGGCCTTCTACTTAAGTTAAGCTTCTTGTATGGAGTGCTTGATCTCATAGAATCTTTCCTCTCCTCGCTTCTCCTAATAATATAGTCCTTCTTTGATGAAGACTCTGGAGTTTTTGGTCTTTGCATTGTAGAAAATTTTGAAAGTGAAGTTACTTCCGCATGAACATTCGTGTCCCCCTGGGTCAACGGTATCTCTAGTTCCTGGTCTTCCATTGAAATGTCATTTGATCCTATAGAAAGGGATCTGTCGTCAAGATCAATCATACTTCTTCTTTGAGTTTCCACTTTTTTCTTAGGTTCAGGACTGAGCGGCCTATGAGGGTTTTGTTCATTATTCTCAACAATAATGATATCCTTCTGAGCATTCAGGCCAAACTTATTCGCATGTCTTGTCTGTTTGGAGATAATAACTGGGCCGTCTGAGTCGGCATCTGAGATCATGCGCTGGCTAAACACCACTTCAGCCCTTTGTTTTAGTGGAAGTTTCATAGTTTTCTCAAGATCCTCATCAATTAGCCTTAATCGCCTTGTGGGGGACAAATCGAAAGGAGAAACTTTAAGAACTTCCTTAATTTTTTTATTTCGCTCAATTGTTTTCGCATTCAAGACCGGGTTGTATATGAAATTGATTATGTTATTCTTCTTAACAGTCTCAAGTACTATTTCGTCTTTATCATATGTAATTGTAGGGGGACTAAGGTTAGGGGAGCCGAGATCAGGATGGCCCTTCTTCATTGGGGAACGAGTAGGGGATCCCATGGAATCATAATCAGCGCTTTGATTGTTTTGATTGTGTCTTCCTCCGTGAGCACTATTACTTCTGCTCTGGACAGCAGGTGGTAATTTAGGTTCAGGTGTAGGCATATACTTGTGATAATCGTAGAGAGGCATTTTAGGTGCAAATTTGGTGAGGATATTCGCTGCAATTTTTCGCCAAGGTTCTCCTATTCCTTCGTCAAAATGAATAGCTGGGTATTCAAACTCTGGGTTGGATTTACGTAAGGATGAGACATATTCAGTAAAATCGAAAAGTCTATCGTCGTGGTTGGTGTCATAGACTACCATGTGGGTCTTTCTGAGGTCCGGAGGGAC
>Ga0065720_1019849_pt1 | contig 19458 bp, 18 predicted proteins | sample Thericmetagenome_FD_59107 | JGI IMG/M metagenome (GOLD analysis project Ga0065720, IMG submission 59107) | Thermophilic microbial communities from the Joint Bioenergy Institute, California, USA of rice/straw/compost enrichment - eDNA_2 v2... | ecosystem: Engineered > Solid waste > Grass >...
GCCGCCGCTTGAAGGGAGATAGAGGCACGGCGTGCAGAAGGCGAGGGCACATGTGAATGCGAATCCTCCCCGGGAAGTTTGGAGGGAGCCTGAACTGTCTGGACAGACATGGTTGTTTGTTGCGGGAACTCTGGTAGGATTTTTGGTAGGTTCGGAACTGTTGGAAGTCTGGAAATGGGCAACTACGATTCTGAGTGCGGCCTACTAAGTTGCCAACCAGATGCCAGCAGACCTTCCAGGTTATCAAATACGGGGGGCAGGCAGCAACACAGTGCCGGAATCGGCAAGCAGCCAACAACCTTTGGAGTTACCGTGAATGTGGCTGATATTTGGGAGCGCAAGGTGTGGTTGACAGCTGACCATGTGACGGCTCTGACGGATGCCCAGCCCCCGTGCCCTCGGCCATCGAAACAACGATCCACCGAGAGGCTACGGGACAAATCCAAGCGACGGGAGAGTCTGCAGGCGTCCAGAAACGCTCCCATACTGCAAGCGACCGCTGATCGGATGGTGGTCTACCGGCGGTCTGACGCCGCAATGTAAAGTGTAATGCTTTGCTTCGGCTCTTGAACGCCTTTGGTTGTCTACCAGCACCATCCTGAAGAATCTGGAACGGCTCATGACACAAAGTGTCACTGGCATCTCATGAAAGGTGTGACAGTGGGGTGGAGAGTGGGTTATCTGCCCCTCATTGCGTTCCCCATCCCAGGGCTTGGCATCTATGGTCCGATATTTTTGATAGTAGGTGCCATCGCCAACGCTTCGTCTTCAAAGCAAGAAGTTTTAAAAGCCAGGAACTTGAAACGATAGCAGGTATACCAAGAAACGGCCAGAGTGTCTCGTGTATCAGTACTAGTCAGACAGATCCTGATCACTTGAAGGCGTGGCCCTCTCTAAGGCCATCACCTGCATCCTCGCACGACGAGGGGTTGTCCCGTTGGCCATTCCGGGCCGTTACTAACTGTAGCAAGTGAGAGATCGAAATAAATGTTAACGAGAATTGGCATGCCAATCGGAGCAACTGCTTCCTCACCGCTCTCAGCAGCAGCAATAGTCAGCGTTATGTGTCTGGAGACTGGCATCCCGAGCCGTCGTTATGCGCAGTTGTTGGGGGCGCGTCCCGTCGAATGCGGGTGCGGCCGGGCCGCTGTCGGCACCGCACGCCACACTCGCGTGAATTGGAACCCTCCGCAGGCACCGGAACCAGCGAGACGGGCTGTCCGCTGAGACCGGAAGGTCCACCACAACTCTTGGATGCACTGACCGTGACGAGATCAGCAACCAGCCACCTGGGAAGAGCATTAAGCCTGACAAAGCTCCTTTTTTGCCTTCCTTACGGGTTCTCTCGGCTTGCTTCTCGAGGCCCACCTTGACCCCGGCTGGGCCTTCAGTGCCTCTGGCAATACAGAGTTACGCATTGTTTTGCGCAGAAAACCGGTCATTTACATCCAGCTTCGGGTCCAACGGAGCCGTAAAACAAATGTATACCTCCTTTTGCCTGGCTATAACCTCCGAGAAGGTTATACGATCCATCATCCAGAGTCGGCCTCTCCCCGGTTTTCGTTCACGCCCCCATACCATTCTCTCGTCTCTATCTACACATCACCAGCAATCCCATTCCCGCCGCCTCTCCTCCCACACTGTTTCAGTCTCGCAACTACGTGCTGATCATGATTTCACCCACGCCGTGATAGGCGGGGGCGTTGTTGGCCTTGCCATAGCTCAGGAACTTGCCCGGCGTAGCAGCCGGCCAGGATCAACTCTGCTTCTAGAGCAGCACACAGCCGTCGGCACCGAGACTTCCTCGCGCAATTCCGAGGTCATCCACGCGGGAATCTATTACGGGGCCACCTCGCTCAAAACAGAACTCTGTATCAGTGGCAAGCAGTTGCTTTATTCGCTGTGCGAGAAAGAAGGGATTCCACACCGTCGTACGGGTAAGTGGATCGTCGCGCAGACTGACGCTCAGCGCGAGGCGCTGCAGCGGGTATATGACTTCTGCACTCAAGAAATCCATGTACCCATGCGATGGGTTGGCGCCGAGGAGGCAGCAAGGCGTGAGCCGGCTGTGAGAGCCGAGAAAGGGGTGCTGGAGAGTCCAACGACAGGAATCATCGACAGCCATTCGCTGATGATGTGCCTGCTGGGAAAGTTTGAAGACGCCGGCGGGACACTGGCACTTGGGAGCCGTGTAGAGGCCATTACGCCCCTGGGAGGAGACGGAAGTCAGGGTTGGAAGTTGACCGTGCGGGACACTACTGGCAGCGGAGAGCTCTCGACGATCACGGCTGATACGCTTATCAATGCCGCTGGATTAGGGGCTGTGGCAGTTCATAACATGATTGTGCCGCCGGACAGGAAGAGAAAAATGTTTTACGCCAAAGGCAACTACTTTTCCTACGGAGGGTCAAGCCCGAAGGTCAGCACACTAATCTACCCTGCTCCGGAGCCTGGACATGCCGGACTCGGGACACATCTGACTCTCGACATCGGTGGGCGCATAAAATTTGGCCCAGATGTTGAGTGGGTTGATTCACCCGAGGATTTGTCCGTCAATGAGTCCCGGTTGAGTGAGACTATTCGGGAGGTTAAGAAATATCTGCCCGCCCTGGACGAGACATTGTTGAGACCTGACTACGCAGGGATACGGCCGAAGTTGGGGAGGCAAGGAGCAGTTGTCTCTGGTAAAGGTTTTATTGATTTTGTGATTCAGCGAGAGGAAGGATATCATGGATGGATCAACCTGCTTGGAATCGAAAGCCCTGGACTCACTAGTTCCCTGGCAATTGCGGAAAAGGTCAGGAAACTCTTGTATCAATGAGAATTCTTCAATTAGCCATAAGATGTGTGTGTGGCCGCGATATTTGCAAGCTATGGTCGGTACGAACCCAAAGCCATATAATCAGCTGGTTTGGATTCACAAACTGTGGTCCACACAAGTGTCTGATGTGCTCTCGGAGTTCGACCTTTTGTCTCGAGCCGTTATAGTACTAATAATAACTGGCAGAAAATGAAACCTGTAATAAAGTTCCACACAATCTTGGTGGTATTCCATTTCACTTGTCGACCACAGGCAGGAATAAAAAGCCCCCCTTCAACGAAATCAGCAACCAACGCCTGGACGCCTTTCCTATGCTGCATCTTGGATCCGCTCCCAGATCATCAACCTCAAGCCAGCCTGATATCGGGACTAAGCTTCCGGCCAAATAGGTTCACGCGAAACTCGAAAATGCCATTTTCGGCGCCGACAAACCTGTGTGGATTGTCAGTCAGGCGTCAGTAGGATATGCGAAAAATTTGCAGACAAAACCTACAAGGTGTCTCCGTTTTCACTCCATGATAAGCCAGCAGTGTCATAAGGGCCAGGCCGGACGTGAGGCGTAATGTTGTAGGTGCTCAACAGGCGACGGGTTGGGTCCTCCCAGTCGCGCATGATGTAAGCAGCCCTGTAGAATTGCGCGAGCAGGTTAGCGAAGGCTCTGAAGTCCAAGCCCGTAGGCGAAATCAAATTATTGGTGTTAGTGGGAGGTGGAGATTGAAAGCCACTCCCTTCGGTGGGAGGGGGGTCGTACAGAGCAGCCTCAACGTCCCAACCGCCCGCAGACGCGGGGTTTGACGCGCTTGCCATTAGGCGCGTGAGCAGCGAGCGGCCGGTCCCAGACCCCGTGGCCCCAAGCGTGGCAGTAGATGTGGCTCCTGTAAAGGGGTTGCTTGCATACCGGCGTCTCTCAGCCGCATTCTCATCTCGGGCCCGCAGGCGCTCCTGAGCCTCCCGCTCTCTCAGCTCGCGAAGATTATCAATGATTTCGTTGATTGTCCGAGTCCCCATTGACCGATCTTCATCCATCGGTCGCATCACCCAGGGTCCTCGTCTTCTGCCTGATCCATTCCCTCCGCTTCCACCACCACCACTACTACTTCCTCCCCCTCCTCCACTGTTCCCACTAACGCTGCTACTATCTATGCTCGCTCTGTTTGTGGTTGTACTATGATCTTGGCGGCGGCGTGCATCTTGGAAAGCTTCCAAAATAACTGTGTCCTCCAGGCTGAGTGGGCTATGGAGACGTGCTGTGGTGTCATGAGAGGCAGACGAGCGATTCTGCTGGCTTTCTGAGCCGTGCTCTGCCGTTGAGGTCTCACCCCTCTCGCCACGCTCAGCCCGCTCTAAGAGGCGAGGGTCGATGGTGCTTTTGTCAGTGACTGGCAACTGTTCAAAATCACTAGGCTTGTCAAGGTATAATATTTGCCGGGAGTCAAAGCCAGTACGGATGTCAGCTATACCGACTCGACCGCGGTCTTCGGTCCAGGCAAGAAGATCACTGGGACCAGGTGAAAATGCCATATCCCTCACCGCTCCGTGCTCAGCATTGGGTCGGGATGTGGTAAAGTATGTTAATAATGGATCCACGTCGGGCACCTGGGTCAGAGCATCCACATTGAAGATGGAAATGGTCCCATACTGCGTCCCCACGGCAAGATACTTGCCTGTACTTGAAAAGCAGGCAGCAAAGCTTCCCCTGCCTGAAAGTCAGCAACGCCTAAAACCAACATGAGCGCGAGGATGGCACGACAAACCTATTGTCGGATCGGTCATCTTTGCTCTGGCTTTTAAGCTGGATCTTTCCGACAGAGCACCATTCCCATGCTTGTCGCTGCGCAAGCCCAAAAGATCGGCCACCTTCAGGTCGCTTTCTTCTTCTTTCATGTATATATAGATACGGGTCATCGCTGATGGCGATCAAAATACGACCATCAGGAGATATTACTCCTCGGTTCATGAAATCGGGGTATGTAATCTTGTCCAAAGCTTCTTGGTCTCTCAAGCTCACAATCATCACGGTGCTGTCGTTGTTGGCAAGAACTGCAACCTCCTGGTCATAGGCCCCTTCGAAGCGGTCAATGTCCTTTGGTGGGAACCAGAGGGTGATGCAGTTCACCCGATCCTTGCCAAAGACTGTGTGCCTGGCCAGGGGACTCTTTTCTGATCTGGACTGTAGCAGAGACGACGTTGCAGGCTCGCCGACATCCATCGATAGGTCGGATCTGCTGCTACTGCTATCTGAGATGTCGCCATCGCCGACCCGGAAAGAGGCAAAATTGCCACCTTCGCCTCCACAACACACCCATCCATTGCGCGCAACCAGGCATCTGGGCATGAAGTTTAAGCGCTTCACAGTTTCGGTCTCTCGCGTCTTTGTATTCAGACGTTGAACATGGATGTTGCCCTGTTCGCTAACAGGGAAGTAGATGACATTCTGCGAATCGATTCCTATCAGGGATCGCAGCTGCCAGTGCCTACAACAACCCTGTGTTAAGCACCGAGCGCAAAAACAGACAGAATTATGTCGAGCTGCACGAAGAGGGGGATCGAGACATACTGCCATCGAACACCAGTGCGGAAATGCCGCCGAGGCTTTGCCAAAATCAAGCTCTCTGTCGGCGTGTAACTGTGCGCGACACTCTGGTTAGCATCTGGAAGTACCAGCAGGTTTGGAGAGCTTAAAGCGGGTCACGGGGCCAACATACAGATCATTGGAGACGGCCATGGTCTCGATGTCTTGGCGGAGTTTCTAGCTTGATGTGACCATCCAGATGTTGTCGTTGACGGCGATGTGGCTAACAGTTGATACTTTGGCGTTGGAATATCGTAAACTAGGGAAGCTTGGCGAATGGCTGATATGCACGCTCAACCAGAGATGAAGCGTATGTTGTGCAGAAGAGTGACTGTTATCAAGCGTCGGTTGGCAGTAGAAGTGCACCGTCAGAACATCGTCGCGCTCGTCATCAACGAGAAGGTGGAGTATGAGCTCAAAGCTAGGTTTGCCGCGTACTGTCAGTGCACCCTCTCAATCAGCCATCGAGGTTCCGTGATATGGATTTACCTCTGAGACCTAACAGGGCGAGCCAATGTTCCCTTTTTCGCCACAAAGAAGCGCGGGTGACAGCCCCACTTATTTATTCTCAACGGTCGTCAAGTGCTGTTTTTCATATGCTTGATGTGCTTTGGATTTCAGGTTCTGCTTACAGATTATACCGTTATACGGGGCTTCTACTTGCAACTTCGGTAGTATGAATCCTACACTGATGGGCTCCTCAACGGCAAGCTTTCCATCACATCAATAAGAACTGGTGTCAGTCATGCCCAGGCTGGATGCAAGGAGCTAGGGAAGCAGGTAGAGAGCTAACAGCTCCCAGACGCACAAAGCCAATCACTAATGAAATGATGCAAGCCGCGTGGTTGCCTTCACACGTGATGTTTGTTCTGGTACTTACTTCCGTCCTTGTTCTGCTGTTGCTTGTTGAACCAATGTCCTAGCCATTCAATTAATGACTGCTGCGATATTGATACCTGTTGGAGTTCTGGAGGCTGTTGTCGCTCCTCCACTGACCCGACACCGAGGACTTTTGAAAGCGCGCTTCTCCGACTTCACCGTTTCTTGACAAATACCCTGGCCTCTTGAGGTGTGGATTTCCCCGCCTAAGTCACGTGGAGACCCAGGAAAGTCCCGGCTTTTGCCTTTCCAGCACAGGGATCCGTGCACATGGACCCACTTGCTCGCCAACCACTGGCTGCATGCGAAATTTCGAACGTCTTCGATGCTGGACTACGAATTTTTTTTCAAGCGTGCTACAAAAGATTTTTGCCATTCCTCCTCCCCTCTGCAAACCTCTCAAAACTCCATCCATCATCCTATTCTTCCATCCTCGCATCCTCACCCTCCTCCGCCATCTTTCTTTCTTTGCGATACCCCTTCCTGGCTCGAGACAGGGTGTTCTCTTTCTTTAATCAGACCCTTCAATCAAAATGATGGCGACACGCCTTTCCCGTGCTGTATGTGTTTTACCCCTCACTCGGCCTGGCTCATTGAGTGGGTGCAGTACTGACCTCTGCTTTAGCTTCCCAGGGCAACCTCAGTGGCTGCCCGCTCGGCAGTCCTCCGGAGGACTCCTGCCTTTGCGCGCTTCGAGTCCACGGATGAGAAGGTCAAGGGCACTGTGATTGGTATCGATCTTGGTAAGTAGCCTCCTTGCAACGACGTCATCCCTCACTCGGTTCTACTCGCAATTACTCATGCGAACTGATCAGGTACCACCAACTCGGCTGTCGCTGTCATGGAGGGCAAGATTCCTAGGATCATTGAAAATGCTGAGGGTGCCCGGACAACACCCTCTGTTGTCGCTTTTGCCGAGGACGGTGAGCGGCTCGTTGGTGTTGCTGCTAAGCGCCAGGCTGTTGTCAACCCAGAGAATACCCTTTTCGCCACCAAGCGGTTAATCGGTCGCAAATTCACCGATCCCGAGGTGCAGCGTGACATTAAGGAGGTGCCGTACAAGATTGTTCAGCACACCAATGGCGATGCTTGGGTCGAGGCTCGTGGCCAGAAGTACTCTCCTTCCCAGATTGGTGGCTTTATCCTTCAGAAGATGAAGGAGACCGCCGAGGCTTATCTTGGCAAGCCTGTCAAGAACGCCGTCGTCACTGTCCCGGCCTACTTCAATGACTCTCAGCGCCAGGCCACCAAGGATGCTGGTCAGATTGCTGGTCTGAACGTCCTACGTGTCGTCAATGAGCCTACTGCTGCCGCCCTTGCCTACGGTTTGGAGAAGGAGACCGACAAGGTTGTCGCTGTTTATGACCTTGGTGGTGGTACTTTTGATATCTCTGTCCTCGAGATTCAGAACGGTGTCTTCGAGGTCAAGTCGACCAACGGTGATACCCACCTCGGTGGTGAGGATTTTGATATCCACCTCGTCCGTCACCTCGTCGGCCAGTTCAAGAAGGAGACTGGCATTGATCTCACCAACGACCGCATGGCCATCCAGCGTATTCGTGAGGCTGCCGAGAAGGCCAAGATTGAGCTGTCGTCGTCTCTGCAGACTGACATCAACCTCCCCTTCATCACTGCTGATGCTTCTGGCCCCAAGCACATTAACACCAAGATCACCCGTGCTCAGCTCGAGGCCATGGTCGATCCCCTTATCAAGAAGACCGTTGAGCCCGTCCGCAAGGCTCTGAAGGATGCCAACCTACAGGCCAAGGACATCCAGGAGGTCATCCTGGTCGGTGGTATGACCCGTATGCCCAAGGTTGCCGAGTCCGTTCGTGAGATTTTCGGCCGCGAGCCTGCCAAGGCCGTCAACCCCGACGAGGCCGTTGCCATTGGTGCTGCTGTTCAGGGTGCTGTCCTGTCTGGTGAGGTCAAGGATCTGCTCCTCCTTGATGTTACTCCTCTCTCGCTCGGTATTGAGACACTCGGTGGTGTCTTTACCCGTCTGATCAACCGCAATACCACCATCCCGACCAAGAAGTCCCAAGTCTTCTCGACTGCTGCCGACTTCCAGACTGCTGTCGAGATCAAAGTCTACCAGGGTGAGCGTGAGCTTGTCAAGGATAACAAGCTCCTTGGCAACTTCCAGCTCGTCGGTATCCCGCCGGCGCACCGCGGTGTTCCTCAGATCGAGGTTACCTTCGACATTGATGCCGATTCCATTGTCCACGTCCATGCCAAGGACAAGTCCACTGGCAAAGACCAGTCCATCACCATCGCCTCTGGCTCTGGTCTGACTGAGGAGGAGATCCAACGCATGGTCGCTGATTCCGAGAAGTATGCCGAGCAGGATAAGCAGCGCAAGGCCGTCATTGAGGCTTCCAACCGCGCCGACAGTGTTGTCCTGGACACTGAGAAGGCCCTCAACGACTATGCAGACAAGCTTGACAAGACTGAGGCCGACCAGATCCGCCAGAAGATCACTGCTCTCCGCGAGTACCTCGCCAAGGTTCAGTCCGGTGAGGTCACAGCCACTGCTGAGGAGATCAAGGAGAAGACCGACGAGCTCCAGGTGGCCAGCCTTAACCTCTTCGACAAGATGCACAAGGCTCGCTCCGACTCTGGTGAGGCCAATCAGAGCGCCGAGGGTGAGAAGAAGGAGTGAAAGAGAGCTCAGCAGAGCTGCATTCATTGACCCCTATACCCCTCACATTTACTTTCTCTTATGTGTCTGACTAAGTTCTGGAGTGGGTCTCCAGTGTATTCTTGTGTATCATATACTCTGTGTTTAGGAGGCTCTTGGGGCTTGTCCAGTGTTTATTACTGCAGACGGCGGAAGGCGTTCTGAGCATGAAAACTACTTTCACGACTTCGATGATAGGATGGGCAGGATTGGGATGGGGGCTGGATAGAGTCATGTGTATATGTCTTAGTGTTGTACACGACCAAAAAATCAATATAATCTGAATCCCCTCTCAACTACGGGTACCTGCCATCCATTGGATGCATGTGCAACGGTGATCGAAGTGAGTAGATCTATCAAGTCCATCCCAGCAACCAACAGAAGGGTTGCCAGAAAACAACTGTTGATAGGTAGTGTATCAAAGCTATCACGGAGGCTTCAAACCTCATCATCCAGTTTTCACATCTTACGAGAGCAACGTGTTGGACATTACTTGCCAAAATCAGTTACCCCAGAGTGTAACCCATAGATTCTATCACCTTCCCATCTACGAGAAAGCATAATTACATCAACGTAGTTTCGCTTTCCCACAATCTTAACCGGTTAATCGGCACAACCTATTAGCCCTCTCACCTTCCAAAGCTGAACCAACCCCGTTTTTGCGGCTTTGGAGCAGGTTCAGGCTTAGACGCTGCCGCTTTCTGTTGATCAGCTTCCGTAGAAACCTGCTTCTTCTCTGCCTGCTGTCCTGCCCGGCTCTTATCGGGATATTCAATATAATTCCACGCCACATCCAGGAATAACGGCTTGACAGGGAAGGTCTCAAGACGAGGAGGGTAGGAGACGATGTTAGACAAGTCCACATCCCCTGTGGAGGGATACTCGGATAGCCGAGCGGACAGGGGTTGCTGGCTGGTTGTTGAGGGCTCATACGGCGGGGTGGGGAGCTTGCTGAAGATTTCGACCAGTGCACGGGCGCGGTGCAACTCACCAGACATGGTGTCGTGAAGGAATGAAAGGTCCTGCTTTGTGATGGCAATGTTGCGCGGGGAGAAACCATCGGTCTCATCAGGGGCCTGCTGGTTGAGGACGGGGAGGACGGCGTGGCACAGACTGTAGCCGTGTTTAATAAGCGCGAGAGCATTGACAGCGTTACCAGCGATAGCATGGGATCGAGAAATAGCAAGTGACCTGGGTAAAGGTGTAAGCGATCCTTTTTCCAGCACAGTAACTGGGGTATATGAAAGACACACTTGAGGGCAGTGAAATATTTGGAGGTGGCATCTAGCCGCGCCGAGAGTTCCTCGTCGTTTGCAATACCAGGAAGCTCCTTGATAGATTCAACATTCTGCAATATGCCGTCGTAGAGCACGACCTTCTCCTTCAATCTGGCAATCTGTCGACCAGGAGTCTCATATTTGCGTCTCTCTGTTGAAGATGCATCTGTCTGCCTTTTCTTTTGCTTGGAACCTGCGCCAAGATCCAGCTTGGCGCCATCTCGCTCACCAGCAAGCACTCTATTGCGTCCTATCCGCCAGCTGATCATTTCATAGTTGACGGCAGTCCGAGTAATTTGCAAGCTCTGCATTCGTGGATCACTTGGCGCAACTCCCTCAGCTTTAAGCTCGTCTATAGCTTGCTTGGTAGCATCGACTGCATCCTGACTGGCTATTAGGATATCGTCGTATGCGGCAGCCATCTCCTTGGGGCGCAGTGAACTTGATGAAGCAAGTTTCTGAGCCAACTGCTCCTTCGCTGTGCCCACGGCACCCCAAGCAGCTGATATGACCGCATCCTCGATTTTTACCTGCCTGCCCCGCCAAGTTAATGTAGTCGGAGCACCCTCGGCAGCCTTCCTCTCCTTGATGTCTCCCTGTTCCAAGATAGCTGGATTTAAAGTCTTGATGCTGTCTACAAGCTCGGCGTCGCTCTGTTCGAATGCTCTGTGTGCGATGGTAGCGATCGGGAGAGTCCGCGGGATCTTGGCTTGGTAGGCGGCAAAGCGCATCGAAGGGTCGATTGTGTCAGACAGCAACTCTTTGAAGATATCGCCCTTGGATGAAGTTGCTAGTGCGGTGTAGATAATGCGGCAAATAGCATAGCTCTTGAGACAGGCCCCCCAGTTCTGCTTTTCAAACAAGGCAGCGCCTCTCAGTAGGGCAGCATAAGCCCGGGCATCGAGAATATCAGTCGGAGAAGCGCCGCTGGCACCATCAGAAAGTGCCTGCGCCAGTTTCTCGGCGATTCGAGCACCCTTTTCTAATCTCGAAACGATGTGCGACCGGGTCCTTCCCGTCATACCCTTGGTATTCGCAGAGTGGGCAGCTTTCATAGCCATGGCATGCGCCCAGGCTCTTTCGGCGGTCAACAGCTGGAGACGGACATATCTAAGGATTTTTAGCAAATTGAACTGCTAAGATGCGTGATGACAGAAGGAAGTATGGCCATACTCGCTATTCTCGGCGATCTGTTCGGGTGTGATTGCGGTCTTGGGATGGAACTTCCCACGGTTCTTGGTCGCAATGTTAAGCTTCTTTCGACAGTTTAGCAGTTTGCCCGACAGCTGGGTGCGGTATGTGGTATAGTCGCCATATAGCAGCGCCTTCTCCCTAGACGTGACCACAAACTTTGTGATATCCATTGTGGCGCGTGAGGTCGAGCTGGTGAGGGAGGTAAGAGGTTGTTGACGTTTGGCAGTTTAGGAAGCCTTGGTATTTCCCAAACACCTCAAACCCCCTTGGTGTGGGGCATGGGTCGAAGCGGGCTTGAGCGGGCACTGCCCCGCCACAGTCACAAAAAGTTAGAGGGTTAGGGTTTCTATCTCAGCACTGCTGTAGGATGTTATGCAGAGCGTCTCCCATGAGATTAAATCAGAGCCATTAACAGGAACCAATTGGGCGCTAGGATATCCGTCGACTGCGGTCAAGGGCCGTTGTGCTGATTTGCCCGCCAGGGGATCGATGTCACCCTTAAACCGTATTATACTGATATAGAATCCAGTGGCAAGAGGCAAACGGCCAATATCTACGAATCCATACACCATTGGTATGTAATCCCTACGATGTTTACTGATCACGGAAGAGAGGATCAGCCCAGAACACATCAAGCGATCTGCAGTCTAAACACGGGCAGCAAACACTGGTACTCCATTTCACGGTCTATATGATGATTGCGGACCTGAGGTGTGAAATATCTGATTGCTCAACGCGTCGAGACTCATTGTTGTTTTTGTGGTCCATGGAGATAGCATACCGTAAGGTATCGTCCGCAAATGATTGGTAAAATTACAGGTGAATGTGCATGGCGGGGAAACTCTGCCCAGGTGGTGCCACCCGAACGGCAGCTCGGCCTAAGCTCCACCGGCAACCACCGACCTGGACCCAAAATTTCGTGTCAGCGCTTCCGAGCGAAGGCAAGAACGAGCTCCCACGTCATGCCGCTTCACTAAGCCATTCTACTCGTTCATCTGCCAAAATCGGTCCTACCACGACTCCAGGGCAACTTCTTCGTCAATTGGAAGGGTTATCACACCTTCTGGGCGGTTCTAAGTCTTGCGAGGCACTCCCTACGGTCTTGGGCGCCCACGCGCCTGGTTGTCTCGTCTGCTTAGTCTCTTCCCTCCCTCTCGGTCCCCCTCCCCTCACAGCCGTCCGAGTCTTCAAGCCTACCGCCAGCCCCAGATTGTCCCGGCATACAATGCGCAGATTTGTTGATCGCTCCCCCAACTTGTTCCGTGATTAATTCCTTGAGTAGCCTGCTCGCTGTAGCCTGTTTGCTCGCCAGCAATGCTTGAGAGGACCGCGGCAACCATCGAGCCGTGCAGCCTCCAGCGAGTTCTCCCCACGAGCAGGACTTGTTTGAGAAGCCGCCGCAAACTGCATACAGCTTTCTGGCACCATGGCGCTGCCGACCTCGAGGTCTTCGATGCCTGCCCGGTCCTCTTGCGCCAGTCCCCGGCCGAGCCGAAGACATACACTGTCGCTATTCCTCCTGAGCAAGGCAAACGCTTCGATGCAATGACAACAAGCTCTGCGTTTCTGCTTGATTTTCTCTATCCCAGGGGAACAGCCGCTTTTTTACGCAGGCCGTATCCTGTACTCCCTGGGCGCATAGACCCCAGTTCAAGCAATCGCCGAGCCACCATGCGCTCCTTTACCTCCGCCCCTGGTCAGACGGAAAACTCCCCGGATGGCCAGGGCCAAGTGACTACGGACGGTCAGCAAAGTACGCAGGAAAAGGAGCAAGAGACAGCAGGAGACGGAACAGAAGCTCAAGCAGCCGTAGAGTCGAGGACAGAGGATGACCTTGAGCAACTGTTTCAAGTGGGTTCCGACAAGGCTGCAGAGGATATTACAGAGCCGACTTCTCACACTCAAGAACCCAACTCTTATGTGAGCCCTGAGCTTTTACAAAAGCAGTTGATGCAACTGCAGCACGTTGCAAAATCCGAGCGAGAAGCAGCTTACGAGCAACTCTATCAGACATATATGCGGCTTGACCCAAACATACAGCCCCAATTTACGACTGAGGTCCTGTTGGCGATTTCAGAGTCGATACGTCCGCTTGACGCAGAAAGAATCTGTCAGCTCTTTCAGACTTGCCAAGTCAGTCAGTGGACCGAAGAACTAGTCCGCGCTGCTGTCAAGTCCCAGCTGCTTCTTCACAAGGCGACAGATGCTGTATCGATCTACAAGACGGCGCTAGAGGAGCGCGGTTTTGGCGGCGCCCTCGATTATATTGCCACGTATGGCTTGGAACTCTCAATGTGGGACATGATCCTGGAAGCGTGGGAGCTCTACTCGGCTGTTCAACACAAGATGTTGCATCCCTCGCTGCAGGGATCTGAGTCAGGTTCTGTAAAGCAGTCGGTTGAGCAGGATGCCCGGCTTTCGGAACAGAAAGATCAACTAAACGACGTTGGTGTCGTGCCTGGGCCGGACACTTTAGAAGATGGGGTCAGGAGTGAATTCCCATCCCCAGATGCGTCCGCTGCCAATCAGGATGTAGCTTCGGCTGTTGAAAGTCCATCGCCCGAGACTAGCACGGTTCAAGATGTTGTCACTGCTGTTCAGCGCAGCAATAATCAACCATTTATTTCGACCATTGGTTACGCCACTCTGGCCACCATCTCCGATTTCGAGATTAAAGTCAGGAAGATGTATCAGTATTTCGAGCGTAACCCTTCCACCTTGCACCAACGGACAGCCATGCTTGACTCATTTCTCGGGCACGTTCTCAGATACTCGATGGATCTTTTTGGTCCATCCGATGCTGTCTTCATGCTCGGTCGTGCCAAAGACCCGGAGCTCTATGAGCTCTACATCATCCGCAGTGCTGAACAAGAGCGCAAGAGGTTAGCTAGTGATCTATACAGGAAGTATCGCCAACTGCCACAAACGCGCGTGTCCGACGCTGTCTTACGAGTCATGATTGACATATTCAACCCCCATGATGTGCGAGGAATGGAACTAATACTGGAGGATTGGTACCGCTTCTACGGCCAGCCCGAAGAGAAGGCATACCACAAGCTCATGGCCTTCTATGCCGGACGTGGTGATGCGACAACTGTCACTCGCTTGGCTGAAGAATATGGTAGACATTATCACTGCGAAATCGAAAAGGAACCGAAAATTGTCACCAACATCATGCATGCTCATGCTGTCAGGGGTGATGTCGAGGCTACCCGTCAGGTCATGGAGGAAAACACGAAAAAGTCAGGCCTGGAACCAGATATTATGCAGTGGAATGTCTTGTTGAATGCCTACACAAAGGCTGGAGATTACGGTGGTGCCATCGAGCTCTTTGCGCAGATCTGCGAGGAGCACGAGCCGGATGATTACACTTTCGGTACACTAATGAAAATGGCAGGATTCCGTGGCGACCTTCAGTTCACTCTTGAGCTTTTCCAAATGGCTAGGGAAAGGAACATTCAGCCAACCGTCGCCATGATGGCGTCGCTGATTGAAGCCTACTGCCAGAATGACCGGTATTCCGAGGCCGAGCAGCTTTGCATCTCTCTTACCAGACGCCGAGAGATCTCGGGCGATTACACATACTTGTGGAATGCACTGCTTCAGCACAATGCCAAGCGACGGGATCTGGCGGCTGTCAACCGCGTACTCGAGAATATGTCTTCGGAGGGCATTGCATACAACCATGAAACGTACAATCAGCTCCTGTTAGCACTTCTTTACTGCCGTCAGTCACATCACGCCATGCACTTGCTGAGAGCTGCCCAGCGCGAAGGTGCTTTTGAGCCTACGGCCGATCACTTCATCCTCCTGATGTCTGCTTTTATCAACAGCGGAGAGCCGCACCTTGCTCTCAAGACAAACGAGCTGATGGCCAGCATGAATTATCCAGAATCTGCCTTCCGTTTGACAAAGGTTATCGACGCTTTGGGAAGGTGGCAAGAGCTTCCCAAGCACCAGCAGCGTGGTGCTGATGGCCAAGCAATTCTCAAAAAGATCCTTCGTGAGTTTTACAAGGCCATGGAGCGCGAAGACAAGGGAGCTAGCGACACCGTTCGGTCTACCATTGGACTCTACTCCAAAGTGCTCTTCATCTTGACGCAAATGAGAGAGTTTGCCACCGTTCAGCAGATCATCCAGCTTCACAACACTCGCTACCCAGGCCGCTCAACTCCCGAAACACTTCCGCTGCGGTTACTTCACAACATCATGCTCGCAGACTTTTACGAAAAGAAGTATGACCGCGTCAAAGAGACCTGGGAGCTGGTCTTCAGGCGGGCTATCAAACGTTACAGTCCTGCTGCAACGCTCCGGAAGCCGAAAGAGGAGCAGGAGTCGAACCCAGAACCAGTTATCTATGCACAGCGCTTTCGACTCTGCGACCCCCTAAAAACTATGCAGCGTCTCTATCTTGAACTAGGAGACGCTGAGGGCTTGCTCAAACTCATCTCACGAGTGCGTGCGGCTGGCTTCGATCTTGACAGCAAGAATTGGAACTACCACGTCCAGGTATTGGCGCGTCTGAAACGTTGGCGCGAAGCTTTTACGGTCTGCGAAAAGGTACTCATGCCCAACTGGACCGGTTGGCAAATGGTTCGCGTATTTGAGCATGCCAAGGCCCAACTGCCACTCGACCTGCGCCGTATGGGCCGTAACCCATATCGGCCGCGCCCAATCACTCACACACTGCTGATCCTGGCTAAGGAATACATGGATTTGGAACGGATGATGCTGTGGTCTCGACAAGCAGCTCGTGAGTTCGAGCACATTAACCACGCCTGCCCCAAGACGGTGCAGGCAGTGACCAGTATGGTGCGCACAGGCTCCGAGCTTGAAGAAAAGATCTTCAGCAGCCCTGGCTGGACACCTCCTGAGCAACTCGGGGAGTGGGACGAAGGGAAGGAAGAGACATGGGAGGAGTTGAAGGCGAGGGAGACAGCTGAAGAAAAGCGGGCTAACAGGCTTGCGCAAAAGATGAAGAGGCCAGGGTCACTCAACGGGCCAAAAGCCGAGAGAAAACGAGGTAAGAAACACGAGGGAGCTCAGAAGCTCAGTGATGCCTGGACCGAGGATGGGTTCTTAAACGTGGAGGGCAGTGTTCTGGAGAAGAACGAGATGTTGGATGAAGAAGGCATTGTTGCTGCCATCAAGGAAAAGGATGGCTCTGGATTTTGGAAGCCAACAGATCATATTGTATGATAAGCGCCCGGAGAGGGGTTGCTTGCGGTTGACACAGATGTTGTGCGTACGCATTGTAAAGTATGTTGTATTGTTTGATGTCATATTCTGATATAAATACTGGATAGATGCATACACTGAGGGGACAAGGAGACACGGTTAGAGGGCATGAGCCACGTTCATAGAGGTTCAAGAAAAGTTGGTTATTTCCGCTTCATGCATGCAACTAGGTGGCGTACTATATTTGTTTCTCAGTTTAGGGATGTCTAGGAAAGCATCATGAGTCATCATCGCCCAGCCATCATTAAGGAACTTCTTTCTTCCCTTTTGGACAGGAATGAAATTCATGGGAATAGCTTGTGCGATAGGCTAGCGAGAAGAGTCATCAGAGCTCACTATGAGAACGGATATCCTTGCTGGGAATGCTTAACAACAGACAGTTGCAAAGCATTGGTTCAACTCATCTCGAACGGGATATCATTGAGAGCTCTAAACCTCCTCACAGCTGTAGGAATGACGGCGTCACAAAACATGCAGCGGCTTAGTGCATATGTTACAAGCGCTTGTCAAGTACGGATATGTTACGTAACATTTCATGCTCCGTTTCACTTCATCAGGCCCAGTCACTGCCCCCCTGCTTCTGCGGTTGCATGCGGCTTTCCTGGGACGCGATCTGACGTGACACCGCGCAACCATCCCAGCTTAAATTTACTACTTGGCGACCGAGCCTAGCGACGACTTCGATGAGCAGCGGCAGCACAAAGAACTACGGATATATCAAATTCGAAAACAAGCCCAAAGTACCACCACATATTTGCCCACAGCTCAGCTTTTGACAACCGTGTTTCATGGAAGCTCCCATTTTGCGGACGACATAATTCAAAATGCTTTTCCCCGAAGAGCACGCTCCTCATCTGAAAAATTGGATCGTCAAGCGGCTCGAGAACACGTACGAATTCCTGCCTCCTTTTACGTCCGACCACGGGCATTGAGTTTCAGTTTCGAATTCACTGACACTCTTCTGCACGATTGCAGATCTGACGCTGACTCTGATGTGCTGGCCGATTATGTGCTCGCCCTCCTCCGGCACGATGGAGATGTGAATGATGTGCGCAAGCTCTGTGAGACCGAGATTCCAGACTTTCTAAAGGAAGGTTGGTTACTATGCTAAACTGAGCCCGTCAAGCCACCGTCAAGCCAGCCCCTCAAGCTGACAATCCTTACCAGACCCCGCTGCCTTCGTCAACGATGTGTTCGAGGCCATTTCATACCGTTCCTACCTCCCCGGTGCCCCTCCCCCTCCTTCGAAGTCTGTGCCCGCGCCAGCTCCTCCGCCTGCTTCCCAGCCGCCTGATGCCCTCTACTACGATGATACTCCCATGCCGAGCGCACCGACCTACCAACCTGCCCCTATCCACACCGGGTCAAGAAAGCGTGCTTACAACGACTGGGACGACCCCAACAACCAACCTGGGAAAGATGGGAGTGAATTTGTGTCGAGGAGCTTTAAATATCAGAAAAGAGGAGGTGCATATGGTGGCCGAGGAGGCAGGTCGGACGACTCAAACGGCTATAGGGTGCCCAATCCATCGAACATGCCCACCTTTCCTCCGCCGGGACAACCCCCCCTTCAAAGTACCCCTCCTGCGCCCTCAAGTGTCGGGTATTTCGATACTAGCGGGGCAATGAACTCGATGTTTGGAATGAACCTTGGTGTCGCAAACTCAATGACGGGCTTTATGCCGGGAAGCTGGGGCCAGCAGCAACCTCATAAGAAAAGGGCCAAGTGCCGTGACTGGGAACGCAAAGGGTATTGCCAGCGCGGTGCCAACTGCATGTTTGAGCACAGCAACGACCCGGTGTATCCCACACCTATGTTCGGTTCCATCCCACCCGCGCCACAACCAGCTGCCGTCGAAGGTATGTGTTAAGACATCTCTTACTATGAGAGGAGCGTAACTGATCCGGGGTTATTCCAGAGTACGATCCCAAGAACGCACTTATGTCTGGATTCTCGAATGGCTTCCACTCGCTCTTGGGTCGTCAAACACAAGGCTTGGACTCCGATCATCCGAAATATAAGGCTGGAAAGAACCAGAACCGACAGAAACGGGGCGACAAGGCCCCGTTTTCAGCTGATGGTCCTGTCTTTGACAGGACAAAGTCTACTATCGTTGTAGAGAATATCCCGGAGGAGAACTTCACCGAGGACCAAGTTAGGAGCTTTTTCTCACAGTTTGGCAAGGTGCTGGAGATATCCATGCAACCATACAAGCGCTTGGCCATCATCAAGTATGACAGTTGGAGCTCAGCCAATGCCGCCTACCAGTCTCCGAAGGTCATTTTTGATAATCGTTTCGTCAAGGTTTTCTGGTACAAGGACGACGACTCTACCTTGCCGCCATCAATGTCCCTCCCTGGAAGCGCTCCCGTCAACAGATCCCACAGCACTAATGGTGCTTCGTCTGTCGGATCTCAGGCTCCTATGGGCCAGTCTCCGGTTGATCTTGAGGAGTTCGCACGGAAGCAGGAAGAGAAGCAGAAGGCGTTCGAGGAGAAGCAGCGGAAGCGGGCAGAGCTTGACCGTCAAAAAGAAGAGCTTGAAAGACGACAACGAGAGCTCCTCGAAGAAAAGGCGAAGTTAGAAGCTAAGCTTTCGCGGCGGGACAGCGTCAGGTCGAGTCAAGCTGGAGAGAGCGTCAATGGAGATGATGCCAAGTCCTCATCAAAGCCCACAAGCCAAACAGAAGCGCTGCGTGCACAGCTGGCTGCTCTCGAGGCCGAAGCCAGGCAGATGGGTCTTGATCCAGACTCGATTGTTGAAAGCCCTGCCTCCTGGCCTGCCGCTAGAGGCGGG
>Ga0065720_1003296_pt1 | contig 19448 bp, 15 predicted proteins | sample Thericmetagenome_FD_59107 | JGI IMG/M metagenome (GOLD analysis project Ga0065720, IMG submission 59107) | Thermophilic microbial communities from the Joint Bioenergy Institute, California, USA of rice/straw/compost enrichment - eDNA_2 v2... | ecosystem: Engineered > Solid waste > Grass >...
GTACTCCATCCCCCTCATCTATGTCTCTGCGCACCGTCGCGCGCCTATAACGTCTGGGAAGCCCATCTTGTGCCCATTCCGCCGAGGAGATTTTGCTTCGGTACCCGGATCGGGCATATCACGAACCTCCTTGCACGCCGAGGCCCTACTTCCGGCACGCCGGGGATAGCCGAATATGGCCGAACCCCGCCCACCGGACGCCTGGCCCGACATGTTCGACGGCACATCCAACCACATGTGCCGACCGTTTCGAGACGCTCCCCCACACGTTGATCCGGCGAGTCATCGCCGGAGGAACGCCGGGGGCTCCCGATCACGCGCCGTGGTCCGGCGGCGCGGGATCCGGTCGCCCTGGGGCAGCGCCGATCCGGCACTGTGTCCGGCGCTGTGTCCGGCGCTGTCCGGCACTGTGTCCGGCGCTGTGTCCGGCGCTGTCCGGCACTGTGTCCGGCGCTGTGTCCGGTGGCACCGGGTCCGGTGACGCCGTCGTCACGCGGCGGGCAGGCGCACGGTCACCACCAGGCCGCCGCCGTCCCGGGGGACCGCCGTGACCGTGCCGCCGTGCGCGCGCACGACCGCGCGCACGATGGACAGTCCGAGGCCCGCGCCCCGAGCCGAATCGACCCGGTCGGCGTTGAGCCGGCGGAAGGGCTCGAACAGGTCGTCCACCTCGTAGGCGGGCACGTGCGGCCCGGTGTTGGCGACCTGAACAACCGACGCCCCGTCGAGCATTCCCGTGCGCACCCACACCTCGCCCGACTCGGGCACGTTGTACTTGATCGCGTTCTCCACCAGGTTCGACACGCACCGCTCCAGCAGCACCGGATCGCCGGTGGTGCCCGCGGGGAACAGCGAGGTGCGCACCTGGACCTTGTTCTCCTCGGCGAACGTGTCGAGCTGGCCGACCGCGGTCTCGGCGACCTCGCGCAGGTCCACCGGCTTGCGCACGCTCAGCTCCCGCTCGCTGCGGGCGAGCAGCAGCAGCCCCTCGATGAGCTGTTCGTTGCGGGCGTTCGTGCCGAGCAGGGTGCGGGCGAGCACCTTCAGGTCCGGCGAGGCGTTCGGATCGCCGAGCGCGACCTCGAGGACGGTGCGGTTGATCGCCAGCGGGGTGCGCAGCTCGTGCGAGGCGTTGTCGACGAATCTCCGCTGCGCGTCGAAGGCCCGGTTGAGCCGGGCGAGCATCGCGTCGAAGGTGTCGGCGAGCTCCTTCAGCTCGTCGTCGGGGCCCTGCAGGTCGATGCGCTCGTGCGCGAGCGAGGTCTCCGACAGCCGGCGCGCGGTCGCGGTCATCTTCTGCACCGGGCGCAGCGCCCGGTCGGCGGCGAAGTAGCCGAGGATGAGCGCGATCACACCGAGCCCGAGCAGGGTGAGCAGCGACCGGCGCAGCAGCGCGCTCTGCACCGCCTGGATCGCGGCCTGCCGCTGGGTCGAGTAGATCTCCTGGAACTGCTCGACCACGACCGGCGGCCAGTCCCGGGGCATGTGCACCTCCTCGGCCGGCGCCAGGATCTCGTCGAGCAGCGACCCCGAGTAGCCGTACATCACCATGAGCAGCACGGCGCCGCACACGAAGAAGAGCGCGCCGTAGGTGAGGGTGAGCCGCACCCGGATGCTCATCCGGTCGCTGATCGCCTTCAGCCGCTCGTACGGGCTGGGCTTCACCACGATCGGCGCGCGCGGCGGAGGCCCGTCCCACACCGGCAGGCCGGTGGGCGGGGGCGGCTGCGCCCCCGGCCGGGTGCCGCGCGGGCTCTCCACGGTGGGCTGCTCGCTCTGCCAGCCCCCGGCCTTGCCCTTCGGATACTCGGCTCGTCGCGGTTGTTCCTGGCTCATCGGCCGCTCACAGTCGGTAGCCCACTCCGGGGACGGTCTCGATCACCTGGGGCTCGCCGAGCTTCTTCCGCAGCGTCATCATCGTGACGCGCACCACGTTGGTGAACGGGTCGATGTTCTCGTCCCAGGCCTTGTCCAGCAGGTCCTCCTGGCTCACCACGGCGCCGTCGGCGCGCAGCAGCTCCTCCAGGACCGCGAACTCCTTCTTGGTCAGCGAGATCTCCCGGCCGTCCCGGGTGACGATGCGCTTGCCCGGGTCGAGCCGGATGCCCGCGCGTTCCAGCACCGGAGGCAGCGGCGGGGCGGAGCGCCGCCCGAGCGCCCGCACCCGCGCGACCAGCTCCATGAAGACGAACGGCTTGGCGAGGTAGTCGTCGGCGCCCAGCTCCAGGCCCTCGACCTTGTCGTCCACCTCGCCGGCCGCGGTGAGCATGAGGATGCGGGAGGGGGTGCGCTCGCCGGCGAGCTTGCGGCACACCTCGTCGCCGTGCACCTTCGGCAGGTCCCGGTCGAGCACGATCACGTCGTAGTCGATGTAGGAGGTCTTCTCCAGCGCCTCGGCGCCGTCGTAGGCCACGTCCACCGCCATGGCCTCGCGCCGCAGCCCGGTCGCGATCGCGTCCGCGAGCACCCGCTCGTCCTCAACCACAAGCACCCGCACCGTCTCGCCGCCTTCCTCGCTCGCGTCGACTCCAACTGCTTCGCGTCCGGGTGCCGGGGACCAACGCCGTCGCCCGCCGCGCGGGCGACCGGCACCCCGGCCGCCGTCCCCAATTCTCTCCCCCGCGGTCGTAAGCGCGCGGTAAGCGGGCCGGACCGGGCGCGCGTACGGCCAGGTCAGCCTATGTGATGGGGAACACTGCCGGAACTTTTTAGATTTCTCGTGTTTTCAGGTTTAGCGCAGGCGAGGGCATGGGTAAGGCGTGGTCCACCGAGCAACCCCCCGGCCGACCGTCCCTGGTAAACCCACCCCACCGCCCATCCGGCGGCGCGAGAAGCATGAAGAAGGTAGGTGAGATGGGCGAGTTCACGACCACGATCGAACACCGGCTCGACCAGGCCTACAAGGGTCTGAAGGAGGCCAGGTCAACCGGCGACGACTTCCTCGCCGACACGCTCACCGCGGAGATCGAGGACCTGCGTCGCCTCGCCGCCGAGAACGGCGTCACGCTGCCGGCGCCCTCCTGCTGACCGGCGCCGGTTCGTCGCGCTCGCCGCACGCGCCCCATCGAGGGAAGCCTTCGCGGGAACCAGCGAAGGAACCCGGCGAAGAAGTCATCGAGGGGCCGTCAAGGAGTCATCACAGGCACCGCCGGGCCATTGCCGCCGACGCCGCCGGCACCGGCCCGGCAACGGCCTTGGGGGGGCTTGCGGGGCCTTGGGCGGCCTTGGGGGACGGCCGCGGACCTCGTTGAACGGCCTCGTGAGCCGATGCTGTGCGACGGCCCGATGATCCGGCCTTGTGAGCCCGGCCCCTGGCCCGGCCTCGTGGATCCGCCCTGCGCACCGGGCGTGTGAACCGGCCCCGGGAGGCGCCGCGTCGGCCGGCGGCCCGGTCGGCCCGGGCCGTGCCGGCCGTACAGGTCAGGGACAGGGGTGACCGGTCAGGCGTCGCGCTCCGGGTCGAGCGGCGCGAGCAGGTCGTGCAGCGCCTCGAACAGGTCGGGCGCGGCGCAGATCGTCATCTCCGGGCTGTACGGCCTGCCGTGCAGCCCGCCGATGCGCGCGCCCGCCTCCACCGCGATCAGGCCGCCCGCGGCGTAGTCCCAGTACTGCGGGCCGCGCTCGTAGTAGCCGTCCACCCGCCCGGCCGCCACCGCGCACAGGTCGGACGCCGCCGACCCCGCGCGCCGGATGTCGCGCACCCGGGGCAGCACGTGCGCCAGCACCTGGGCCTGCACCGCGCGGCGGCCCGGCTGGTAACCGAACCCGGTGGCGATCAGCGCCGACTCCAGCGGCACCCCGGTGGTGACGCTCAGCCGCCGGCCGGTGGTGAGCAGGTAGGCGCCCGCGCCCTTCTCGGCCGCGAACACCTCCCCGCGCGGGGGGACGTTCACCACTCCGGCGACGATCTCGCCGTCCACCTCGACGGCGATGCTCACCGCCCAGTCGGGCAGGCCGTACAGGAAGTTGACGGTGCCGTCGACCGGGTCGACGATCCACCGCACCCGGCCGGCGCCGGCGCTGAGGCCCTCCTCCTCGCCGAGGATGGCGTCGTGCGGCCGTACCTCGCGGATGCGGGTGCGGATCAGCTCCTCGGCGGCGCGGTCCAGCGCCGTCACCACGTCGGTGGGGCTCGACTTGGTCTGGATCACCTCCGGACGGTCCGGGCGTTTGGCCAGCAGCATGTCGCCGGCCTCCTTGGCGATTCGTACAGCNTGATCGAGCAGATCACTTAGGGGGACATCNAGCACATTGCTCACCCTGCNGAACCTACCGTCCGCCTCTGCGGTTGGATGGNGGGCATGGGTNGCTATGACGCGTTGCTCGTCGTCTCGTTCGGCGGGCCGGAGAAACCCGACGACGTGCTGCCGTTCCTGGAGAACGTGGTGCGGGGGCGGGGCGTGCCGCGCGAACGGCTGCTGGAGGTGGAGGCCCACTACCAGCGGTTCGGCGGGGTGAGCCCGATCAACCGGCAGTGCCGGGAGCTGATCGAGGCGATCCGGCCGCACGTGGACCTGCCCATCTACTGGGGGAACCGCAACTGGCACCCGTTCCTCGCCGACACCCTGCGGCGGATGGCCGCGGACGGGGTGCGGCGCGCCGCCGCGTTCATCACCTCGGCCTACAGCTCCTACTCCAGCTGCCGCCAGTACCTCGACGACATCGCCCGGGCCCGCGAGCAGGTGCCGGACGCGCCCGAGGTGGTACGGCTGCGCCACTACTTCGACCATCCGGCGTTCGTGGCCGCGTTCGCCGACCACGCCGCGCAGGCGCTGGAGCGGATCCCCGGGCACCTGCGCGACCGCGCCCGGCTGGTGTTCACCGCGCACAGCATCCCGCTGTCGATGGCGGCGACCGCGAGCCCGTGGGGCGGCGGCTACGAGGTGCAGCTGCGCCGGGTGGCCGGGCTCGTCGCGGACCGGCTCGGGTGGCGCGGCGACTGGGACCTGGTCTGGCAGAGCCGCAGCGGCCCGCCGCACGTGCCGTGGCTGGAGCCGGACGTCTGCGACCATCTGCGCGCGCTCGGCAAGGAGGGCGTCCCGGCGGTCGTGCTCGTGCCGATCGGGTTCGTCACCGACCACATGGAGGTGATGTACGACCTCGACGTGGAGGCGGCCGGCGTCGCGCGCGAGCTCGGCATGGCGTTCGCGCGCGCGGCCACGGCGGGCACCCACCCGCGCTTCGCCGCGATGGTCGCGGACCTGCTCGCCGAGCCCGAGCCGGTGAACTGCCCGGCCTTCTGCTGCCCGGCCCCGGCGCGGCCGGGCCGGTCGCGTCCGTCCCCGGCCGGGGGGTAGCCGGGCCGTACCGGGCCCGGTGCCCCGCACCCGGCGCGAACGGGCCGCCCGAACGGCGTGGCCCGAGGACGCCGCGACCGCGTCGGACGGCGCGCGCGGCCTGCTCGCCCGCTCAGTCGGGGTACGCGGCGGCGTAGGCGTTGGCGAGGCTGAGCACCTTCGCGACGTACGACCACGAGTGGTTGTAGTGCCACACCGCCCGCCGCAGCTTCTCGCCGCCCTGACCGGCGCCGTTGGCGCACAGGTAGTTCGCCGCCGAGGGGACCGCGTCGTACGGGCTCCAGATGTCGGCCTTGCCGTCGCCGTCGCCGTCCACCCCGTACGCCCGCCACGTGGCGGGCATGAACTGCATGGGGCCGAGCGCGCCGGCCGACGAGGGGCCGTTGTTGCGGCCGTGGCCGCTCTCCACCTGGCCGATCGCGGCGAGCACGGTCCACGACAGGCCGGGGCAGAGCGCGGCGGACCGGCGGTACAGCTCGATGTAGCTGTCCGGGCGGCCGACGCGGCCGGTGTAGTCGCTCCGGGCCGGCGGCTCGGCGGCGACCTGCCGAGCCGGGCGGGAGACGGCGGCGGAGGCGGTGAGGACCACCTGGGTTCCGCTGCCGAGCACCCCGCGCGTCTGCCGGGCGAGCGCGTCCGCCTGCGCCACCGGGCCGTGCACGAGCACGACCACGCCGGGGGTGAGGCCGAGGCGGCGGCCGGTCTCCTCGCTCACGTATCCGTCCACGCCGGGCAGCCCGATCGCGGCCGCGGCGGCGAGGCGCAGCCGGGGGCCCTGGTCGAGCTGGTAGTGCGCGCCGGGCACGAGGCCGAGGCGGCGCGCGGCGGCGGCCTCGGCGACGAACTCGCCGCGCCGCAGCGCGTCCCACGGCTCGGGCCGGTCGGCGATGCCCGCGGGCGTCCACGCCCGGAACCTCTCCACCGGTACGGCGAGCAGGTTGAGCGTCGTGCCGGAGACGCGGACGGCGCCGCCGCCGAGGGTGACGGTGCCGCGCACGTGGCGCAGCGCGCGCAGCCGGCGCAGGTGACCCGCGCCGATCCGCCGGGGCGCGATCGCCACGAGGGTGGGCGGGCGGAGTTCGATCGTCTTCTCGCCGGCGGCGGCGTCCCCCGCCCGGCCCGCGGACCCGGATGCCGCGGCGGAGCCGGAGGTCGCCCCCGGTGCGGGGGAGGCGCCCGCGGTGTGCCCCGGGCCGGGCGTCGCGGTGGGCCCCGTGGCGCCGTCGGGCATGGCGAGCATGGGCAGGGACGAGGGCAGGTCGGCGCGCGGGGCGGCCGGCCGGCCTTCGGTCGCGCCTCCCGGCGCGCGGAAGGCGCCGCCCGTGCCGGTCGCGGGGTCGGTGACGCCGTGCACCAGCAGGAAGGTCCCGGCCGCCGACAGGGTGAGGAGGATCACCCCGGCGAGGGTGCCGACCACGATCGCGAGCTGGGGAAGACGGGACACGGCGCACACGTTAGACGGAAGGGCCGCATGACGGATACGTGACCGTTAATTCACTTGCACACGAGTATCCGGTGCGCAAAAGTTGGTCAATTGGGACATTTCGCAATGTCTCGGGTGGGCGTCGCCGTCCGCTGAGCACGAACGGCGATCGCGGTTGCCGTGGGCGGGCACCGCGGACTCGCGCCGCTTGGGCGCGTGAGCTGTGAGTGAGAGGAAGACGACGTGGTGGGGCCGTACCGAGATCTGTTCCGCACGCCCGGGGTCAAGGGCTTCGTCATCGCCGGCTTCGTGGGGCGCATGCCGATGGCGATGCTCGGCATCGCCGTCGTCCTGCTCATCTCCGCGCTCACCGGCTCGTACTCCACCGCGGGCGCGGTCTCCGCGACGGTCTCGATCGCGTTCGCCGTCGCCGCGCCGCTCTCCGGCCGCCTCGCCGACATGTACGGCCAGGCGAAGGTGCTCATCCCGCTCGCGCTGGTGCACGGGACGGCGCTCACCGCGCTCATGCTGCTCGCCGGCAACCACGCCCCCGCCTGGACGCTGTTCGTCGCCGGGGCGGTCGCGGGCGCGTCGGCGACCTCGCTCGGCTCGATGGTGCGGGCCCGCTGGACGCACCTGCTCGGCGGATCGGCGCGGCTGCACACCGCGTTCTCGTTCGAGTCGGTCGCCGACGAGGTGATCTTCGTCTCCGGGCCGACGCTCGTGACCGGGCTCGCCACCTTGGTGAACCCGTACGCCGGGGTGCTGCTGTCGCTGGCGCTCGGCGGGGCCGGGACGTTCGCGTTCGCGGTGCAGCGCCGTACCGAGCCGCCGGTGCGGCGGCGGGACGGGGAGCGGCGCCGCGGCAGCCCGATCCTCATCCCCGGCGTGGCGCTGCTCGCCGTCGTCTTCCTCAGCATGGGCATGGTGTTCGGCTCGGTCGACATCATCACGGTCGCGTTCGCCGAGGAGAACGGGGCGAAGGCGGCGGCGGGGCCGATCCTCGGCACGTTCGCCGCGGGCAGCCTCGTCTCCGGGCTGTGGTTCGGCGGCCGCGCCTGGCGGATCCCGCTGCACACCCGGTTCCGGCGCGCGCTGCTGGTGTTCGCGGCCGGGCTCACCCCGGTGCTGTTCATGCCGGGCAACCTCACCATGGCGCTCGGGCTGTTCGGCGCGGGGCTCGCGGTCTCCCCCACGCTCATCACCGGGTACGCGCTGGTGGAGCGGCTCGTGCCCGCTCACCTGCTCACCGAGGGCATGGCCTGGGTGTCCACGGCGGTCGGCTTCGGCGCGGCGATCGGCACCTGGGCGGGCGGCGGGCTCACCGACCTGTTCGGCCCGGCGAACGCCTACGCGTTCTCGTACCTGAGCGGGCTGCTCGCGGTCGGCATCGCGTTCGCCGGCTCGGCGCTGCTGCGCGTCCCGGACGCGGCGGCGGGCCGGGTGCGCGCGGCGCACCCTACCGGCGACGAGCGTTCCTGAGTATGGTTCGCGTTCATGGGCGAGGTGTTCCGCAACTGGGCCGGTAACCAGGTCGCCACGCCCGCCGAGACGTTCACCCCGGCCACCACCGAGGAGGTGGCGCGGGCCGTCGCGCGGGCGGCCGAGACCGGCCGGCGGGTGCGGATGGCAGGCAGCGGGCACTCGTTCAACGGCATCGCGCTCACCGACGGGCTGCTGCTGCGGCCCGACGCCCTCACCGGGGTGCGCGAGGTCGGCGACGGCTGGGTGCGGGTCGCCGCGGGCACCCGGCTGCACGTGCTCAACGAGGAGCTGCACCGGCGCGGCCTCGCCCTCGCCAACCTCGGCGACATCACCGCGCAGACGATCGCGGGGGCGCTGCAGACCGGCACCCACGGCACCGGCCGGGACGTCGGCGGGCTCGCCGACCAGGTCGCCGGGCTGGAGCTGGTGCTCGCCGACGGCACCGTCACCCGGGTGCGCGAGGACGACCCCGACCCCGGCCGGCGGGACCTGTTCCACGCCGCCCGGGTGGGGCTCGGCGCGCTCGGCGTGGTCACCGAGGTGACGCTCAAGGTCGTGCCGTCGTTCCTGCTGCACGCGGTGCGGCGGCCGATGCGCCTCACCGCGGTGCTGGCGGAGCTCGACGAGCTCCTCGCGGCGAACGAGCACGTGGACTTCTTCTGGTTCCCGCACACCGACGCCTGCCAGGTCAAGCTGAACAACCGCAGCGCCGGGCCGCCCGGCGGCATGGGAACGTTCCGGCGCTGGCTGGACGAGCGGTTCCTGGAGAACACCGTCTACGGCGCGCTGTGCGCGGCCGGGGCGCTCGTGCCGCCGGCGATCCCGGCGATCAACCGGGTGTGCGGGGCCGCGCTCGGCACCGCCGACTTCGTCGACGTGTCGTACCGGGTGTTCGCCACCGTGCGCACCGTGCCGTTCCTGGAGATGGAGTACGCGATCCCGGCCGAGCATCTCGGCGAGGCGCTGCGCGAGATCCGCGACCTGATCGACCGCGGCGGCTGGCGGATCGGCTTCCCGGTGGAGGTGCGCGTCTCGCCGCCGAGCGACGCCTGGCTCTCCACCGCGTACGGCCGGGCGACCGCCTACCTCGCGTTCCACGTCTACCGGCGCGCGCCGCAGCCCGGCTACTTCGCGGCCGCCGAGCAGGTCATGACACGGCTCGGCGGGCGGCCGCACTGGGGCAAGCTGCACACCCGCGACGCGGCCTACCTCGCCGGGGTCTATCCGCGCTTCGGCGACTTCGTCGCGCTGCGCGACCGGCTCGACCCGCACCGGGTGTTCGGCAACGAGCACCTCGACACGGTGCTGGGGTGACGGAGGGCGGACGATCCAGCGGATGATCCGGAGCACGGGGCGGAGCTGCGCCCGGCCCGCTCGCGGGGCGGGGCCGGGCCGGTCAGCCTTGCCGCGAATCGCCGAATCGGTCCGGGATGCCGGGTTGCTCCGGGAGGCCGGGCCGTTCCCGCCGCGGGCGCACCGGGGCCGCGGGACGCGGCGGCAAGGAGTTGGTAAACCGCCGGGGGCGGGGGCGCGGGCTGGCTGAGGATGAGGCCGCGTGAAATCTTCTTCGAGCTCTTCGCCCAAGTCCACGCCGCGAGCGCGCTCGGTTCGCGACAATCCGTCAAGGGCCGTTCCCGGTTGCGACGCACCGGTGGTCTGTATAAGGGTGAAAACGACAAATGTGACTGGCGTCACAGCAACACTGGCACCCCCGAGGAAGGCGATGTTCGGACATGCCGGGTACGGTGCTGGCAGGGAACCGACTCTCGCGAGAGACTCAAGGGTCCGGGGGAAGATTGAGCACGACGACGAAGGGACTCGCATGCAGGAGCTCCGACTCGTCGCGGTGAGCGAGGACGGCACGTACCTGGTGCTGGCGACCGCCGGCAGGGGTACCCGCTTCACGCTCCCCGTGGACGACCGGCTCCGTGCAGCCGTCCGCGGCAACTTCTCCCGTCTCGGCCAGTACGAGATCGAAGTGGAGAGTCCGTTGCGCCCCAAGGAGATCCAGGCTCGCATCCGCGCGGGAGAGACCGCCGAGGAGATCGCCGCGACCGCGGGGATCCCCGTCGAGCGGGTCCGCTGGTTCGAGGGACCCGTGCTGCAAGAGCGCGAGTACATGGCTCAGCAGGCGCAGCGCATCGCCGTACGCCTGCCGGGGGAGACGGGGGGGCCGCGGCCGACTCTCGGTGAGTTGGTCGCCGAGCGGCTGACCCGGCGGGGCGTGCCCAGCGACGAGATCGACTGGGACTCCTGCAAGCGCGACGACGGCCTGTGGCGGGTAAAGCTGGGCTACGTGTGGAACGGTCACACGCGGCACGCCGAGTGGCTGTTCGATCCGCGCCGCCGCCACATCACCCCGCATGACGAAGAGGCGATGCGGCTGTCGGCCGCCGAGTACGTGGAACCCACCGAGGACAGCACGGTGACGCCGCTCGCGCCGCGCCTCACCGCCAAGCTCACCCCGGTTCCCCCGGTCAACGACGAGCCCTCGCAGCTCACCCCGCTGCGCCCGGAGTCCTCCGGACCGGCGGGCAAGCCGTCGCTGCCTCCTCCCCCGATCCCGGTCGACCCGGACTCCGACCTCATCACCGCCGACTCGATCAGGCCGCCGCTCGACCGCCGCCCGGCCGCCGGGCGGGAGCCGCTCGGCCTGCCCGCCGCCTTCCTCGGCGACGAGGGACCGGTGCCGCCCAAGCCCGCCGAGCCGCGCCCGGGCGCCTCCTCCGAGCCCGAGCCGAAGCCCGGGACGACCACGGCCGGTGAGCCGTTCGTGCCGCCGCCCGTCCTGCGGACGCCGGAGCCCGCTCCGAGGCCCGTGCCGCCGTTCGTGCCCGGAGCCGCGGAGCCGCGCCCGCCCGAGCCCGTCCCGGCGCCGGCCGAGGCGGATGCCGCGGAGGCGAAGCCCGCCGCGCCCGCGGCGAGCGAGCCGCCCGCGCCGCAGCCGCCGCCCGCCGAGCCCGCGGCCGCCGCCACGCCCGCGCCGCCGAAGCCGGCGCCCGAGCCCGAGGTCGTGGTGCCCGAGCCCCGGGTGGTCGACCCCGCGCCGGAGCCCGTCGCCGCGGCCGCCGTCGCGACCCCGCCGGCCCCGCGCCCGCCGGTCGCCGGCCAGCCCGCCAAGGCGCCGGATGAGACCGTGGCCGTACCGGCGGCCCGTACCAGCGGCGAGGGCGCGGACCAGCCCGCCGAGCAGGCCGGCGCGGACCAGGCGGCCGAGGCCGCCCCGCAGCCGGTGCCGCCGCCGCAGCCGGTGCCGCCCCCGCCGCCGCAGCCGGTGCCGCCGCCGCAGGCCGTCAAGCCGGCGAAGGCCGCGCGCGGCCGCAAGCGCAGCCGCCGCGCCTCCGTCCCCACCTGGGACGAGATCATGTTCGGCGCGCGCCGCCAGGACTGACCGTACGCTCGCGAGGCCTCGCCGCGGCGAGGCCTCGCGGCGTTTCCGCGGTTTCCTGTGTCCCGCGTCGTCGTGTCCCGCGTCTCGTGTTCGGGTCTTCGTGTCCGCGGCATGCCCGCGGCCAGGCGCGCCGGTCAGGCGCGGAAGGGGCGGATCCAGTCCGGGGTGACCTGGGCGATGAGGTCCACGCCCTGCTCCTCACCGGCGTCGACGGCGGAGTAGCCGCCGCTGCCCGCGCCGACGCCCGCGATCACGGTGACGACCCGGGACCGGCGCTGGAACCAGGTCTGGCGGACGGTCCAGCCCACCACGGCGCGGCCCTCCAGGTTCGCCTGGGTACGGCGCAGCGAACCGGAGCGCACGGCGAGATGCGCGCCGTCGAAGGCGTGGCCGAGGGAGCGGTACCGGTCGAGGCCCAGCGGCACGCCGAGCACGGCGAGGATCGCGGCCGCGACGCCCGCCACCGGCCAGCCGGTCGCGAAGGCGACGGCCGAGAGCACCGCCCAGGGGGCGACGGCGCGGAACAGCCGCCGCCGGAGCGCGGCCGGCGGATGCCGGAGCAGCGGCCGGGTGAACGGCCAGATCGCCTCGGCGGCCACCTCCAGGGCGTACGAGCGGGGAGTCACCGGGAGCAGCTGGCCGCGGGTGCGGGAGTCGCCGAGCCCGGTGACGACGGCGCGCAGCCGCGCCACGCCCGCGAGCCGCTCGCCGATGCCGTCGAGCAGCTCGTACCCGCGGACCCGCTCGCGCTCCAGGGAGACGCTGCGCCGGTTGACGAGCCCCCGCTCGGCGACGAGGAAGCCGCCCCGGCGGCGCAGCGTGAAGTCCCAGTGGAACACCGCGTACATCACGCCCCCGACCACCGGCATGGCGAGCACGAGGATCACGAGGGTGCCGACGATCAGGTACGGCCGCTCCCAGATCCACTCGCCGATGCTGCGGGCCGTGCGCGCGCTGATGCCGAACTCCTGGCCCGCCTGGAACACCACGCCGATCGCACCGGCGACCAGGGCGAACGGGGTGAGCAGGTAGGCCCCGGAGAGCGGGCCGTACCGCAGCCAGGAACGCGGCACGCGGGCGAGCACCCGCTCGGGTTCGGCGCGCGGCGCGGCGGCCTGCCCCGCCGCCTCCGGCCCGGCCGCCCCGGCCCCCGGCCCGGCAGCCGCGTCCGCGGATCCGGTGCCGGCCTCGGCGGCGTGCGCCGCCGCGGCGCGCCGCAGCAGCACGGCCCGGACGCGTTCGGCCTCGTCCGCGGTGAGGGCGTTGAGCTCGCCCTCCTGGGACTCCTTGCCGCTCGCGCCGGTGTCGATCCGGAGTACGGCGAGGCCGAGCAGCCGGTGCAGCGGCGGGGTGCTGATGTCCACGCCGCGGATGCGGTCGAGCGGAATCGTGCGGATCGACCGGCCGATCAGGGCGCGCCGCAGCTCCAGGCGGTCGCCCACCACCTGGTAGGTGAAGGTCGCCCAGCGCACCGTGGTGTAGATCACCGTGAGGACGACGCCCAGGGCGGCCCACAGGAAGGACCGGGCCGAGAAGCCGCCGACGAACAGCACGCCCACCAGCGGCAGGAGGAGGGAGCGCAGGGTGCGCAGCGGGTCGATCAGCAGCACCCGGGGGCTCAGCCGGGTCGCCGGGAGCGCCGGCGGCGTGGCCTGCGGGGGCGGCCCGGATGGAGACGGGCCGGGCGGCGGCGCGCCGTACGGGTACGGACCCGGCGGCAGGCCGGTCCGCTCGGGCGCCGGATCGGCATGGGATCCGGGCGGTGCCGCGCCGAGGCGGGGTGCGGGCCGGTCCGGCCCGCCGTACTGGGGCGGTGGCGCGGCCTGATCGCGCGGCGACGCGAGTGCCTCCGGAGACGTCGGCCCATGCGCGGACGGGGCGTCAGCGGGTGTGGCCGGCTCATCCGCATCCGGCGCCCGCCGCTCCGGGGAGGCCGCCCCGGACGCGGGCGGAACATCGCCGCGTGTCGTCGCCTCCTCGGCATCCGGCGCCCGCCGGTCCGGGGACGTCGCCCCGGACGCGGGCGGAGCATCGCCGGGCGGCCCTTCCGCTTCCGGGGCCTGCGGGCGCGTGGCCGCCGCCGGGGGCCGGGGCTCGGGCTCGGGCGCGGGCTCCTCCGGCGTGCCGGCGGGGCGGCCGGGCGGGTCGTGCGGGCGGGTCATGTGGCGTCGTCCCGCAGCTGCTGGGCGCGGAGCGCGATCTGCTCGGCGAGGGTGGCGGCGACCGTGAAGTCCAGGCCCTTGATCGACGTCGAGCCCGCGTACGAGGCGGTCCGCACCTCCAGGGTGGCGAGGCCGAGCAGCCGCTCCAGCCAGCCCTGCGTCTTGTCCACCGTCTGCACCCGGCCGACCGGCACGAACACCCACTCGCGGCTGAGCCAGCCGGACCGGGCGTACACCACGTCCCCGGAGAACTCCCAGCGGTGCACCGCGTACCGCCAGAACGCCTCGGCGACGGCGAGCGGGAAGAAGACCAGCGCGGCGGCGAAGGGCAGCCAGCGGATGTTGTCGTGCACCCAGCCCGGGATCCAGGACCAGCCGCTCCCGTCGATCCAGAAGCTGACGAGCAGCGCCAGCCCGACGTAGATCGCCGCCTCGATCACCTGCTGGATCAGCCACAGCAGGATGGCCCGCGGCGAGATCCGGTGTGCGGGGTCACGCAGGGCGATGGTCACGCCTCAACACTAGTGGCTGAGGCCCGCGGGCAGCGGTGGCGGTGACCGGCCGGTCCCGGCCGCCGTACGAGGCCGAGCGGGGCGAGCGCCGAGGCCGCGCGGCCCGGGTGGCTCGAATCACGGCTTCACAAGATCGCGCGCTCCGGTGTGCGGGACATTAGGTTGATCATCAGTGGTCGCACCGACGCAAGGAGGACTGATGAAGCCCGCCCCCCTGCCCGGGATCCGGCGTCTCACGGACCGCGCCGAGACGGCCCGCCGACGAGTCATGCGCCACACGAGGAGGATCGCCGCGCTGGGCCTCGGGGCCGTGCTCGTCGCGGGTCTCGCCCCGGCCGCCGACGCGGCGACGCCGCGCCTCGACCGGCGGGAGCTGCAGCGCACCCTCGACGAGATCTCGGCGGGCGGCATCGTCGGCGCCTACTCCGCCGTCGCGGACGGCCGGCAGCGCTGGCGGGGCGCGACCGGGCTCGCCGACCTGGAGCGGAAGCGCCGCACCCGGCCGGACATGTACCACCGGATCGGCAGCATCACCAAGACCTTCGTCGCCGTCGCCGTCCTGCAGCAGGTCGACCAGGGCAGGATCCGGCTCGACGATCCGGTCGAGACGTACCTGCCGGGCCTGCTGCCCGACCGGCGGATCACCGTCCGGATGCTGCTCAACCACACCAGCCACCTCGGCGACTACGACGAGGCGCTGATCACCGGCCCGGACAGCCTGGAGGAGCTGCGGACCCGGCGCTTCACCGACCACGAGCTGGTCCGGATCGGCCTCGAGACCGGCCCGACGGGCGAGCCGGGGGCGACGCCCGGCAGCTACTCCAACACCAACTACATCGTGCTCGGCCTGCTGCTCGACAAGGTCACCCGGATGCCCGCCGAGCAGTACATCACCCAGCACGTGATCCGGCGGGCGGGGCTCGACCCACACCTTCTTCCCGCGCACCGCGGAGCTGCCGCAGCCGCACTCCAAGGCGTACACGTCCGCGTTCGGCTCGTTCCCGCTGCGCGACTTCAGCACCTTCGACATGTCGTGGGCCGGTACGGCGGGCGCGCTCGTCTCCACCATGGACGACCTCAACCGGTTCTTCGCCGCGCTGTTCGACGGGCGCCTGATCAGCAGGGCGCGGCTCGACGAGATGCGCACCACGGTCCCGATCGTCGCGGGGCGCGGGCTCACCGACNCCTTCNNNTACGGCCTCGGCCTGCGCGCCTACGAGAGCCCGTGCGGNACGCTGTGGGGCCACGACGGCGGCGTGATCGGCATGGCCACACTGTCCGTGGCGCCTCCCGACCTGAGCAGGCACGCGTCGTCCGGCGTCAACACGACGTGGCACCCGGAGGCCGCGGCGGGCGAGCTCGCGTGGATCCTGCACACCTTCGGCGCGGCGTGCGGCACCCCCGTCTCGGCCGAGGAGAACCGGACGGCGACGTCGGCCGCCTCCCCGATCCGGCTGGTCGACGCCGCCCCCTGGCAGCGCTGACCGCATCCGGCGCCCGCCCGGCATCGCGGCGGGCGCCGGAACGATCCGGCCTGGCCGCCGCGGGCCGCCCCGGCCGTGGCCGTACCGTGCCATGGCGGATCGCCGAGCCTCGCATCCGTCGCACCCCGGCCGGAGCCCGCGAACGACCCGGCGCGCTCCCGGCCCGCCGGTGGCGGACACCCGTACGGCCTTGCTCGCGCACGTTCGCGCAGCCCTGCCGAGCAGTGCGGCGTGCGGGCGCCGCACCCTCGGACACCGCGCCCGGCGCCACGGGCATCCGGAGGCCGCGCCCGCGCGTCCTCGCGCTCGCCGCCCCGTGCCCGAGGCCGCGTCCGAGGCCGGGGGCGGTGCGCCTGTGTGCAATCTCACCCCCGGCGGGGGCCGTTTCGCCGCCGGGATTCTGGCTGCTCGCAGGACTTGTCCCGCCCGTCGTTGAACCTGATGCTTGCGATCCGGTCAGGAGCGAGCCGAGTTGCGCGTAGCATCGTCCACCATGGGGCAGCCGAGAAAGGATGGACGCAAGCGTCTTGCAGTGATGGCCGTGGCCCTCACGGTCGCCACCGCGTCCGGCTGCGGCAACGTGGGCGGTGATCGGCCACTCGACTCCGTCACCGTGACCAGCTCGCAGTTCCGCGACGGCGCGCCCCTACCGAGGGAGTATGCCTGCGGCGGCGGCGGCAATCCGCCGCTACGCTGGTCCAACATTCCCTCGACGGCCAAGTCGATCGCCCTGGTGGTCGACGCCAGCTCGCCACGTGGCTCGACGGTGCACTGGGTGGTGTTCAACATCGACTTCCGCACCACGGTGCTGATCGAGAACGGCGTGCCCCAGGGCGCCCGGCAGGGCCGGGTGACGAGCGGGAAGGTGGGCTACGACCCGCCTTGCCGGAACGGTGACAGCTATCGGTTCAGTGTCTACGCGCTCGACGCGAGACTGGATCTGAAGGAGGGGGCAAGCCTCACCGAGACCCTGCCGGCCATCGCGAATCACACCATCGCTCGTGGTCGTATCACGGCGACGGACATCGAGTGACACGCCACGACCGGAGGGCGCAATGGTTATCAGATCTTCACTTAAGGTGTGACAGCGGTCATAGTGGTCGGACACAATCAGATCCAATCTCTGCGCGCAGGTGATCGAAGGGGGAAGATCGCGTTGACGGCCGCGCGATCTCGCCGGCGCACCTGGAAGGCCATGGCCGGTACGGCCTTGAGGATGGTGCTATGACAGCGATCATTGTGGGCCTCGGGGCTGTGGTGTTCCTGGTGGTCGCCGTCGTGGGCATCGGCATTCGGTCGGGCAGGCGACGGGAGAGCAACCTGTCTCCCGAGCGCATCAAGGCCATGGCCGAGGGCAAGGTCAAGCGCAAGCTGACGCGCCCCGTCGAGGACACGTTCTTCGAGAGCTTCCCCGAAGGGTTCGACTCGCTCGACGACGAGCCCGAGCGCCCGCGCGCCTCCCGTCCCTCCACCGGCAACCGTTCCGGCCAGCGCGCGGGCGGCCGCAAGAACCGCGGCGCCGACGAGTGGGGCGACTCCGACGACTACGACGACGACTACTGGTCGCGGGTGCGCGCCGACGAGGACGGCTTCGGCGGCTCCATCGCCGCCCAGAAGGGCGCGCCCCGCCCGGCCGACGAGCCCGCCTCCGCCGGTAAGGGCGAGCGCGGCCCGGCCGCCGGGCAGGCCCCGCTGCCGACCCGGCCCGGCAAGAACCTCGCCGACCTGGTGGAGACGGCCCGGGCCACGCCGTCCTCGGCCGCCGCGGAGGAGAAGACCGTGCGCTTCTCCAGCCAGCCCGGCGCCACCCCCGCCGGCGCCCTGCCCGGCATGAGCCCGCCGGGGTCCGCCACCGGCGGCGCCAAACCCGCCGGTCCCGGAGCCCGCAACGCCGGTCCGGCCGCCCGTCCCGGCCCGGGCGCGCGTCCCGGGCCCGCCGGCGGTCCCGGACCCCGTCCCGGCGCCCCCAACCGTCCGGGGGCGGCCGCCGGTCGTCCCGCCTCCGGTCCGGGGGCCCGTCAGCCGATGGGCGGTCCCGCGGGCGGCGGCACCGGGCCGATGACCCCGGGCGCCACCGGGCCCGGCTCGGCCGTACCCGGGTCGCGGAAGCGTGAGGGGCGCGGCTCCCGCGGTGCGCGTCCCGCCGCCGCGTCGGCGCGGCCCGACCCGCTCGCCGACCCGCTCGGCACGACCGGCTCCCGCCGCGCCGCCGATCCGCTCGCCACCGGCCCCCGGCCCGCCGCGTCCGCGAACGACCCGCTCGGCGCCTCCGGCTCGCGCCGTACCGGCGACCCCCTCGCCACCGGTCCCCGCCCCGCCGCGTCCGCGAGCGACCCCCTCGCCACCGGTCCCCGGCCCGCGGCGTCCGCGAGCGACCCCCTCGCCACCGGGCCTCGCCCCGCCGCGTCGGTGAGCGATCCCCTCGCGACCGGTCCCCGGCCCGCCGCCGCGTCGGCGCGGCCCGATCCGCTCGCCGATCCGCTCGGCGTCACCTCGTCCCGCCGCTCCGGCGGCCGGCGCGGATCCCGGCGCGCACCCGCCGGTCCCTTCCAGGAGGGGCGCGGCGGAGCGACCTCCGCGCCGCTCGACACCGGTCGCCGCGGCTCCTCCGACGCCTCCCCCACGACCACCGGGCCGCTCGCCGGTTCGGCCTCCGGCTCGCGCTCGTCCGAGTCGCCGGCCGCCACCGGGCCGTTCCCGGGCACCCGGCCGCCGGGTTCCGTGACCCCCGGCGCGCCGGACCCGCTCGCCGTACCGGGGGCGCCCGAGGTCGGCATGCCCGAGCCGCGGCGCTCCCCCAGCGAGCCGTTCCCGGCGATGCCGCCCGCCTCGGCCACCCCGGCGGGCCTCATGGCCGACCCGCCGGCCGCGACGACGGGCCGCCGTACCCCCACCCCCACGGGGCCGGCGCCGAGCAGCGCTGCCCTGCCGGAGACCGGGGTCTTCTCCATGCCGCCGATCGCCCCCGCGGCGTCGGCGGCGCCCGCGGCCACGCCCGCCGCCACCACGCCGTCCGCCCAGCCCGGCTGGACCGGGATCCGGGACATCCTCGACGACGACCCGCCGCCGGCGGCGTCGTCCCGCGAGACCTGGTCCGCCGCGTCCGCGGCCGGCTACCAGACCTCGTTCAGCGACGGCCCCGGGAGCTCCCGGCCCACCCCGCCCGTCGGCTCCGTCGGTTCGGCGGGGTCGTCGTACGAGGTGAGCCCCGGCTGGGCCACGATCGACGAGGCCGACACCACCGGCCCGAGCCCGGCCTCGGCCACCGCCACCGGGCCGGCCCCCGCGGTTTCCCGCCCGGACGGGCCGGGCGGCGACGACGTCCTGTCGGGCGGCTACTACGGCATCGAGGGCGGCGGCAGCCCCTCCGCGCCGGTCGCCTGGCCGGAACGCGACGGCCAGGGGAACTGGCCGTCCTACAAGGAGCTGTACGGCGACACCGAGTCCCCCGGCCCGGAGAAGACCACCCGCGGCCGCCACGGCGGCCGCCGCCGCGCCTCCGACCCGGACTTCCCCGACTACTACCGCTGACGGACCACCGCCGACCGGGCCCCGCGCATCGAGCCGATCCGGCCGCGGGCGGATGATCGCGGCCTGTCGCGGCGCGCGCCGCGATCGCGCGAGGCGACGCCGGGAAGCCCCGACGCCCCGATGCCCGGACGCCCGGACGGCCGCGCTCCGGAGGCAGGCCGAT
>Ga0065720_1004432_pt1 | contig 19444 bp, 16 predicted proteins | sample Thericmetagenome_FD_59107 | JGI IMG/M metagenome (GOLD analysis project Ga0065720, IMG submission 59107) | Thermophilic microbial communities from the Joint Bioenergy Institute, California, USA of rice/straw/compost enrichment - eDNA_2 v2... | ecosystem: Engineered > Solid waste > Grass >...
GGAAGAGCCGGCTCCCCCGGACGACCGGTCGCCCGAGGAGATCCGCAGGATCATGGGGGCGTTCCAGGCCGGTACCCGCCGTGGCAGGTCCGATGCGGCCAGGCTGCGCGCCGACAAGGCCGACAAGGACGTCAAGCGTGACCAGGGCGGACGCCCGTCCGGCTGAGGTGGCGGCCGGCGGTGACGCCGGAGGCAGCCATAGAGAGGACCAATGCAAGTGGTACAGAAAACAGGGTCGACCGTGGACCTCGCCTGGTTGATCGACGACATGGTCACCCGGGTGCAGGATGCCGAGCACGGTGTCGTGCTGTCCAAGGACGGCCTGCTCATGGCCTCGTCCCGGGGGCTGAGCCGGGACGACGCCGAGCATCTGTCCGCCGTCGCGGCCGGCATCCAGAGCCTCGCCAAGGGGGTGGGGGACCGGTTCGGCGGCGGCGCCGTACGGCAGACCGTCGTCGAGATGCGGTCCGCATATCTGATCGTCACGGTGGCGGGCGAGGGGGCCTGCCTCGCCGTGCTGACCACCGAGAACGCCGACATCGGCCTGGTCGCCTACGAGATGGCCATGCTCGTGACACGCGTCGGGCAGCACCTCAGCTCGCCCCCGCGCGTGCCGCAACCACCTGGGGAGGGCGGCGTAACACGATGAGCCCGGAAGAGCTGCCAGAGGACGAGCGGTGGGTGGACGAGGAAGCCGGACCGATCGTCCGCCCCTACGTCATGACCTACGGCCGCACGCAGCCGAGCCGCGGCAAGCTTGACCTCATCTCTCTCGTGGTCTCCATCCGGCGTCCGCCTGCCGCCGAGGCCGGCCTGCACCCCGAGCACATCCAGATCATCCGGATCTGCCGGGAGCCGATGTCGGTCGCGGAGATCGCGGGTCACCTGGACCTGCCCGCGGGCATCGTCCGCGTCCTCATCGGCGACCTGCTCGACCGCGGCTACGTCGAGGTTCAGGAGCCGCCCGCGCCGCAGGTGAACTTGCACGACGAACGACTGTACAAGGCGGTGCTGGATGGACTCAGAGCGCTCTGACCGCGCGGGGGCGCGCCGGAAGAAGATGCCCACCGCGATCAAGGTGCTGATCGCGGGCGGGTTCGGGGCCGGTAAGACGACGATGGTCGGCGCTGTCTCGGAGACCAAGCCGCTGCGCACCGAGGAGACCCTCACCGACCAGGGGGTGGGCATCGACGACCTGTCCGGGGTGGAGGCGAAGGACACCACGACGGTCGCGATGGACTTCGGCCGCATCACGATCAGCGACGAGTACGTGCTGTACCTGTTCGGCACCCCCGGCCAGCAGCGCTTCTGGTTCGTGTGGGACGAGCTGTCCCTCGGCGCGCTCGGCGCGGTCGTGCTCGCGGACACCCGCCGCCTCGCCGACTGCTTCCCCTCGGTCGACTACTTCGAGCGGCGCGGCACGCCGTTCGTGGTCGCGGTCAACTGCTTCGACGGCGCCCGCCGTTACGACCCCGAGGAGGTACGGCTCGCGCTCAAGGTCCCGGACACCGTGCCCGTGATGCTCTGCGACGCCCGGGAGCGCGCCTCCGGCAAGCAGGTGCTGATCACCCTCGTCGAGCACGCGATGGCGATGAACACCGCCAAGCGCGCCGTCGCGGGCTGAGCCGCCGGCCGCGATCCCCTGGCGGCGGGCCCGCGGCGCCGGTCACCGATCTTGCGAGCCGGCCTGCGAGCCGGTTTGTGAGCGAGGTGTGAGCCGATTGCCAAGCGGTCCCCCTAGCTTCGGTACCGCCGGGTGAGCCAGGCAGGGGAGGAGCGCCATGGCGGGTGCCGCGAGGGGGCCCGGCGGGTCCGGACTCTCGCCGGGGCGGTCGCGGAACACCGCACAGGGGGGCTTGGGTCGGCTCCTTCCCCGCCTGCGCGCGGCTCGCCTAGGCACGCGGCGTCTGCGGGGGGTCAGGCGGGTCGCCGACGGGTACGCCGTCGACCTCCCGCAGGCGCTCCCGCAGTTCGGCCGCGCGGGCGTCGCCGTACTCGGTGAAGATCGCCAGGGCCTCGGCCCAGCGGTCGCGGGCGCCCGCGAGGTCACCGGAGTCGCGCAGGGTGCGGCCGAGGTGGTCGAGCACGTCGGCCTCGCCGCGGCGGTCCTCGAACCGGCGCATCAGCTCGAGGGCGCGGCCGAACGAGCCGACCGCCTCGCTGAGCCGGCCGAGGCCCGCCTGGGCGACCCCGATCGTGCGCAGCGCCTCACCCTGGTGGTACGGGTCGCGCATCCGGTCGTAGATGGCGAGCGCGGCGCGGGCGCCGTCGAGCGCGTCCTCGTGCCGCCCCAGGCCGTTGTCGTTGCGGGCGATGTGGTCGAGGGTCTCCGCCTCCAGCCGCCGGTCGCCGCGCTCCCGCGCGATCGCGAGCGCCTGGTTGTAGCAGCGGGTGGACTCCGCGTACTCGCCGAGCCGGAAGTAGGCGGTGCCGAGGTCGGCGAGCACGTACCCCTCCAGGTCGCGGTCGCCGGTCTCGCGGGCGAGCGCGAGCGCCTCGGTGTTGCGGGCCACGGCCGCGTCGAGCTCGCCGAGCCGGGCGTGCACCTCGGCGAGGTGGTTGAGGGCGCGGCCCTCCTCCTGCGGCTCGTGGTCGCGCCGCGCGGACTCGGCCGCGATGCGGTGCACGTCCGCCCACGCCGGGCCGGGCACGTGGAAGTCGAAGAAGAACACGAGCACGGCGGCGATCCGCCAGGCGTGCCCGGGACGTCCGTTCGCGGCGGCGGCGCGGACCGCGGCCATGAGGTTCGGCAGCTCGGTCTCGAACCAGCCGACGGCGTCCTCCGCGTCGGCGAACTCGGGCACGGTCACGTCGTCGGGCACCGGCTCGGCCGGGAGCGTGCGGTCCCCGGGCGGCAGGTGCCGGGCCGCGTTGCGCGCCGCGTGCAGGTACCAGTCGAGCACCCGGCGCAGCGGCTCGTCCACGTCCCCGGCCTCGCGGGCGCGCTCGGCCGCGTACTCGCGCAGCAGGTCGTGGAAGTCGTACCGGCCGGGGGANCGGGAGCGNAGCAGGTGGTCGGCGGCGAGCCGGTCGAGCAGCCGGGTNGCGGCCGCGGCGTCGGCGGCGGTCTCCGGNCCGGCGAGCGCGGCGGCGGCCCCGGCCCCGATCTCCTCGCCCGGNTGCAGNCCGAGCAGGCGGAACATGCGCGCGGCGGCCTCGTCGAGGGCGTGGTACGTCCAGGAGAACACCATGCGCAGGTCGGTGTCGTCGCCGTCGCCGGTGTCGAGCGCGGTGAGCCTGCCGCGCTCGTCGCGCAGCTCGGCGGCGAGGCGGCGCAGCGGCGTGTCGGGGAACCGGGCGGCGCGCTCGGCGAAGATGCGCAGCGCGAGCGGCAGCCGGGCGCACCGCTCGACGATCTCCGCGACCGCCGCCCGGTCGGACTCGATCCGGTCCCGGCCGAGCACCTCGGCGAGCAGCTCGGTCGCCTCGTCGGCGGGCATCTGGTCGAGCACCACCCGGCGGGCGCCGTACTGGACGATGAGGCCGCGCAGCTGGTTGCGGCTCGTCACCAGCACCATGCCGCCCGAGCCGGGGATGAGCGGCGCGACCTGCTCGCTGCCGCCCGCGTTGTCGAGCAGGAGCAGCACGCGGCGCCCGGCGAGCAGGGTGCGCANCAGCGCCGAGCGNTCGTCGAGGCCGACCGGGACGCGGTCGGCGGGGGTGCCGAGCGCGCGCAGCAGCGTCTCCAGCGCGGCGGCGGGCTCCACCGGCCGCCCCTGGCCGTAGCCGCGCAGGTCGAGGTAGAGCTGGCCGTCGGGGAACCGGTCGCGCACCCGGTGCGCCCAGTGCACGGCGAGCGCGGTCTTCCCGGCGCCGGCCGTGCCCTGCAGCGAGACGATCACCGGCGGGCGGGAGGCGTCGGGGGAGTCGCCGAGCGCCTGGTCGAGCAGCTTGTCGAGGGTGGCGAGCTCGGCCCGCCGTCCGGCGAATCCCGGAATGTCCGGGCGAAGCTGGCGGGGGACGGGGCTCGCGCCCACCGGCTGGGCGATCCCGGCGGGCGACGGCGTGATCGCCTGCGGCCCCATGAGCGGTATCGCCGCGGCCACCATGGGGAGGCTCGTGGCGAGGTTCACCGCGAGGTTCACGGCGCCCGGCTCGGGGCGGGGCGGTTCGGCGGCGGGGGCCGGCGAGGCCTGCGGCGCGGCGTGCGCAGCGGTGTGCGGCGCGGTGGGCGAGGCGGGCGGCTGCTGGGGCGCGGTGAGCCGCCGCGGCCGGTACGGCCCGGCCGCGGGCGCGTTGAGCGAGGGATCGTCGGTGAGGATCGCCTGGTGCAGCGCGCGCAGCGCGGGCCCCGGGTCCACGCCGAGCTCGTCGGCGAGCATCTCGGCGAGGTCGTGGTAGGCGCGCAGCGCCTCGGCGGGCCGCCCGGAGCGGTAGAGCGCGAGCATGAGCCGCTCCCACAGCGGCTCGCGCAGCGGGTGCGCGCGGGTGAGCTCGCGCAGGTGCGGCACGAGCTCGAAGTGCCGCCCGGCCTCCAGGCAGAGGTCGAGCCACTGCTCCTGGGCGCGCAGCCACTCCTCGGTGAGCGGCTCGACCTCGTCGCGGTGGAGCGCGGTCGAGTCGACGTTCGACAGCACCGGGTGGTGCCACAGCCGGAGCGCCTCGGAGAGCGCGTCGGTGGCGGCGGCGGAGTCGCCCTCGGCGACGGCGGCCCGGGCGGCGGCGGTGAGCTCGCGGAACCGCAGCAGGTCGAGCGAGCCGGCGTCGAGCGCCATGCGGTAGCCGTCCTGGACGGTGATGAGCAGGTCCCGCAGCTCGGGGATGCGGCGCAGCCGGTTGATGTAGCTCTGCACGGTCGCCCGTGCCCGGTCCGGATCGTCGGGCTCGTCCCACAGCCAGGAGGCGAGGCGGCTCACCGGGACGCTCTCCCCGCCGCGCAGCAGCAGGCCGGCGAGCACGATCCGCAGCTTGTTGCCGCCGATCGGCACCTCGCGGCCGTCCTCGGCTGTCACCGTCAGCGGGCCCAGCACCCGAAACTTCACACGACCATCCATCGACAGGGCCATTCGGCTACCCGCGGAGTCACGTCCGCGCCGGCACGGTACCGGCTGTCCATTTTGGCACGGTACGTCGCCGGTCAAAATTGACCTTTCCTCACGTGGCAGGCGACCTGGCGGCGTCCCGGCCGCCCGGCCTGTCGCCCGCCCTCGCACGTGATCGAGGCTCGTGTCGTCGCTGACCGGCGAGCTTACAGGTATAGAAGGGTCAATGTGGCGAGTGGCCGACGATACCCCAAATAGGCGGGCATTGGCGATATATCCGACAGATTCGGCTGGTTTCGCGCCGCCGTCTCCTTTCCTCTTTCCCGGCGCTTCACCGGGGCGCGGCCNCGGGGGAGGACGGGGGGAAGANGCGGGACGGCGGCGGGCGTCAGACGGCCAGCGCGGCGGGCGCGGGCACCGGCCTGCCGGCCGGGGCGGAGGCGGTGTAGGCCCGCCACGCCGCGGCGAGGCGCGTCACGGCGGTGCTCAGCTCGCGCGCCGACAGGGTGAAGTGCAGGCGCAGGTGATCCCGGCCGCCGCCGGAGGCGTCGAGCCCGGCGCCGGGCAGCACGGCGACGCCGTGCCGCATCGCCACCTGCGCGAACGATCCGGCGTCGCCGTGCGGCAGCCGTACCCAGAGGGTCTGCCCGCCCGGCACCGGCGGCGCGGACCACTCCGGCAGGTGCCGGGCGAGCTCGGCGCGGAGATGGTCGTGCGCGGCGCGCAGCCCGGCGCACCGGCGCTCCCGTACCGCGTCGAGCCGGGGCAGCAGGTCGGCGACGGCGAGCTGCGTGGGGATGTCGCCGCCGAGGTCGTGGGTGGCGCGCAGCCGCCCCAGCCGGGCGATGAGCGGCGCGGGCGCCCGCACCCAGCCCACCCGGAGCCCGCCCCAGACGAGCTTGCTCAGCGAGCCGATCGAGATCACCTGGTCCGAGTACGCGGCGAGCGGGGGCGGCGCCTGCTCGCCCGGGAACCCCAGCTCGGCGAGGACCTCGTCGTCGACGAGCGGGATCCGCGCGGCGGCCGCGGTCTCCGCGAGCCGCCGCCGCGCGCCCGCGGGCAGCACCGCGCCGGTCGGGTTGTGGTGGGTCGCGACCACGTAGGCGAGGGCCGGTCGGCGCTCGCGGGCGGCGTGCCCCAGCCCCTCCAGCCCGACCGGCAGCGTCCGCACCACGGCGGCCTGCTCCCGGAACGCCTCCAGCGCCCCGGGGTAGGTGGGCGCCTCCACCAGCACCTGGTCGCCGGGCGTGACGAGGGCCCGGGCGACCAGGCTGAGCGCCTGCTGCCCGCCGTTGGTCACCAGGATCCGGTCGGGGTCGGTCGGCACCCCGCGCCGCCGGTACCACTCGGCGATGGCCGCCCGCAGCGCGGCGTGCCCCAGCGGGTGGTAGCCGATGTCCCCGTCGATCGCGGCGAGCCGGGACACGGTCCGCGCGTACGCCTCCGCCATCTCCGGCGGCGGGGCGGTGGGCGCGGCGCACGCCAGCATGATCGTGTCGTCCTTCGGCTCCAGCAGGTGGAGGAAGACCGGCGCCGCCGTGACCTCCTGCCGCGCCTGCCCCGGCACCCCGGCGACCCGCGTGCCGCTGCCCTGCCGCCGGACGATCCGCCCCTCCGCGCGCAGCAGCTCGTAGGCGGCGACGACGGTGCCGCGCCCGACGGCGAGGGCGGCCGCGAGCGCCCGGTCCGGCGGCAGCGGCGTGCCCGGCGGCAGCTCCCCCTCGTCGATCAGCGTGCGCAGGCGGGCGGCGAGCAGCACGTAGAGCGGGCCGCGTCCCGACGACCAGCGGCCCAGCCGCTCCACCACCTCGATTGGTCTCATAACAGGACCAATTCTGCGCCATTGGCTCTGGGCCGCGGACCCGCGCGGACGCAGGATGGGCCGCATGAGCGAACAGACGATCGCGCAGCCGGTCTCCATCGACCAGGTCATCCGGCGGCTTCCCGGCCCGTGGCGGCCGCAGGACCTCACCGTGGTGAACGACGCCGTGCTCCGGGTCGCCCGCTTCGCGGGTGAGTTCCCCTGGCACCGGCACGACGAGGACGAGCTCTTCCTCTGCTGGGACGGCCGCTTCCGCATCGAGCTCGAGGGCCGCCCGCCGGTCACCCTCACCGCCGGCGAGATCTTCGTCGTCCCCCGGGGCGTACGGCACCGCCCGGTCGCCGACGAGCCCGCGCACGCCCTGATGATCGAGCGTCCGGAGACGTTGCAGTACGGCAACTGAGCCGGGGCCGGGCGTGCGCCGAGGGCCCGGCCGGGCGGGGCGTCAGGAGATGCCCTGGCCGGCGAGCCAGGAGATGGTGTGGCGGAAGAAGTCCGGGGCGCCCTTGCTCACGTTGATCGAGTGGCCGCTGCGGGGGACGAGGTAGGCGGCGTCGCGCATGCCCGGGATCGCGGCGCAGTCCCGGGTGCGGGCGCAGGCGATCAGGTCCTTGCGGCCGAGGGCGTAGAGCGTGGGAACCCTCGGGGCGGCGGACTCGGTGGCCTCCCGCCGGGATCCGCCGCGCTCGCCGCGCTCGCCGGGGTCGTCCTCGTCGTCCGGGCCGCCCCGTACGGCACGCAGCTCGGCGGCGGTGAGCGTGTCCTTCAGGGACTCCTCGTATCCCGCCACGGGCTGCTCGTAGGTGCCCTCGGCGAGGAAGATGGCCGGCCGGGTGCCGGGCCGGGTGGTGTAGTACCCCTTCGCCCAGGAGGCGTCGGCGAACTTGGGGTCCTGGGTGGCGGGGTGGAACGGGTAGTACGGGTCGCCCTGGCCCGAGGCGCCGCCCGGCCCTTCCCCGGCGGGCCCGCCGGCCTCGTCCTCCTCGTCCTCGGCGTCGCCGCCCACGTCGGGGCCGATGCCACTGATGATCACCGCGTCCACGCCGCCGTGCGCGGCGGCGCGCTCGGCGACGAGCCCGCCCATCGAGTGGCCGTTGAGCACGACCGTGCGGAACCGCGGGCCGAGCGCGCCGTCCCGCAGGTACCGCACCACCTGGTGCACGACCTCGGCGCCCGCCTCGAAGCCGAGCCTCTCCGGGTCGGGCCGGTCGCTCCTGCCGTAGCCGAGCCGGTCGAGGTTGAGCGTGGCGAAGCCCGCCTGAGTGGCATGCCGTACATAGGAGTACTTCTCCGGCTTGTACGGCCAGTCCCAGTAGGAGTGGTCGTACGCGCCACCGTGCAGCAGCACCTGCACGGGCGTGTCCTCGGTGACCTCGCCGCGCGCGCACAGCTCCCCGTACACCTGGTGCGGGTCGCCGGACGGGCTCTGCCGCACGGTGAAGTGGTATGCCTGACACGAGGCCCCGCTCGGCGACTCGGCGGCGCCGGCCGGCGTCACCGCGCCGGTACGCGGCGGCCCAGCGGACGCCTCGCCGGCCGGTTTCGCGTCGCCGGTCCCCCCGGCCGTCGCGCCGCACGCCGCCAGCGCTCCGGCGGCGGTCGCGGCGGCCAGGACGTTCCGTGTCCGAGACCATGACCAGGCCATGACGATCCTCCTCCCCGGCGCGCCCGAGGGCCGCCGAGACGTTCGGTGGGTGGCTTACGCGACCCACCTCACCAGGAGGATCTTCGACCGCCGTTTGCGATCTCTGTGAGACCGCGCAGAGCTGCCCGGCGGGCCCCGCCGTGGCCACGGGACGCCGTCGATCGCGGAGATCGGCGCGAGGGAGGGCGTCCGGGTGGCCGGGGCAGTTCGCGCCGAGGCCGGCGTCGCGGGCCGGCATGATCGCGGAGGCGCGGTCGTGCGCCTGGAGCTTGGTGAAGATCGAGCCCAAAATCCACCACGATGTTGACCCGTGCCTCGGGCGAGCCCGTCGTACCGTGCGGGCACGGCGGGGCCTGGCCCGATATCGCCGCCCGCATCCGGCGTGGGGTGTAGTCGAGGTACCGCCTCGGGTTGATGCCCTGGCCCGGGGCGCGTGGTTAGGGTGCTCGCGTGGGCAGGATCGCGCTGGTCGGAGCCGTCGGGGTGATCGTGGCCTGCGCGAGCGTGCTCGCGTACGCGAACCAGCCGCACGCCCGGCCGCTCGACCTGGTGGGCTGGATTCTGCTGCTGGTGAGCGTGGCCGCGCTGGGCTGGGTCCGGGAGCGGCCCGAGGCCGTGCTGGTGGTGAGCACGCTCTGCGTCACCGGCTATTTCGTGCTGGGCTACGCCTACTCGGTGTGGCCCGCGTCGCCGCTGATCGCGATGTACACGTCGATCGCGCAGGGGCGGCGCGGCTGGGGCTGGGCGGGGGCCGCGTTCCTGTTCGCCGTGCCGGCGGCGGGGGTCGCGCTGGAACCGGTCGGCGACAACATCGTGGGGCTGGTGATCTGGGCGCTGGTCGTGCTCACCGTGGCGCAGCTCGGCGAGGTGTCGCGGGCCCGCCGCGCGTACACGGCCGAGGTGGAGCGCCGGGCGGCCGAGGCCGAGCGCACCCGCGAGGAGGAGGCGCGCCGCAGGGCCCAGGAGGAGCGGCTGAGGATCGCACGCGAGCTGCACGACGTCACCTCGCACACGGTCTCGCTGATCGCCCTGCAGGCGGCCGTGGCGGCGGAGGCGGTCGAACGGGCGGGCGGGCCGGAGGAGGCCAGGGCCGCCTTGAAGATCATCCGTACCGCGAGCCGGGAGGCCCTCAGCGAGATGAAGGGCATCCTCACCGTGCTGCGCACCGACGATGCCGGGGCCGGCGTGGCCCGGCCCTCAGATGGTGGGGCCGCCGATGGCCCGTCCGCCGCTGAGGCCCTGCCGGGGCGGGGCGAGCCCGGCTCCGCCGTACCGGCCTTCGCGGACGAGCGGGCCGGGGGGAGCGACTCGTGGAGGACCGGGGTACGGCGGGAGCGTGCCGACGCGGCGGAGCGGCAGCCGATGCCGGGCCTCGGCAGGCTTCGCGAGCTGATCGCCGGTGCGGGCGTCGACGTGGAGTTCCGGACGCTCGGCGAGGAGCGGACGCTGCCTCCGGCCGTGGAGCTCACCGTCTACCGCCTGGTCCAGGAGGCCCTCACCAACACGCGTCGGCACGCCCAGGCGACCCGGGCATGGGTGACGCTGAGCTTCGAGCGGGACGGCGTGGCCATCCGCGTCGCCGACAACGGCCGCGGCGCCCCGGCCACACCGTCCGGCGACGCGGCCGGCGGGCGCGCCTGCGGCGGCACACCCGAGGCGGAGGGCGACGGCACGCACACCGGCAGGCACGATGACGTGCAGCCTGGCCAAGGCACGCGGGAACCCGCGGACGCGAGCGCCGGTCGCGGTTCGCCGGGTGACCACCGGAATCCTGCCGGAGGCGGCGGCCTCGGCCTGCTGGGCATGCGGGAACGGGTGGCGGCGATGAACGGACGGCTCACCGTCGGGAACCGGCCGGGCGGCGGCTTCCAGGTGGAGGCGTGGCTGCCGGTCGAGGCGGCGTGACGCGCCGGGAGGGGAGACGGGAGGCGGAATGGTCACCGTGCTGCTCGCCGACGACCAGCCCCTGGTGCGGGCGGGCCTCCGGGCGCTGCTCGACGTGGCCGACGACATCTCGGTCGTCGGCGAGGCCGTCGACGGGCACGAGGCCGTGCGTCTCGCCGGGGAGCTGCGTCCCGACGTGGTGCTGATGGACATCCGCATGCCCGGCCTCGACGGACTGGAGGCGACCCGCCGCCTCGCCGGCGGGCCGAGCCGGGTCGTCGTGGTCACCACCTTCGACCTCGACGAGTACGTCTACGAGGCGCTGCGCTCGGGCGCGAGCGGTTTCCTCGTCAAGGACGCCGAGCCGGACGAGCTCCGCCATGCCGTACGGGTCGTGGCGCGGGGCGACGCCCTGTTGTCGCCCACGATCACCCGCCGCCTCATCGAGCAGTTCGCCGCCCGCCCCGCCACCGGTCCCGACACCGCCCGGCTCGCCCCGCTCACCCCACGGGAACGCGACGTGCTCGGCGCCGTGGCCCGGGGCCTCACCAACGCCGAGATCGCCGCCCACCTCCACATGAGCCCGGCCACGGTGAAGACGCACATCAACCGCGTCATGGCGAAGCTCGGCGCGCACGACCGCGCCCAGCTCGTCGTGATCGGCTACGAGACCGGCCTGGTACGGCCGGGCTGGCTGTGAACCGTTCGAGGATAGGTGTTCTTCGCGAACGGCCCGTTTCCCCACGGCTGGCGGGCGGCCGCCGCCGGACGGCCCTGCTCGCCGTATCAGGCCGCGCCCGGCTCGTGATCATCGGTTACAGGACGGCCCGGCGCGGCCGGGCCGGGCTCTGACAGGTCGGGAACACGTGTCCTCGCGAACCGCCGTACCCCCACGGGCAGAGCGCGGCTACGGCCGAAGGTGCAGGTGAAAGCCGCCGCCGGTTGGACGACCGGCCGCGTCCGCGGTTCCTAGCGTCGGCGTCCATGACAGCCACGACAGACCTCCCCGCGCCGCGCCCCGGTCACCGCGGCCCGTACATCGGCGCGATACCCGAGCATCACGATGGCAACCGAGGGAACGTTGCCGCCCACCGAGGGGCGGTTCGCCGCACAGGCGGCGAACCGCCGTCGCCCGGCCCCGCCCGAAGAACGGGGGCGGGCCGATGACGGCGCTGGCGCGGTGCTGCCTCGCCCGTGCGTGGCTCGTGGTCGCGGCCTGGGCGATCGCGGTCGTCGCGCTCGCGCTGGGGGCGGCGAGCGCGCCCGGGGCGACGCGGGCGGAGTTCGAGCTGCCGGGCTCGGAGAGCGGGCGGGCGCTGGAGCTGCTCGGCGACGAATTCACCGCGCCCTCCGGGGAGCTGGTGGTGATCGCGCCGGGCGGTGTACGCCGGGAGCGGGTGCGCACGGCGGTGGACGCGCTGGTGGCGCGGATCGCCGCGCTGCCGGGCGTGCGGGCCGGGGCGACCCGGCCGGGCGGCGACGCGCCGTACGAGCGGGTCGCGGACGACGGCACGGTCGCGACCATGCCGATCCACCTCGACGATCCGGATCAGGCGGCGGCGGTCGCGAAGCTGCGCGCCGGGTTCCGGGAGCCGGGCGTCACGGTCGAGCTGTCGGGTGACGAGTTCGCCGAGCCCGCGCCGGGCGGGCTCGCCGAGGGGGTCGGCCTGGTCGCCGCCGCGGTCATCCTGTTCGTCGCGTTCGGATCGCTGATCGCGACCGCGCTGCCGCTGCTGATCGGCGTGGTCGGCGTGACCTGCGGCGTCTGCCTGCTGGTGCTGCTGCAGAACCTCATCCCCTCGCCCGACTTCGCGGTGTACGTCACGATCATGCTGGGGCTCGCGGTCGGCATCGACTACGCGCTGCTCGTCGTCACCCGGTTCCGCACCTCGCTCGCCGCGGGCCTGCCCGTGCCCGACGCGGTCGTGACGGCGATGGCCACGGCGGGCCGCTCGGTGCTGTACGCGGGCGTCACCGTGATCGTCACCGGCTCGGGCATCCTGCTCCTCGGCCCCGAGCTCGGCGCCGCCCTCGCGGTCGCCGTGGCCTGCGGCGTGCTCGCCGTACTGGTCGCCTCGCTCACCCTGCTGCCCGCGCTGCTCGGCATGATCGGCACCCGGATCGACCGGTTCGGCCTGCCGCGCCGCCGTACCGACGCCGGGCGGATCGCCACGTCCTGGAGCGGCGTGGTACGGCGCAGGCCGGGCCTGACCGGCGCGCTCGCCCTCGGCCTGCTCGCCGCCCTCGCCCTGCCCGCCGCCGACCTGCGGTTCGGCTGGTCCGACGCGAGCGACCGCCCGGTGACCGACACCACCCGGCGGGCGCACGACGCGATCGTCCGCGGCTTCGGGCCGGGCGCGGAGGCGTCGCTGCTGCTCGTCGCGCCCGGCCCGCTGGGGGACGCGGCCGAGCGGGCCCGCCGTACGCCCGGCGTCGCGTCGGTGATCCCGCTCGGCGACCGCACCGCCGTCGTGGTGCCGGCGACCGGCCCGCAGGACGAGCGCACCGAACGCCTGGTGCACCGGCTCCGCGCCGACCTGCCGCCGCCGGTGCTGGTGACGGGCGCGGTCGCGGCCGGGATCGACTACGCCGAGCACGTGCTCAACCGCCTGCCGTACCTGATCGGCGCGGTGCTCCTCGCCTCGTACCTGCTGCTCATGCTGCTCTTCCGCAGCCTGCTCGTGCCGCTGCAGGCGATCGTGCTGAACCTGCTGTCGATCGGCGCCGCCTACGGCGTGGTCGTGGCGGTCTTCCAGTGGGACGTGCTCGGCCTCGGCATGGCGGGCCCGATCGACGCCTGGGTGCCGATGATGCTCTTCGTCGTGATGTACGGCATGTCGATGGACTACGAGGTCTTCCTGCTCTCCCGGGTGCACGAGGAGTACCTGCGCACCGGCGACAACGCCCGGGCCGTCGCGCAGGGCCTCGCCCGCAGCGCCCGGGTGATCACCGCGGCCGCCGCGATCATGTTCTGTGTCTTCGCCGCCTTCGGCGCGTTCGACGACCGGGCGCTGCGCACGATGGGCGTCGGGCTCGCCACCGCCGTCCTCATCGACGCCACGGTCGTGCGCCTCGTGCTCGTCCCGGCGGCGCTCGAGCTGTTCGGCGACCGCAACTGGTGGTTCCCCGGTACGGCCCGGCGCCGCGCGGCCCCGGCGGAGCGGCAGGCGGTGTGGCCCATGGGTGATCTGTAGTGGTTCGACCGGCGTGTGGTCGGCGGGACGCGCTCGGCAGGCGAAACACACCTGCGCGTAGGGGTCACGCCGGAGGCCCTCCATTGCGGGGCTTGTCCCGATACACCGCGGCGAATTCGGGAGCGGCGGGTTCGGTGCGATTCGCCAACCACCGGAGCAGGCGGAATGCGCGTTCGCTGCTCGTCGTCGTGCCGAACAGCGCGGTCAGCACGACCACGACGGCGAGCCCGAGCTCGGCGACGAGGAACGCGATCCCGGCAAGAGAGTTCGACCAGTAGACACCCGCGGGCACGCCGAACGCGGCCAGGCCGACGACGAGTGAGCGCGTCCTTCCGGCGGTGCCTTGTCGCGTTGAGCGGATGCGGGCCACGACCAACTCCTGCAAGGGGCTGAGAGACAGCTGAAGCGGCGCTCCTTTCGTCACTCATACCAGGTGGTTGCGGCTCTCTTACGCCAAAAACGAGACCTGCCGCGAAGTCGACAAAGGCGTGCTCAGGAGCCGCCCGGCACGGTGGAGCGGCAGGCCGTGCGCCCCGAGGAGTGACCGCGCGATCTGCGGCGGCTTGACCGGCGTCTTGTCGGCGTGGGAGGCGGCCGGGGTACTGGTCCGGCCATGGGTGGACTGCCCGCCTACCGGCCGATGCTGGCGCAGCTCGGGGAGCCGCCGGAGCACGACGGGGCGTGGGCGTACGAGATGAAATGGGACGGCGTGCGGGCGCTCGCCTACGTCGAGGACGGCCGGGTGCGGCTGTTCTCGCGCAGCGGCAGGGAGATCACGGCCGCCTATCCGGAGCTCGCCGGGGTGGCGGAGGCGGTCGCGGGGGAGCCGTGCGTGCTCGACGGGGAGGTCGTCGCGTTCGACGAGGCGGGGCGGCCGCGGTTCGAGGCGCTGCAGCCGCGGATGCACCAGCGCGACCCGCGGAAGGTGCGGCGGCTCATGGGCGTCGTCCCGGTCACCTACCTGCTGTTCGACGTGCTGCACACCGCGGACGGCCCGGTCGTCGCCGAGCCGTACCTGCGGCGGCGGGAGCTTCTCGCCGGCCTGGTACGGCCCGGCCCGCACTGGGACGTGCCGCCCCACCTGGAGGGGGTGGCCGCGTCCCGGGTGGTGGACGAGTCGCGGCGGCTCGGCCTGGAGGGGATCGTGGCCAAGCGGGTCGCCTCGCCGTACCGGCCTGGGCGGCGCAGCCCGGAGTGGCGCAAGGTGAAGAACCAGCGCAGCCAGGAGGTGGTGATCGGCGGCTGGCAGCCGGGCCGGGGGCGGCGGGCGGGCACGATCGGGTCGCTGCTCACCGGCGTGTACGAGGGCGGGCGGCTGCGGTACGCGGGGCACGTCGGCACCGGGTTCAGTGAGGCGGCGCTGCGTGAGCTCGAGCGCGTGCTGCGGCCGCTGGAGCGGCCGTGCAGCCCGTTCGACGACGAGGTGCCGCGCGAGTTCGCCCGGGACGCGCACTGGGTGGAGCCGCGGCTCGTCGGCGAGGTCCGGTACGCCGAGTGGACCGCCGACCACCGGCTCCGCCATCCGAGCTGGCGGGGGCTGCGCGACGACAAGCCGCCTGCCGAGGTGCGCCGCGAGGAGGCGTGAGGCCCGGGCCGGGAACCGGTGGGCGGGCCGTTTCGGCGGGTGGCGGGCGACGCGCTGACCGTCGGGCGGATTCGCCTTTCGATCGTTACTGCCAACATCTTGCAACTACAAACCGATGTCTTAGAGTGAGCGAGAAGCCGGACATCGGAGGATGATCATGCACGTACCCGACGGGTTCTTCACCGCGGCCGTCTCCGTCTCGGCCGGTGTCGTCGCCGCCGCGGGCATGGCCTACTGTCTCCGAGGCGCACGGCGTGAGCTGGACGACCGCGCCGCGCCGATGGCCGGTCTCGTCGCGGCGTTCATCTTCGCCGCGCAGATGCTCAACTTCCCGGTGGCGGCGGGCACGAGCGGCCATCTGCTCGGCGGGGCGCTCGCGGCGGTGCTCGTCGGGCCGTACACGGCCGTGTTAGCCGTGGCCGTGGTGTTGATCGTGCAGGCGTTCCTGTTCGCGGACGGCGGGCTCACCGCGCTCGGCATCAACATCACGCTGATGGCGATCGTCACCGCAGTCGTCGGCTGGGCGGTCTTCCGGCTCGTCGTCCGGGCGCTGCCGCGCGGCAGGCCGGCGATCACGGCGGCGTCCTTCGTCGCCGCGCTCGTCTCGGTGCCCGCCTCGGCCCTCGTGTTCACGCTGCTGTTCTGGATCGGCGGCACCGCGCCGATCGAGGTCGGCACCGTCGCGCTCGCGATGGGCGGCGTGCACCTGCTGATCGGCATCGGCGAGGGCCTGATCACCGCGCTCACGGTGAGCGCCGTGCTCGCGGTGCGGCCGGACCTCGTGTACGGCGCGCGGGGCCTCACCGCGCCGCTGGAGCTGCGCAACCCCGACGGCACGACCCGGCTCGCCGAGCCGTCCGCCCCGGCGGCCGCCCCGGCCGCCGCCTCCGCGCGCAAGGGCGGGTTCGCGCCGTTCGCGCTCGCCGGCCTCGCGGCCTCGCTCGTGCTCGCCGGCGTGGTGAGCTTCTACGCCTCCGGCGACCCGGACGGGCTGGAGCGGGTCGCCGCCGACCACGGCCTCGACGCGGGCGAGCAGGAGCACGGGCTCGGCGACAGCCCGCTCGCCGACTACGGCGTGGCGGGCGTGGCGGACGAGCGGCTCTCGGTCGGCCTCTCCGGGATCATCGGCGTCGGCGTCACCGTCGCCGCCGGCGGGGCGCTCTTCTACGCGGTGCGCCGCCGTACCCGTGACGAGGTCGGCGCGTCCGGCACCCGCACCGGCTCGGCGGACGGCCCGGACCGGGCGCGCGCCTGATGGGCGCGGGTCACCACCACACCCTCCACCGGCCCGGCGACACGCCGGTGCACCGGCTGCCGCCGCAGTGCAAGCTCGCCGCCGTCGCCGCCTTCGCGATCGTGGTCGTCGCCACCCCGCGTACCGCCGTGTGGGCCTTCGCGGCCTACGCGGCGCTGCTCGCCGCGGTGGCGGCGATCGCCCGGATCCCGCCCGGGTTCGTGCTGCGCCGCATGGCGATCGAGATCCCGTTCGTGCTGTTCGCGTTCGCCCTGCCGGTGATCGGCCTGGGCGAGCGCGTCGAGGTCGCCGGGCTGAGCCTGAGCGTCGAGGGGCTGTGGGCGGCGTGGAACATCCTCGCCAAGGCCACCCTCGGCGTGGTGGCGAGCATCCTGCTCGCGGCCACCACCGAGCCGCGCCTCATCCTGGTGGGCGCGCGGCGGCTGCGGCTGCCGCCGCTGCTCGTGCAGATCGCCATGTTCATGCTGCGCTACCTCGACGTGATCCTCGACGAGATGCGCCGCATGCGCGTCGCCCGCGAGTCGCGCGGCTTCGTCGCCCGCGACCTGCGCGCCGCGCCGGTGCTCGCCCGCTCGGCCGGGGCGTTGTTCATCCGCTCCTACGAGCGCGGCGAACGCGTCCACCTCGCCATGCTGAGCCGCGGCTACACCGGGTCGATGCCGGTGCTCGACGACCGGCCGGTCCCGGCCGCCGCCTGGGCCGCGGCGCTCTCGCTCCCGGCCGCCGCCGCGGTGGCCGCCGCGCTCGCCTGGACGCTGGGGTGACTAGGCTGGAGCGCGCCGGGAGGGGGTGTGATGGGCACCGGAGAGGCCGGAGCAGGGGAGAGTCCGGCGGCCGCCGAGGGCGAGCCGTCGCTGCGGGTGGAGGATCTCGCGTACGCCTACCCCGACGGCACGCAGGCGCTGTTCGGGGTGAACCTCACCATCGCGCGGGGTGAGCGGGTCGCGCTGCTCGGGCCGAACGGCGCGGGCAAGACCACGCTCGTCATGCACCTCAACGGCATCCTCATGCCGGGGCACGGCAGCGTGACCGTGGCCGGGCTCCCGGTGCGCGAGGACACCCTGCAGGAGGTACGGCGGCGCGTCGGGCTGGTCTTCCAGGACCCCGACGACCAGCTGTTCATGCCGACCGTGCGCGAGGACGTGGCGTTCGGCCCGGCGAACATGGGCGTGCGCGGCGAGGAGCTCGACCGGCGGGTACGGCGGGCGCTGGAGCGGGTCGGCATGCTCGACGCGATCGACCGGCCGCCGCACCACCTGTCGTTCGGCCAGCGCCGCCGGGTGGCGGTCGCCACCGTGCTCGCCATGGAGCCGGAGATCCTCGTGCTCGACGAGCCGTCCTCGAACCTCGACCCCGCCTCCCGCCGCGAGCTCGCCGAGATCCTGCGCGGCCTCGACGTCACCGTGCTCATGGTCACCCACGACCTGCCGTACGCGCTGGAGCTGTGCGAACGCTCCCTCATCCTGTCCGGCGGCGTGATCGTCGCGGACGGGCCGACCCGCGAGATCCTCGCCGACGCGGAGCTGCTCGCGGCCCACCGGCTGGAACTGCCCTTCGGCTTCGCCGTGCCGGGTTCGACTTCCCTTCCTGACCTTCACGCAATGTGATGTCGAAGTAAAGTGGGCCTCGCCGGAGGAGGTTCCAGATGAAGTTGAGGCTCGCTCGGCGGGCGCTCGGTGATGCCGTGGTGGTGGCCGTCGAAGGTGAGCTTGACCTTTTCACGGCCCCACTCCTGCGCGACGAGGTGCGGGACGCGATCAAGCAGGACGGGCCCACGCTTGTACTCGACCTGGCGGCGTTGTCGTTCATGGACTCCAGCGGGCTGTCGGTGCTGATCGAGGCGTGGCGGCTGGCGACCGGCGAGGGCGGCAGCGTCACCCTGGCGGCCCCGCAGCCGCCGGTGGCCCGCATCCTGCGCACCACCGGGCTCGACCGCCGCATCAAGGTCTACCCGGACGTGGAGAGCGCCGTCTCGAGCGTCTGAGCGGCCCTGACACGCGGCGAGGGCGTGGGCAGGGGGTCGTCCCGGGTACACACCCACACGGTGGCGCGGCCGGTACGGCGAGCCGCGCGTCCCGGCCGAATGTGAGCCGCGACGCGGCCGGATCGCGGCCATGCCCGCCGGCGTCGCCGTACGGACGGCCCGGCGTTCATCCCGGCGAGGGGCGCGGATCCCGGGCCGGGACGAGCCCGGACCGGCCCGGCGGCGGCCCCGGCGATGAGTCCGGCGATGAATCCGGTGTGCTCGCGGTGGCCGAGATTTGGGCCACTCCCAGTAGAACTTTCTTCGGTCGCCGGGTTAATGTCCGGACTATGGACCTCAATGGAGCATCAGCAGTCATCTCCGGCGCCGCGAGCGGCCTCGGCGCGGCCACCGCGCGTGAGCTCGCCCGGGCCGGCGCGACCGTCGTCCTCGCCGACCTGAACGAGGAGGCCGGCAAGGCGATCGCCGAGGAGATCGGCGGCGTCTTCGTCAAGTGCGACGTCACCGACGAGCAGCAGGTGCAGGCGGCCGTGGACGCCGCGGTCGCGACCGGCAAGCCGCTGCGCGCGATCGTGAACAGCGCGGGCATCGGCTGGGCCGAGCGGACCGTGAACCGCGAGGGCAACCCGCACAGCCTCGAGACCTACCTGAAGGTCATCAACATCAACCTCGTCGGCACCTTCAACCTGATGCGGATCGGCGCCGCGGCGATGGCGAAGACCGAGCCCGCCGACGCCGACGGCGCGCGCGGTGTGGTGATCAACACCGCGTCCGTGGCGGGCATCGAGGGCCAGGTCGGCCAGGTCGCCTACTCCGCCTCGAAGGGCGGCATCATCGGCATGACCGTGCCGGCCGCCCGCGACCTGTCGGTGATCGGCGTCCGGGTGCTCACCATCTGCCCGGGCATCATCGACACGCCGATCTACGGCACCGGCCCGCAGGCCGAGGAGTGGAAGGCCCGGCTCGCCGCGCCGGTGCCGTTCCCCAAGCGGCTCGGCCGTCCCGAGGAGTTCGCCCACCTCGTGCGCAGCCTCATCGAGAACGACTACATGAACGGCGAGGTGATCCGCTTCGACGCCGGCATCCGCTTCCA